>JGI12269J14319_10001881_pt1 | contig 20565 bp, 17 predicted proteins | sample PeaSoiSIISIP2007_FD_14319 | JGI IMG/M metagenome (IMG submission 14319)
CCGTGACGGCCGGCAGCCTCTGGTCCAGGCGCTGCACGGCATCGGCCGTGATATCGAACCCGTCCTTGCCGAAGATGACGGCGGCCTTCTGGATCACCAGATTGGCCTGGTGCTCCGCGGCGATCTCGGCGACCACCTGCAGCGCCCCCTCCTCGACCTTGTTCATCGCTTCGCTGTAAACGGCCTGCAAAGCCTTCTGCTTGGCCTGCACGCTACGATCGAGTTCCTGCAGGCGCTGCTGAAATTGGCGCCCCTTCGCCTCGAATTGATCGGGCGCCAACGTGGTCCGCTGGCGCTCCAATTCGGCGCGCGCCTTCTGCAGCTCGTCTTCCTGTTGCGCCACCTCCTTGGAGACGGCCTGGCGCTGCTTGTCCATCTGCCCCTGGATGCCCTTGCCTGCCTTCGAGTTGAAGACCAGCTGTTGCATGTCCACCATGACAATGGCCGGCGCGGGCGGCGGGGCGACGGTGGTCTGCGCGGATGCCTGGGCGAGCGCAAAGGCGGCTAAAACCGCCGCCGTCGACGCGAGGCGGCCGAGAACGCGAAATCGCGACATCTAGAACCTCGTTCCGAAGCTGATGCGGAAGAGCTCCTTCTTGTCGAAGGACTGCCGCACCAATGGTAACCCCAAATCGAGCCGGATCGGCCCCAGCGGCGACGCCCACGACACGCCTGCGCCCGACGAGACGCGGATTGTCTTGAAGTCCGCGACGTGCGCACCAGTCTCGACGGCGCCAAACAAGCTGCCGAAATCGGTGAATACGCGGCCGGTAATGCCGAGCTCCTGCGGCAAGCCAAGCGGAAAGCCGAGCTGCACGGTGCCGGTATAATAGACCCTGCCTCCGAGCGCGTCCCCGGTCTTCGTATCGCGTGGCCCGATGCCGGCCGTGGCAAAGCCGCGCAGGTTGTCGCCGCCCACGAAAAACCGGTCCTCGATCCGCACGGTATCGCTGAGGCCGAAGATGTCGCCGGCCTCGCCCAGCAGGCTCAGCACCCATTGCGGCGCGAACGGATAGAAATACCCGCCGGTCACGACATTGCGCAGATAGCGCACGTCGCCGCCGAGACCCGCCGCGTCGGTCGCGAGTTGGAGATAGTAACCTTCGGTCGGGTCCTTGGGGCTGTCGCGCTTGTCGTAGAGCAGCACTTGACCTACGGAGGAGGTGACACGCGTGCCCGCTTCCTCCTGGATGAACAGCGAAGCGGTCGTTGCGACATTGTAGATTCTGTCCTGGCGCAACGTGTATTTGAGCGTCTGCCGGAGCGCCTCGCTGATCTGATAGCCCAGGCGGAACGAGCCGCCGACCGATTGCTGATCGAACTGGGACTCGGTCTGCTGATTGCGCGTCAACGCGAACGCGTCGACACCCGCTGCCATGTTCCGATCGAGGAAATACGGCTCGGTGAAGCTGAAGTCGAGCTGCTGAACGCGCTGGGCAATGGTAAAGCCGAGACGCAAGTCCTGGCCGCGTCCAAGCAGGTTTCGCTCCCGGATCGAGATGTCGGCGAGCGGGCCGTCGGTCGTCGAGAAGCCGACGCCGACCGAGAATTCACCGGTCGATTGCTCCTCGACGGCGACATTGACGACGGTCTTGTCGGGCGCGCTGCCGGGGTCGTTCGTGACGTCGACTTTCTTGAAGAAGCCGAGGTTGCGAACGCGCTGCTGCGACCGGCGCATCTTGGCGGAATTGAAAGCATCGCCTTCCACCAAGCGAAATTCCCGCCGGATCACCCGATCGAGCGTTCGAACGTTGCCGGTTATGTTGATGCGCTCGACGTAGACCCGAGGTCCCTCTTTAACCTCGTATACGACGTCGATCGTGCGGTTGTCCGCGTGCCGCGTCACCTTGGGTTGAATATCGACGAAGGCGAACCCGCGGTTGCCGAGCGCATCCGTCAGCTTGTTGATGCTGTTCTCGACCTCGTCGGCGTTGTAGCGGGCGCCGGGCTTGGTCGTCAGCAGCGGCTTCAGCGTGTCCGGCTGCACGTCCTTGAGCTGATTGACCAGATCGATCTTGCCGAACTTGTAGCGCGCCCCCTCCTCGATCGTGAAGGTGATGTAGAAGCCATCGCGCGCCGGAGCGAGCTCCGCGACGGCGGAGATCACGCGGAAGTCGGCATAGCCCTCCGCGAGGTAGAACTTGCGCAGGAGCTCGCGGTCGTAGGTCAGGCGGTCGGGATCATAGATGTCGTCGCTGCTGAAGAAGCGATACCAGCGCGACTCCCGTGTGCTGACCACTCCCTTGAGGCGGCTGACCGTGAATTGGTGCGCGCCGATGAAATTGATGGTCTTGATCCCGGTCGAGGCGCCCTCGTCGATCTCGAACACCAGATCGATCCGGTTCTGCGGAAGCTTGATCAGCTTGGCATCGACCGTCGCGGCGAAGCGGCCGTTTCGGCGATAGAGCTCGAGGATGCGCTTTACGTCGCCCTGGACCTTGGTCCGGGTGAAGACCGTGCGCGGTTTGAGCTGAACCTCGGCATTCAGCTGATTATCCGAGAGCTTGCGGTTACCCTCGAAAGCGATGCGGTTGATGATGGGATTCTCGACCACGCGGACCACCAGCCCGTCGCCCTCCCGCCGGATCGCGACATCGGCGAACAATCCGGTCGCGAAGAGCGCCTTGAGCGAGCGGTCGATGCGCTCGTTGTCGAAGGGATCGCCGGGCTGGATCACGAGGTAAGAGCGGATCGTCTCCGGCTCGACGCGCTCGCCGCCCTCGATCCGCACTTCCCGTATGGTTCCGCCCGTTTGCACGATGCCGGGACCGGGCTCCGCGCTCGGCTGAGATTGGGGCGCCGGGCCGACGCCCGGACCGGGGCCGGCGGCAGGCTGCGCGGGCGGGCGCGGGCCCGGACCGGGAGTTTGACCGGCCGCGGGCGACAGTGCCTCGATGCTGGCAAGGACGACGACAGTTGCCGCCACCGCCGCGCGGCGAATAGAACCCACCAACTGCCGCAACGCCTCCCCCACTCCCCCGATTATTTCTGGCGACCGTTAGGTCAGCAGGCTCTTCAAGAACGGAATCACGCCCGTATGGACGAGATCGTTCCAAGTGGCGAAGACCATCAGCGTCAACACCAGCGCCAGTCCGACCCGGAAGCCATATTCTTGGGCACGCTGGCCCAAGGGCCGGCCGCGGATCGCCTCCGCGGCGTAGAACAGCAAGTGGCCGCCGTCGAGAATCGGAATCGGAAACAGGTTGATCAGCCCGAGGTTCACCGACAGCACCGCCATGAACCAAATGAGATTGCTCGGCCCGCCTTGCGCCACCACCCCCGACATCTGCGCGATGCGGATGGGTCCGCCGAGCTCGTCGGTGGTGCGCGTGCCCATCACCATCTGGCCGACGGCGGTCAGCGTTCCCGCGGCGATGTTCCAGGTTTCGTCGGCCGCGCGCCACAGCGCGCTCACGGGATCGCGCCGCACGAACTCGGTGCCCTTGCGCTGGATCCCGAGCCGGCCGATGCGGTGGACGTTGCCGAAGACATCCTTCTCCTCGATGACGGTCGGCGTCGCCGAGAGCGCGAGCTGCTCGCCGTCCCTTTGCACGAGCACCTTCAGGGGCTCGCCGTCGTTCAGCCCAACGATCTGCTGGATGTCCTCGAAGCGCTCGATCGCCTTGCCGTCGATCGCCAGGATCTTGTCCTTCGGCTGCATGCCGGCCCGCTCGGCCGCGCTGCCCGCAATCACCTCGCCGATATCCGCTGGCGTGAAGGGCTGGCCCACGGTCATGAAGAAGCCCGCGAGCACAACGATCGCGAACAGGAAGTTCGCCGCCGGGCCCGCCGCCACGATCTCCGCGCGTTGCATCAGACGCTTATGAAAGAAGGAGACCGCCTTCTCCTCCTCCGTCATCTCCTCGACCGTCTCGCTCGGCATCGAGGCCGCGTCGGCGTCTCCAAACATCTTCACGTAGCCGCCGATCGGAATCAGGCTGAGCTTCCAGCGCGTGCCCGACCGGCTGGTCCAGCCGAACAATTCCGGGCCGAAGCCGATGGAGAAGACCTGCACTTTGACGCCGTTACGCCGGGCCGAGAAGTAGTGGCCGAGCTCGTGCACGAAGACCAGGACCGTGAGGACGATCAGGAAGGGAAGGATCTTGCCTTCGACGAAGGTGAGGCTGTCGGTGAGCCAGGCCATGGATCTAAATCTCCCTCCCGCTCCGCGGCGACGGCCGAGACAGTAGCAGCAAATTCTGCCGGGTCTTTGTCAAAATTATGAACATTTTCATAGGGTCGGGTCCACCTAACTCCACACAACAGGGCTTGCGCCATACGCCAAAGTAAGGATCGCCGCAACCGTCAAAGCAGCCAACATGCCGTCGAGCCGGTCCAGCAAACCGCCGTGGCCGGGAATGAGGCCGCTCGTATCCTTGACGCCGAAGCGCCGCTTGGCCGCGGATTCCGCGAGGTCTCCGAATTGCGTCGCGACCGACAGGCCCATGCTGACCCAAGATACCGGCGAAAGCATGGAAATGCCCAGCATATTCGCAGAGATGGCCCCGACGAGCCCGGCCGCGGCGACCCCGCCGAGGGCGCCCGACCAGGTCTTCTTCGGGCTCCAGCGCGGCGCCAGTCGCGGGCCGCCGACCCAGCGGCCAACGAGATAGGCGGCGCTGTCGGTGGCCCATACCAAGGCAAAGATCCAAAGCACGGTTGCGCGCCCCGTCGCAGGGTCGGCCGCCAGCCAGAGCAAAGCCACGCAGGAGGCGCCGATCCAGAACGTGCCGATCGCTGCCCAGAGATTGGCGCCGGCCTCGGCCGCCGGCCGGAGCATGCGCGCCACGGATCCCGCGGCGAGCAGAGCGAGCGCCGCCGCGGGCCAGCCCAACGCCGCCACGCCCGCAACGATCACGTCCGTCCCCGCGACGAGCGCCCCCACCGCACCGAACCGGCCGCTGTCCGTGAGCCGACCCCACTCCCATCCCATCAGTGCCGCCGCGAGGATCGTCAGCGCCGCAAGGAGCGGGCCACCCAGCCAAGCCGCCAAGACAGCCAGCGGCGCCAGGATTGCTGCCGACAGAATGCGCAGGACGAGAGCGTCGGGTTTAGCGGCGCCCAGCGGAAGCGCCATAACGCCGCTCGCGACCGTGAAACTCGCCGAGGGCGCGCTCCAGATCCGCTTTGGTGAAATCCGGCCAAAGCGTGTCGATGAATACGAATTCGGAATAGGCGGTCTGCCAGAGCAGGAAATTGCTGAGCCGCTGCTCGCCGCTGGTGCGGATGACGAGATCCGGGTCCGGCATATCCGCGGTCAGCAAGTAGCGAGCAAAGAGGGTTTCATCGACCTGACCGGGCTCCAGGCGGCCCGCGAGGGCTGCCTGGGCAATGCGCCGTGCCGCGCCGGCGATCTCGGCTCGTCCCCCATAGGAGAGCGCCACCGATAGCTTGAGCCCGGTGTTTCCGGCCGTGAGGGCCTCGGTGTTGTCGATGAGCGTCACGATGTCGGGCGCCAACCGCTCTCGGTCGCCGATCACGCGCACGCGCACGTTGTTGCGGTGCAGCTCGGCGACTTCGCCGCGGAGATAGTGGCGCAGCAAGGTCATGAGATCGTCGACCTCGTCGGCCGGACGCTTCCAGTTCTCGGAGGAAAACCCGAAGAGCGTGAGGTAGGGAATGCCGAGCTCGCCCGCTGCCACGACGGCCCGGCGCACCGCGTCGCCGCCGCGCCGGTGCCCGGCAATGCGGGGCAAGCCACGCGCCTTCGCCCAGCGCCCATTCCCGTCCATGATGATCGCGACGTGAGCGGGCGGCGGCAAAGGATTGCTACGCGTATCCATGATCGTCACACGTGCAGGATTTCTTTTTCCTTTTGGGCGAGCGTCTCGTCGACCTTCTTGATCGTATCGTCGGTCAGGGTCTGCACGTCCTTGTCGAGCTTGCGATGCTGGTCTTGCGTGAGATCGCGGTCTTTCTCGCGTTTCTTCAGGGCCTCGAGCCCGTCGCGCCGCACGTTTCGCACGGAAACCCGCGCCTGCTCGGCATATTTGTGCGCGATCTTGGTGAGCTCCTTGCGCCGCTCCTCGCTCAAGGGCGGGATCGGCACGCGGATTACCTGGCCTTCGCTTTGCGGATTGAGCCCGAGCCCGGCTTCGCGGATCGCGGCGTCCACCGCCTTGGCCATGCTCCGATCCCACACCTGCACGACCAGGAGACGCGGCTCCGGAGCGCTCACGGTGCTCAGCTGGTTGAGCGGCATGGTGGCGCCGTAGGCGCTCACGCTGACGCTCTCGAGGAGACTGGGCGAGGCGCGCCCGGTCCGGAGGCCTCCCAACTCCTTCTTGAGAGAGTCGATGGCGCCCTCCATGCGGCGGCGCAGATCGGTGATCACCTTGTCTTCGCTCACGGCTTTGGCCCTCCCGGCTCTTTAGAGGCGACGAAGCGGTTGAGGACGGCGCTCTCCTCCGTAATAACGGTGAAGCGACCGCGGCCGGTCACCACGTCGGCGAACCCGCCGCTTTCTTGGATCGAGAAAACCAATATCGGAATGCGATTTTCCCGCGCGAGCGAGATCGCCGCCGCATCCATGACCTGTAGGTCGCGCGAGAGCACCTCCAAGTACGTCAGTCGATCGTAGCGCTCCGCGTTGCGCACCTTCTTGGGATCGGCGGAGTAGACGCCGTCCACCTTGGTGCCCTTGAGGAGGGCGTCGCAGCCCATCTCCGAGGCGCGGAGGGCGGCCGCGGTGTCGGTGGTGAAGAACGGGTTGCCGGTGCCGGCGGCGAAAATCACCGCGCGCCCCTTCTCCATGTGTCGGATCGCGCGGCGGCGGATGTAAGGCTCGCAGACCGCTTGCATGCTGATGGCCGAGAGCACGCGCGTCGTCACGCCGAGCCGCTCCAGCGCGCTCTGCATGGCGAGCGAGTTGATCACCGTCGCCAGCATTCCCATGTAGTCGGCCGTCGCGCGCTCGATGCCGTTGGCGGCGCCGGCGAGCCCGCGGAAGATGTTCCCGCCGCCGATCACCATGCAGATTTCGACGCCGAGGGCATGGACTTGCCTCACCTCGTCGGCGATGCGGCCCACGACCGATGGGTCCTGTCCGTATTCCCGGTCGCCCAACAGGGCCTCGCCGGAGATCTTCAGGAGGACGCGGCGGTATTTCAAATCCGCTGGCATGGCGTTCGAGGTCAGGTTCGCGTCGGCCCCGGGCGGCCGACTGTCACAATCATACACAAACGGTCGGCGCCCGTCTTGAGGGGGACCTCCGAGTCGGGCACCGATCCGCCGGGCTCAGCTCTTCTCGATGCCTTCGCCGACCTTGAAGCGCGCATAGCCCGCGAGCCGGATCGGCACTCCGGCCGCCTTCGCGGCGACCTCCACCACCTTCCCGACTCGGCTCTCGCCATCGCGCACATGGACCTGCTCGAGCAGCACGGTCTCCTCGTAGAACTTGCGCAACTGGCCCTCGACGATCTTGTCGATGATCGCGTCGGGTTTGCCGGACTGGCGCGCCCGGTCGCGCAGGATCTCGCGCTCGCGCTCGAGCGTCGCCCGATCGACCGAGGCCGTGTCGAGGTAAGTCGGATTGACCGCCGCCACATGCATGGCGAGCTCGCGGCCGAGAGCGTCGAGGGTGCCGGCATCGGCACCCGACTCCAGTGCTACCAGGGTGCCGATCTTGCCGAGCCCTGGCACCAGCGCGCCATGCACGTAGGGCACTACGACGCCGTCAGTAACCTTGATCCGCTTGGCGCGGCGAAGCGCCATGTTCTCGCCGATGGTCGCGATGAGGTGCGTGAGCTCGTCGGCGACGCTCCGGCCGGTGCCGGGATAGGGTGCAGCCTTCAGCGCCTCGAGGTCGTCGCCCTTGGCAAGCACCAGCGCGGTCACGGTCTTGACGAATCCCTGGAAGGCCTCGTTGCGCGCGACGAAGTCGGTCTCGCAGTTGACCTCAACCACGGCACCCGCGCCGCCCTCCGTTGCGGCGCCCACCAGGCCTTCGGCGGCGACCCGGCCCGCTTTCTTCGCGGCGGCGGACAAGCCCTTCTTGCGCAGCCAATCCACAGCCTGCTCCAGATCGCCCGAAACCTCGCCCAGCGCCCGCTTGCAATCCATCATGCCGGCGCCGGTCTTCTCGCGCAGTTCCTTGACGAGCGCAGCAGTGATCTCAGCCATGACTCGCTATCTCCGATAAGCAAAAAGGGCTCGAGCGCCCTACAATTGCGGGCGGGTCACGAGGGTTGGCGTGGCGGATCGTGACCCGCGGAAAATATGGGGATGCCCCCCGCGCCGCGAGAGCGCTCAGGCCTCCGGCCGCGCCTCTGACGCTGGCCCGGCCGCGGGCACCGGCGTCTCCGGTTCCGGCAGGGTCTCGACCGGCGGCGCCGGCTGGGCGCCAACGTCGGCCCCGGAGCTCGCGAGCTCTGCTTGCAGTCCGTCGAGCACCGCCTGCGCCATCAGATCGCAGTAGAGATTGATCGCCCGCATGGCGTCGTCGTTGCCGGGCACGGGATAGGCGATGCCGTCGGGCGCCGAGTTGCTGTCGAGGATCGCCACCACCGGAAGCTTCAGCGTGTTCGCTTCCTTGACCGCGATCGCTTCCTTGTTCGTGTCGATGACGAACAGGATGTCGGGCAGCCCGCCCATCTCCTTGATGCCGCCGAGCGCCCGCTCGAGCTTGTCGCGGTCGCGGGTCAGCTCCAGGAGCTCGCGCTTGGTCAGCCCCGCGGCCGGATGGTTGATCTGCTCGTCGAGCTCCTTGAGGCGCTTGATCGATTGCGAGATGGTCTTGAAATTGGTCAGCATCCCGCCGAGCCAGCGGTGGTTCACGAAGTACTGGCCGCAGCGCTTGGCCGCCTCGGCGATCGGCTCCTGAGCCTGCCGCTTGGTGCCCACGAACAGCACGCGCCCGCCGCTCGCGGCCACGTCGCGCACGGCCTGGAGCGCGCGGTGCAGATTGGGCACGGTCTGCTCGAGGTCGATGATGTGAATCCCGTTCCGGGCGCCGAAGATGTAGCCCGCCATCTTCGGGTTCCAGCGCCGGGTGTGATGGCCAAAATGCACGCCGGCTTCCAGGAGCTGGCGCATGGTAAAACTCGGCATAGCCATGGAATCAAATCCTTTTTCCGGTTGAGCCGCCGCGGGGGTTGGTCGGCCGAATGGCCAACACCGGAGCGCGCCTCCTGCCCTATCCCATTGAGACGAAGGCAGGCGCCGCATCCCCGCGTGAGGTTTAAGCGCGCCTAGATAGGGGTTTGGGCCGGTTTTGGCAAGAGCCTGAGCGGCGCCGCTAAGCGGCGGCGGTCACCGCGGGATTTTCGGGTTTGCTTGCGACGACCAACAACGGGAACACGATCTCGAAGCAGGTGCCGCGACCGACCTCGCTGGTGACGCTGATGGCCCCCTTGTGGGCGGCCACGATGCCGTGGACGATCGCAAGGCCGAGCCCGGTGCCTTGGCCGACTGGCTTGGTCGTGAAGAACGGCTCGAAGATGCGCTGGCACGTCGCCTCGTCCATGCCGGCGCCCGTATCGGAGACGGAGAGCACGAGAGCGTCGCCCTCCGCGCGGCTCCGCTGATCGAGCGCAATCGCGATCCTTCCGGGCGCGCGGTCGATGGCCTGCGCGGAGTTCGTCACCAGGTTCGTGATCACCTGCGTGAGCTGCGAGGCATCGCCCCACATCGGAGTGGCACGGCCAACGCTCACGTTAATCTCGATGGTGGTCGGTATGGTCGCGCGGAGCATCTGCACGGTCTCGCGAACCACGAACGCGAGATCGACGACGGCCCAGGCCGCGGTTTCCTTTCGGCTGAACGCCAGAATGCGGCCCACAAGGTCGCGGATGCGGAGTCCCGCCTCGAACACCATATCGAGGCACCGCCGATCCTGACTCCCGGCGGGGAGCTTGTCCCTGACGCGCTTCGCCAGCGCCACTACCGGAACCAGCGTGTTGTTGATGTCATGGGCAATCCCGCCCGCGAGCGTGCCGAGCGCCTCCAACTTTTGTGAGTGGTGCAACTGCGCCTCCAGCTCGAGCCGGCCGCGCTCGAGCTGCGAGCGCTCCGTCACGTCGAGGCAGGTGCCGAGATAGCCGGTGATGGCGCCTTGGGCATTCCGGACGAGTTCGCACGCGATGTGAACGACGCGCGCGTTGCCGTCCGGCCGCACGATCCGAATATCCGCGCCCGGCGACTCGCAACCTGCGCGGATCGCCTCGACGAGCTTCGCCACGAGCGCGCGATCTTCCTGGTGCACGCAGCCGATGAAATTGGCCGCCGATGGCGTGTAGGTCTCCGGCGACTGACCGAAGATCGCATAGGTCTCCGTGCTCCAGATGCTTTTCCCCGTGGCAAAGTCGTGCTCGTAGCTTCCAATGCTTGCCACCTTTTGCGCACGAGCGAGATGCTCCTGAGCGCGGCGCAGGCGATTGTCGTTGTCGCGCAGACGCTCGCCTGCGGTCTCGAGCGCGGAGGCGACGTCGCCGATCTCACTAATTGCCGAGCGGACCGCCGGAGTCGACTTGAGGTCCACCAGGCCCAATGCCGCAGCAGAGAGCTGCGCCATCGAGCGCGACAAGCCATGACCCACGATCCAGGCGGCGGAGATGCCGATCATCAGCACCAGAGCACCGGCGCCAAGGACGCGCAGGAGCGAAGTCTGGAGGGGGGCGTCCGCCTCCGCCTGCGGGAGCCCGACAACGACTTCCCAGCCCGACAATTCGGAGCGGATGGCGGTCAAATAGATCGGTACGCCGCCGGCGTCCGCGACCGGGAAGAAAGCCTCGGTCTGCCCGTCGGGCACGCGAGGCGCCTGCGCCGGTACGCGGCGCCCGACGAAAGCCTCCGAGTTGTCGTGTCGGGCCATGATGGTTCGCGTCCGATCGGAGACTCCGACAGTCCATGTCTCCGGCAACTGCTGAGCCGCCAGCAAGCGCGCAAGCACGGTCACCGGAAACGAGATGCTCAGGACACGACGGACCTGGTCCGCCTCGACGATCGGCAGATGAATCGAAAACTGCGGCCGGCCGCCAAGGCTGGCGTAGAACAGGTTCGACACCAGGAGCTGTCGGCTCGCGACTGCCTGCTCAAAGTCGCTGCCGTCCTCTAGGCGGCTGGTCGGCGTGCCGAACTCCAGTCTGGTATCGAACATGGTCTCGCCGGAGGCCTTTGTGAACCGGACCCAACCGTCGTCCGCCTCTGCCACGGCTTTGCTCTCGCGGTAAAACAGCTCGAGATCCTCGTCTTTGCTCGGGCGGAGCGCCGCCAGGGTCTTCAGGTCGGAGATGCCGGCGCGGAGCTGCTCCTCGACGACGAGCGCTGTCGCACGCGCCGTACCGAGGATTTCGTGTCGGCTGATGTCCTGCTGCATGCCCGCGAACTGCACGACGACGAAGATCGACAGCGCCACGAGCAGCAAGATGCACGCGCCTGCCCACACCACGAGGTAGCTGCGGAAGCGCCACCGCCGGCGCCGAAAAGACAGAGGCTTGCTGAGTTGAAGTCTGGAAATGGCACGTCACCGCGGGCAAGGGCTTAGCCCGCGATGGTACTCCCCATGACCTTTCGAAAGGATTGCCGCCCGGATGCTGTTTTATCCTAAAATTACCAAAGGCTTGATAGGGGACACCGGCTACACCAACCCGAGCTCCAGCTTGGCCTCCTCCGACATGCGGTCCTGGCTCCACGGCGGCGTCCAAACCAGCTTGACGCGGACGTCATTCACGCCGGAAACGGCGGCGACGGCCTGTTGCACCTGGCCAGGGAGTGCGCCCGCTACGGGGCATGCCGGCGTCGTCAGCGTCATCTCCACGTAGACCGTGCCGTCCTTCCGCACGATCAGCTCGTAGATCAAGCCGAGGTCGACGAGGTTCACGGGGATCTCGGGGTCGCGCACGGTCTTGAGCGCCTCCATGACCCTCGCTTGGAGCTCGGGATCGCCGGCATCGGGCTCCGGCCGTTCCACGTCATCGCTGGCGGCCGCGTCAGGTCGGTCGCGGCCGCCGAAATCAAAGACGTCCTTCCCGTCGTCGATCATCACCTACTCCGTCTTCACGCTGACGCCGAGCGCGCCACCCTTCACGGCCGCCTCAAAAGCATGCCAGGCGAGCGTCGCGCACTTGACGCGCGCGGGATAGGTCTTGACGCCGGTCAATGGCTCTAGCCGCTCGGCGTCGTCGGCGAGCTCGGGCGGCGCCGGCACCGGATCGCCGCCGGTCACCCTGGCGTGGAAGCTCTTGAAGAGCGCCTCCGCCTCGGCGAGCGTCTTGCCTTTGAGGACCTCGGTCATCAGCGAAGCCGAGGCCGTCGAGATCGCGCAACCGCGTCCCTCGAAACTCACGTCCGCGATGCGGTCGCCTTCGAGTTTCAGATAGACCGTGACCTTGTCGCCGCAGAGCGGATTGTGCCCGTGCGCGAAATGGCTCGGCTTGGCCATGGCGTGGAAATTCCGGGGATGGCGCCCGTGATCCAGGATGATATCCTGGTAGAGCTCGCGAAGATCCATGGTCATGCGCGGAACAACTCCTGCGCGGCCTTGATGGCGGCGGCCAGCGCGTCCACGTCGGACTCGTCGTTGTAGACCCCGAAGGACGCGCGCGTGGTGCCGGCCACCCCAAAGCGATCCATCAGAGGCTGCGCGCAATGATGGCCCGCGCGCACCGCCACGTTGTTCTGATCGAGCACAGTGCCGACGTCGTGCGGGTGAATTCCCTCGATGGTGAACGAGAGCACCCCGAGCTGGCGTTGGCCCGCGCCCAAAACGGTCACTCCCGGAAGCGTCGAGAGGCGGCTCACGGCATAACCGGTGAGCGCCTCCTCGTGGTCCCGGATGGCCTCGCGGCCGAGGCCCTCGATGTAATCGAGCGCGAAGCCGAGACCGATGGCGCCGGAGATGTCGGGCGTGCCCGCCTCGAACCGGTGCGGCGGCTCCAGATAGGTCGTGCGCTCGAAGCTGACCGTGCCGATCATGCTGCCGCCGCCCTGCCACGGCGGCATCTCCGCGAGCAGCGCGCTCTTGCCGTAGAGCACGCCGATGCCGGTGGGCCCGTAGGCCTTGTGGCCGGAGAATGCGTAGAAATCGACATCGAGCGCTTGCACGTCCACCGGAAGCCGCGGCGTCGCCTGCGCGCCGTCGAGCAGCACCTTGGCGCCGCGCGCGTGGGCGAGCCGGATCACCGCGTCCACCGGCACGATGTGACCCGTGACGTTGCTGATATGCGTGATCGCGACCAGCTTCGTGCGCGGCGTGAGCAGCCGCTCGAAAGCGGCCAGATCGATACCGCCCGCCGCATCGATGGGCGCCGCCAGGATCTTGAACCCGATCCGGTCGCGCAGGAGCTGCCACGGCACGATGTTGGAGTGATGCTCCAGCTCGCTCAGCACCACCTCGTCGCCCGGCCCGAGGAATTTCGCGCCCCAGCTGAAGGCGACCAGATTGATCGCTTCGGTGGTGCCGCGCACGAACACGATCTCGTCGCTGTGCGCAGCGTTGAGGAAGCGGCGCGCCGTTTCCCGCGCCTTCTCGTAGTGATCCGTCGAGGCCGCGCTCAAGCGATAGACGCCGCGATGCACGTTCGCGTAGTCGGTGCGATAGAACTCGGCGACGCCCTCGATCACCGGCTTCGGTTTCTGCGCGCTCGCGGCCGTGTCGAGGAACACCAGACCGGGGTTGCGCTCGAAGATCGGGAAGTCGCGGCGGACGCGCCGGACATCGAAACCACCGGCGGCCCTGGAGCGAAGGGGAGAAACGACGGGCATGCTATGAGCTCCCGCGCTGTTCGAGCCAGACCCCGAGACGCCGGCGAAGATGCACCCGCAGCTCACCCACGGGGACCGCGCCCTCGATGGCGTCGGCCGCGAACGCCTCGATCAGCATCCGGCGGGCCGCTACCTCGTCGATGCCCCGCGAGCGCAGATAGAACAGCGCGGCTTCGTCGAGATCGCCGACGGTCGCGCCGTGGCTGCACTTGACGTCGTCGGCGAGGATCTCGAGCTCGGGCTTGGTATCGACCGCGGCGCGCGGGCTCAACAGCAGATTGCGGTTGAGCTGATGCGCGTCGGTCTTGTCGGCGCCGGGCCGCACGGCGATCCGGCCCAGGAAAACGCCGTGCGCACGATCCTCGATCACGCCCTTGAAGACCTCGCGCGTCGTCCCGCCGATCGCCGCGTGGTCGATCACGGTGGCGGTCGTCGCCTCCTGCTCGCCGCGCAACAGATAGGCGCCGTTGACGCCGCACCGGGCGCCCTCGCCCTCGATCGCCACGTGGACGTCTTGGCGTGACAGCCGCGCTCCCGTGGTGAGCGTGAAGCCTTCGTACCGCGCGCCTCGGGCGAGCCGCGCGCGGGTCGCGCCGAAATGGATGGCATCGAGGGCTTCGTCCTGAACGCGCACATGATCGAGCGACGCATCGGCGCCGAGCTCGATCCGCAGCACGCCATTCGTCCAGCCGGCCCCACCGCCGCAGAAGGTCTCGACCAGCATGGCCCGGCTTCCAGCACCGGCGATCACCGCGCTCCGCGGATGGAGCGAGTGCGCGCCGGCGCGGCCGACGTGGATGATCTCCACCGGCGCCTCGAGCACCGCGCCCGGCGCGAGCGCCAGGACGAAGCCATCGCCGAAGAACGCCCCGTTGAGCGCGGCGAAAGGCTGCGCCGAGCTGGCATCCCGCTCGTCGAATCCCGCCTCGGCAAGGTCAGGGCGCTCGGCCAGCGCGCGAGCGGTCGAGCCGAGCCAGACGCCCTTGGGCAATCGGCCGATCGGCGACAGCTCCGGCACGACATAGCCGTCGATCAGCACGATCCGATGCGCAGCGCCGCCCACCAGATAAGGCTCGAGCAGCAGACGATGCGTCGCGGGCTCGGGGCGAGGCACCGGCGGAAACACAGCGCCGGCGAGCGGCGCCAGGTTGGTGAAGCGCCAGGGTTCCTGGCGCCGAGTCGGGAATCCCAGCGCCGCGAATTGCTTGAGCGCGGCCGCGCGGCGATCGAGCAGCCAATCGGGCTCGTCCGCATTGCCTTCTTGGCTACGGAACGCCTCGAGATAAGGCGCGGTCTCCGGCTTGATCGCGGCGGTCATCGCGTCCGGCGCTCGCTCAGGCGGCGCTGCCGAGATGCGCGTAGCCGCGCTTCTCGAGCTCGAGGGCGAGCGTCTTGTCGCCGGATTGCAGGATCTTGCCGCCGCCCAGCACATGGACGCGGTCGGGCTCGATGTACTCGAGCAACCGCTGGTAATGGGTGATGAGGACGATCGAGCGCGCGGGATCGCGCAGGCGATTGACGCCGGTCGCGACCACGCGCAGCGCGTCGATATCGAGCCCGCTGTCGGTCTCGTCGAGGATCGCGAGCTTGGGCTCCAGCATCGCCATCTGGAAGATCTCGTTGCGCTTCTTCTCGCCGCCGGAGAAGCCGACATTCACGGCGCGCTGCAACAGGTCCTCGCCGATGTCGAGGAGCTTCAGCTTCGTGCGCACGGCCTTGAGGAACTGGCCGGCGTCGAGCTCGTTCTCGCCGCGCGACTTGCGCACCGCGTTCAGCGCCGCGCGCAGGAAATACATGTTGTTCACGCCGGGAATCTCGACGGGGTACTGGAACGCCAGGAAGATGCCGTGCCGCGCGCGCTCCTCCGCCGCGAGCCCGAGGAGATCGCGGCCCTCGTAGAGCACCTCGCCCTCGGTCACGGTGTAGCCAGGCCGGCCCGCGAGCACGCCCGCGAGCGTGCTCTTGCCGGAGCCGTTCGGCCCCATGATCGCGTGCACCTCGCCGGCGCCGACCGTGAGGTCGATGCCGCGGAGGATTTCCTTGGCGTCGGCGCCCTCGCCGACGCGGGCGTGCAGGTTCTTGATGTCCAGCATTGTCGCCATATTTCGATCGATCTCGCTTAGGGTATTGCGGCTCAGCCCACGCTGCCTTCGAGACTCACCGCCAGGAGCTTCTGCGCCTCGACGGCGAACTCCATCGGCAGCTCCTTGAGCACGGCCTTGCAGAAGCCGTTGACGATCAGCGACAGCGCGTCCTCCACAGAGAGCCCGCGCTGCTGGCAATAGAACAGCTGGTCATCGGAGATCTTCGACGTCGTCGCCTCGTGCTCGACGCGCGCCGTTGGATTGCGCACCTCGATGTAGGGCACGGTGTGCGCGCCGCACTTCTTGCCGATCAGCAGGGAGTCGCATTGGGTGTAGTTGCGAGCGTTCTGCGCCTTCGGCTGCATGCGGACGAGGCCGCGATAGGTGTTCTGCCCGCGGCCCGCCGAGATACCCTTGGAGATGATGGTCGAGCGCGTGTTGCGCCCGAGATGGATCATCTTGGTGCCGGTGTCCGCCTGCTGGAGATTATTGGTGATGGCAACCGAGTAGAACTCGCCCACGGAGTTGTCGCCCTCGAGGATGCAGCTCGGATATTTCCAGGTGATGGCGGAGCCGGTCTCCACCTGCGTCCAGGAAATCTTCGAGTTGGCGCCGCGGCAGGCGCCGCGCTTGGTGACGAAGTTGTAGATGCCGCCGCGGCCCTCGGCGTCGCCGGGGTACCAATTCTGCACGGTCGAGTACTTGATCTGGGCGCCTTCGAGCGCGATCAGCTCGACCACCGCCGCATGCAGCTGGTTCTCGTCGCGCTGCGGCGCCGTGCAGCCTTCGAGGTAGCTCACATAGGCGCCCTTGTCGGCGACCAGGAGCGTGCGCTCGAACTGGCCGCTCTTGGCGGCATTGATGCGGAAATAGGTCGAGAGCTCCATCGGGCAGCGCACGCCCGGGGGGATGTAGGCGAAGGAGCCGTCGCTGAACACCGCCGAATTGAGCGCGGCGAAAAAGTTGTCGCGCTGCGGCACCACGGTGCCCAGGTACTTGCGGACGAGATCGGGATGCTCGCGCACGGCCTCGCCGAAGGAGCAGAAGATGATGCCGAGCTCCGCCAGCGTCTCCTTGAACGTCGTGGCGACCGAGACGCTGTCGAACACCGCGTCCACCGCCACGCCCGCGAGCGCCGCGCGCTCGTGGAGGGGAATGCCGAGCTTGGCGTAGGTCTTCAGGAGCTCGGGATCGACGTCCTCGAGCGATTGCGGCCCGGGCTTCTGTTTGGGCGCCGAATAATAGGTCGCGGCCTGGTAATCGATGGGCGCGATGCGGAGCTTCGCCCAGTCCGGCGACGTCATGGTCTGCCAATGGCGAAACGCCTGCAGCCGCCAGTCGAGCAGCCACTGCGGCTCGCCCTTCTTGGCGGAAATGAACGCCACAGTCCCCTCGTTGAGGCCGGGCGGCGCCTCCTCGGCCTCGATGTCCGTGACGAAGCCGTACTTGTAGCCCTCGGTGGTGACCGCGCGGACGGTATCGAGGCTGTCAAGGTTCGAGCTCATGGCGTGGCGGGCTCTCCGGTGGGACGTACAGGACGCGGCAGGAAGCGCGAGCGGTCGGCCACCATGTCCGCGAGCGTCACCGCCGAGAGCGCGGTGCTGACGGCCATGTTGATGCGCTGCCAATGCGGCCGCGTCGGACAGAAATGCGTGCGCTCGCAGGTGCCGGTCTTGGCCGTCGCGGAATGGGACGTGCACTGGGTGATGCCGATGGCGCCGTCGATTGCGGCCACGACGGACGCAACCGAGACCGCGTCGGCGCTCTTCGCCAAGCGATAGCCCCCCGCGGCACCCCGGGCGCCCGCGACGATGCCCGCGTGCGCGAGAGCCTTCAGCACCTTGGCGACCGTGGCTTGTGGCAGCCGGGTCGTTGCCGCCAACTGCCCCGCCGTCACCTGCCTCTCGGGCTCGGCGGCCAGCTCGGACGCAACGATGACGCCGTAGTCTGCAAGCTTGCTCAGGATGATCATGGCCGTAGTGCGATTTCCGGAATTCGGACCATTTCGGTACACATTAAGTCGTCACCCTATCGGCGAGGTCAAGCCCTGACCAGTACATTTTTGCCGCACGGCGCTGATTTTCCCGCCAAATAACCCCCCGGACAACGGGGGCATAGAGGGCTCCGCGTCCTTGAGGCAGATCAATGGCTTCCGGCGCTTCCTGCGGCACCATTCAGCCTGGCCGTCAGGAGCCTCGTCCCGTGAACGATCAGGTTGTCACCTCACCCCCGCCGCGGCAGGCACTGCCGCCGTCTTCCGAGACCAAAGCGCCGCCGCATGCGCATCCCGCGCGTGCACGCCGTCGCTGGCTTGCCGCCGGTCTCCTCGCCCTGTTGGCGGCAGCGATCGGCGTGGCGTGGTGGGACATGCGGGGCACCGAGACGGTTCATTACGTCACCGCGCCGGCAACGCGGGGCGCCATCGCGCGTGCGGTAACCTCGACCGGCACCGTCAATCCCGAACTCACCATCATCGTCGGGAGCTACGTGTCCGGCGTCATTCAGCAGCTGCATTGCGATTTCAACACCGAGGTGAAGGCGGGACAAATCTGCGCCGAGATCGATCCGCGCCCGTACCAGATGGTGGTCAACCAGGACAAGGCCGTGCTGGGAGTGTCGAAGGCCCAGCTCGACAAGGACAAGGCGAATCTCGCCTACACGAAACTCAACTACGAGCGCAATCGGTGGCTGGTCGAGCGCGAGTCCGTCTCCAAGGACGCCGCCGACATCGCGAAAAACGCCTACGACCAGGCCCAGGCCCAGATCGACCTGGATGCAGCGACGATCGAGCAACGCCAAGCGGAGCTCGACGCGGCATTGGTCAATCTCGGCTACACCAACATCGTGTCGCCCGTGGACGGCACGGTCGTCTCCCGCAATGTCACTCAAGGGCAGACCGTCGCCGCCAGCTTCCAAACGCCGACCCTGTTCCTGATCGCCACGGACCTCACGAAGATGCAGGTCGACACCAATGTCAGCGAAAGCGACATCGGCGGCATCGAGCAGGGCGACAAGGCCACCTTCACCGTCGATGCCTTCCCCAAGCGGACTTTCGAGGGCACCGTCACCCAGGTCCGCCAGTCGCCGCAGACGGTGCAGAACGTCGTCACCTACGATGCGGTGATCGGCACCGATAACCGCGAGCTCGCGCTGAAGCCGGGCATGACCGCCTCCACGCGCGTCATCGTCGACCAGAGAAACGATGTGGTGCGCGTGCCCAATCAGGCGCTTCGATATACTCCCGGCGGACTCGCGAGTGCCGGTCCGTCCGGAACGGTTGCGCCGGCGGGCACGGGCACGTCCGCGAACGCCAGCGACGAGTCCCGTCTCTGGGTGCTGCGCGACGGCCAGCCGATCGCGCTCTCGGTGGTGGTCGGGCTCGAGGACGAGAATTTCACCGAGATCGTGAAGGGAGACCTCAATCCCGGAGATCAGGTCATCGTCTCCGAGCAACGCGATACCGGCGGCGGGTCCGTGCCGCTGCCGCGGTTCTGAGGCTCAGGTGGACGGCAGCCAGACAGTCGACATAAAGGGCGCCGTTCTCAAACTCGAGAACGTGACGCGGACCTTCGTCATCGGCGACGTTGAGGTGCATGCGCTCCGCGGCGTCGACCTGGTGGTCGAGCCCGGCGAGTTCGTCGCCATCATGGGATCGTCGGGCTCCGGCAAGTCGACGCTCATGTCCATCCTCGGCTGCCTCGACCGTCCCACCAGCGGACATTATTTCTTCGAGGGCGTCGACGCGGCGGTACTGCGCGAGCCCGACCTCGCGCGCATCCGCAGCGAGCGCCTCGGCTTCGTGTTCCAGAGCTTCAATCTTCTTGCGCGCACCAGCGCCATCGAGAATGTCGGGCTGCCGCTCTACTACGCCGCCTCGGGACCCGCGCGCCGCGCCGCGCGTTTGGAGCGGGCGCGGGTGGCGCTGAGCCTGCTCGGCCTCGGCGAGCGCGAGCGCAACACGCCGGGCCAGCTCTCCGGCGGCCAGCAGCAACGCGTCGCCATCGCGCGGGCGCTGATCAACGCGCCGAGCCTGCTGCTCGCCGACGAGCCCACCGGCAATCTCGATACCCGGACGTCCCACGAGATCATGGATACGCTCGTCAAGCTCAACCGCGAGCAGGGCGTCACCATCGTCGTCGTCACCCACGAAGCCGACATCGCGGCCTTCGCGGACCGCATCGTGACCATGCGCGACGGCCAGATCGTCTCCGACGAGCGGGTCTCGAAGCCGGAGCAAGCGGCGACCGCGCCGAGCGCGGCCAAAGAGAGCGGTCTGCGACGTCACCCGCCCGAGGCGCGCGCCGCTTCAGTGATCCCCAACGGAAGTTTCTGGCCTTTCGGGCTAATGACCATAGCCGCCGCGGCCCAAGCAATCGGGCGCAACAAGATGCGCTCGGCGCTCACCATGCTCGGCGTTTTCATCGGCGTCGCCGCGCTCATCGTGATGGTGGCCGTCGGCCAGGGCGCCAACCAGGCCGTGCGCAAGCAGATCGAGAGCCTCGGCACCAACCTTGTCGTGATTTTGCCGGGCGCGCTCACCTCGGGCGGTGCCCGTGGGGGATTCGGCAGCGCCAGCACCCTCACGGTCGAGGACGCGCGCGCGATCCGCCGCGAGGATCCCGCGGTGGCCCAGACCGGCTACCTGATCCGCCAGCAGGGACAGATCCAGTACGGAAATCAGAACTGGACCACGAACATTCAGGGCGTCAGCGCGAATTACCCGCCGATCACCAATTGGCGCATCGCCGTCGGCCGGGCCATCACGTCCGAGGACGAGAGC
>JGI12269J14319_10001882_pt1 | contig 20565 bp, 19 predicted proteins | sample PeaSoiSIISIP2007_FD_14319 | JGI IMG/M metagenome (IMG submission 14319)
CCGCCGCGCCGTTGACGCAGACCACACCCGAACCGGCCGCGGCCGCGATGGTGTAGGTCTCGAACCGGGCGCCGTTGGAGATGTCCACCACCTGCACCTTCTCGCCGGGCAGGATGTCGGCGGCCTCGAGCAGGGCTGCGTCGACGGTGATGGAACCTTCGTAGTGGAGTTCCGCCTGCGTCACGGTGGCACGATGGATCTTCGACTTGCCCATCTCGCGCACGAGCATCCTCAGAACCTCGCGGCGAGAACGGCACCCATGCCGGAGGGACGCGGCTCCAGGCGCAGGGAGAAGCTGGTCAGGGATTGGACGCGGTAGTGGTTGAACCAGACGTCCGCGGCGGAGGCGAGCATGTCCAGTCCCAGCAGCGGAGCCCAGACCTGGATGGTCGATCCCGAATTCTTGCCGGCGATGTTCACCGCGAGCGCGGCGACGGAGACGACGGCGATCCCCGAAAGCACCGCGCCGGGCACCGGCCGGCCTTCCCGGAACTGCTGCACGCCGGGGAGCAGGAACGCGGCGACGAGGCTCGGTCGATCGGCGGTCGGGGCGGCGTCGTTGTCGCGGGAATACATCCGCTCCAATTGACCGATGTCGGAACCGTTCTGGAGCTGGTTCAACCACTGGTCCTCGGTGATGCCCATGGGCTCCCACGGGCGGTGGGAATACTCCCGCACGGAAACTCCGCTGGTGATCAGCATCTCGACCTTGGACTTCTTGAGGCCCAGCTTGTCGATGAGGTCGATGTCGGAAGCGGAAACGCCCAACGACTTCCAATGGTCCTGCAACCGCACGCCATCCCCCGCATGCGCCGCCACCGCGAGCAATGCCACGAAAAGAATGACAGCGACGCGGATTCCCGAGAATCGCAAGAAGCAGGTATCGGCCGTGCGAAAGGTTTTTTGGCCAGGACGGGTCGCGAGACGTATGGCGGAATACGTCGAGTGGACCGGACACCGCCAAAAAGCCTTGCAGCCGGCCGAAAATGCCCAAGGACGGAATCGAACCGTCATGGAGTCACCTCCAGCGGATTTTGAGTCCGCCGCGTCTACCAATTCCACCACTTGGGCTTCGTGCATGAGGGAGGCAAAGATAGAACCTCGGATACGCTCCATGCGGGTCACTGCCGTCTTCCCCGCCCCTTCCTCCCGGGACCGCGGACTTCGGGCCCGCGGGAACCGGGGATCTGGGCGCGTCGGGCCGAGGCGGCGGCGCGCACGGGCACGGATGGAAGACCTTCCCGTCCTTCAATGACCGGTTCGAAGTCCACCCAACCCTGGACGGGATCGGCCTGCGCCAGTCGCACGCGGACCACGTCCCCGATGCGGAAGACCTTCCCGTTGGATCTCCCCCTCAGCTCCATTCGCTCCTCGTCGTGCATGTAGAAGTCGTCGGACATGCGGCGCACGTGGATCATCCCCTCGGCCCAGGGATCCTTGAGCTGCACGAACATCCCGATCGCTTCCACTCCCGTGATCTCCGCCGAGAACTCCTCGCCGAGACGTTCGCGAAGGATCCAGGCCGAACAGCACTTGATGCCCGAGCGCTCGGCCTTCACCACGGCGTCTTCCCGACCGCTGACGTGGGTCGCGAGCCGCCGCACCGCGGCCGACCAACGCCCCGGCACCTGGCCGTTCCTCAGGTGTTCCTTGATCACCCGGTGGGTCCAGAGATCCGGATAGCGGCGGATGGGACTGGTGTAGTGCGCGTAGTGCAGCCACCCCAGGGCGAAGTGGCCGCGGCAGTCCGGACTGTAGCGCGCCTTCTTCATGGACCGGATCGTCTTCCCCTGCAGACCCGCCGGGATCTCCCCGCTGCCCAGGATCCTCGCGAGCCATTCCTGCGCCTGCGGACGGACGTTGGTCTCCTCCACGCCGTCGGCGCGCCGGGAGGGATTCCAGCGCGGGAGACCGAGAGCCACGGCCCAGGCGGAGATGGTCCAGAGCGATTCCTGCTCGGGAGGTTCGTGCACGCGGTAGAGCCCCGGAAGGCCCTTCTCGTCCAGGAGCCGGGCGCAACAGCGGTTGGCCGCGAGCATGGACTCCTCGATCCAGCGGTGCGAAGCCAGCCGGACGCCCGGTCGCGCGTCCACGGGTTCGCCCTTGTCGTCGAAGACCACGCGGGGCTCGGGCATGTCGAATTCGAGGAGGTTCTCCTGCCTGCGTCGCCGCAGCAGCGATTCCGCGCAGGCCTTCAGGCGGACCAGGGCCGGGTCGCCCTTGTCGGCCAGCTCCTGCGCCTGTTCGTAGGAGAGGAACCGCCTCACGCGGACGGCGGACTCGAAGAACCGGTAGGACAGGATGTGCCCATCCCCCGAGATCTCCATCCGGCAGGAGAGCGCCAGGCGATCCTTCCCGTCCAGGAGGGAACAGAGGTCGGCGGCCAGGCCCTGGGGCAGCATGGTCACGGCCGTCCAGGGGAGGTAGGTGGTGAAGGAACGCTTCAGCGCCTGCTTGTCCAGCGGGCCGCCTTCCGCCACGTAGTGGGAGACGTCCGCGATGTGGACGTCCAGCCGCCAACCGCCCGAGGCGAGATCCTCCACCCCCACCGCGTCGTCGTGGTCGTGGGCGTTCCAGGGGTCGATCGTGCAGACCTCGTCGGTCCGGCAGTCGACGCGGCCCGCCATGTCCTCCTCGCCCGGTTCGCGGTATCTGTCGGCCTGGTCCTTCACCGTCTGCGGAAACGGCCCCGGCAGTTCGTGGGACTCCGCGAAGAGCTTCTGGACCTGCTTCCAGGACGGACCCTTCCAGGCACCCGGTCCCGTTGTGACGGATTCCGTCTTCGATGCCCCGGCGTCCGGATCCTTCCCGGGATTCCTGCCGAGTTCGCGGCTCCGCTCCCGCTTCGCGTTGCGTTCGGCCCTGGTGGGCCTCTCCTTGGCCGCGTGGATGCGGTCGCGAACCCACCCGGATCTGTCCCTCCTCCAGCAGGGCCGCCAAGGCGTTCTGCAGGGCCGGGATCTCGTCCCGGTTGGCGTTCAGGATGTGGCGCAGCTCCTTGAAGGTGGATGCCTCGTATCCCTGGGCATGCACCAGTTCGAGCAGTTCGCGAGCCCAGTCGCGCTTTCGGATCTTTCTTTCCCACGGCCCGGACATTCAGGGCTCCTTTCGAGCGTGTTGTTCGCGAAGGTGCGGCATCGACGACGGGCACCGGACGAGGATCGAGGTCGGTTTCACGGAATCCAGGCCGGCGGGGGGAACCGCCCGAGCTCGTGTCCTCGGACGAATTCGTGCCATGCGGGGTCTCCCCGGACGGGCAGCCATTGCTCCCACAGCACCCAGAAGATCCGCTTGGTCCACTCCAGGAACCTCATCTTGCGGGCTTCGCGGTCCGACCAACCCCGATCCCACACTCCGTCTCCGACGGCGTGGACGCGAAAGACGGTTCCGGACCCGGCGCGGCCGCGGAAGATGGAAGCGGCGCGCCAGGCGTGGAAGGCGCTGGTGACGACCAGCACCGTGTCGTCGCCGGTGAACACCGAAGCCGCGAGCCGGGCCTCGTCCTGCGTGCTCGTGCAGGAGGAGCGGAGTTCGACCACGCGATCGCGTTCCGCGCCCGAAAGGGGGAGCATCCGCACCCAGAGCATCGAATAGAAGAACCCGCCGCCGATCTCGACGCCTGAAAGGACCAGGGTGTCCGTGCGTCCCTCGCGCAGCATGCGGAGGCCTTCCATGGCGCGCTCGCCGGAAGGTCCCTGGCCGTCCAGGACCATCGCGTGCCGCACGTGGCCGGGCATCGGATCCGGACCGCGGAAGACTCCGGCCCGCAAGGCGGAAATCCCGGTCCAGACGACGACCGCCAGCGCCAGGGCGCCCGCGGTCCGGATCCGTATTCGTCGCGGCATCTCAGGCCTCCGTGCGCACGAGGCGGAAGGTGGCCGTGGTGCCGTCGTCGTCGAACCAAAGGTCGGTCGACATCCGCCGCACCAGGAAGATCCCCCGGCCGTGGTCCATTCCCAGGTTCGAGGGGTCGCGGGGATCCGGGACGGATGCGACGTCGAATCCGGATCCTTCGTCGTGGACGGAAAGGAGGATTTCCCTCCCTTGCAGGAGCCAGGCGCAGAAGGCGCGGGCGTTCGGACGATCGCGCAGTCCATGGGCCACGGCGTTCACGCAGAGTTCCGAAGCCAGGAGCTGGGCGCGCCGGGCGTCGCGCGACGACCAACCCGCGGCCTCCAGTTCGGCGCGCATCCCGTCGACCAGGTCCCAGGCCTCGTGCGCGGTGCGGAACACCCTGATCTCGGGATCGGACGAGGACGGAAACCGTCGCAGCACCGCGGGCCGGTCCCGCGTCCGGTAGAGCACGTCCAGGGCGAGAAAGGTCCGGTCGTCGTCCCTGCCGTCCGCGGACATCCCGGGAAATTCCTCCTCCACCGCCTGGAGCGCGGGTTCCGGATCCACCTCCACCCCGGAGGGGATCCGGGCGACGAACCCCTTGTAGCCGAGGCGGCGGCCTTCGATCGTCGCCGATTCGTAGTAGCCGTCGGTGAAGAGGCAGAATCTGTCTCCAGGCACCAGGCGGATCGCGTCCTCCTCGTACCTGCCCTGCTCGACGATCCCGAGGAACAGCCCCCTGGCGCCCAGCGATTCCCTGGTGCCGTCGGCGTGGAAGACCACCGGACGCGGATGGCTCGCCCTGCAATAGCGCAGCTCCAGCGTTTCCAGGTCCAGGATTCCGAGGAAGGCGGTGACGTAGTGTCCCAGGACCAGGCTGCGGCAGAGGTCGTGGTTCATTCCTTCCAGGATCCGGGCCGGGCCCGCCTCTGGAAACGCGTGGTTCAACAGGCTCATGCGCACCAGGGCGGCCTCGAAGGCGGCGGGAAGTCCATGCCCGGACACGTCCGCCAGGAAGAGGCAAAGGTGCCGTTCGTCCAGGAGGCTGACGTCGTACAGGTCTCCGCCGATGGGGCGGCACGGCTGGTATCGCACCCTGCAGGCGAGACCGTCGATCCTGGGGAGGTCCTTGGGGAGCAACGCCCTCTGGATCTCGCGGGCCATCTCCACCTCGGCCTGGAAGGCGTCCGTCAACCGGCCGAGCGAGGTGTTCCGGTCCACCAGATCCTTCCGCGCCGACGAAAGGTCGGTGACGTCGCGGAGTCGCAGTATGGAAAGGCCGCGGACTCCGGCGGCGAGCGGGAAGGCCTGCGCCTCCTGGACCAGCCCCTTCCGTTCGGGCAGTTCCATCGGGCCCGCGGCCAGGTCCTGGTCCAGGCACTCCAGGATCAGGGGGAAGGCGGGTTCCAGGAACGGTGCCAATACGGAAAGGGGTCGTCCGACGAGATCCCGGAACGTCCTCCCGCACAGCTCCGCGAACGGTCGGTTGGCTCTCAGGACGCGCAGGTCGCGGTCGACCACCGCCATTGGGTCCACGTGGTCGAAGATCCCCTCGAGGTCGCGCTTGGATCGACGGATCCTGTCCACGATCCGGAAGAGCGCCGCGGTGGAACCCACGGCCGCCGCGAACAGCGCGAACAGCGCCGTTCCGATGACCCGCATCCCCGTCAAGCGGGAGACCCCGACGGCGGGACGGGGAGATCGCAGAGCAGGAGGAACGCGTCCTCGCCGTTGTCGACGTAGTAGGCGGTGCGGACGCCGACCCTCCGGTATCCGAGCTTCGCGTAGAGCGAAAGGGCGGCCGCGTTGGAGGCCCTGACCTCGAGGTGGGCGATCCGGGCCCCGCGGTGGACGGCCCAGCCGTGCGCCTGCGAGACCATCCCGAACCCCAGTCCCTTCCGTCGAAGTTCCGAGTCCACCCCCAGGGTGCCGATGTGCAGCTCGTCCGCGGCCAGCCAGGCGCACAGGTATCCCACGACCCCCACTCCGGGCTCCTCCAGGACCCGGGCGTAGCCGTCGTCCCCGCGGGCGAGTTCGTCGCGGAAATTCCCGGGAGTCCACGGATGTCCCTGGCAGTGGTGGTCGAGCACGAACACCGCCGGTATGTCCGTCTCCTCCATCCGCCTCCAGTCCAGCTGAACGGATCCCGTCACGTGTGCCCGCTTCCCGAGAGCAGTCTCGCCCGGCCGGCGTGCGAGACCTCCAGGCGACCCGAAGACAGGAGGTCGCGCCGTCCTTCGCCGTCTACCTGCACCGCGTTGGGTCCCTCCCAGGTGGCCTCGAAGGAGGTGGCCTGCCAGGAAAGGAGCATCCGCCTCTGGAAGAATCCCTGGAGCCTGGGAAACGCGGAAGTCGCCACGAGGACAGGATAGTTCCAGAGATGGGGAATGGACATCAGGGTGAGGAGTCCGTCGTCCGCCCGCGTGCGCATCGGCCGGAGAAGTCCCGAGGCGTAGGAACCCACGTTCAGCGCCAGCAGGGAACGGTGTCCGCCGAGTCCGCGGTCGAGGATCGAGCCGTCGGCGAGTCGCGCCCGGATGCGGAAGCTGGGCGGCAGGTGCCTGGCCAGGCTCCCGATGCCGGCGCGCGCGTAGCCGAGCTTGATCCCCAGGGTGCTGTGCCTGGTTCCGGTCAGGTCGCGCGATCGCCCGAACACCTCCGTGACCCAGCCGTCGGACCCGAAGGAGAGGTAGTTGGCGAGAACCGCCCGGCCGCCCACGTCCCAGAGGTCCAGGGGCGAAATGCGATCCTCCAGGAGGGTCCCCACCAGTTCGGGAAGACCCTTGTCCTGGAAGACCTCCAGCAGCCGCAGCTCGCGCGCCAGGTCGTTTCCCGTCCCGAGGGGGACCACGCCCAGGGCCACGTCGGCCCGGTTCGAGAGTCTCATGCCTTCCAGGGCCTGGCCGATGGTGCCGTCGCCGCCGGCGACCACCAGCCTGTCGCATTCGGACAGGATCCGTCGAGCTTGTTCCGGAACCGCCTTGGGGATGGTGAGCTCCCGGATCCATGCGGACCGCGGAAGTCCGAGTCCATCCAGGATGGCGGGCAACTGGTCGTGGACCAACCTTCCCCGGCCGCTGCCCGACACGGGGTTGACGAGAAATCCGTATCGAAGGCCGGGCCCGAAGCCGACGGTGGAAGCGTTCATCGCGTTGTAGGCGGAAACGATACTACCTGGGCAGGCGCGCGGCGGAAAATCCATTCCCAGAAATTCGCCGTCCGGGTCAGATGCTCGCGCAGGATGTTCTCCCAACCGGCGGAAGCTTCGTCTCCCGCGGCGAGGCCATGGACGTCCCAACCCGCGCGATCGGCCAGCCAGCAGGCCCTCGGGAGATGCCATTCCTGGGAGACGATGGCGAGCCTGCCGCCAGGCGTCCCCAGGTTCGACACGCTGGAACGGGTGTTGACTCCGTTCCTGTCCAGGAACATCCTCAGGCTGTCGATCCCGTGGTCCACCAGATATCTCCGCATGGAGCGGGGCTCGTCGTAGCCGCCCGCGACAGCGGTCCCGGAAAGCACGATGCGGGCGGCGGGCCAGCGTCGGGCGGCGCCGAGGGCGGCCTCCACGCGCTGACGCAGGACGGGGCTCGGCTTTCCGTTGCGAAGGACCGACGCTCCGGGAACCAGCAGGACGTCCGGGGCCGGGAGGGAGTCCATGCCGCGCACGAGCGGAGCACCCCGGAAAAGAACCCAGAAGTCCGGCCCCGCGAGGAGCACCAGGACGGCGATCCACGCGAGCCGACGCGACCAGCGAACACCCGGCTTCGCGTTGGTGGGCACCATGTGGGCCAAGGTACCAAGCGCTCGCGCTAGGAGGGGTGGTCGCCCTCTCCTCGATAGGCGTCCTTGATCCGCATGTATTTGAGGGCCATCGCCCGGTTGGAGTCGCGTTCGGCACGGGTGGTCTCGCGCACGACCTTGCCGGGGGCGCCTACGACGAGCGATCCCGCAGGAATCTTCTTCCCCGGAGGCACGAGCGCACCCGCGGCGATGACGCAGTCGTCCCCGATCTCCGCTCCGTCCATGACGATGGATCCCATCCCCACCAGCACGTTGTTCCCCACCGAGCAGGCGTGCAGGATCGCCGAGTGTCCGACCACCACGTCCTCGCCCAGGACCACGCCGAAATCGTCCGCCAGGTGGATGACCGTGTTGTCCTGGATGTTCGAGCGCGCACCGATCGATATGGTGTTGATGTCCGCGCGAAGGACCGCGTTGAACCAGACGGACACGTCTTCTCCGAGGAAGACTCGCCCCGCGACGCGGGCGCCGGGCGCGATCCAGGCCCCTTTCGCGAGGATGGGCACCTTGCCCTGGAATTCGTGGGTCGACATCGTTCCGGTGATCTCCTTCTTTCCCCAAAGAAAGAAATCGAGGTGGCCGTCGTCCCTCCGCCGACGGGCGACGCTTCCCCTCCCGGTTCCTCCGCACGGCTAGATTTGGTCCCGGCCAGGACGGTTGGATGGCCGAATCCGCAAGGGAGGACCGAAATGCCCGATGTTCTCCCCGCCGACATGCACGCCCGCCGCGCCCTGGTCTGCGCCCTGGATTGGGGACTGGGCCACGTGGCCCGCACGACCCCGCTGGTCCGGGAACTCCTGTCGCGGGGATGCGAGGTGGTGTTGGCTTCCAACGGAAGGTCCGCCGATTGGTGGAGGAAGGAATTCCCGAACCTGGAACTCCGCGAACTTCCGGATTACGGCGTGCGCTACGTCTCAGGTCCCCTCCTTGTCCCCTCCCTGCTCCTCTCCATGCCCCGCCTGCGAAGGACGGTCCGCGCGGAAGCGGCGAAGGTGGCCTCGTGGCGAGCGGGGGATTTCGGATTGGTCCTTTCCGACAACCGGTTCGGCTGCGCGATGGGAGGGGTCCGTTCCGTCTTCCTGTCCCACCAGCTCCGTCCGGCCCCACCTTTCGGACTCGGTTTCGCCGAGGGTCTCGGGGAGCGTCTCATGGCGAGGCAGCTGCGGGGGTTCTCCGAGATCTGGATCCCCGATCGGGAATCGGGACGGGTGCTTTCGGGTCGATTGGGCCATCCTCTCCGACCATCCAGGTTTCCTCCCCTGCGGTACCTGGGGCCTCTCTCGCGGTTCGCCGCGACGCCTCCGGACCCCCTCTGGTCCGGGCCCTGGTCCACGGTGGGCATCGTCAGCGGGCCGGAACCGACGCGGACGGATTTCGAGTCGCTGCTGCGCGACCGCCTCTCCCGCCGACCCGGCCGGCATCTCCTCGTGCGCGGACGTCCGGATCTCCCGTCCCCGCCCGTTCCCGCGGAAGGGAACCTCGTCGAAGCGCCCCACCTGGGATCCTCCGCGATCGCAGCGGCCCTCCTGGGGGCGACGGAAATCGTCAGCCGTGGCGGCTACTCCACCGTGATGGACCTGGAAGCCCTGGGCCTCCTGGGTCCTCGATGCCTCTTCGTGCCCACTCCGGGGCAGACGGAGCAGGAGGCCGTCGCCCGGGACCTGGCCTCCCGCGGATTGGCGAGGTTTCTCCGGCAACGGGATCTGGCCGGCTCGACCTGAACCTCAAGCCCCCAGATCGGGGGCCTCGATGGAGCACAGGGTCTTGTCGGACAGATCCCGACCTCCGGCCACCCGGTCGGCCTGCCGGGAAACCACGGCCTCGAACAGGTTCCGCACGGCCCTGGCGTTGCCGAAGGACCCGTCCTTGTTCTCGTGCAGGGCCTCCAGGCGGGAAGCCAGCGCCTCCAGCGCCTGCGGCGATAGTTCCAGCTGGTAGCGCCTGCACAGCGCAAGGAAGATCTCCCTCATCTCCGCGGGGTCGTAGTCCGGGAAATCCCAGACGTGCGGGAAGCGCGAGCGCAAGCCGGGGTTGGACTCCAGGAAGGTCTCCATCTCGGGTCCGTATCCCGCGGCCACCACCACGAGCCGGTTCCGATAGGTCTCCATGCGCGCGATCAGCGCCGCCACGGCCTCCTTCCCGTAGTCGGCCGAGTCGCCGGTCGTCAGCGCGTAGGCCTCGTCCACGAACAGGACTCCGTCCAGGGCGGACTTCACGATCTCGTCGACCTTCTCCGCCGTCTGGCCCATGTATCCGGCCACGAGGCCGGCGCGGTCGGTCTCCACCAGGTGTCCGCGTTCCAGCAGGCCCAGACCCCGGAGGATGCGCGCGTAGAGCCGCGCCACCGTGGTCTTGCCGGTTCCGGGGTTGCCCGTGAACACCACGTGCAGGCTGACGGGAACCTCCGCGAGGTGCCGTTCGCGACGCAGGACCTGGACCTTCAGAAGGTTCGACAATTTCCGTACATCGTCCTTCACCGAGGAGAGGCCCACCAGGGCGTCGAGTTCGGCGAGAGCGGAGGCCAGCTCGGCCTCGCGCGCGGCGGCGGTGGGGACCGCCGGCGGGGGAGCGGGTTCGCCGGGAGAGGGCGCGTCGGAAGGCGCGGGCGCCGACGCCGGAGGCCTGGACGGGAGGGTCGACTCCATGGGCGACGAACCGGCCATCCCCCACGCCTGCGGGACGAACCGGGGAACCGGCTCCGAAGCGGAGGGAGCGGGAACGATCGCTTCCGGGAGACCGGTTTCGACCGGCTTCTTGCGCGGCGAACCGACCTGGCCCGGAGCGGATTCCATCGTCTTCAACTCCTTGTAGGCCGTCCAGAACGCCTGGAATCCCCTCGTTTCGCGATCATCCACCTTGCCGTCCAACCGGACCACCAAGGAGTAGTAGGCGTACAGTCCGGTTGCCAGACGCGAGAGCCCCTCGGAAAGGACCGGATTGGATTCGAAGGACTGCGACCAGCGGGGAACCTGGAAGCGGGTCTCCCCGCCATGCTCCTTCAGGAGGAACCTGTACCTCTCCAGTTCGGCTTCGAGGAAGGACTTCGCCACCCAATCGCCTCGTGCCGACAGTTGCCGGACCTTGGCCCCCAAACCCAGGCACTGCACCAGCGCCCAGTCCAGCGCGGCCAACGCGGCCAGCTCGCGCTCGCCGATGCGGTCCCAGGAGTACCCGAGGAGGATCTGGACGCAGAGGAGGTCGTGGCGCAGCGCCTCGCGGTATTCCTGGAGGCAGCGGGCCTCGGACAGGGCCGCGACAAGGGGTGAAAGTTGGACTTGCAAAGCGGAAGCGCGTTCGTCCAGGCGTTCCAGGAAAGGTTCCATGTGCTTGCCAAGCTTAGCACCTGCTCCACGCCTCGGGTCGGTGGTGGTCCAGCGATGTCGGCAAGGATCGCCATCGGGGAAGGACATGGATTGCCCAGCCCTCGCACGGTTGGAGTCCAGCGAAGCCGGGAAACAGGACTGGCCCGCGAATTGTTTACAGCTCCTTGCAATCCAATCCGATGGGCGGCTTGGAGAGAGGCCTCGCCCTGTGGCCTCCGGGGATCGTAGACCCGATTCCCGGCACCGTCATCGAACACATCCACGAGGCATCCATGAGCATCGACAGCATATCGGCGAACGCGCCGTACATCCCTCCGACAACCGGGAGCACCGGCCAGCAAGGCGGCCAGATCGGGCAGGACTTCAAGGCCTTGGCCACGGCGCTGAGTTCAGGCAGCTTGCAGGACGCGCAGTCGGCCTTCGCCGCGATCCAGACCGCGTTCCAAAACGGTCCCGGAGGCGGCTCCACCAGCGGATCATCCACCACTGCGACGGGCGCGACCGGTTCTTCCAGCACCACCAATCCGATGCAAGCCCTGGCCGCGGCCCTGAAGAGCGGGAACCTCCAGGACGCCCAGCAGGCGTTCGCGGCCCTGCAGCAGTCCGGGAAGGGCCACCACCACCACCATCACCACGGTGGTGGATCCGCTTCGCCCGAAGCGGCGGGTGGCACATCCGGCACCACGTCGACGAGCAGCACTTCCATGGACGCCTTCCTGGCCTCGTTGCAAACATCCACCGGTTCGACCACCGGGAGCGGATCCACCAGCACGAGCTCGGATCCGTACGGCATCGTGGGCCAGAATGTGGATGTCCTGGCTTCCTGAGCCGCCAGCGACTGCCTCGTAGCCCGTTCCTTCCGTTCCTTCCCGACGGCGAAGACCATGTCTTCGCCGTTTCCTTTGCGCCATCGACCGGGGAATGGTTCAATCCGGGAATGGGAACACAGAGCGCGACTGGGCCTTCGATCTATCTTCCCATTCGATGAACGGCGGCCCAGGTCCTTTGCTCCAGCCCTTGGGCACCATCCTCTCGGGGATCGACCGGCTGGTGGTCTGGATCGGGAATTGGATCCTGGGAGCCATCGGTACGATCTTCGATTTCCTCGAATTCCTGGGACAGACCGCGGTGGCGGGCTGGAAGTTCTACCGGCATCCCCATTTCACGGTGGAACAGATGTACGCCATCGGCATCAGTTCCATCCCTCTGGTGGCCACCACATCGCTGTTCACCGGGGCGGTCACCGCCTGGCAGGCCGCCTATCTCTTCTCCGACTACATCCCGCTCACCTTCCTGGGGACGGCGGTCGGCAAATCCATCATGCTGGAGATGGGCCCCGTGCTCACGGCCCTGGTGGTGGCGGGACGCACCGGTGCCGGAATGACCTCGGAACTGGGTTCCATGGCGGTCACCGAACAACTGGACGCCATGGACGTGCTGGGCCTGGACCGCCACCAGTTCCTGGTGGCCCCGCGCATCCTCTCCGGACTGGTGATGCTCCCCGTCCTGTGCATCCTCTCCGCCTTCGTGGGGCTCATGGGCGCACTCGGCGTCGCGATGGCCTTCAAGGGGATGGAACCCAGCCTCTTCTGGAAGGGGGTGCGATTCTTCTACGACGACTGGGACGTGATGGTGGCGCTGATGAAGGCCGTGGTGTTCGGATTCATCATCACCGCCTTCGGATGCTACTCGGGCATCCGCGCCCGCAACGGCGCCGAAGGCGTGGGCAGGGCCATCGAACAGTCCGTCCAGGCCTCGGCGGTATCCATCCTCATCTCCAACTTCCTGCTCGGATACATCCTGCTCTGACCCCCGGGGCGCTTCCCGGGCGGTCAGGGTTCGCCGCGGCCCGGCCTCTCGCCCGCGGCTCGAAAGGCCCTTCCCAGGATCCCGATCTGGCGCCCCCAGCGCCTGCAGTGCACGCAGATCGCCAGGTGCAGGACCAGGGCCATGCGGCGTTTCGGGGAAAGACGCCCGTCGCGGGCCAGGGACTGCAGTTCGCTCGCCTCACGGCACCGGATGATCCCGAAGGGCGGAGTCAAGAGCGGCCCCACCGTTCCCCGACGCAGCCGCGCAGCCGCAGCCTCGCGCGGTGCAGGAGCACATGGCAGTTGGATTCGGAAAGAGACAATTCCCGGCATATCCCGGACACGTCCATCTCCTCGACCTCGCGCAGCACGAACACCCGGTACATCCGCTCCGGCAGGATCCGGGCGCAGATCTCCAGGACCTTCCAGAAGCCCTCGGCGTGGAGCGATTCCTCGGGATTTCCCCACGAGGCCACGGGTTCCCTCCAGTGCCCGGTGCCGTCGAACAGGTCTTCGCCGCAGGTTGGACAGGGATCGACCTCGTCCGGTGGGGTGCTTCGCCAGTGGTCGACCACCTTGTGGCGGAGAATGCCGGCCAACCAACCCCGGGTGACCTCCCCGCGCAGCCGCTCGGCTCCGCTCCACGCCGCGACCAGGGTTTCCTGCACCACATCTTCCGCGGCGGCAGACCGTGCGCCCAGTCGCCATCGTGCCTGGCGCAGGAGCCAGGGACGATGCTCGGCCAGCCTCGCCTGGAAATCGACCGACGTGTCCGCCATTCCCGGAAAGATACCCGTCCCCACTCTTTGAGAAGAATTTTGAGATTCATTGTAAGAACGACGCCGGTCCTCGCGACTCTTGGCTGAACGCCGAACGATCGGTGCTCCATCGACCGAAGCCTCCCGGCTCCGGAATCCTGCCACAATGTCCCATCGGAGATCACCATGAAGAACACCGTCCTGCGCACCCGCCTGTCCGCTCTCGCTCTCGCCGGCCTCGCCACCGGAATGGCCGCCGGCCCCCTCCACGCGGGAGGGTGCGACTCCACCAAGACCGAGAAGAAGGGCTGCAAGGGCAAGACCTGCTGCAAGGGCATGGCCCACGACAGCGCCATGGCCAAGGAGGACCGCTCCTGCTCCGGCACCGGCCATTGCGGCGGAACCGACTCCGCCAAGGGAGCCTCCGTGGATTCCGCGAGCCCGATGGCGAAGCTGATGGCCGCGAAGTCGGAGAAGGAATTCGCCAGTGCCGCCAAGGCAGCGGGCATGAAGGTGGAGAAGACGTCCTGCTCCGGCAAGAATTCCTGCAAGGGCGTCTACTTCAACGCCGGCAAGACCGCCGAACTCTCCTGCAAGGGGACCGCTTCGTGCCACGGGCTCAAGGCCACCATGTGAGTCGGACGTTCGCCCGGGACGCCGTGGGGGTGGGTTTGCGCCCCCCCCACTTCGCCGATGCCTTCCAGGATCCTTCCGGGGTCGACTTCTTCGAGGTGATCGCCGAGAACTACCTGGGGACCGGCCCCGTTCCGGCGGCCAACCTGGAGAAGGCCCGGATGCTGCGGCCCGTGGCGTTGCACGGGGTGTCGCTGGACCTTTTGGGCACCGATCCCCTGGACCTGGAGCACATCCGCCGCGTGGGAGCGCTCGCGGAGGACGTGGGCGCACCCTGCTTTTCCGACCACCTCTGCTGGACCCGGCTCGATGCGTGGCGCTCGCACGACCTGCTGCCCACGCCGTTCACCGAGGAGATCGCCGACCACGCTGCCCGGCGGGCGGAAATCGTCCAAGGCTTGCTGCCCGTGCCCTTCGGGATCGAGAACCTCTCGAGCTATGCGGCCTTCTCGGGGTCCACCCTCACCGAATGGGAGTTCTACAAGCGGGTGGTGGACGGCGCGCGCGTCTGGAGGATGCTGGACATCAACAACATCTTCGTGTCGGCTCGAAACCACGATTTCGATCCCCGCGACTACCTGGAGTCCGTCGATTGGGACCGGGTCCTGTACGTCCATCTGGCCGGGCACCACATCCGTCCCGACGGCCTGCGCATCGACACCCACGACGCTCCCGTGTGCGAAGAGGTCTGGGACCTGTACCGCGACGCCTGGGCGCTGGGTGGACCGTTCCCGACGGTGATCGAATGGGACGACAACCTTCCGACCTGGGCCCGCCTGGTGGAGGAGGCGGCATCGGCCCGAACCCGCCGTGGATCTCCGGTCTCGTACGCGGCGCGGACCGCCTTGGCGGCGGCATGAACCCGCTGCGGGATTTCCAGCGCCGCTGGATGGCCTCGACCTCCGCGCCCTTGCGCTTTCCCGAGCCTGGACGCGTCGAAGTCCCGGTGGAGGACTACGACGGACAGATGCTTTCCCAGATCGTCGGGAGCGGCGGTGTCCCAGCCGCGACCCGGCTGGGAGCCTACCGCCTGCAGTATTGGTTCCGGCTGATCACCCTGATGCAGAAGGATTTCCCGCTGGCGGGACACATCCTCGGATGGGAGGAATTCAACCCGCTCGCGGCCCGATACCTTCAAGAACATCCCCCCACGGAAGACCTGGACCGGCTCGGAGATCTCTTTCCCGCCTGGGTCCGTGCGCACGGAACGTCCGCGCTCGCGGTGGAGGCCGCGCGCGTGGACCTCGCGTGGAACCAGGCGTTCTCCGCACCGGTACTCAGGATCCCCGGTTCCGCGGATCTGGAGCGGTTGGGGTCCGGAGAGACAAGCATCGTATTGCAACCCGCGGTTCGCATCCTCTCCGCGACCCGGGACTGGTTCACCCTTCGCCTCGGCCTCCTTCAGGAACTGTCCGTTCCGGAGGGATCGCCCAAGCCGCTTCGTTCCGCCTGGATCGTGTCGCGAACCGGGTCCATTTTGCGCGCCGAGCCCCTCGAACCTCTCCTGGCCACGTTCCTGCGCGACCTGCGACGGCGTCCGTGGATCGATGCCCTGGAGCGCCTGGCGGGAAAGCATCCGGAGGCGACCGGGAGCATCCCCGATTGGTTCGCCCGCGGGCTCGCGCTGGGCTGGTGGGGCGTGATGGCCGACTAGGTCGCCACGCGCAACATTTCCGCATCGATGCGATCCAGGATCTGCTCGTCCACCGTCGTGTCGAACTTCCTGGCGAACCACTGGTGGCTCGCCGCCAGGGCGGGGAAGTCCTCCACGCCCAGGGTCTTGGGGTGCGACAATCCGGCGTTCCAGTCGATGTAGTGCCTGTGCTCGCCGAGCTGGTCCCGGAAGGGCGATGCCTGGAGCAGGATCTGGTAGAACATCTCGGAAGTGTTCAGCGTGTTCCTGAAGAATCTGGGTACGTCGGGGCGCGTCCGCACGAACCGGAAGATCCAGTCCACCGCCTGGTCGGTCAGGGTCCAGAGGGCGGAACCGCAGGCGAAGGACAGCCCCTCGGGCAAGGGCCGGGAACGTCGGCGGAGCACGTATCTCAGGTACCTCATGTAGAGCCGTTGGAGAAAATGCGCCACGGGGTCCGAAGTGGTGACGCTGTACGGGGCCCATCTGTGGCTGCGGTCCTGTTTCGACCATTGCATGTCCAGGATCTGACCCTGCGAAGATCCGATGGCCTCCACGATGCGATCGATGGGAAGCAGCGGGTAGTCCTGGCCGCTGAGGTGGGTGAAATGGCTGTATCGGCCGCGTTGGCGGGCGAATTCGAGCAGTCGTTGCGTCGCCTCCACCAGATCCCAGGAACCCCAGACGACGGGCGTCGGATCGGGATGGATGGTCGCACCCGCCGTCGCATAGGGAGCTGGATCGATGCGCCGGTCCACATGGAGGTAGATGTCCACGCGGGGATGGGTCAATCTGCGGACAAGGCGCTTCACCTGGTCGGGATTCCGATGCACGGTCAACAGGACCGCCTGCCGAAGGTCGCCCGAGCTCAGAGTCCGTCCACCCACTTCTCGAGGGCGGCATTGAACTGCCCGGGCTTCTCCCAGGAGAGCAGATGCCCGGCCCCCTCCACCACTTCCAACCGTCCGCGACGGAATCCCGCGGCGAAGATCCCGGCTTCGGACAGCGGCACGATGGCGTCCTTTTCGCCGGCCACCACCAGCGCGGGACACGGCACCGCGGCGAGCAGGGGGGACGAGTCCGGACGGGAGGCCAGGGCGAGCTGGGCGTAGGCGATCCCCTCCGACCGCAGCGGATCCATGAGGCGGCGGATGGATCGCAGGGCCCGGGGATCGCGGCTGTCCGTGGAGACCATGCGGGGGAGCATGGCCTCGGCGACGAATTCCGGCGACTCGGTCCGCAGGCGCGAAGCCACGGAGCGACGGTTCGCCGCGGCCTCGGCGTCGTCGGCCGTCGCCCGGGAGGCCACGAAGATCAATCCCCGCAGGAGTTCCGGGTGTCGGCGCGAGAACGCCAGCGCGACGTAGCCCCCCATGGAGTGGCCCGCGAGCAGCACGGGACCCGTCCTCCAACCGGCGATCAGGGCGGCGATGTCGTCGGCGTAGGCGTCCACGGAGGGTTCGCCGCCGGGCAGCCCGCTCTCGCCGAACCCGCGCAGATCGGGGGCGATGACCCGAAACCGCTTGGACAAACCGGAAAGCTGGGGTACCCACAGGCTTTTCTGGAAGGGCAGCCCGTGCAGCAGGACCAAGGCGGGTCCCCGACCGGCCTCGTCCCAAGCGAAGTCGGTTTCGTTCAAGATCGTCTTCATCGTCGCCTCCAAACTGCATCTTTGCCACCATCTCGATGGAATCCAAACAGCCCAGGCGATTTCCCAGGTTGCGTCGGAGGATCCGACGCCGGACCTGGTTGGGGATCCTCGGGACCGGAGTGGCCACGGTGGTCATGGTGGTCGCCGGGTACCTCCAGCAGCGCGCGGTCCTCATCGAGAGCAATCTCCTGCAGCAGGACAAGATCCTGGCGGAGGTGGAAGGCGCCTTGCACCGCCTCCAGGACCGCCAGATCCGCCTGGCCGGGGTGATGGGGAACGTGGTGCGCAATTCCGCGGAAGGCAGCGCCGCCCGCAACCGCGCATGGGCCATCCTGGCCGCGGATTCGTCTTCCGCCCACCTGGCCCTGGTGCAGCGTCACGGGGCCCATCTCCTCTGGGGAACACCCGACCACAAGCCCTGGCTGGCACGGGAATTCTACGCCGAAAGCCAGGACATCTCCGTTTCCGACCTGGAACCTCCGCCACCGGGACGCGATTCGACCTGGGATGCGGTGTCCTCCGTGCGGATGAAATCCGTCGAGCCCGGAACCGATCTGGAACTGGCCACCACCGGTCGGGCCTTGGCCCGGGAAGTGGAGCCCTTTCTCCTGAATCGGGGCGTGTCGCTGGCCCTGGTCAACCAGGACGGGGTCTGGTTCCCGCTGTTCGACCGCGATTCCGGGCGCATGGAGCCCCGGGTCAGTCGGGAATTGTCCGAAGGGGTCTTCTCCATCCTCCAGGCCGCCCCGCGCGGGATGCTGTGGACCCGCAGCGAGCCCGGCGATCCCATTCCCGTGGGCAGCCTCGTGCTCGCGCACATCGCGACGGTCTGGGGGAACATCGACTGGATCCTGGTCCTCCACGAACCGCGCCGGGAGATCACGCGGCCCCTGCTCGCCCAATTCGGCCGCACCGGCTTCCTCCTGGGCCTGCTCGGATTCCTCTGGTTCGCCCTGGCCTGGGTGCTGGTGCGCCGCGATTTCCGCCTCACCAGGCTGGAGGAAGACCTCGCGCACCTGCGGGAACTGAGGCGGAAGGACGAGCAGATCGTGCAGGCGGAGAAGCTCGCCACGGTCGGCGTCCTGGTTTCGGGATTGGCGCACGAGATCGGCACCCCCCTGGGCGTCGTCTCCATGCGCCTGCAGCTGCTCCGGCGCCGCACCGCGAAGGATGCGGAGGACAGGCGGACGCTGGACATCGCCCTGGAGCAGCTGGAGCGGGTCACGGGCCTCATCCGCCAGCTCCTGGACTTCGCCCGCTCCCAGCCGGGTCCGGAACAGTCCGTGGACCTTTCCCGCACGGTGACCACCGTGACGGATCTTGTCCTTCCCGTGGCCCGCAAACGCGAAGCGACCCTTTCGAAGGAACTCCCTCCGGACCCCCTGCTGGTCGCGGGTTCCGCGGACGGCGTCCAGCAGATCGTGCTCAACCTGGTGATGAACGCGCTGCAGGCGATCTCGGAGGGCGGACTCGTGCGGATCGGAGCGAGCCTGGCGGGAAAGGACGTGGTGCTCTCGGTGGAGGACGACGGGCCGGGCATTCCCGAGGAGCGCCGCGCCGCGATCTTCGACCCGTTCTACACCACCAAGAAGCAGGGCGAGGGTTCGGGGTTGGGCTTGACCGTGGTGCTGGGCCTGGTGCGCCGGATGGACGCCAGGCTCCGGGTCGACCGGAGCGATCTGGGAGGCGCGAGGTTCGAGGTGCGCTTCCGCGCCTGGATGCCCCCGCAGGTCGGCTAGCCGATCCTCAGGACGTGCGACGGGCAGACCGCCGGATCCAGCCTCACCCAGTTGCGCCCGGCGTTCCAGGTCCAGCGCTCCTTGGTGACGAGATCCGTCACGGGGTACGGCGCCCACCCGATGCCCAGATCGTCCCAGGGCGGGTCCACGAAGCCTTCGCGGGCGCGCACGGGGTCGCAGTTGACCACGCACAGGAGGCGGTCGTCGCCGCGGGCGCGGACGAACGCCAGCAGCTCGGGATCCGTGCAGTCCACGAAGCGGATGCCGTGGTCCTGCAGCGAGGGGTGGGCGTTCCGGATCTCGTTCAGGGTCCGGATCCAGTCCTTGATGTGTCCGGGGCGGTTCCAGTCCCAGGCCTTGTACTGGTACTTCTCGGAGTCCAGGTACTCTTCCTTGCCGGGGATGGGGGTGGCTTCGCACAGCTCCCAGCCGTTGTACATGCCCCACGACGGCGAGAGCAACGCCGCCAGCGCGGTGCGCACGAGGAACGCCGGACGGCCATGGTCCTGGCAATGGTGGGGGTTGATGTCCGGCGTGTTGGTGAAGAAGTTCCCGCGCATGTAGTCGCGCTCGGGTTCCCCGGTCAGCTCTTCCAGGTATTCCCGCAATTCCTTGGCCGATTCGCGCCACACGAAATAGGTGTAGCTCTGGTCGAATCCGAGCTTGGCCAGGTTCTTCATGGGTTTGGGGCGGGTGAACGATTCGGAGAGGAACACGGCGTCGGGACAGCGCCTCTTCACTTCTCGGATCAGCCACTGCCAGAACCCGAAGGGCTTGGTGTGGGGGTTGTCCTCGCGGAAGATCCGGATGCCCTTGGAGATCCAGAAGAGGTGGATGCGCAGGAATTCGCGCCACATCGCTTCGTGGTCCGGCCCGAAGTAGTCGAAGGCGTAGATGTCCTCGTACTTCTTGGGCGGGTTTTCCGCGTACTTGATGGTGCCATCGGATTCGCGGAAGAACCAGTCGGGGTGCTCCTTGGCGTAGGGGTGGTCCGGGCTCGCGTTGAGGGCGACGTCCAACGCCACCTGCATCCCGTTCCCCTCGCAAGCGGCGATGAACCGTTCGAAGTCCTCCATGGTTCCGAGGTCCGGATCCACCGCGTCGTGTCCGCCGTGCTCGTTCCCGATCGCATAGGGGCAGCCCGGCTCGCCGGGAAGGGTCTTGGTGGAATTGTTCTTCCCTTTGCGGTTGGTCTTCCCGATGGGGTGGACGGGCGGAACGTAGAGGACCTGGAAGCCCATGGACGCGATTTCCGGCAACCGGGCGATGCATTCGTCCCAGGTGGCCGAGCGGGTCGGGTCGGTCCCTTGGGAGCGCGGCCACATCTCGTACCACGCCCCGAAGCGCGCGATCACCGGGTCCACCACCAGATCGTAGATGGGCGA
>JGI12269J14319_10001886_pt1 | contig 20552 bp, 16 predicted proteins | sample PeaSoiSIISIP2007_FD_14319 | JGI IMG/M metagenome (IMG submission 14319)
CCGACCTCGTCCTCACCATCGCCGAGCTCCTGCGCCATCACGGCGTGGTGGGGAAGTTCGTCGAGGTCCACGGGACGGGCCTGGCCCATCTCCCCCTGGAGAGCCGGGCCACCATCGGCAACATGGCCCCCGAGTACGGGGCGACGTCGGTGATCTTCCCCGTCGACGACGTCACCCTCGACTACCTGCGCTTCACCGGCCGCGACGACGATCACGTGGCGCTGGTGGAGGCCTATACGAAGGAGCAGGGCCTCTTCCACCGGCCCGGGGACGACGCCCCCGTCTTCACCGAGAACGTCGAGCTCGATCTCGGCACCGTCGAGCCGAGCCTGGCCGGCCCGTCGCGGCCCCAGGACCGTGTCTCTCTGTCGAAGACGAAGGCGGGATTCGTCACCGCCGTCGACGGCGCCCGGCGCAAGGCGGGCGAGACGGTCGGCCGCCGGTCGGCCGCCGCCGCCCTCGAGGGCGGGACGACCGAGGAGATCAGCGACGGCCACGTCGTGATCGCCGCCATCACCTCGTGCACGAACACGTCGAACCCGCAGGTCATGCTGGCGGCCGGGCTGCTGGCCCGGAAGGCGGTGGAGCGGGGTCTGCGGTCGAAGCCGTGGGTGAAGACCTCCCTCGCCCCCGGGTCACGGGTCGTCATGGACTACTACGAGCGCGCCGGGCTGGTCGAACCCCTCTCCACCCTCGGCTTCGACCTGGTGGGCTTCGGGTGCACCACCTGCATCGGCAACTCGGGCCCTCTGCTCCCCGGCGTCTCCGAGGCCGTCGGTGAGGGTGACCTGTCGGTGGCGGCCGTGCTGTCGGGGAACCGGAACTTCGAGGGCCGGATCCATCCCGACGTCCGGCTCAACTACCTCGCCTCCCCCCCGTTGGTGGTGGCCTTCGCCCTGGCCGGCACCATGGACATCGACCTGACCACCGAGCCCCTGGGGACCGACGGCACCGGCGCACCGGTGTTCCTCCGCGACATCTGGCCGTCCTCGTCCGAGGTGGGAGACGTCCTCCACTCGGCGGTGACGTCGGAGATGTTCCGCGCCCGCTACGGATCGGTCTTCGACGGCGACGACTTCTGGCGCGCCATGGCCGTCGGCGGCGGCGACACCTTCGCCTGGAAGACGGGGTCCACCTACGTCCTGAAGGCGCCCTTCTTCGACGCCACCGGCCCCGAACCGGCACCGGTCCGCGACATCGTGGGGGCCCGGGTCCTCGCCATCGTGGGCGACTCCGTCACCACCGACCACATCTCCCCCGCCGGTTCCATCCGTGCCAGCTCGCCAGCCGGCGTCTACCTGACCGACCACGGGGTGGACCCGGCGGAGTTCAACTCCTACGGCGCCCGGCGCGGGAACCACGAGGTGATGATGCGGGGGACCTTCGCCAACGTCCGCCTCCGCAACCTCCTGGCCCCGGGGACCGAGGGGGGGATCACGCGCCATCTCCCCGACGGCGAGGAGATGAGCATCTACGACGCCGCCATCCGCTACGGCGCCGACGGTGTCCCGTTGGTGGTGTTCGCCGGCGCCGAGTACGGATCGGGTTCGTCACGCGACTGGGCCGCCAAGGGCCCCGCCCTCCTCGGTGTCCGGGCCGTCGTGGCCCAGAGCTTCGAGCGGATCCACCGCTCCAACCTGGTGGGCATGGGGATCCTCCCCCTCCAGTTCGCCGACGGGGAGACCCTCACCAGTCTCGGGCTGAACGGCGAGGAGACCATCGACATCGTCGGCCTCGACACCTTCCGCAGCGGCGAGGTCCCGAAGGAGATCACGGTCCGCGCCGGTGCCGTCGAGTTCAGCGCCCGCGTCCGGATCGACACCCCCATGGAGGCGGAGTACTTCCGGCACGGCGGGATCCTCCCCTACGTGCTCCGGCAGCTCGCTCTCTAACCGGCCGGTCCCTCCACGATCACCACCGGCTCCTCGGTGAGGACGAAGGCCAGGCGGTCGACGTCGAGGAACTGGGGGAGATCGGCCCAGACGTCGGCGAAGTCCTTCTCGGCGATGTGCGCCTTGTACTCGTCCATCGACGCGAACAGCTGGACGGTGACGCCGTCGTAGCCGCCGTCGTCGCTCTCGCCGTAGTCGTCCAGGGGACGGTGGTGCTGCTCGTAGCGGACGACGTGGCTCCCGCTCCTGGTCGACGCCACCAGGGGCCCGTGGTGGTCGCGCCAGTAGGCGTGGAAGTCCTCGGGTGACATCCCGTCCTTGCGCCGGACGAGGCAGGTGAGCTTGATCATCGGGTTCCTCCGTCCTCGGGCCCGCTGTGGACCGCGAGGTTGCCACGAACCGGCGACGTCAGGCGACGGTGCCGGCAGCGTCAGGCGACGGTGACGGTGACCGTCAGCTCCTCCACCCCGCGGACCGCCGTCAGTTCGACGGGGACGCCGGCACCGGCCGATTCGAGCGTGGCGGCCAGGTCGTCCACCGTGCCCACCGGCGTGCCGGCCACGGCGACGATCAGATCACCCTCCTGGACGCCGGCGGTGGCCGCCGGCCCGCCGTCCTCGACGGCGCGCACGAGGATCCCCTCGCGTTCGGGTAGTCCGACGGAACGGCGCAGCCGCCGGGCCACCTGCGGGGGCGCCACGGCGATCCCGAGCCGGGGCCGGCGCGGGACCTCGCCGCGACCGAGGGCGTCGACGCGTCGTTTCAGGTCGTCGTCCGCCGGCACGGCCAGGTAGAAACCGTCGCCGATCCGGTGCGTGTCGATCCCGACCAGCTTTCCGGCGCCGTCGACCAGGGGTCCGCCCGACGACCCCCGGGCCAGAGGAGCGGTGTGCTCGACGGCGCCGCCCACCTTCCGTCCCCCCGGGCCACGGAAGGCCACGTCCACGGCCGAGACGAAGCCGACGCTCACCCGCAACCCCCGTCCGCCCGGGTTGGCACAGCCCAGGACGGCGTCGCCGACGCCCACCCCCGCCGTACTCCAGTCCAGAGCCGGTGCGTCGGCGGTGTCCACGGCCACCACGGCGAGGTCACCGTCGATGTCGACGCCGGCGGCCCGGCCCGGGGCGCGCCGACCGTCGGCGAACGTGACCACCGTCTCCTCACCGCGCAGGTTGTGGGCGTTCGTCACCACCACGCCGGCACCCACCACGGCACCGCTTCCGCCCGCCCCCACGCCCACCACCGAGGGCCCGACGTTCTCGGCCGCGCTCCGTACCGCGGCCGACAGCTCCTCCAGGACCTTCCCCATCCCCCACGACCTCCCGGGATCCGGCGCCGGTGGTCTGCCCCCGGTCGCTCTGCCCACTCTGACTCAATGGCTAGTCACTTGCAAGTTACTATTAACTACCCCAAGAGAGGACGGCGGGGTGCACGGACGGACGGGGCTGAGCGAGGATGAGGCAGTGACCTCCGGGCTGGACGAGGCGATGGCCAGGGTCGGCGACCGGTGGACCCTGCTGGTGGTCGATGCGCTCCTGGAGAGGCCGCGCCGCTTCTCGGAGCTCCAGGGGGACATCCCCCGGGTCGCCCCCAACGTCCTCACGGCGCGCCTGCGCCGCCTCGAGGGCCAGGGTCTCGTGCTGGCGGTGCCCTACTCGGACCGGCCCCCGCGCCTCGAGTACCGGATCACCGAGGCCGGCCGCGAGCTGGCCGGAGCCCTTCGCCTCCTGGCCCGCTGGGGATCGCGGGAGTCGGGCGGCGACGTGGAGGGTCCCCACCACCGGTCGTGCGGGACCGCCCTCGAGACCCGCTGGTTCTGCCCCACCTGCGCGCGGGTGGCCGATCCTGACGACGACGACCTCCGCTGGGTCTGACGGTGCCGGCTCTACGGGGAGCGTCTCGGGCTCATGCTCACCCGGGACGACCCCACCTACCCGAACTGGGACCAGGACCGCACCGCGGTGGACGACCTTCGGCCGGCACATGATCCACGACCCCGTCCACCATCTCCACGACGTCGCCGTCGATCTCGGCGACCGGTCCGCCTCGGGGGCCCGGACCGGGGCGCCCCCGCGGGCTCATGGTAGGAGTGATCACTCCTAGAGTGAGGACGTGGAGTACCGGGTCGAGGCGTTGGCGGCGGCAGCCGGGGTGTCGGTGGACACCGTCCGCTTCTATCAGGGCAGGGGCCTGCTCGACCTGCCCCGGCGGGTCGGTCGGGTCGCCCTCTACGGCGACGAGCACCTCGACCGCCTGAGGCGGGTGAAGGCCCTCCAGCAGCGCGGCTTCAGCCTGGTGGTGATCGCCCGGATCCTGCGGGGGGAGCTTGACGAAGCCGACGAGGCCCTGGTCGAGGCGGTGGTGGCCGGCGGCGAGGGGGCGAAAGAGGGGCAGGAGGAGTTCTGGACCCTGGCCGAGTTGGGCCGGCGCGCCGGGGTGCCCGAGACGCTGCTCGAGGCCCTCGAGCGCGAGGGGATCCTCGTCCCCCGGCACCAGAACGGGGCGGCCCGCTACACCGAGGCGGACCTGGTCGCTCTGCGCGCCGGCCTGAAGCTCCTCGAGTACGGCCTGCCCCTGGGCGACGTGCTCGAGCTGGCCCGGACCCACGAGCAGGCGGCCCGACTGGTGGCCGAGCAGGCCGTGACCCTGTTCGACCGCCACGTCCGCCAGGCCCGGCGCGACGGCGACGGGTCCCGGGCGGCGGCCGAGACCGTCGAGGCCTTCCACGCTCTCCTCCCGGCCACGGTGGCCCTGGTGGCCCACCACTTCCGGCGCATCCTCCTGGTGGTGGCGCAGGAGCACATCGAGGCGGTGGGCGACGACGAGGAACGCGCCGCCGTCCAGTCGGAGTCGGCCCGGCGGCTCGAGCCCCCGACGGCGGCCGACGGGTGACGAGGACCCCCCCGCCGGAGGCGCTGCCCCAGGGTTCGGACAAGGCCCGGGCCGTGCGGGCCATGTTCGACGCCGTCGCCCCGCGCTACGACCTGGTCAACCGCGTGATGACATTCGGCCTGGACCGGCGGTGGCGGCGCCTCACGGTGGCCGCCCTCGACCTGCCCGCTGGCTCCACGGTGGCCGACCTGGCCTGCGGGACGGGCGACCTCTGCGCCGATCTGGCCGGCGCCGGCCTCACCCCCATCGGCTTCGACCTGTCGGCCGGGATGCTGGCCGCCGCTCACACCACCGCTCCGCTGGTGCGGGCCGACGTCGTCTCGCTCCCCCTCCCGGCGGCGTCGGTGGACGGGGCCACCTGCGGCTTCGCCCTGCGCAACCTGGTCGACCTGCGGGCCTTCCTGGCCGAGCTGGCCCGGATCGTCCGCCCCGGCGGGCGGATCGGTCTCCTCGAGGTGGCCGAGCCGTCGCACCCCGCCCTGCGCCTCGGCCACCGCTTCTACTTCACCCGTGTCGTCCCCCGGATCGGCGCCGCCCTGTCGGACGCCACCGCCTACCGGTACCTGCCCCGGTCGGTCGTCTACCTGCCCCCCGTCGACGTCCTCGTCGGCGCCGTGGCCGAGGCCGGCTTCCCCGACGTCCACCGGCGGGCGTTGTCGGGCGGGATCGTCCAGCTCCTCGTCGGGACCCGGTCGTGACGCCGGTCTCCCCCGTCACCGGCCACCCCGTCCCTGGCGGCCCCGTCACCGGCCCCCCCGTCACCGGCCCCGTCACCGGTGGCCCCGTCACCGGTGGCCCCGTCGCCCCCACCACGCTGGTGACGAGGACGGTGGCCCTCGAGACGTCCGTCGACCTGGCCGCCGTGGCCGGCGACCACGGTGTCCTGTGGATCCGGCCGGGCGCCGTGAGCCTGGCCGGCCGCGGAGCGGCGGCCCGCGTGTCCGTCTGTCTGGGCGACGGCCGGGGCGGCCGGGCGGGAGAGGACGTGGCCGCCGTGCTGGCCGCCATCGAGTGGGACGGCCCCCACCCGCCGGTGGCCATGGGTGCGCTCCCGTTCGCCCGGTCCGGGCGCGCCGAGATGGTGGTGCCCGCCGTCCTCGTCCGCCGCCAGGCCGACGGCTCCCACTGGTTGACGGTGACATCGCCGGACCCCGGGCCGGACGTCGACGAGATCCGGCGCCGCCTGGTGGCGACCCCGCCGTCGACCGAGGGACCCGGGCCGCGGGAGTTCCGGGTCCGCTCCGAGATCGACCGCGACGCCTGGTGCCGCCTGGTGGGCGACGCCGCCGCCGCCGTGGCGGCCGGGCGGCTGGACAAGGTCGTCCTGGCCCGCGCCGTGACGGTGGTGGCCGACCGGCCCTTCCGACCCGCCGACGTGGCCGGGCGGCTCATGGCGTCCCACCCCTCCTGCATGGTCTTCTCGATGGCCGGCTTCGTCGGCGCCAGCCCCGAACTCCTCGTGGACCGCCACGGGGAGCAGGTGCTCTCCCAGCCGCTGGCCGGGACGGCGGCCCGGACCGGCCCCGGCGGCGGGGACGACGAGCTGGCTCCCCGGTTGCTGTCGTCGGCCAAGGAGCGCGGCGAGCACCGCCTGGTGGTCGACGCCGTCTCTGCCGCGCTCGCCCGCTACTGCGACGAGCTCAGCGTTCCCCCCGTCCCGGCCCTGGTGCCCCTGGGGACGCTGGCCCACCTGGGCACCCTGATCGTCGGCCGCCTGCGCCGGCCCCTCCCCACGGCCCTCGACCTGGTGGGCGCCGTGCATCCCAGCCCGGCCGTGGGGGGAACGCCGACCGACGCCGCCCTCGACTACATCGACGAGGTCGAGGGGCTCGAGCGGGGCCGCTACGCCGGACCGGTCGGTTGGGTGGACGGCAACGGCGACGGCTGCTTCGCCCTCGGCCTCCGGTCGGCGCAGATCGAGGGCCGACGGGCCCGCCTGATGGCCGGGGTCGGCGTGGTGGCCGGGTCCGATCCCGTGGCGGAGCTGGCCGAGACCGACCTCAAGCTCCAGCCCATGCTGGCCGCCCTCGTCCGTCCCTGAGGCGACGTCACACGGGCACCGCGTCGAGGGCGGTCGACACCGCCGCGTGGAGCTCGTCGTGGACGGCCACGTTGGCCGCCCGGTCGGTGCGGGCCACGATCACGGTGATCCCGCCGGCGTCGAGGGCCGAGACCACGGCCGGGGCCAGCGCGGCGGCGGAATCGATCTCGGAGGCGGTCAGCCCGTGCACGCCGGCCAGGGCCACCAGGTCCACGTAATGGGGGACGACGAAGAGCCGCTCGAGGAGGGGGGCGGGAAGCGAGGTGGCCTGGGGCAGGAAGGAGAAGATCCCCCCGCCGCGGTTGTCGACCACCACGATCACGGCGTCGAGGCCACGGTCGGCCGCCCCCACCAGGGACCCGGCGTCGTGGAGGAAGGCCAGGTCGCCGACGAGGCCCACCGTCGGCCGCCCTCCCGATCCGGCGGCCACCCCCAGCACGGTGGACACGGTCCCGTCGATCCCGTTGGCGCCCCGGTTGGCCATCACCCGGATGCCGGCGCGCGGTGCCGCGTACCACTCGACGTCGCGGACCGGCATCGACGAGGCCACCACCAGACCGGCGTCCGGTGGGAGCCCGGCGACGAGGGCCCGGGCCACGCCCGGCTCGGTCGGCTCCCGGTGGCCGGCCAGAACCCGCCCGACGGCCTCCTGGGCCGCCCGCTCCCCGTCGGCCCACAGCCGCGTCCACCCGTCGGGAGCCGGTGCCGGTCGCTGATCGGCGAGGGCTCCGCACACGGCGTCCGGCTCGGCCACCAGGACGGTGGCGGCCGAGTGGTCCGGGTCGAACCAGACGCCGTGGGTCTCCACCGCCACCTGGTCGGCCTGCGACGACGCCAGCCACTCGGCCAGGACCCGGGAGGCGGGGAGGGCGCCCAGACGCAGGACCACTTCCGGTCGGGCCCGCCGGGCGAAGGGGCCGTGACGCAGGAGGGCGTCGAAGGCGGCCACCGTGGCCGGCGCCGGGAGGCGGGCGGCCGAGGCGGCGGCGGCCAGAACGGGCCAGCCGAGACGGTCGGCCAGGCGGTGGACGGCGGCCGGATCGCCGGACCCGGCACCCGAGACGATCACCCCCGACCGACCCCACAGCCGCCCGGCCAGCTCGTCGATGGCGGGCGGCGCCGCCGCCGGGGCGGACTGCGCCCGGTGCCAGGCGCTGCCCCCCGGGCGGCCCGGAGGGAGGGGCCCGGGGCGGCCGACCAGCGGTTCGCGGAAGGCCAGGTTGAGATGGACGGGGCCGGGGCGGCCGCCGCAGCCGCGCGCCTCGGCCACCGCCCGCGACGCCAGCGACCGCCAGCTGTGAGCGACGGCCGGATCGGGGACGCCGGGGTCGGCGCGCCAGCGGACGGCCCGGCCGTAGAGGTCGGCCTGCTCGATCGTCTGGGGGGCGCCCACGCCATGGGCCTCGGGCGGACGGTCGGCGGTGACGACCAGCAGGGGGACCCCGGCGTGATGGGACTCGATCACCGCCGGGTGCAGCTCGGCGGCGGCGGTCCCGCTGGTGGTGAGCACGGGGGCCGGGTCCCCGGCGCGCAGGCCCAATCCCAGGGCGAAGAAGGCCGCCGACCGTTCGTCGAGGAAGACGTGGAGCCGGATCCGGGCGTCGCCGGCCAGAGCCAGGACCATCGGCGTCGAGCGCGACCCGGGGGCCACCACGGCATCGGTCACCCCGGCCCGGACCCACTCGTCGACCACGGTGGCGCAGAAGGTCGCCGCTACGTCCACGGTGCCACCATGGTGCCGTGCTCTACGCCGAGGTCGACGGTCGGGGGCCCCGCCTGGTCCTCGTCCACGGCTTCACCCAGACCGGTCGGTCGTGGGGCCGCCTGGCCGTCGACCTGGCGGGCGACCACGAGGTGGTGCGGGTGGACGCGCCCGGCCACGGCCGCTCCGCGGCGCTGGCCACCGACATGACGCGCGGGGCCCAGCTGCTCGGCGACACCGGGGGCACGGCCACCTACGTCGGCTACTCGATGGGGGCCCGCCTGTGCCTGCATCTCGCCCTGGCCCGCCCGCAGTCGGTGACGGCCCTCGTCCTGCTCGGGGCGACGGCGGGTATCGGGGAGGCCGCCGAAAGAGACGCCCGGCGGCGCCACGACGAGGCGCTGGCCGTCGAGTTGGAGACGGTGGGGGTGGCCGAGTTCGTCCGCCGCTGGCTGGCCGGGCCGCTCTTCGCCGGCCTGGACGAGACCGCCGCCGGGGTCGAGGCCCGTCTCGAGAACACGGCGGCCGGTCTGGCCGCCAGCCTCCGGCTGGCGGGCACGGCCGCCCAGGAGTCCCTGTGGACGCGCCTGTCCGAGCTGACCATGCCGGTGCTGGCCGTCGCCGGGGAGCGCGACGAGGTCTTCCGGGCCCGGGCCGAGGCGATGGCCGCCGCCATCGGGCCGAACGCATCGGTGGCCGTCGTCCCGGGGGCCGGTCACGCCGCCCACCACGAGGCGCCGGAGGCCTTCCTGGCCATCCTCCGGACCTTCCTGGCCGGCCCCGGCGCCGCGCCCGACGGCTAGGGCATCCGTGGCCCCGGTCATCGGACCCACAACCCGGCCGCCAGGCCGGCGGCGAAGGCCAGCTGGAAGCGGCTCGTCTGGCCCAGGGCCGCCACCAGATCGGCACCACCGGCGCCGGCCAGGACCCGGCGCAGCGGCGCCACCGCCAACGGGGTGGCGACCAGGGCCAGCAGGGCCCACGGGGTCGCCGCCACCGCCAGCCCCAGCGCACAGAGCGGGGCCCCGGCCACCAGGCCGCCGTACAGGAAGCGGGTGCGACGGTCGCCCAGACGGACGGCGAGGGTGAGCTTGCCGGCGGTGGCGTCCCCGGACCGGTCCCGGAGGTTGTTGACGACCAGGAGGGCGGTGGCCAGGAGGCCGACGGGGACCGAGGCGCCGACGGCCAGGGCCGACAGATGGCCCTCCTCGACGTAGGCGGAGCCGGTGACGGCGACCATGCCGAAGAAGACGAAGACGAAGACCTCGCCGAACCCGGCGTAGCCGTAGGGGCGGGGGCCTCCGGTGTAGGCCCAGGCGGCGGCGATGGAGGCCGCCCCGACGGCGATCAGCCAGGGCTGGACGGCGGCGGCCAGGGCCAGCCCGGCGGCACCGGCCACGGCCAGGCTGACGAGCGCCGCCCGGCGGACGGCCACGGGCGACGCCAGGCCGGTGGCGACCAGCCGGACCGGCCCCACCCGGTCGCGGTCGGTGCCCCGGACGCCGTCCTGGTAGTCGTTGGCGTAGTTGACCGCCACCTGGAGGGACAGGGCCACGACCAGGGCGGCCGCCGCCCGCCAGGCCCAGACCGGGCCGGCGCCGCCGGCCACCGCCGTGCCCACCAGCACCGGGGCCACCGCCGCCGGGAGGGTCCGGGGGCGCGCCCCCACCACCCACCGGTTGCCGGTGATCCCCACCGCCCTAGGGCCGCCGGGGGAACCGGGCGAAGTCGGGGGCCCGTTTCTCGAGATAGGCGTCGCGGCCCTCGCGGGCCTCGGCCGACATGTAGTAGAGGAGGGTGGCGTCGCCGGCCAGCTGCTGGATCCCGGCCAGCCCGTCGTCGGCGGCGTTGCAGCCGGCCTTGATCATGCGCAGGGCGAGGGGCGAGTGGGTCAGCATCTGCCGGCACCACGCCACCGTCTCCTCCTCGAGGCGGTCGAGGGGGACCACCGTGTTGACGAGGCCCATCTCCAGGGCTTCGGCGGCGTCGTACTGCCGGCACAGGAACCAGATCTCACGCGCCTTCTTCTGGCCCACGATGCTGGCCAGTAGGCCCGACCCGTAGCCGGCGTCGAAGGAGCCGACCCGGGGGCCGGTCTGGCCGAAGCGGGCGTTGTCGGCGGCGACGGTGAGATCGCAGACCACGTGCAGGACGTGGCCGCCCCCGATGGCGTAGCCCGCCACCATGGCCACCACGGGCTTCGGCGTCCGGCGGATCTGGATCTGCAGATCGAGAACGTTCAGGCGTCCGACGCCCGCATCGTCGAGGTAGCCGTCGTCGCCCCTGACCCTCTGGTCGCCCCCCGAGCAGAAGGCGTCGGGTCCTTGGCCGGTGAAGATGATCACCCCCACCGAGGCGTCGTCCCGGGCGGTGGTGAAGGCATGGGAGAGCTCGTCCAGCGTCTGTGGCCGGAAGGCGTTGCGGACCTCGGGCCGGCAGATCGTGATCTTGGCCATGCCCTCGGCCGTGTCGTAGCGGATGTCCCCGTACTGGCCCGAGCTCTTCCAGGCCGGGATCGTCGTCGCGCTCACCGACCGACGACTCCGAGAGTGATCACTCGCATCATGGTGGGTACCGTAGCGGGCATGCACCGCCTCGTCGCCCTCGCCGCCGAGGGCGGGACCCGGTTCCCCGACCGTCTGCGTGACGCCTGGGAGGCCGGTGACGCCGTCCTCCCCGTCGATCCCCGCCTCCCCCGCCCGGCCGTCGACCGGCTCCTGGCCCGTCTGGCCCCGGACGTCTTCGTCGACGCCGACGGGGACCGCCACGGCGTCACCGGGGGACGGCCCGTCGAACCCGGCGACGCCCTCGTGGTGGCCACCAGCGGCTCCACCGGTGAGCCCCGGGGGGTGGTTCTCACCCACGACGCCGTCGCCGCCTCGGCCGTGGCCACCTCGACCCGCCTCGGGGTCGATCCGGGATCCGACCGCTGGCTAGCCTGCCTGCCCCTGGCGCACGTCGGCGGGCTCTCCGTCGTCACCCGGGCGCTCGCCACCGGCACCGGCCTGACGATCCACGACCGCTTCGACGCCGCCGACGTGGAGGAGGAAGCCCGTCGGGGGGCCACCCTCGTCTCCCTCGTCCCCACCGCCCTGCGGCGGATCGACTCCTCTCTCTTCCGGACCGTCCTCCTCGGTGGCAGCCGTCCCCCCGACGACGTCGGCACCAACGTCGTCACCACCTACGGCATGACCGAGACGGGCAGCGGCGTCGTCTACGACGGCGTCCCCCTCGACGGTGTCGAGGTGAGGATCGCCGACGGCGAGGTGCAGGTGCGGGGGCCCATGCTCCTGCGCTGCTATCGCGATGGCGACGACCCCCGGACGGCCGACGGCTGGCTCCCCACCGGCGACGCCGGGGTCATCGAGGACAGCGGCATCGGCGTCCCCGGCGGCGGAGGCGGCGGGCGACTGACGGTCTTCGGACGACGGGCGGAGATGATCATCACCGGCGGCGAGAACGTCTGGCCCCACGCCGTGGAGGAGGTGCTCGGCGGCCACCCCCAGGTGGCCGAGGTGGCCGTGGCCGGGCGTCCGGACCCGGAGTGGGGCCAACGGGTGGCGGCCTGGGTCGTCCCCGTCGACACCTCGCGGCCGCCGACGCTGCGGTCCCTGCGGGCCTGGGTGGCCGGGCAGCTCCCCTCCTACGCGGCGCCGCGCCGGTTGACGGTGGTGGACGCCTTGCCGCGGACCGCCCTCGGGAAGATCGCCCGTCACCGGCTTCCCGGCGAGACGGAGTAGCGCTCGAGGAGGGCCGTGTCGGGGACGACGGGGCGGACGTCGAGCATCCCCCGGCGCGCCACCAGCGGCTCGGTGGTGATGTCGGCCGCCAACAGGGTGGCGGTGGCCAGGCCGCAGGCGAAGGGCAGGTCGGCCAGCGCGGCGGCCAGCGCCACCCCGGCGGCCAGCCCCACGGACGTCTCGAGCATCGAGGTCACGATGACCGGCAGTCCGACCACCTCCACCACCTCCAGGGCCGCTCGCACACCGCCCAGCGGCTGGACCTTCACCACCAAGGCGTCGGCGGCCTCCAGTCGGACCAGACGACGGGCGTCGTCGAGGTCTCGCACCGCCTCGTCGGCGGCCAGCGGGACGTCGACGAGGCGGCGGAGTTCGGCCAGGTCCTCGAGCGACGCCACCGGCTGCTCGGCCAGCTCCAGGTCGTAGCGGGCCAGGGCCCGGAGCCGCCGCCGGGCGGTGTCGAGGTCCCAGGCACCGTTGGCGTCGACCCGGATCTTGACCCCCGGGCCGACGGCGTTGCGGACGGCGGAGACCCGGGCGAGGTCGTCGTCCGTACCCACTTTGATCTTCAGACAGCCGATGCCCTGCCGGACGGCGTCGAGGGCGGCGGTGGCGGCCTCGTCGGCGGGCACCGCCGCGATGAGGGCGTTGACGGGAATCTGACGGCGGACCGGTGGGGGCCAGCCGACGTGGGACGCCTCCTCGGCGCTGCGCCGGCACAGGGAAGGATCGCAGGGGAACCCGGGGAGAGGCGAGATCTCCCCGAAGCCCACCGGCCCGCTGACGATGGTGGCCTGGCGATGGGTCAGGCCCTGCCAGGGTTGCCGGAACGGCACCCGGATCCGCCAACGGCGCGCGGGCGCCGATTCGTCACGGCCCCCGGCGGTGGCAGTCAGGGTCCGATGGCCCGTCAGTCGATGACCGGTGCGGTGACGGGTGGTGCCGGCCGACGTGGCCGAAAGCGCCGGTCATCGCTTGACGGTGAGCACCATGTGGCCCGACGCATGGCCGAACGAGTTGGTCGCCGTGAAGACCAGGGTGTAGGTGCCCTCCGATCCCACGGCCGGATGGCCGGACACGATGCCCTTCCCACGCCCGTTGTCCACGAAGGTCACCCCCGTCGGGAGAGCTCCCGACTCGGTGATGCTCGGCCTGGGGAATCCGGTGGTCTTCACGACGACGTGCAGCCCCTTTCCGACCCTTGCCCCCTTCGACGCCACCACGGTGACGGCGGGGGCCTCGTCCACCGTGACGACCAGGTTCTGGGAGGCACTGCCCACCGTGTCGGTGGCCTCGATGTGGAGCGTGAATTGACCCGCTTCGGTCGGGGTTCCCCTGATCGTGGCCGTACCGTCACCGTTGCCGTGGAAGGTGACCCCGGTGGGCAGGGCGCCGGACTCGCCCAGAGCGGGCGTCGGGAACCCGGACGCCGTGACCCTGAACGAGCCCGAATGCCGGATGAGGAAGGAGGTCGTGGCGGCACTGGTGATGGCCGGTGCCTGGTCGACGGTGAGGGTGAAGCTCTGGGTGGCTGGACTGCCCACGCCGTTGTCGGCCGTGAGGGTCAGGGGATAGGACCCGCCCGTGCCGGCCGCCGGCGTGCCCGCCAGGGTGGCCGTCCCGTCGCCGTTGTCGGCGAAGGTGACCCCGGTGGGCAGGGTGCCCGAAGCGCTCAACACCGGATCCGGGAACCCGGACGTACGCACCGTGTCGGTGAACGACGAGCCCGTCTTGGCGGTGGCCGAGGGGCTACTGGTGAAGGCCGGCACTTCGTCGACCGTGAGGGTGAAGCCTTCGGTGATGGGACCGCCCCCGCCGGTGGCGGTGAGGGTCAGCAGATAGGTCCCACCCGTCCCGGTGGCGGGCGTCCCCGCCAGGGTGGCCGTGCCGTCGCCGTTGTCGGTGAAGGTGACCCCGGCGGGCAGGGGACCGGACTCGCTCAACGCCGGACCCGAGAGGCCCGAGGTGGTCACCGTGAAACTCCCCGACTGCCCGACCGTGAACGTCGTCGCGTCGGCCCCGGTGAAGGCCGGGCCCGAACCCACGGTCAGCGTGAAGATCTGGTTGGCGGGACTGCCCACGCCGTTGTCGGCCGTGAGGGTCAGGGGATAGGTCCCGCCCGTGCCGGCATCGGGCGTGCCCGCTAGGGTGGCCGTGCCGTCGCCGTTGTCGGTGAAGGTGACCCCGGCGGGCAGGGGACCGGACTCGCTCAACGCCGCTCTGGGGAAGCCGGACGTGCTCACCGTGTCGGTGAAGGCGGAGCCGGTCCGGGCGGTGGCCGAGGGGCTACTGGTGAAGGCCGGTGCCTCGTCGACGGTGAGGGTGAAGCTCTGGGTGGCGGGAGTGCCCACCTGGTTGTCGGCCGTGAGGGTCAGGGGATAGACCCCGCCCGTACCGGCGTCGGGCGTGCCCGCCAGGGTGGCCGTGCCGTCGCCGTTGTCGGTGAAGGTGACCCCGGTGGGCAGTGCGCCCGACTCGCTCATCGCCGGCTCCGGGGTACCCGAAGTGGTGACCGTGTCGGTGAAGGAGGATCCGGTCTGGGCGGTGGCCGAGGGACCACTGGTGATGGACGGCGCCGACCCGACCGTGTTCACCGTCACCGAGGAACCGGGCGCCACTGTCACCCAACCCGAGTCGGTGGCGCCGTACTGCTGGCCGATCGAGACGGAGTTGACGCTCGAGCCCACCGGCATGCTCATCGGGACGCTGACTGCGGACGTCCCGTCGTTGGTCACTGTCACCACGCCGTTGTCCTCGGAGGCGTCGACCGTGCCGGCCGCCAGAGCGCTGGCCCAGGTCGACTGCTCGTTCAGGACGGTGCCGATCGCTCCTTCGGTGAGCTGCTCGTAGGGGGCGAGGGCGCTGAAGTACTCGTGGTACTGCGCCAGGAGGGGGTCGAGTACCGAGTAGAGCAGGCCGTCGCCGGTGGTGTCAGGCGTGTCCGGCGGCGGCGCGTCGGGTGACCCGGCCGGCGGCTGGCCCATGATGTTGGTCTGGTGGACGTAGGTCGGCTCGGGATTGTTGCTCAACATGTTCTGCAACATGCCCGAGACGACGCTCTTGACGATGTCGGCGAACGTGGCCGGCGCCGACTCGCAAGTGGTGACGTCGCTGTTGACACACGTCCCCCCCAGAGACGGAGGGAGATAGATGGTGTTGTACTCGTCGACCTCCTGGGCCTCGGTCGAGGCGTTGAAGTAGATGTTGACCGGTTGGCGGGGCACGACCTGGGCGGTGCCGTCGACGAACGACGTGCCGGCGGGGTACTTGGGCCCCGAGTAGCTGGTCCCGATACCGAACTGAGAGCCGGGTGGGTCGGGGTACGGCTTGGAGGCGTCCGCCCCGACGGCGGTGACCCCGACCGCCTCGAGGGCCGGCACGAAGTAGGGGTTCTGCTCCCAGGGCAACTCGTTGGCGTCCTGCGTCGTCGGTGGGCTCCACCCGGGCTCCGGCGTGGAGGTGGCTCCGTTGTCGACGAAGGTGAGCTCCTTCTCGCCGCCGCCGGTGACATCGGTGGTCGACACCGGGTCGCCGGAGCTGCTGTCGGGGAGGACGGGTGAAGGCTGGGTCGGAAGGGACCCGACGAGCGACCAGTCGTCGGACCCGGCCACCTCGCGGTAGATCAGATAGTTCGCCGCGTGACAGATCGCCTGCCACACGAGCGACACCGTCCCGCTCTCCGGGACGTTCACGGGGGCCGTCACATAGGCCGACGACTGGTCGACGCTCGGCGAGTCGGAGCCGTTGAACTGGTCGGTGACGGCGTACTGATAGGAGCCGGCATCCAGATCCCCTCCGGTGCTCACGTTCTCGGCGTCCAGATCGGGGGGATCGACCGTGGCCGGGTTACCCGGCACCAGGTCGGGAAGCCCGGAGTGGTTGCCCGGGACGAAGACTCCGGGGTTCTCGGTGCCCAGGGCCAGCGCGTTGTCGGTCGACTCGGTGAGTCCGACGCCACCGGTCCCCGGCGTCGCTCCCGGCGCCGCCGCCGCCCAGTTGGTGTTCTCGTTCAGCTCGGCTTCGATGTAGTTCTGGGTGGCGCAGCCGACGTCGAGATACGGCGTGTCGTAGGTATGGCTGATCCAGCCGAAGTCGTCCGCATAGGGCGCACCGGTGGTCGGGTCCGTGGCCTGGAACTGGGCGAGGAGCGGGTCGGGACCGGCGGGAGCCAGGTACGAATCGCCGTCCTGGTACGCCACGCTCCCTCCGCCGTTGAAGAGCTGGTCCAGGCGGAAGTCGTTGGCATGCGACCACTGCGCGGCGTAGACCACGTCGGCGGGCGACATGCGCAACGAGTCGGCGTCGGTGTAGTCGTTGAAGTGGTTGGCGATGCTCCAGGCGTTGTCCGGGGTGAAGGTGTCGTCGATGTCCATCTCGGCGTAGTTGCGGGTGAGGCCCAGGTGGACGTCGCCGGTCAGCCAGTCGATGAGGCTCGGGGCGAGGAGCAGCCACGAGGTGTAGTGGGGGCCGTAATCGAAGGTGACGCTCATCTCGCTCACCCCCGATTGGCCCGTCGTGTAGTCGGGGTCGGGGTGCTGGTCGACGGCGATGAGCGTCTCGCCGTCGGCGTCCTCCAGGAGAGGGGTCACCGTGTCCCCGTCCGACGCCTGGACCGTCGACGGGTAGCCGAAGGTCGACGCGTCGAGCGGTAGCGGTCCCGCCAGGGCCGGGAAGGCGGCCAGTCCCGCCGAGGTCAGGTTGGGTGTGGTCCCCGACAGGTCGGTCGAGGCATGGCTGTCCCAACCGATGCCCTGCAGCGCCGGGGCCGGGAAGACGTAACCGTCGAGCTGCCGGACGCCGAACTCGCTCTCGTAACTCCACAGAGGTGCCAGTGTCCCCCACGAGAATTGGTAGGTCGACGGGATGAGGACGACGCCGTCGTAGAGGCCGTGATTGGCGTCATCGGGATCAACGAGATTGGGCAGGGTCAGCGACGACCCGTCGGGCAGGACGAGGTCGTAGGGCACTCCCTCCGCCGTCAGCTGGGACTCCCATGCTTGGGTAACCGGGTCGCTGCTCGAGAGACCGATGAGCAGGACCCGGAGGTCGACCTGGGTCGAGGAATCGGCGTTGGCCGCCATCGAACCGGTGGACACGAGGGTCATCATCCCCGTCACGATGGCGGCAGACATGACCACCGCCGCCGTGCGGCGCCACCGCACCGGCGCGCCAGCCCGCTTCAACATGGTCGACCTCCTTGCCGCCCCCGCCAGAACCATGCGCCCGGCGCCGAGGGTGCAGCGCCGACTGCCGGGATCGTAGCGCCGCTGGTCCCGGCACCGCTCGGAGTCAGCGGCGATCGGTCAGGGTCGTGACGACACGGCCGATCCCAGTTCGATGAAACGGCCGAAGACGCGGCGGCCGGTCGCTTCGACGTCCCGGCGGCCGGGCCCGTCGAGAGTGATGCCGGCGGGGAGATCGGGCGCCCACCCCGCCGCCACCTCGTCGTCCACCTCAAGGTGGAACTGCAGTCCGTAGACGCGGTCGCCATAGCGGAAGGCCTGGTTCTCGTACCGGTCGCTCGAGGCCAACCGGACCGCCCCGGCCGGGATGGCGAACGTGTCACCGTGCCAGTGGACGACGGGGAGGCGGGCGCCCTCGGGCCCGAGAACGGGGTCGTCGCGGCCCTGCTGGTCGAGCACGACGTGACCGACGCCGATCTCGGGGACCACACCGGTGGTCACCTCCGCCCCCAGGGCCGCCGCCAGCAGTTGGGACCCCAGGCAGACGCCGAGGACGGGGAGCCCGGCGTCCACGGCCGTGGTCAGCCAGCGTCGCTCCGCCTCGAGCCAGGGGTAGTCGGCCGTGTCGTGGACACCCATGGGGCCGCCCATGACCACGACACCGGCGGCGCCGGCCGGCGCCGGGAGAGGGTGGCCGAGGTCGAGCCGGACGACGGTGACGTCCATCCCGGCTCCTTCCAGGACACCGGCCAGGAGCCCGGGACCTTCGGTGGCGGTGTGTTGGACGACGACCCAGGGCGGGCCGCCGTCTCTGGACGAGGGCATGGTGGAGAGTCTCAGGGGGTGGCGACGACCCGGAAGGACTCGGCCAGACGTCCGTCGGCCAGACCGGCGGCCCGGGCGCCGGCCGAGAGCCACCCGTGGAGCCTGGCGTCGAGGTCCTCGGCGTCGCCCACCTGGCTGCGGTGGCAGAGGAGGGCGGCGATCTTGCGGTCGAAGGTGTCGGTGACGTCGACGACGCGGTTGGCACCGGGCGCCGCCATCATCCACAGCTCGGTCACGGCGTGGGGCTCGAGGCCCTCCTCCAGGAGCTCCGGGTGGGCGAAGGGGTTGCGGGCGTCGGGATAGGCGGCGCAGACGGCCGCCTCCCCGGCGGCGAGGTGGTCGGGATGACTGGCCCCGATCCGGTCCCACATCCGCTCGGGCGACTGGCAGACGAGGCGTTGCGGCCGGTGGATCCGGACCTGGCGCGAGATGTCGCGACGCAGATCGATGCTCGGAACCAGGCGCCCGTCGGGGTAGCCGAGAAAGGTGAGGTCGGTCACCCCCACCTCGGCCGCCGCCGCCCGTTGCTCCTCGCGGCGGATGACCGCCATCTCCGGACGCGAGATCGTGCGGTCGGAGCCGCCGGCGTCGCCGTCGGTGACGATGCAGTAGGCGACGTCGATCCCCGCCTTCACCCACGTGGCCACGGAACCGGCCACACCGAAGTCCACGTCGTCGGGATGGGCCGTCACCACCAGGATGCGCCCCACACCGGACGGATCGTCGAGCGGGATCGTCGGACCGGGGGTGACGGGGTCGGCCATGGGGGCGATCCTACCGGTCGCCTTTTGGCGCCCCGCCGCCCACGCCGAGACCGGCGGCGGCCAGAGCGTCGAGCGCGTGGCCGACGGCGGCGGTGGCCCGGGAGCCGAAGGGTTCCCACTTCCGGGGGTCGGTGCCGAGCCCGTCGGCCTCGTCCCAGAGGGAGTCCTCGACCACCGACAACTCGGCCCGGACGGCGGCCAGGGCAACGGCGTCACTGCCGACGGCGTCGCGGACGGCGGCGAACCGGGCCCAGACGTCGGCGTCACCGACGGCCGCCGGCAGCGGGACCCGGCCGCCGGACGACGGGGCGGGAACGGGGACGGGGACGTAGACCGAGACGCAGGGACTACCGAGGGCCACCCAGGCACGCGCCGGGTGGCCCGTCTCGGCGGGAAGGAGGGCCACCATCGAGGCGGTGGTGACGGCGGTCTCCCCGGCGTGGAGGCAGAGCGTCCAACCCGGACCATCGGCTGAGACGGTGGGGGGCGCCGGCACCGTGGTCGTCGCCGGTCCCGACACCGACGAGCGGCCCGGACCACCCCACGGGCCCGTTCCGTGATCGCGCAGCGCGCCGACGACGGCCCGCGGGTCACAGGCCACGGACCCCGACGCCGATGCGGAGGCCGACTCGACGAAGGCGCGGCCGGCGGCCAGTCGGGCGTCGGCGAAACCGGTGGGCAGGTCGGGATGCCGCCAATCGTCGACGTCGGTGCCGGGGGCGAGATCGGGCGAGGAGCGGGTCCAGTCGCGGCGCAGGGTGAGGCGGTTCGAGAGGGCCGCTCCGGTGACCACCGGGCGCGCCGCCCAGGTGCGGCCCGACGTCTCGAGGACCCAGGCCGAGGTGGGGTCGGCGATCAGGAAGGACGACCAGTACGACAGGCCGTGCACGGGGTCACCGACGCCGCCCTGACCATGGGCTCCGAGCAGGGTCGTCATGGCCTCGAGCGCCTCGTCGGCCGTCGATCCGCGTTCGAGACCGAGCCGGACGAGGTCCATGCCGATGAGCGCCGGGGGGTGGCCGCGGGGGTCGTCGGCGGTGAAGATCATCTCGTTGCCGATGGCGACCCGGTGCTCGTTCATCCCGTGCTCGGCCCCCCACAGCCAGGTCGGGCGGGAGAGGATCGTGGAGAGCGCCCCGGCGTCGGGGATCTCGAGGTACTGCGTCCGCAGGCCGGGCCCGGCGGGGCGACGGGAAAAGGACTCGACGATCTGGGGCTCGGACCTCGGGCGGTCCGAGTTCTTGGCGAAGAGGGTGACGCCGTCGCCGAGGAGGCAGAGGGTGTCACACACCGAGGATCAGGCGGCGCCCTCGTCGGCCTGCCAGCCCGAGAGGTCGGCCAGCCGGGGATCGTTGGAGAAGATCTCGTCGATGGGGGCCACCAGGCCCAGGCGCTTCTGGATCCTCTCGACATCGAGGATCTGGTCCCAGAGGACGAGGGTGGCGACGACGCCCTTGCCCCCGGCGCGCGCCGTGCGGCCCGAGCGGTGGAGGTAGGCCTTGTGGTCCTCGGG
>JGI12269J14319_10001891_pt1 | contig 20523 bp, 18 predicted proteins | sample PeaSoiSIISIP2007_FD_14319 | JGI IMG/M metagenome (IMG submission 14319)
TGCCAGTCCGAGTCAGTCCGAAGGTGACGAACTCGTCTCCGACCTGCCACATCCGCTATCACTCAGGGACGCGAATACTGCACGGTCGCCGTCCCGACCCGGCTATCCGACTCCGACGCAATCCTTCTGCCACAGATGGATACACGGAGACTCGGGATCCCGATTCCACTGCGTCTTGTTAAGCCACCGCCCCGGCCCCCGGAGCCACTCGGTATCGGCCTTGTCGGTCGGTTAACCAGCCACCCGAGCGAGTCCGCTCAGAAGATGAAGGGAACGAGCATCTTGGTCGAGCGCCTGTAGGTCGGGTAGGTGTCGGGGAACTGCTCGGCCAGATATCGCTCTTCGACGATGGCGCTGTAGACGAAGTAGACACCGGCCAGGGCCACTGCGATTAGCCACTGCCAGCTCAACGCAATAGCGGTGCCGGCACCGGCGACCAGGATGCCAGTGTAAATGGGGTGGCGGACCAGGCGGTAGGGACCGCTGGTCACCAATTCCGGCGCTTCCTTTTGCGACATCGGGGTGCCCCAGTTACGCCCGATGTGGAGACGGGCCCATACAGCGAGCCCCAGTCCGAGAGCGAAGAGGGCGAGACCGAAGCCAATGCGCCACAGCTCCGAGTTGACGCTGTATCCGGTGAAGGCTCCCAGGCGTGCCAGAACAATCGCCAGGACGAAGATGACCGCCCTAATGCGCAACTCACTCGTCCACGAAAGGCGCCCTCTCTTCATGAAGAAGGCAGCCGCGAGCCAGTACACCCCGAACACCACCCAGACGACTCCGAAGACGAGCTCGACCGCGTGCATGCGACTCAGACTTCCACCAGTACCTGATGGTACGCCACTACGAGTCTCACGGTCCGTGCCGGTGAGGAAGTACGCGCAAATGCCGGTTTTGCGTGCCTAGGCTGGCCGGGTCTGTGGACCACCACACCAGGCGAGATCACCCGCTCCCGGTTACCCCATCCGCTGGCTGAGGACGCTCGTACATGCCGGATGTCGCGGCGGGCAAGAACACCCCAAACCATCCGATATACGCGGCCCGATCCTCGACGTCGTCCGGATCCGATTTGCCGGACGTCCTCCGCCTGACCGGATCAACCCTCACCCACACCTCAGACAGCCTGAGACGCCGCGAGGTGCCGAGAGTTCCTTTCACGGGCTCGGACCAGGTCATTGTGGAGACTCGGGTCCTTAACCTGTGGAGACTCCCCCGCTGTACCAAATGGGCCGTGGCCTGGGCATTTCATGAACACCCAAGGATGGGTGTTCATGAAAATGAAGCCCGGAGCGTTCATGAACCCACCGTTGGAGGTGGCGATGAGTCTTTGACTCTCTGCCACCCCTCGAAGAAGGAAACCGCCTGTCTTCGAGCCGGCGGTTTCCTTTCTTCACCGATCAGATTCTCGTCTCGAGGCGCATCCACAACGGGCCGGACCCCTTGCGTGGGGTCGGCGTGAACTGCTGTTTCTGCGTTTGTCGGCGACGGCCTGCGACATGAGCCACAAGTGTGGTTTAGTCAAGTCGCCGGTTGGGAGGAGCACACATCGATGTCCGTCACTCCTGTCAGCGAACTGTTGGATCGAGCCTCCTCGCGTGAGGTGGTGAGCCCAGGCGACGCGCGCAGCCTCTCGTCGTTCGAGCGTGTCACTCTCGACGGGGAGGGTTACTTCCTGAAACGTCTGAGTCCGGCGTCGGATTGGATCATGCGGGCCATCGGCGACCGCGTCCACCGGCCGTACCTCGTCTGGCGGGCTGGGGTCATGGACCAGGTGCCCCCGTGTATCGACCACACCGTGGTTGCGATGGAAGTCTCGGGCGAGGGCGACGACGCTCAGCTCAGCATGTTGATGCACGACGTGGGCGCGCACCTGGTACCAGAAGGCGACACCGTCGTACCCGAGGCGCAGCACCAGGGGTTCGTCGACCATCTGGCCCAGCTCTCAGCCGCGTTCTGGGGATGGCAGGACACTGTGGGCGGGCTGACCACCATGGCCGAGCGTCTGCGCTTCTTCGATTCCGCCAACGTGGCGCGCGAACTCTCGGTGGCCGACCCACCCACGGCCATCGTCGCCGCCGACGCCGGCTGGCGGAGGCTGCCCGAGCGGGCCCCGGCGCTGGCCCACGTCGCCCGTACCGTCCAGGACAACCCCGAGATCCTCACCGTGGCGCTGGCAGCAACTCCGGTCACGTTCCTCCACGGCGACTGGAAGATGGGCAACCTGGGCACCCACCCCGACGGCCGGACCATCCTCATCGACTGGGCTTTCCCCGGCTCGGGGCCGCCATGTTGGGATCTGTGCTGGTACCTGGCCCTCAACCGTGTCAGGTTGCCGGAAACCAAGGAAGCGACCATTGCCCGCTTCCGTGACGCCCTCGAGCGTCACGGCGTCGCCACCGCCGGATGGTTCGACACCCAACTTGACCTGTGCCGGATCGGCATGATGTCCACGTTCGGCTGGGAGAAGGCTCTGAGCGACGACGACGAGCTGCACTGGTGGGAACGTGAGGTTCTCGAGGGCGTGGCGCGACAGGAGCTCGACATACCCCCACGCCGGGCATGACCCTCGACAACTACGCCGGAGCGGGGCGGCGCTGGGCGGCGGGAGCCACGCTCGTCTACGGCCCTATTGCCCGCCACATTGTGGCCACGAGCCCTCACCCGCTGGCAGGCCGTGTCGTCCTCGACGCCGGCGCCGGCACCGGGGTGGCCAGCGCGGCACTCTCCGAGCAGGGCGCCCGACCTGTCGGCGTGGACTTCTCCTGGGACATGTTGGCTTGGAACGCGGCGGCAAGACCGCCGGCCGCGGTCGCCGACATCTGCGCGCTGCCCCTCGTCGATTGCGCCGTGGACGACTGCGTCGCCGCCTTCGTGTTGAACCACCTCTTCGAACCCGCTGCCGGGTTGGCCGAGCTCATCCGGGTTACCCGCCCCGGTGGGGCGGTCCTGGCCGCCGTGTTCGCCAACGCCGCCCACAGCGAGTCCCGCGACTGCGTCGACGACACCGCCCGCGGCGAGGGCTGGCAGACCCCGGAGTGGTACCTCGAGATCAAGACCAAGGCCACCCCCATTCTCGGGACGGCCCGAGACATGGGGAGGACGGCGGAGGAAGCAGGTCTGATCGACGTCGCCGTCGAAGAGCGCACCGTCGATGTCGGCGTCACCGAACCCGAGCAGCTGGTCGAATACCGCTTTGGCCAAGCCCAGTTCACCATGTGGCTGGACCGGATCGGCCCCGAACGCGCCAAAGAAGTCAGACAGCGCGCCACGGACGCGGTTCGCCCGATCATGCGCCCTTACCTTCCTACCGTGGTGTTCCTCTCGGCGCTCCATCCCGAGCGCTGAGCTGTGCGCGAATGCCGTCGATCCCAGTAGGGGACGAGCGCCGTGACGCGGTCAGGTGGGCGAGCCGTGAAGAGCATCACGTTCAGGTGGGCCGGCCCGGTCGGTGCGAAAGCGCCCGTCCTCGCGGGCCAGGAGGTCATTAGGCTGCACCACCATGCCACCAGAACACCATGCCAACCAGACCACCGAACAGAAGCTCCAGAACCTCAAAGAGACTCTGAGCAAGTACAGGACAGGGCGCACAACTCCGACCGCGGAGGTTGTCACCGACCTGGCAGATGCGATCCACGAGCTGGGCGATCATTTGAGCACGCTCAACCGGCGGCTCGAGAACATGGAGGAAACCCAGAAGCAGTGGAGTACCCGGGGCTGGATCGGCCCAGAAGGTGCCGACACCTGAACCGCGTGTGGGCCACACTGTCGTCACCTCGGCATATCGCCCCGCTGCAGGCCCAAATCGAATGCCGATCGAACAGGAGTCCTTCACACGAGCGGCGGCATACCGACCATCTCTCGAAACTCGTCTGTCGAGTTGGTCACGGGGAAAGGCCCAGCGGGTACCGGCAACTCGAGCCTCTCGCAGATCGGTTCCCATCCGTCCCCGAGACTCCACTCGAGCAGCCGGCCCTTCGGTACCTCGCTACGAACGGCGTCGTTGTGGCGAACGTAGGCATCCATCATCGCCGTCGGGTCGTCGAACCGATCGCTGAACCGGTCTCGCAGAAGTCTGCGCACCGCGACCATCCAAGGTGCAAGCTCGGGAGGCACACGGTCGAACGACAGGAAGATGGTATTCGAAGCACTGCGATACCACTCTGCGGGGTCACGGACCGACAGCAGCACGAGCGCGTCGGGGTTTGCCTGCGATAGCTCACGCCAGAATGAAGCACCCGGCCAGTCCACGATCGCCTGATAGCGCGTCAGCATCACTGCCCAGTCGACGGTGCGTCCTTCGATCGCCTCGGTCCAGGCCGGAGCCTGGCTTGGATCTCCGAGGATCTCAAGCATGTGGTGGCAGGGCGCACCGAGGATCTGCTCTAGTGCGATCTTGAGCGAGTGCGTTCCGGTCCGGCCGACTCCGGCACCGACGACTTTGAGCTCCATCTCTCCCCCGTGAAACGATTACATACAGCGACCTGCGTGATCCTGCCATAGATCGGCTGAGGGTCCCACTCCCCTGCCCATTGCCCGGTGAGGTGGACGCCCGCCGACGCGGAGAGCTCGGACCGGCGCGAGTGCTCCTGATTGTCGGGCCAGGGACGTGATGGGTTTCCTGTCCGTCGTCGGAGTCTCGTCCGTCAGTCGAAATGCAGCAGACTCTGAGGTAACCCGAGAAAGCGCAGGACGTCGACGCCGTCCTCCTCAAGGGCCCGCCGGGCCCGAGAGGAAAGCTGCTCCAGAGGTACGACAGTCAGCCGCCCCCCGGAGAGGCCCCAAGTAGCCACCACCCGGCCACCGACGAGTGCGACGGGCCGGAAGATCCCATTGGTGGTGACGACTTCGGCGTGGCGACCGACGAAGGGCCGGCGCGACACCCAGCCGTGCAGCAGCGGGTCGAAGGGACCGAGCAGTCGCGGTGCCGGCAGCGGCGCGTCGGCGAGCGCGGCCGGCGCCAGGAGCCCCTCGCCCACGTGCGCGAGTTCGTCGTCGAGGGCGGCGAAACCTGCACGGGCATCACCCAAGCGGATCCCGGCCCATTTTGCGAGGTCCTCCGGTCCGGCCGGCGCGTGTCCGGACAAGTAGCGACGCACCAACGTGGCCAGGGCCTCCCCGCGATCCAACACCGGTGGGGCTGGCCCCAGCCAGTGCTCCACAGCGACGAAGGCGTGTTCGGCGCCGATCATGGGCCCGCGCAGCACCGCTTGCTGCGCGCTTGCAACGCCGAGAAGATGAACCAGGGCCTGACCTGCCGTCGGGACCCCGGCCGTCTCGAGGCGTTGACGGAGCTGCTCGCGGGTCTGCGGGCCGTCGTCGGTCACCGCCTTGGCGATGAGCTCCACGCCGCGCACCGCCTGCCGGGCATCGACGCCCTCCTGTCGCAGCCGGCGCTCGCTCCCGACCTTGGAGCGTGAGACAGTAAGTCGGTGGAGCCACCAGTAGTCCTCGCTGCGCACGAGGTGGAGAGTGCCTCGGTTGAGCCAGGTGACGACGAGGGAGCGGTCCCGGCTCAAGGCACGGTCGACGTCGGAGGCGCTGAGACCGCTCGAGCGGCTGCGTATCGCCAGCCGGGCCCCGCGCGCGTCCTGAGCCTGGACGGCCAGGAGACGCTCGACGACCTTCTCGGCCGACGCGGCCGGCGCTCCGGCGAGTAGCTGCGAACACAGTCGGGCTGCGACGAAAGGCGCGCCCCGGGGTCCGCTCCCGCTCACGGGCGACCGGGAGCGTCTGCTGTCCTCGGAACCCTTCGAGCCGTTGGCATGTCCCCCACAGTGCCATCCCCCAAGAACCGCGACTCCGAGCCACACCCGGTCTGCTGCGCGACCACCTCGAGCCGGCCGGGCCGAGTCGGCAGCTGCCCCCGGGTGGAGAAGTGATCCACCCCGGGATCCACCCTGGGGCTGACGCCAGCCGGACTGCGATGGCAGACACTGACCACATGACAACCACCGATTACCTCATGAACATTGCCCTCATCGCCTTGGTCATCCTCCAGATCCGGGGCCACAAGGTGACCCGGGCCCGTCTGGTGTTCCCGCTGGTGGCCACGGTCTTCGTGGCCGCACAGTTCCTCCACGCCATCCCCACCGCGGGCGACGACCTCGTGCTGATCATCGGATTCGCCTCCGTGGGCGCCGTCCTGGGGGCCGGGGCAGGGCTGATGACCACGGTCCGCCGTGACGGGGCTAGCGCTTTCGCCAAGGCGGGCCTGGTGGCGGCCGTCCTGTGGGTGGTCGGCATCGGGGCCCGCATGAGCTTCGCCCTGTGGGTGGGGCACGGCGGGCAGGCGGCCGTAGCGCGGTTCAGCGCTCTCCACCACATCACCTCGGGGGCGGCCTGGGGTGCGGCGTTCGTCCTGATGGCGATGGCCGAGGTGGCGAGCCGTACCGGAGTCCTCTACCTCAAGACCCGCCGTACGGGTGCCGTCATCGAGCGTGGCGGACTCCTCCGGTCCCCGGCAGCGGCCTGACTCGTCAGAGCGGGCACCAGCGGCTAGGTGAGATCATCGTGTCCGTGGGGCTGGCATCCGAACTCCGCGTCCAGCTTGGGACGAGGACAGAGCGCATGCTCAGCGCCGCTCGCCTCGCAGCACTCGCCGGCCTCCTCTGGGCCACCGCACATCAGTCGCCACCGAAGGGCGTGGGCGTCGACCACCCGCTGCAGGCGGTGCTGACGGTCGGAGCCGGGATCGGCTGGTTGGGCTGGATGGCCAACCGTCGGCTCCGAGCCCCAAGCCGCACGACGTGGTGTCTCCTTGCGCTTCTCGCTCTGTCCGGCGGTGGCCTGGCGGCGTTGGCGCCCCTTGCCATCACCTTCATGGCCGTCGCCGGGCTCGGTGCCGGGATCGCCTTCGAGGGAGCACCGGCGCTGGGCGTGGGCGTGATCGGAGTCTGCGCCCTGACGGTGGCCACATTCGCGCTCGCCGCTCCCGCCGTCCTTGTCGCCGAGGGCGCTGTCTCGGTCGTCGTCGGGCTCATGGTGGGCGCCAGTCGGCGCCAATACGCGGAGCGGACATTTCAGGCCGAAGAGCTACTGGCCGAGCGGGTCCGGGCCGACGCCGAGCGGGATCGAGCAGCCGCGCTGGCCGAGCGCAACCGCATAGGACGCGAGGTCCACGACGTACTTGCGCACTCCCTGGGGGCCCTGTCGGTCCAGTTGGACGCGGCCGACGCCCTCATGGAGAACGGCGGTGACATCACGAGGGCTCGTCAACTCGTCCAACATGCCCGCCGGCTCGCCGTCCAGGGTTTGGAGGAGACGCGCCAGGCGGTGCACGCTCTGCGCGACGAGCCGGTGGCTCTCGCCGAGCAGCTGGCGTCGTTGGCCGCCCGCGACGGCACTGAGCTGGCCGTGACCGGTGCGCCACGTCCACTCGCAGCCGATGCCGGATTGGCCCTCTATCGCGCTGCCCAAGAAGCGGTGACAAATGCCCGGAAGCACGCGCCCGGGTCGCGGGTCTCGATCCATCTCGACTTCGAGCCGCAGTCGACGACTCTCAGGGTCACCAACGGTCTCTGCCCTGACGTCGACACCGGGAGCGACTTGAGGACGACCGGCGGTGGATTCGGTCTGCAAGGCATGCGCGAACGGATCGAACTGTTGGGTGGCCAGGTCATTGCCGAGCCGAGCGCACTCGGTTGGACCGTGCAAGTGGCGGTGCCGGTGTGAAAGTCGTCGTCGTCGACGATCAGACAGTCGTCCGCGAGGGTCTGGTGACATTGTTGGAGACCATGCCCGGAATCGAGGTTGTCGGGTCCGCCGCCGACGGTGAAGAGGCGGTCGACTTGGTCGCCCAAGTGTCCCCGGACGTCGTGTTGATGGACCTGCGTATGCCCCGAGTGGATGGGGTCGAGGCGACGAAGCGGATCCGCACTGACCATCCCGAGACCCAGGTGGTGGTGCTCACCACCTATGCCGACGACGAGTCCATCGTCGGGGCGCTGCGGGCGGGAGCGCTCGGGTACATCACCAAGGACGCGGGCCGTGATCACATCGGCCGCGCCCTCGAGGCTGCTGCCTCAGGGCAAGCCGTTCTGGACCCGGTCGTCCAGGCCCGACTCGTGGACGTGGCGACCCTGCCGGCAGCAGGGGGCGGGGATGGCCCCCTGCCCGACGGGTTGACCGAGCGGGAGGCCGAGGTCCTCCGTCTGATCGCCGCGGGGCGCTCAAATGCCGAGATCGGGGCGGACCTCTTCGTCAGTGAGGCCACGGTGAAGACCCACGTCAATCGAATCTTCGCAAAGACAGGCAGCCGGGATCGCTCCCAGGCCGTCGCCTACGCGCATCGTCGTGGTCTCGTCGGCTGACGGCGCGCCTGACCGGCTTGCGTAGATGACCGATCGGGAGGCTCGGGATTGTACGGTCGTCCCGGGGATTGTGCGTCGCCATGTTCCGCGTCACACGTGCTCGAACACCGCAACTTGACTCGTGCTGCCGGAAGTGAACGGCGCGTTGTCCCAGTCCGCCCATCGGTGCAGTATCGGCGGGCCCGGGTAATCCGTCGTCAGCAACAGCCGCAGCAGATCCGATGGGTCAGACGATTAGCGGGATTTCGGAGCGGAGTCCGTATCGCATCGCGCCGCACTGGAGGGATCGGGACGAGAGGGTTCTTTCGTCGCCTCCCGGAATGCCATCGGCATTATTCGTCGGATCTCTGTGTTGATCGACGGCAAATTGTAGCGCTGGCCCCAGAAGACCACATCGCCGGTGTGCAGATCCATGTTTCGGAACATGTCGTCTTCTGGCACGCCCTCGGTCATGGCAGCCATGTCTCCAAAGTTCATGTCCACAAAGTTGTGGGTCGAAGACTTTCCCCACCAGATGTCCACTCGAGAATCGAAATGATCAAAGTTGTTTCGCATCAGGCGCGAGCGAAGTGGAGATGCGTCGGAGACTTTCAAAGCCTCCCGCAGGCGAGCGCGCGCCTGCGCAACCGCTGGCTCGCTCCCCCAGAGGATCTTGGAGATATTGGCAGTGGCCGACAGAAATGACTGAATGGGAAACCATATTCGGAATGCGCGTTCCAACGCGACTTCCGAACCTCGTGCTATGAGTTCATTAGACGGCAATCCGACCAGTGCCAGATAATCGGCACTGGGGCCCTTCTCCTCGTTCAGTTCGGGAAGTCGCTCGACCAACGCGTCATATGCGAACGTAGCGAACTTACACTGGGTCCAGACTTGATCCTGAAAGAGCTTCTGAAGGAACGGATCCACAGGTTGTCACCGATCTTGTGGTTGGTCAGTTCTGCAATAGGTAAGCCTGTGCTTTCCAACCCCGCCAACCGGCCCAGTGCAGTACGCATTCGCCCAGGTCAGGGTTCGTACGGCAATTGAGGGCGAACGCCGTTGCATGACGTACACATGGAAGGGCCTTGAGTCAAGGTGAACCTGATGCGGTTCTTTCGGGGCCGCGGACCGCCTATTGGCCACGAGCCATACACTGTTGTCATGTACTACGGGCACGGGTCGTGGATCGCCGTCTTGATCTTTGGCGGCCTGTTCGCGATGCGGATGCTCTCCTCGCAGCGCCGACGACGGGACTACGGCAGGACTCCCTTCTCCAAGAGTTCCTTAACCAGGGCCGGCTCCCAAGGTCCCGCCCCAGGGTCATTAGGCCCCTCTCGGGGCAGGGGGGGCACGACGTTCACGGGCGTCGCGCCCGGATGGCTCGCCGACCCTTTCGCCAAGCACGACCAGCGGTACTGGTCGGGGACCCAATGGACCGAGCATATTGCCGACGGCGGCGTCCCCGGCACCGATCCGCCCCCGGTCGGCGCAAGTTAGAAACGTCCGACTGGTCGGCATCGATCGAATGAGTCGACCCCCGTCGGGTCACGGGGCACGCCATGAGATGCAGGGGCCGCGGTCCTCGGCCTGCCTGCCGATCTTGGACGCTGGTTGAGCGGCTGAGTTCCTAGACTCAAACGACACTTCGAGAAACACGGAGGTCGGACTGTGGGTCGCGTCGCGGTTGGGGAAGCCGAAGTCGCCTACGAAATGCAAGGAGAAGGCGATCCCATTCTCCTCCTGCACGGTTCGACCGGGGGTCGAAGTCACTGGATCTTCGCGGCGCCCGCCATGGCGGATCACAATCGACTCGTACTCCTGGACTACGGGGGCGGCGGTGAGACCACGGACCTCGGGGGGCCGCTCGACCTCGATGAATTGGTCGATCAGGTACTCGGAGTCGCGGATGCGGAGTCCCTTGACCGCTTTCACATCGCAGGTTGGTCCCTTGGAGGCGTTATCGCCACAGCAACCGCACTGAGAGCTCCCGAGCGCGTACGGTCTGCGGCGCTCATCTGCAGTTGGGCCACCACCGACACGTATTTGCAGTTCCAGAGCGACCTCTGGCGACGGCTTCTGGACGGGGACAGGAATCTGTTCCAGCGCTACCTGCTTCAGATCGGCTTCACTCCGGCGTGGTTTGCGGCTACCGGCGACGCAGTCGAGTCGGTGGTCGAGTTGGGTACATCGATGATCTCTCCAGGCTCGGCACGCCACGTAGAGCTTTGGACGCGTATTGACCTCTCAGACCGCCTGGGTGCGATCTCGATTCCGACGCTGGTCATCGGCGGCCGCCGTGACATCATCGTTCCCTTCGAGCATTCCAAGACACTTGCCAAGTCAATCAAGGGTTCCCAGCTCGTCGAGTTCGATTGCGGTCACTACATTCCATTTGAACGAGCCGACGAGCTCGCTGCCGCACTCAACGATTTCTTCGGTCGGCACTAGCCCGTGCGCGACGCCGTTTCGTTTCACCGCGCACTTCACCATGCAGCCCCTTCGTCAGGGCATGCGCATTCCAAGCCCCCACAGGCAACCGTGAGTTACGCGAGGCTGGCAGAATGTCGGACGCGCCCAAGGACCCGCATGTCGTCACCCCGGGCCTGCTCGTCGAGGTGGACGACCCCGACGACCCGCAACTCGACCTCTACCGGGACCTCAACGACCCTGCCGGCCGGACCCGGCTGGCCGCCGACCAGTCCGTCTTCGTGGTCGAGGGGAGGCTGGCCGTCGACCGGCTCCTCGTGTCCGAGTACACGGTGTGTTCGCTGCTCGTCGATGATCACCAGCTGATAGCGGCCCACAACCTGGTGGCGGCCACACGGGCCCGGGGGGCGCCGGTGTTCGTAGGGTCTCGTGCCGTGGTGGCTGGCACGGTCGGCTTCGCCCTCCACAGGGGTGTGGTCGCGGTCGCGAAACGCCCGTCGCCCGCCGATCCAGGACGGCTACTGGCCGACGCCGCCCGAACACGCGCTCCAGGGGGAGCTCCTCCCCTCGTCGCCATCCTCGAGGGCCTCAACGACCATGAGAACATCGGGGCCCTGTTCCGCAACGCCGCCGCCTTCGGGGTGAGAGGCGTCCTCCTCGACCCGACGTGCGCCGACCCGCTCTACCGTCGGTCGATCCGGGTGTCCGTCGGGCATGTCCTCCACATGCCGTTCGCCCGGCTGGTGCAGTGGCCGACCGGGCTCCACCAGGTGCGGGCGGCCGGCTTCGTCGTCGCCGCGTTGGCACCGCGTCCGGCCGCCCACAGCGGGGTCCCTGCCGTCGGCCTCGCCGATCTGAAGGCCTCGATGTCCGGCTCGGATCACCCCCTCGGTGTGGCCCTGCTCCTCGGTGCAGAGGGTCCGGGCCTGACCGACACGGCCCTGGCCGCGTCCGACGTGGTGGTCCCCATCCCGATGGCGGACACGGTCGACTCGCTGAACGTGGCAACGGCCGCCGCCGTGGCGTTCCACGCGCTCGCCGGCCTGTGACGTCTCAGTCCCGGGCGTCGGGGCAGCCCGCCTTGGTGTGACCGAACGCCGGACATACCGCCGGGATCACTCGCGGCGTTGCTCCTGGATGGGTTGTCGCCCCATCCGAACACGACGGGGCCCCTATGTGCCCGTCGGATCGACTTGCTGGAACTCGGAGCGGCCGCTCTCTGCGTGCCTTGGGTCGCGGCTGTCCCCACCGCCACGCTCGCTTTCCACCGCCGCTCGCCTCTCGGCAGCGGCTTCTTGATCGCGGAGTACCGCGTGTGTGGCCGCGAGCGTGAGGCTCTCGGGACGGGGGCCTTCCCAATCCAAATACCAGTGCCGATTCAAGCTCACGATCCACGTGCTGTCGTTCGCAGGGGTGAGTCCGAACCGAGAGATCGTCCGCTGGTTGCCGACCTGGTCGGAATAGAGCAGCTCGACCGTGATCGGTTGGCTCGTATCGATGGCGTGACTGACGTCGGCCCGAATCGGATCATCGGGGTGACGCAACGCTCCTTGCCACATCCCGATATCACCGGCAGGAACGTAAAGGTCCCGCGATTGAAGGCGGAACTCCTCCAGTGGGACGTGAGTGGGATAGTTCCGCGCCGCGCCCGGCCGGACTGCCCAGCCCTGACAGACCGCGATACCGCTACCAACGTTTCTGAGGCTGATGGCCAGGTACACGATGCCGTCGATGTGTTCAACTGCGGCACGCCCACCTGAAGCGCCTACCCAATGCCCCTCCAGAAACATGATCTTCTGCGTGGGATCCTCCAGACGCGACGGAGCGAGAAGAGGGCGACGTTGTTCTTGGAGCGCCGCCTCGGCGATGCGCGCCGACCGGTTGGAAGATCGCACCGCCGAGAACGTGGCGAAGGCCAACACGAGCGTGCCAGCTGCTGTCGCCAAAGACGAAATCGTCGTCGTCCAGTCAACAGCGAGGAAAGCCATCAGTCGCCAGTCTGCCACCGCACTCCCCCCGATGGGCAAGGGGACGACCGGGGCGGCGGATTCGGCAACGGGGGCGTCAGCTCAGCCAGCCGCCCGGTCTCCCTCGACCTGTCGACGTCCGGCCGACCGGCCCCGTCCCCACCACGGACGATCACTCCCTGCCATATGCGGCCTTCGCCGGTCCGAGATCGAAATACTCGCGCCACGCCTTGATGCGCCCGTTCTCGATCTCGAAGACCCCGCAGATCGGCAGGACGACGGCCTTGCCGTTGATCGTGATGTAGTCGGTGCGTTCGTTCATTACCACGTTGCCGGACGCCACTTGGTGGCGGATCTCCAGCCGGCCCGGTGGGACGTCGGCGAACTTGGTCACCCACTGCCTGATGGCGGCCTTCCCGGCGATGGGCATCAAGGGGATGCTGTGGTAGACGGCGTCGTCGGCGAAACGATCCATGATGTATTCGGTATCTCGGCGCTCCCATGCGCCCAAGAAGTTGCGGATCATGTCGTTGTTGATGGTCTCGGGATTGCCCATCGCCAGAGTCTTCTGGCTGGATGCGGGCTGTTCAACGACCAGTGGGTGGACAGCCTCCCTCTTGTGCACGGTCACCAGGGCCTTCTCCCGACCAATCGAAGTCGTGCCTGGTGCGCGAACACTCCTGGGCTACGGTCGGGGGCCCGTGGAGAGCGAGCAGGACAAGATGCTGGCGGGGGCTCTCTATGACCCCGCCGACCCCGGACTCGTGGCCAAGCGTCGACGAGCCCGGCTGCTCGTGCGTCGACTGTCCACCGGCGACGACGGAGTCCTCCATGACCTGCTCGGGGCAATGGGCACAGATGTCGAGGTCGTGCCGCCGTTCTTCTGCGACTACGGCACCAACATCTTCCTGGGCTCGCGTGTCTTCTTGAACACCAACTGCGTGATCCTCGACTGCGCCACGGTGCAGATCGGAGACGACGTCCAAATCGGACCTGGGGTCCACCTCTATGCGGCCACACATCCCTTGAACCCCGAGCTACGGCGCAGGGGTCTCGAACAGGCCGCCCCCGTAACCATCGGTTCCAGCGTGTGGCTCGGCGGCGGGGCGATCGTTTGCCCCGGCGTCACCATCGGCTCGGGAACGACCATCGGCGCCGGCAGCGTCGTGGTTGCCGACATTCCGTCAGAGGTAGTGGCCGCTGGCAACCCTTGTCGAGTGATCAGACCAGCCGACACAGTTGCCCCAGGCTGAGTCGGCTTCACACGTGCTTGCCCTTCAGCCTCCAGCTGGTCAAACGAGCGGCGGCCTCTGATGCACGTCCTCAGGTATTGCTGCTTCATCGAAAGCAGTCTCGATTGCGGCCAGGACTTCCTTGGCAGCGTGCATGTACATGTATGCGAATCGCATCTCTGAGAGCTGGAGCCGCGTTCCCTCGCCGAGCCGCTCGGTGATGTCTTGCTCTCCGTCGTACCAGGCAAGGCCGACAATCTGGTAGTTCCGATCGTGCTTCACATCAAAACGACAGAGTGTCGGCCATCGCAACTCCGCGCGAGGGTGCCTGCTCTTCGCATCGAGTAGCACCATGCCCACTTTCCCGACGACGATCACGACACCAGTCATGGTGTGCTCAGGGGTGTGCAGCAGGCCAAACGTGACCATGGCGGGGTCGTCTTCCAGCTCTCGGACAATCTCCGCCACGTGCTCCACGTATCCCGGCTCCGAAGTTGCACTGGTCTCGAGCTTCCTCAACTGGTCGCGTGCGCTCTTGGGGACGCCCACGATCATGGCCCGTTGCCTCCAGTCCAAAGGCATGCGCGACCCGTCGATACCGGGTCTCAGCTTCCTGCGACGGAGCCGCAACATGGATGGCCCTTTCGGGGTCGGGTTCTACGAGTCCATCGAGGTAGATCGGTGTCACCGTCCCTGTGCTTTAGCGTGTGCCGCTAGGCGCCGAGTTCGATGAAAGACGCGTGGGAACGCCCCGGTGACCATGCGCCCTTGGCTCTACGCATGAGTCTGTGCCGTCGAGCCGGGGAGGAGGACCACTCTGGGCGCGAACTCTGGGCGCGAAGCGCGGGTTCTGACTTGGGTCTGGCTATTCAAGACGCCTGTGACCGGAACGCCCCTCCGGCTGCCTTGCTCGACTCGAGGCGGGGTCAGGCGGCGGCGATCAGGCAGGTGGCAGGCGCCAAGGAGGGTTCTTCCGGTTCTCCCCGGCGCGGAAGATGCACAGCCGATGTCCGTCGGGGTCCCTCAGACGAGCCTCCCGCCAACGCCACGGCATATCCGTAGGGGGATGCTCGAACTCGGTACCGGCGCCACGCAGCCGCTCGTAGTCAGCGTCGGGTTCGTCGGACTCGAAGTATACGGTCCCCTGTTCTGCTTCGGGTACGTGATCGACGAGGTCGACCGACAACGTGCTTTCGCCATTGGGGCACTCGAAGCGAAGGTAATGCTCGTCCTTGACGATGAGCCTCAGGCCGAGCGTGCGATAGAAGGCTTCCGAGCGTTGGAGGTCGGTCGAGCCCACGGTCACCTGGTTCAGGCGCATGTCGGTATTCCACCACAACTGCGGAGAATCGCGAAGCCCCGCTTCAGCACTTCGGCAGAGCAAACCCTGGAGGATCCCAAGACGCTGTGACGAGCCATGCTCGGAACCGGCGGGGACGGGGAACGCGACGCCGTCATGGGCCCAGCCTGGTGGTCCCGGACGGCTTCAGTCGTCGAAGCCCGCCGACCCTCGGGCCGGCGTTCCGTTGAGGACTACCGACGCCGTGCCGCCGACGCCGCCGGGAAGTGGACTCTCGGTAGCGTCGTCGGCTACTGGCCGAGCGCGATGAGATTCCCGTTCGAGAGCGACACGTAGACGATACCGTTCGAAACTGTCGCCTCACCTTCCGGCACGGCTCCCGGCGAGTAGGTCAACAACGTGGCGCCGTTGGCGGGGTTCAGGAACAGGAGCTTGCCCACTGCGCCGTAGCCCTCGATGAGGACGCCGGGCACCTCGGTGATCCCTGCGGTCATGCTGCCTTGCACGCATGACCGCCAGATGAACGCACCGGTCGCCGGGTTCAGCGCGGAGATGTTCTCGTAGCAGCTCACGCCATTGATGATCGTGTTGCCGCCTCCCACGTACAGCTGTGACCCGTCCCAGGAGGCTGAGACGATCGAGAGAGGACCGCCGGCGGGATTGGCGATCCTCGTCTGCCATACCGGACCGGCTGCCAAGTCGCTCCGGTCCCAAGCGAAGAAGAGGCCGTCCTTGTTGAGTGCTCCGACAAGCGAGCGGGACACGCCATTGATGACGGCGGTGAAGAGCGTCGGGGTCGAACCGAAGTCGGGATCCGAGAACAGCTCCGATTGGGGAATGGTCCAGCTCGAGAGGACGGTCAGGTCGCTGGCTCGCATTTTGACGATGGCAGGCGACATCTCGGGCAAGTTGCAGCCGTTCGGGGTCCCTGTCGTCACGTAGATGCTGCCATCACTCGTGTCGATGGCCGGGGAGGACCAGATCCCGCCACCGGTGCAGCCGTTTGGCACCATGTCGGTAGTGTGTTGGATGGCCCCGGTAGTCGCGTCCATCTGCACCAGTCGCCCCTGGACGAGGGGGCAGTCACCGAACGATGCGACTGCCTGGTAGATGCTCCCGTTGTAGAGGATGGGCGAGCTCCAGAGGTAGTCGCCGGGGGGCGTCCCGAGATTGGTCTTCCACATGACCGCGCCCGTGAGCGCGTTCAGCTCGTAGAAGTTGTCGTCGCCCCCGGGCACGTACAGCACGGATGTGGTGCCCATGAGGCCAACGGTGGCCGTGCCGCTCACTCCTGCAACCGGAGGCAGACAGGCACTGTCGGTGTTCACCCCGAGATTCGTCTCCCAGACATCCGTGCCCGTGAGATTGGTTCCGTGCTCGAAGCCGTTCCAGTCGCCCCAGTACACCAAGTTGTTGGCCACGATGGGCTGGGAGTAAGAGCCGGTGCCGCCTTTCGCCGTCCAGTGCAGCTTGAGGCTCGCCACGTTGGCAGTCGTGACGCCGGTCTCGGACGGGTAGTAGCCACTTCTCCCGAGGTCGCCGCGGTACGTGGCAACCATCGTGGGAGGCGTCGGGCCGGCCAGGTAGCTGAACTGATCGGATGCGCTCGTGGCGCTCGAGCCGCCCGAGGTGGTGACGGTCATGTCCACGGTGCCCGTTCCCGCCGGCACGGTGGCGGTGATGCTGGTGGAGCTGTTGACGGTGAAGGTGGTAGCGAGGTTGCCCGGCCCGAAGTTCACGGCGCTGGCCCCCGTGAAGTTCGTGCCGGTCACGATCACCGAGGTGCCGTAGAACCCTGAACCCGGACTCACCCCTGTGACGGTGGGCGCGGGCGGCACCGTGTAGGTGTACTGGTCGGCGAGGCTGATCGCGCTCGTGCCCCCGGGAGTGATGACGGTGACGTTCACCATGCCCGTCCCCGCAGGGACGGTGGCATAGACGATGGTGGCACTGCTGACAGTGAGCGTCGTGGCCGGGCTCGGCCCGAAGTCGACGGCGGTCGCGCCGGTGAAATTCGTCCCCGTGATCGTGACCAAGGTGCCGTTCGGCCCCGACCCCGGACTCACCCCTGTGACGGTCGGCGCGGGTGGCTCCGTGTAGGTGAACTGGTCGGCGAGGCTGATCGCGCTCGTACCCCCGGGGGTGACGACGGTGACGTCGGCGGTGCCGACGGTGCCGGCGGGAGCGGTGGCGGTGATCGAGCTGTCGCTGGTGACGGTATACGTCGCGGACGGGTTGTTGGGCCCGAAGTTCACGGCCGACGCGCCCGTCAATCCTGTGCCGGTGATGGTGACCGAGGTCCCGCCCGTGCTCGGCCCCGAGATCGGGCTCACGCCGGTCACGGTGGGCACGGGCGGCACGACGTAGGTGAACTGGTCGGCGGCGCTGGTGGGGCTCGTGCCAGTGGGGGTGCTGACTGTGACGTCGGTGGCGCCGAGGTTGCCGGCGGGAGCGGTGGCGGTGATCACATTGTCGTTGCTGTCGGTGAACTTCGCCGCCGCGTTGGCGCCGAAGTGGACGGCGCTGGCCCAGGTGAACCCGGTGCCGGTGATCGAGACGATGGACCCGCCCGTGCTCGGACCCGAGGGCGGGCTCACGCCGGTCACCGTGGGCACCGGCGGCACGATGTACGTGTACTGGTCGTCGGGGCTGATTGCGCTCGTGCCCCCGCCGGTCGTAACGGTGACGTCGACGGTACCCGTGCCCGCCGGAGCGGTGGCAGTGATGATGTTCGAGCTGTTGACACTGAAGGTCGCGGCACTAGAGCCGAAATGGACGGCGCTGGCCCCGATGAACCCGGTGCCGGTGAATCCGGTGCCGGTGATCGAGACCGTGGTCCCGCCCGTGTTGAGCCCCGAGGAGGGATCCACGCCGGTCACGGTGGGCGCCGGCAGCGGTGCGCCGGTCGTGATGGCAACGTTCTGGACCTGATGGATGTCGTTGCCCCCTCCGGTCGCCCCCGTGAACCCGAGGAGCACATATTGCGGCAGGCTGGTTGCGTAGGTGAGCACCTGCGTGCCGTCCATGGCAACGGTGATGCCCGTGGAGGTGGTCGTCACCACGAAGTGGTGCAACGTGTTGCGCAGGGACGGGATCGAGGAATTGGTTGACACGTAGTTCAGCTGCTGCTGGGCGGTATTCGTGGTGGCGATGCCCACGAAGTTGCTCGACGGGTCAGACGCGTTCTTGTAGGTGTCGAGGGATACGGCGATCCCGGTGATCCCCGAGAACGCTTCACCGCCCCCGTTGTCGCCCAGGGCGGTGGGCTGGGTGACACTGGCGTCGGCCAGTGTGAAGGTCATCCCGTCGGCACCCGAGCCTGATCCGATGAATGCGTCGAAGGCGGCCGAGATGCCCACCCCGGGCACCGGGGAGGAATAGAAGGCCGAGCCCACCTCCCAGTTGGTGGTCGGCGTCAGCTGCAGGTTGGCCGGCGACGTGGTGGTGATGACCTGGGCTGTGCCGTTGAGCTGCCATCCTCCCGTCACCGGCGACGGGATCGAGTTCGGGGGAGGCCCAGCCGTGTAGGTGAACTGGTCGGCGGCGCTCGTTGCGCTCGGGCCCGCTCCGGTGGTGACGGTGACGTCGACGGTGCCCGTGCCCGCGGGAGCGGTGGCGGTGATGACGGTCGAGCCGTTGACAGTGAAGGTGGCGGCAGTGGTGCCGAAGTCGACGGTGGTGACCCCGACGAAGTAGCTGCCGCTCACGCTGACCAAAGTGCCGGCTGGTCCGCCCACCGGGTTGACGAGCGTGACAGTGGGTGGAGGAAGCGGTCCCGCCAGATAGGTGTACTGGTCGGCTGCGCCCGTGGCGCTCGTGCCCCCGCCGGTCGTAACGGTGACGTCGACCGTGCCCGTGCCCCCTGGGACCGTGGCCGTGAGGGTGTTGGCGCTCACCAACGCGAACGTCGTAGCCGGGTTGCTCGTCCCGAAGTTGACAGCTGTCACGCCCGAGAGGTTTGTCCCGGTGATCGTGACCGACGTGCCGGTGTACCCCGTCGACGGGCTCACGCCGGTGACCGTGGGTGGGGGCGGCCCCGTGTAGGCGTACTGGTCGTTGCCGTTGATGGCGCTCGTACCGCCTCCGGTTGTAACCGTGACGTCGACCGCCGTGCCCGCCCCGATCGGGGAGGTGGCGGTGATGGACCCGGCGTTGTTGACGGTGAAGCTCGTCGCCGGGTTGCCGGGCCCGAAGTCGACGGCGGTGGCGCCCGTGAAGTTCGTTCCGGTGATCGTCACCGCGGTCCCGCCCGCGCTCGGGCCTGAAGCGGGGCTCACGCCGGTCACGGTGGGCGGAGGTGGCGGGTTATAGGTGTACTTGTCGCCGGTGTTGGTGGCGCTCGTGCCCCCGCCCGTGGTGACGGTCACGTCCACGGTGCTCGGNGTGCCCGTGGGTGCGGTGGCGGTGATGGAGGTGGAGCTCACCACCGTAACGGCGGTGGCCGGGTTGCCGGGCCCGAAGTCGACGGCCGTGGCGCCCGTGAAGTTGGTGCCGGTGATCGTGACCGCGGTCCCGCCCGTGCTCGGCCCCGTGGCGGGGCTGACGCCGGTCACGGTGGGTGCAGGCGGCGGCGGAGCGGTCGTGATCGAGACGTTCTGAACCTGATGGACGTCGTTGAACCCTCCGGTCGCCCCCGTGAACCCGACGAGCACCGAAGACGGCACGCTGGTCGTGTAGTTGAGGACCTGCGTGCCGTCCATGGTCACGGTGATGCCCGTCGAGGTGGTCGTCACCACGAAGTGGTGCACCGTGTTGCGCAGGGACGGGATCGAGGAGTTGGTAGACACGTAGTCCAGCTGCTGCTGGGCGGTATTCGTGGTGGCGATGCCCACGAAGTTGCTCGACGGGTCAGACGTGTTCTGCCACGTGTCGAGGGATACGGCGATCCCGGTAATCCCGGAGAAACCTTCACCGCCCGCAGTGACCCCCAGGGCGGTGGGATGGGTCACACTGGCGTCAGCCAGTGTGAAGGTCATCCCGTCGGCGCCCGAGCCTGACCCGATGAAGGCGTCGAACGCGGCCGAGATGCCCACTCCCGGCACCGGCGTGGGCCAGAAGGCCGAGGCCGCCAGATAGTTGGTGGCCGGCGTCAACTGCAGGTTGGGGGGCGACGTGGTCGTGATGACCTGGGCCGTGCCGTTGAGCTGCCATCCCCCCGACACCGGCGACGGGATGGGGACAGACGATGAGCCCGTGGTGTAGGCGAACTGGTCAGCGGCGCCGGTGGCGCTCGTGCCCCCGCCGGCCACGACGGTCACGTCCACGATGGCGGCCCCCTCCGCAGGCGAGGTGGCGGTGATGGACCC
>JGI12269J14319_10001892_pt1 | contig 20523 bp, 18 predicted proteins | sample PeaSoiSIISIP2007_FD_14319 | JGI IMG/M metagenome (IMG submission 14319)
CGGCTGAAGAACACCGTCCTCGGCCCGCCGTTGGCCTCCGAGCGGACCTCGACCGAGCGCCTCGGCAAGCCGACGGCGTTGGCCGTCCTCTCCTCGGACGTCATCTCGTCCTCCGCCTACGCCACCGAGCAGATCCTGCTCACTCTGGTCAAGGCCATCGGGGTCGCCGCCTTCTCCCTGGTGATCGGGGTGAGCGCGGCCGTGATCGTCGTGCTCTTCTTCGTGACCCTCTCCTACCTGGAGGTGGTGAAGGTCTACACGAAGGCGGGGGGCGCCTACGTGGTGGCCCGCGAGAACTTCGGTCCGAACGTGGCGCAGATCGCCGCGGTGTCGTTGCTCATCGACTACACGCTCACGGTGGCGGTCTCGGTGGCCGCCGGCGTGGCCGCCCTCACGTCGGTCTTCGCCTCTCTCGACCGGTGGACGGTGGAGATCGCCGTCGGCTTCGTCCTGATGATCGCCTACGGGAACCTGCGCGGCATCCGCGAGGCCGGTCGTCTCTTCGCCGTCCCCACCTACTTCTTCATCGTCAACATGGTGATCCTGATCGTCTTCGGGATCGTGAAGGACAGCCTCGGCGAGCTCCACGCCCATACGCTCCACCTGAAGGACCACATCGCCATCGGGCGGCCCGGGAGCGGACTGTTGATCGGCGCCAGCCTCTTCATCGTCATGAAGGCGTTCGCCGCCGGCGGTTCGGCCCTGACGGGGACCGAGGCCATCTCGAACGGGGTCAGCATCTTCCGCCAGCCCGAGGCCAGAAACGCCCGGCAGACCCTCGTGGTCATGGCCGTGATCCTGGGGACGCTGGTGATGGGGGTGGCCTTCCTGGCGTCGGTCGTCCACCCCGTCCCCCGCATCATCGGGACGCCGACGGTCGTGGCCCAGATCGCCAGGTACGTCTACGGCCACGGTCCGATGGCCAACGTGCTCTACGTCGCTCTCCAGGGGGGAACCTTCTTCATCCTGGTGCTGGCGGCCAACACCAGCTTCACCGGCTTCCCCTTCCTGGCCAGCTTCGCCGCCGCCGACTCGTACCTCCCGCGGGCGCTCACCCGGCGCGGGCACCGGCTGGTGTTCTCCACCGGGATCATCGTCTTGACGGTCGTCTCGATCGTCCTGCTGGTGGTGACGAACGCGGAGGTGGACAACCTGATCCCCCTCTACGCCATCGGCGTCTTCACCGGCTTCACCATCGCCGGTGCCGGGATGGTCAAGTACCACCTGACGAACCGGGAACCGCAGTGGCAGCGCCGCGCCGTCATCAACGGCACCGCCGGTGTCCTGTCGTTCATCGTCGACGTCATCATCGCGGTGACGAAATTCAAAGAGGGGGCGTGGGTGGTCCTGGTCCTGCTCCCTCTGGGGGTGCTGCTGCTGCTCCGGCTCCACCGGCAGTACGTGAGCGAGGACAAGCAGCTCGAGCAGGACGCCGCCATCGCCTGTGAGGCCCCCGTCCTGCGCCGCCACGTCGTCCTCGTCCTCATCGACCGGATGGACCTGGCCACCGCCCGCGCCATCCAGTACGCCCGGACGCTCTCGCCCGACGAGCTGCGGGCCGTCCACTTCGCCGTCGACCCGTTGGAGGCCGGGGACCTCGAAGCCGACTGGAGCCGGCTCGGCCTGTCGCGCCTCCCTCTCGACATCATCGAGTGCCCGGACCGGCGCCTGTCGCGCGCCGCTCTCGAGCTGGCGGCACAGACCACCGGCGACGGGACCACCGAGCTCACCATCCTGTTGCCCCGGCGCGGCTTCGCCGCCGGCTGGCGGCGCCTCCTGCACGACCGCAGCGCCGACCGGATCGCCGCCGCCGTGGGCCAGTTGCCACACGTCAATGCCACCATCGTCCCCTTCCAGCTGACGCGCGGTCGGACCGGAGAACGGGGACGCCGGCTCATCGAGAGTGCCACCGCCCGGGCCGGGCGGAACACCCGGGACTTCAACCGGATGGAGGTGGAGCTCGGTGCCCAGGCCGAGGGGACGACACCCATCGCCGAGGCCGCCTGGCGCGGCCGCGTCCGGGTGGCCGGGAGGGTGAAGTCGATCCGGGTGCCCACCCGGACGCCGACGCCCAACCTGGAGTGCACCCTGGTCGACGGCACCGGGGCCCTCCTGCTCGTCTTCCAGGGCCGGCGCCGGATCCCCGGGATCCAGCAGGGGGCCCGCCTGGTGGCCCAGGGGACGGTGGGGGCCTGGGAGGGGCGTCTGGCCATCTTGAACCCCGACTACGAGCTGATCGCCGGGCCCGACACCGAGGGGGTCGACCTCCGCAGCTGACGCCCGGACGCGTGCCTTCCTTGCCGGTCGTCGCGTGGAGTCGGTATCGTCGGGCGCCGTCCCCGGGAGGCCGAGGCCGCATCGGCGAGCCGCCTCCCACCCCGGACCACCTGATCGTCACCAACCGAAGCACGACCGGCCGCCGGGCCCCCTGGCGGGCCCGGGACCACACGAAGGGAGCAGCAGGCGCATGATCCACTTGGTCGCTGAAGGGGGGTACCAGAGCTTCGTTCTCACCGGCGTCGAGAAGGTCTGGCTCGTCGTCGCCCTGGCTGCTGCCCTCTTCGGCATCATCGTGGGCCTGATCCTGATGCGCGGGGTCCTGGCCGCCGACACCGGGACGACCAAGATGCGCGAGATCGCCGCCGCCATCCAGGAGGGGGCCGAGGCCTTCCTGCGGCGCCAGTTCCGGGCCATCGCCATCGTCGTCGTCCCCCTGGCCGTCCTGATCTTCTTCACCGCCACCAAGGTGACCCGGCCCGACCACACCGTCGCCCTCTCCTTCGCCTCGGCCGGGATCTTCCGGGTCCTCTGCTTCCTGGGCGGGGCCCTGCTGTCGGGGACGACGGGCTTCATCGGGATGAGCCTGGCCGTCCGCGGCAACGTCCGGACCGCCGCCGCCGCGCGCGGCGGGGAGCTGCCCGGGACGCTGAAGGTGGCCTTCCGGACGGGGGCGGTCACCGGGATGCTCTGCGTCGGCCTGGGACTCCTCGGCGCCACCGTCATCGTCTTCCTCTTCCAGAACACCGCCACCGCCGTCCTCGTCGGCTTCGGTTTCGGCGCCTCCCTGCTGGCGCTGTTCATGAGGGTCGGCGGGGGGATCTTCACCAAGGCCGCCGACGTCGGTGCCGACCTGGTGGGGAAGGTGGAGGCGGGGATCCCCGAGGACGACCCCCGGAACGCGGCGACGATCGCCGACAACGTCGGCGACAACGTCGGCGACTGCGCCGGGATGGCCGCCGACCTCTTCGAGTCCTACGTGATCACCATCGTGGCCGCCATCATCCTCGGCTACGCCGCCTTCAGCTCGCTGGGCGGGTCACTGGCCGCCCACTCGGCCCGGGCCGTGATCTTCCCCCTGATCGTCCCCGCCATCGGGATCGTGACGTCGGCCATCGGGGTCTACGTGGTCCGGGCCCGGCCGTCGGACAAGTCGGCCATGGCCCCCATCAACCGGGGTTTCTGGAGCGCGGCGGCCCTCACCGTCCTCGGGTCCGGGCTCGTCGCCGGCTTCTACCTCCACTACATGAAGGCCTTCTACGCCGTTCTCACCGGGGTGGTCCTGGCCCTGGTGGCCAGCCTGATCACCGAGCACTTCACCTCGACCGAGCGCCGGCCCGTCCGCGAGATCGCCGAGGCGGCCCGGACCGGTCCCGCCACCACCGTCCTGGCCGGGATCTCGATCGGCCTCGAGTCGACGGTCTGGGCCATCCTGGCCATCGCCGTGGCCATCTCCGTGTCGGTCGGCCTGGCCCACGGCAACGTCGAGCTCTCGCTCTATCTGATCTCGCTCACCGGGATCGGGATGCTCTCGACGGCCGGGATGGTCGTCTCCGAGGACTCGTTCGGACCGGTCTCGGACAACGCCGCCGGGGTGGCCGAGATGTCCGGTGAATTCACCGGCGAGGCCGAACGGGTCATGGTCAGCCTCGACGCCGTGGGGAACACGACGAAGGCCATCACCAAGGGTGTGGCCATCGGCTCGGCCGTGATCGCCTCGGTCTCGCTCTTCGGCTCGTTCGTGGAGACGATCTCCTCGCAGCTCGGCCTGAACCTGTCGGGAGCGGCCCTCTTCGCCAGCAAGTACACCCAGATCAACGTCTCGAACCCGACCATCTTCATCGGGCTCCTGATCGGCGGGTCGGTGGCCTTCCTCTTCTCGTCCCTGGCCATCCGGGCGGTGGGGCGCTCGGCGGGGACGGTCGTCCAGGAGGTCCGGCGGCAGTTCCGCGAGCATCCCGGGATCATGGACTACACCGAGAAGCCCGAGTACGGCCGGGTCATCTCCATCTGCACGGCCGCCGCCCAGCGCGAGCTGGTGACCCCGGCGCTCCTGGCCGTCCTCACGCCGGTCATCGTCGGCTTCGGGATCAACTACCTGGCCCTCGGCGCCTTCCTGGCCGCCGCCATCCTCACCGGCCAGCTGATGGCCAACAACCTGTCGAACTCCGGCGGGGCCTGGGACAACGCCAAGAAGTACATCGAGGACGGCCACGAGGGGGGGAAGGGATCGGAGGCCCACAAGGCGGCCGTGATCGGCGACACCGTCGGGGACCCCTTCAAGGACACCGCCGGCCCGGCCCTGAACCCCCTCATCAAGGTCATGAACCTGGTCTCCCTGCTGATCCTCCCGGCCGTGATCACCCTGCGCCACCACCTGGGCGCCCGCCTGGGGATCGCCGGCACCGCCCTCGTGATCCTGGGGATCGCCATCGCCTTCTCCAAGCGGAAGTCCGAAGGGTTCGGGGCCGAGGAGGAGGGGGCGGGGACGTCGGGTCTCGACCCCCTCCCCGAGCCGGCGGCGACGGCCGTCGGGTCGTGAACCGGCCCTGACACCCCCGGACCGGGCCGGCCGGGCATACTTCCGGGCCTGAAGGGGCGCCGTGACCTGCGGTTGTTGACAGGGCCCGCCGTCACCCTCCACGCTCACCACGACAATGCCTCCTCCCCCCCGAGCCACCCAGCCCCGGTCCAACGGCGCCGGCCGGCCCCTCGTGATCGTCGAGTCGCCGGCCAAGGCCCGGACCATCGCGGGCCTCCTGGGGCCCGAATTCGTGGTCGAGTCCTCGGTGGGCCACATCCGGGACCTGCCCCGGCGGGCCAACGAGGTCCCCGCCGCCTTCAAGGGGGAGGGCTGGGCCCGGTTGGGCGTCGACGTCGACAACGGCTTCAAGCCCCTCTACGTGGTGGCGCCCGAGAAGCGCGAGGTGGTGGCCAAGTTGAAGGCCCTCGTCAAGCAGGCCAGCGAGGTCTACCTGGCCACGGACGAGGACCGCGAGGGGGAGTCGATCGCCTGGCACCTGAGCGAGGTCCTCTCCCCCCAGGTCCCGGTGAAGCGGATGGTCTTCCACGAGATCACCCGGTCGGCCATCCAGCGCGCCGTGGAGGAGTGGCGCGACCTCGACCGGCGCCTGGTGGACGCCCAGGAGGCCCGCCGGATCCTCGACCGCCTCTACGGCTACGAGGTCTCCCCCGTCCTGTGGAAGAAGATCATGCCCCGGCTGTCGGCCGGCCGGGTCCAGTCGGTGGCCACCCGGATGATCGTCGAGCGCGAGCGGGCCCGGATGAAGTTCCGGTCGGCCACCTGGTGGGACATCGACGGTACCTTCGAGGCCCCGACCGCCGGCGGGACGGCCCAGAGTTTCGGCGCCACCCTGGTGGCCCTGGGGGGCACGCCGGTGGCCACCGGCCGCGATTTCTCGGAGACGGGTGTCCTGTCGGCGCGCGGCGAGGTCAGGGTGCTCGGCGACGGTGAGGCGACCGACCTGGCGGCCGGGCTCGCCGACCGGCCCTTCACGGTGAAGTCGGTGACCGAGAAGCCGCTGCGCCGGACGCCGGCGCCGCCCTTCATGACCTCGACGCTCCAGCAGGAGGCCAGCCGGAAGCTGCGCTTCGGGGCCCAGCGGACCATGCAGGTGGCCCAGCGCCTCTACGAGCAGGGCTGGATCACCTACATGAGGACCGACTCGACGACGCTGTCCGACGAGGCCCTGTCCGCCTCGCGGGGCCAGGCGGCGGAGCTCTACGGGCCGGAGTACGTCCCCGACAAGCCCCGCCGCTACGAGCGGAAGGTCAAGAACGCCCAGGAGGCCCACGAGGCCATCCGGCCCGCCGGGGAGTCCTTCCGGACCCCGGACCAGGCCGGCGGCGAGCTCTCGGGCGACGCCCTGCGGCTCTACGACCTCATCTGGAAGAGGACGGTGGCCTCGCAGATGGCGGACGCCACCGGGACGAGCGCCCAGGTCCGCCTGGTGGGGACGCCGGCCGCCGGCTCCGCCGTCGCCGGGGAGGCTCGTCTCGTCGAAGAGGCGGAGTTCGCCGCCTCGGGCCAGGTGATCACCTTCCCGGGCTTCCTCCGGGCCTACGTCGAGGGATCCGACGACCCCGACGCCGACCTGGCCGAGCGCGAGGTCCAGCTGCCGCCGCTCTCCGAGGGCGACACGGTGTCGGCCACCGCCCTCGAGCCGCGGTCGCACACCACCCAGCCGCCGGCCCGCTACACCGAGGCCTCGCTGGTGAAGGCCCTGGAGGAGCTGGGGGTGGGACGGCCGTCGACCTACGCCTCCATCCTGGGGACCATCCAGGAGCGGGGGTACGTCTGGAAGAAGGGGAGCGCGCTGGTCCCGTCCTTCACCGCCTTCGCCGTGGTGGGGCTGCTCGAGCAGTACTTCGCCAACCTCGTCGACTACGGCTTCACCGCCGCCATGGAGAACGACCTCGACGAGATCGCCGGCGGGGCCCGCGAGGCCCTGCCGTGGCTCACCAGCTTCTACTTCGGCGACCCGGTCGCCGCCGGCCACGGCACCGCCGGGGGGAACGGTCACGGCAACGGGGCCGCCAACGGCAACGGGGCCGCCAACCGCGGCCTCAAGAGCGAGATCGCCGTCCACCTGGGCGAGATCGACGCCCGCCAGGTGAACTCCATCCCCATCGGCGACGACGCCGAGGGCCGCGCCGTGGTGGCGCGCGTCGGCCGCTACGGGCCCTATCTCCAGCGCGAGGAGGAACGGGCCTCGATCCCCGAGGACCTGCCCCCCGACGAGCTCACCCTGGAGCGGGCCGAGGAGATGCTGGCGGCGCCGTCGGGGGACCGGACCCTCGGCACCCATCCCGACGAGGATCTGCCCGTCATCGCCCGGACCGGTCGGTTCGGCCCCTACGTCCAGCTGGGGGAGGCGGTCGACGGCGCCAAGCCCCGGACGGCCTCGCTGTTCAAGACCATGTCGCTCGACACCGTCACCCTCGACGACGCCGTCCGGTTGCTCCGGTTGCCCCGCCCGGTGGGCACCGACCCGGCCACGGGGGAGGAGATCCTGGCCCTGAACGGGCGGTTCGGCCCCTACCTGAAGAGAGGGACCGACACCCGGAGCCTGACCGGCGAGGAGGAGATCTTCACCGTCAGCCTGGACGAGGCGGTGGCGCTGTTCGCCCAGCCCAAGCGGGGCCGCGGCCGGACGGCGGCGGCGCCGCTCAAGGAGCTCGGCGACGACCCCGAGACGAAGCAGCCGATCGTCCTGCGGTCCGGGCGCTTCGGGCCCTACGTCACCGACGGGACCACCAACGCCTCGTTGCGCCAGGGCGACGATCAGGAGACGATCACCCACGAGCGCGCCGTGGAGCTCCTGGCCGACCGCCGCGCCGCCGGCCCACCGGTGAAGCGGGCCAAGAAGGCCACCAAGGCCACCAAGGCCACCAAGGCCACCAAGGCCACCAAGGCCACCAAGGCCACCAAGGCCACCAAGGCCACCAAGGCCAAGAAGGCCACCAAGGCCACCAAGGCCAAGAAGTCGGCCAGGACGACCGGCGCCACCAAGGGCTCGGCCACCGAGTCCGGCGCCGCGATGAAGGCGACGAAGGCGTCCCGGGCCGCCGAGGCGGGACCGGCGGCGTCCGATTCCGACGACTGAGGTCGCTGTGGTGCGGGGCCGGCTGATCGCCTTCGAAGGGATCGACGGCAGCGGCAAGACCTCACAGGTCCGGCTCCTGGCCGCCGCCGAGACGGCCGCCGCGATCGAGACCACCGCCGAACCGGGGGCCACCGCCCTCGGGGCCGATCTGCGGGACCTCCTGCTCCGGCGGGACCGGCCCCCGGTGGCCGAACGGGCCGAGGCGCTGCTCATGGCGGCGGACCGCGCCCAGCACGTGGCCGAGGTGGTGGCGCCCGCCCTGGCGGCGGGGCGGTGGGTGGTCACCGACCGCTTCTCGGGGTCGACCCTGGCCTACCAGGGGTACGGCCGGGGGCTCGACCTGGGGGACCTCCGGCGGTTGGTCGACTGGGCCACGGGGGGGATCACCCCCGACCTGAACGTTCTGTTCGACGTCCCCCTCGACGTGGCCCGGGGGCGGCGGGCGACGGGAGACGACGACCGCCTCGAGAGCCTCGACCGGGCCTTCCACGACCGGGTCCGCCGCGGGTACCTGGCCCTGGCCGCCGACGACCCGGGCCACTGGGTCGTGATCGACGGCGTCGGCGACCCCCTCGAGGTGGCCGGAAGGGTGAGGGCCGCCGTGGAGGCCCGCCTGGGCGCCCCGGCCTCCGGAGCCCCGCCCTCCGGAGCCCCGCCCTCCGGAGCCCCGTGACCACCGACGACGGACCCCCCGTGGCGGCCCTCTTCGCCGACGTGGTGGGCCAGACCGCCGCCGTCGACCAGCTCCGGGCCACGGCGCGCCACCCCGTTCACGCCTACCTCCTGGTGGGGCCGCCGGGCGCCGGTCAACGGGCCCTCGTGCGCGGGTTCGCCGCCGCCCTGCTCTGCCCGGCGGGGGGGTGCGGGGCGTGCTCGACCTGCCGGCGGGCCCTGGCCGGGGTCCATCCCGATCTGGTCGAGGTCGACCGGTCGGGGCCGTCGGTGACGGTCGACGACGCCCGCCGGATCGTCCGGCTGGCCCAACGCCGACCCCTCGAAGCCCACCGTCAGGTGGTGGCCGTCTCCGACGTCCACCTGGCCCTGCGGGCGGCGCCGGTGCTGCTGAAGACCCTGGAGGAGCCGGCCCGGGACACCGTCTTCGTCCTGTTGGCCGACGTCGTGCCCCACGAGCTGGCCACGGTGGCCAGCCGCTGCTTCCGGATCGNCCNCCCGCCGGTGGCGCCCGGGGCACTGGCCCCGTGGCTCGTCGGCCAGGGGGTGGACCCCGCGCTGGCCGACGACATGGCGGTGGCCGCCGGGGGCAGCGTCGACCGGGCCCGGCTGCTGGTCGACGACGAGGGCTTCGCCACCCGCCGGTCGTTGTGGCGCGACGTCCCCACCCGGCTCGACGGGACCGGGGCCACCGCCGCCGCCCTGGCGGCCGAGCTGCTGGCGTCGGCCGAGGAGGCGGTCGAGCCCCTCCGGGCCCGGCACCGGTCGGAGCTGGAGGCGCTGGCCGCCCAGGCCGAGTCGACCGGCGAGCGGGGTGTCCCCGGACGCAAGGACATCGAGGACCGCCAGCACCGCGAGGAACGCCGCTGGCGCGTCGACGAGATCAGGGCGGGACTGGGGGTGTTGGCCGCCGCCTACCGCGACCGGCTGGTCGGCGAGGTCACCGCCGCCGGCGCCTCCGGGCACGCCCGGCTGGCCGAGCGCGTCGGCGCCCTGTCGGGTGCGGTGGGCAACGTGGAAGGGGTCTGTGTCGAGATGGTGCGGAACCCGAACGAGTCCCTGATGCTCGAGGCCCTTCTCGTCCGCCTGTCGGCCGTGCCCGGTTAGGTAGCCTGGTCGCTCGTTTCGCCTGGGTAGCTCAGTCGGCCAGAGCAGCGCACTCGTAATGCGCAGGTCAGGGGTTCGAATCCCCTCCCAGGCTCGCATCCGTCACCGTGGTCCGGACCGGTGCGCGCCGGACAGGTCGTTTCTCCGGGCGTGTCGTGGAGCGAACAACCGGTGAGTAGGGTTCTTCCATGGCCGATCAGGCGCGCTTCGCGGACCTCGCCATGGAGTACATGCCGTCGCTGTACTCCGCCGCCCTGCGCATGACCCGCAACCCGGCCGACGCCGAGGACCTCGTCCAGGAGACCTTCCTGAAGGCGTACCGGGCCTTCGGCCGCTTCGAAGAGGGCACCAACCTGAAGGCCTGGCTGTACAAGATCCTGACCAACACGTTCATCAACAGCTACCGGGCGGCCAAGCGGCGGCCGGAGAAGGCCGACGTGGAGGACGTCGAGGACCTCTACCTGTACCATCGGCTGGGCGACCTCCAGGCGACGGGGACGGGTCGGTCGGCCGAGGACGAGATGTTCGACCACTTCACCGACGACGAGGTGAAGCAGGCCATCGAGTCGCTCCCGGAGTCCTTCCGGATCGCCGTTCTGCTGGCCGACGTGGAGGGTTTCTCCTACAAGGAGATCGCCGAGATCACCGAGGTGCCCATCGGGACGGTGATGAGCCGGATCCACCGGGGAAGAAAGGCGTTGCAGAAGGCGTTGCTCGACTACGCGGTGGCACGTGGCCTGGTCGGTTCGACCGAGACCGGCCACTAGCGGTACGGCCACGAGCCCGAGGGAGGACGCGCGATGGGGACCGGAGAGTCCGACGTCGACTGCAACGAGACGATCGAGCGGCTCTATCACTACCTCGACGGGGAGCTGACCGACGAGCGCCGCAGCGAGATCAAGCGGCACCTCGACGAGTGCCCCCCCTGCCTCGACGCCTTCGGCTTCGAGGCCGAGCTGCGGCAGGCCATCGCCGACCGCTGCAAGGACCGCGTGCCCGAGTCGCTGCGCCAGCGGATCCATCACGCCCTGCTCGCGGCCGAACGCGAGAGGCACCCGGCCGGGGGTTGACCCCGGCGGCGGGCGCCGCGGGGCGTGACCGCCCGCCCGTCACCGGGCGCGCTCGTTTCCGTCCGGCCGGTGGCCGGCGCGCCCCCGGCGCGCCGCCGGGGGCCGCCCGCCTCCCACAACGTCCTCACAACGCATCAAGAAGTTCCTCTTGTCCAGTGGTCCCGTCGGCCGATAGGAGAAGCACGCGGACACTGAGGGAGAGGTTGGGGGGCGATGGTCGAGGATCGGGCGGACGGCGGGGACCTGTCGATCGGGGGGCAGGCGTTCACCACCTACGGGCGGCCCTCGAAGACCTTTCCCGAGGGACGGGTGTGCGGGGAGTCGGGCTGCGGGACGATGCTGTCGATCTACAACGAGAGCGAGTTCTGCTACCAGCACGACGCCGGTTCGGCACCCCGGCTGCGCGGCCGGAAGAGCGCCTGAGACCGCCCGGCCGGCACCGTCGGGGACCGTCGGCCGACGGTCGGTGGGCCCCCGGGCCACCGGTGGCCGCCCCGCTCCGTACACTGTCGCTGTGAGCAGCCCCGTGTCGTGGGACGTGGCCGAGCGTGTGGCCACCTGGGTCGGGGTCCGGCGCTCGTGGTCCGGGGCGCAGCTCCTGCCGAGCATCGACGCCTCCACCGCGGCGCGGCTGGAGGAGGACTTCGCCGAGGTGACGGCCCAGGCCGAGGCTCTGGTGATCGAGGCCACCGGGTTGCGGCCGGCGTCGGGCGAGGCCCGGGCCAGGGTGGTGGACCGGCCCGGGTGGGTCCGCAACAACCTGTCGTCGTTCCGCCATCTGCTCGATCCCGTCCTCAGCCAGCTCGAGACCTCGGCCGTGAAGGGCCCCCTGCCCGGGGTGGCCCGGTCCGCCGCCGGCGCCCAGCTGGGCCTGGTCCTGGGTTGGATGTCGACGCGCGTGCTCGGCCAGTACGACCTGCTCTTCACGGGGGACACCTCGGGCGACGCCGTCTCCTACGTGGGTCCGAACATCGTGGCCCTGGAGCGCCGTCACGGCTTCCCCCCCCGGCAGTTCCGGCTGTGGATCGCCCTGCACGAGGTCACCCACCGCTGCCAGTTCACCGGGGTGCCGTGGTTGCGCGCCTACTTCCTCTCCCAGGTCGACCAGGTGCTGGCCCACGTGACGCCCGACCCGCACCGCCTGGTCGAGGCCCTGGGGCGTGCCGCCCAGGCCGTCCGCGAGGGACGGAACCCGCTCGAGGAGGCCGGGATGCTCGGCCTGGTGGCCCCGCCCGAGCAGCTCGAGGTGATCGCCCGGATCCAGGCCATGATGAGCGTCCTCGAGGGACACGGTGACGTGACGATGGACAGGGCCGGCGCCGAGGCCGTCCCCGACGCCGAGTGGTTCTCCCGGGTGTTGCGCGAGCGCCGCAACCGCGCCCCGCGCCCGGTCCGGCTGCTGCAGCAGCTGGTGGGGATCGAGGCGAAGATGCGTCAGTACCAGCAGGGGGAGAACTTCATCCGGGCCGTGGAGACGAGCGCCGGCCCCGAGGCGCTGGCCCGGGTGTGGGAGGGTCCCGACCGGCTGCCCACCATGGAGGAGATCCGTCACCCCGACGAGTGGCTGGACCGGACCGGCCCCGCCCGACTCGCCATCGGCTGACGCCGCCGAGCTGCTGTCGCCGATCTGATGTCGGGACCCGGGGTCGACGAGCTCCTCGGGCGCTGCACCTTCCCGGCGCCGGGGACGGCGGTGGTCTGCGCCGTCTCGGGGGGCCCCGATTCCCTGGCCCTGTTGGTGCTGGCCTGCGCGGCGGGCATGGCGGTGACGGCCGTCCACGTCGACCACGGGCTCCGGGCCGGTTCGGACGCCGAGGCCGAGGTGGTGGCGGACGCCGCCCGTCGGTTCGGCGCCGCCTTCCGCGGCGAGACGGCGGTGGTCGAGGACGGGCCCAATCTCGAGGCCCGGGCGCGCGCGGCGCGCCGTGCCGCGGTGGGGCCGGGGGCGGCCACGGGCCACACCATGGACGACCAGGCCGAGACGGTCCTGCTCAATCTGCTGCGGGGGGCGGGGCTCGACGGTCTGGCCGGCATGCGGGCCGGACCGCGCCATCCCATCCTGGGGCTGCGCCGGACCGAGACACGGGCCCTGTGCGACGCCCTCGGCCTCGACCCGGTGCGCGACCGGTCGAACAGCGACCCCCGGTTCCGGCGCAACCGCGTCCGCCACGAGCTTCTCCCGCTGTGCTGTGCCGTAGCCGGGCGCGACGTGGTGCCCGTCCTGGCCCGCCAGGCGGGACTGCTCGCCGCCGAGGCGGATCTGCTCGACGAGTTGGCGGCCTCCGTCGACCCGTCCGACGGGGCCGCGCTGGCCGCCGCCCCCGGTCCTCTGGCCCGGCGGGCCACCCGGCGGTGGCTGCGCCGCGACGGCCCCCACCCACCCGACGCCGCCGCCGTGGAACGGGTCCTGGGCGTGGCCCGGGGGGAGTTCCGGGCCACCGACGTGGTCCCGGGGAGGCGGGTCCGGCGCTCGCACGGCCGGCTCTCGCTGTCCCCGGCGGCGCCGCCGGAGGCGAGCGGCCACGAGGCCCCGGTCGACCACTGACGAGTCAGCACTAGTGTCGGCGTCCAATGGCCGATGAGGTGGAGTCCCCCTGGCGCGCCGGTGGACGACGGATGTCAGGCGCCGTGGACCCCTGGCAGGGCGACTCCCATCTCGGTGAGGTCGTCGTGGCCGAGGACGTCCTCGACAAGCGGGTGGCCGAGCTCGGCGAGGAGCTCACGAACGACTACGACGGCCGCCCCCCTCTGCTCGTCGGGGTCCTGAAGGGCGCCTTCGTCTTCATGAGCGATCTGGCGCGCGCCATCAGGCTGCCCGTCGAGATCGACGTCATGGCCGTCGCCTCCTACGGATCGGCGACGACCACGAGCGGAGTGGTGCGGATCGTGAAGGACCTCGACTCCGATCTCACCGGGCGACACGTCCTCGTGGTCGAGGACATCGTGGACAGCGGGCTCACCTTGTCGTATCTGCGCCGGAGCCTCCTGGCGCGCGAGCCGGCCAGCCTCGAGGTCTGCGCGCTGCTGGTGAAGGAGGGTCGCCAGCCGTCCCGACTGGACCTGCGGTACGTCGGGTTCCAGATCCCCCCCGATTTCGTGGTCGGGTACGGCCTCGACGTGGCCGAGCGCTACCGCAACCTGCCGGACGTGCGCGTCTACAAGGGCCCCGTTCCCGTCGGGTGAACCAGGTGCGAGGGTCATGAGCGTCGACGTCGAACGGGTGGAGGAGATCGTGACCGAGTTGCTGGCCGCCATCGGTGAGGATCCCGCCCGCGAGGGCCTGCAGGCCACGCCGCGCCGGGTGGCGGCCATGTTCCAGGAATTGTTCGCCGGCAACGACGACGACCCCGGGAGCCATCTGACGGTGACCTTCGCGGCGGAGCACGACGAGATGGTGATGGTGCGCGACATCCCGTTCGCCTCGTTGTGCGAGCACCACATGATCCCCTTCATGGGAAAGGCCCACGTGGGCTACATCCCCGGTGACGACGGCCGGATCACCGGCCTGTCGAAGCTGGCCCGCCTGGTCGACTCCTTCGCCCACCGGTTGCAGGTCCAGGAGCGGATGACGACCCAGATCGCCGACACCATCGAGAAGGTCCTCGAGCCCCGCGGGGTGCTCGTCGTGGTGGAGGCCGAACATCTCTGCATGTCGATGCGCGGGGTGCGCAAGCCCGGGACCCTCACCATCACCTCGGCCGTCCGGGGGTTGTTCCGCGACGACCCCCGGACCCGGTCCGAGGCCATGGAATTCGTCCACGGCCGGTGAGAGGACTCCCGCCCGACCGGTCGCGGGCCCCGGAAAGCGGCTCTACGCTACGGCCCATGCGGCCTCTCGTGATGGGCGTCTTGAACGTGACGCCCGACTCCTTCTCCGACGGAGGTCGGTACCTCGACCCCGACCGGGCGCTCGAGCGGGGCCTGGAGATGGTGGCCGAGGGGGCCGATCTGGTCGACGTGGGCGGGGAGTCGAGCCGGCCGGGGGCCGAGCCGGTCTCCGCCGCCGAGGAGCGCCGCCGGGTGGTGCCGGTCATCGACGCCCTCGCCCCCCATGTCCGGGTGTCGGTGGACACCGTGAAGCCGGCCGTGGCCGAGGCCGCCGTCGCCGCCGGCGCCACCCTGGTGAACGACATCTCGGCCACCCTGTGGCCGGTGGCCGCCTCCCACGGGGTGGGATGGGTGGCCATGCACATGAAGGGGACCCCGGCCACCATGCAGGACGACCCCCGCTACGACGACGTGGTGGCCGAGGTGCGGTCCTTCGTGCTCGACCGGGCCCGCCGGGCCACCGACGCCGGCGTCGACGAGGTCTGGGTGGACCCCGGGATCGGGTTCGGGAAGACGGTCGGGCAGAACCTGTCGCTGCTGCACCACCTGCGCGATCTGACCACCGCTGGATTCCCCGTGCTGGTGGGGACCAGCCGGAAGTCCTTCCTGGGCCTCCTGGCGCCCACGCCCGACGGCGGACCCGCCCCGGCCGGGGACCGTCTGGCCGGATCGCTGTCCACGGCGACGTGGGCCATGCTCGCCGGCGCCGCCATGGTCCGGGTCCACGACGTGGCGGCCACGGTGCAGGCGGCCACGCTCGTCGGGCGGGCCGGGCTCGTCGAGGACACAGGGATGGTGCCGGCATGAGAGGCAAGTGGGCGGCGGGGATCTCGCCGCGGAACTTCACCTGGGTCGTCCAGGACCAGCTGGCGGTGAGCGAACGACCGGGGGGTTTCGCCCCCAACCACCGGCGGGTCCGGCGCCAGGAGGAGATCATCTGGCTGCGGGTCCAGGGCTTCACCCGGGTGGTGTCGCTGCTGCCGTCGTCGCACAACCTGGCCGCCTACGACGAGGGTGAGCTCACGAGCGCCCACTTCCCGTTCGGCCCCGGCGGGGACCAGCGCGAGATCCTGGCCGACCTCTACCGGAGCCTCGACGAATGGATGAACGCCGGCGAACGCGTGCTCGTCCACCAGGAGGAGCTCGGTGACCGGGTGATGGGAGTGGTGGCCGGCTACCTGTTCTGGTCGGGCCGCCTGCCCGGGGGGGCGCAGTCCATCGTCGCCGTCGAACAATTGATCGGGCACCAGATGGGGCCCCAGGGCCGTGACATCGCCTCCCAGGCGGTGGCCCTCGGGACCGCCGCCGGGGACAAGCGCCGCCGCGCCCCGCGTCGCGGCGCCGGAACGGGGCGGTGACGGGGGACCGGATCGAGATCCGGGGCCTGCGCCTGGTCGGGGTGCACGGTCTGCTCCCCGAGGAGCGCACCCGTCCCCAACCCCTCGAGATCGACCTCGACCTGGCCGTCGACATGGCCGGCGCGGCGGCCAGCGACGACCTGGCCGACACCGCCGACTACGGCGCCGTCATCGACACCGTCGCCACCGTGGTGGCCGGACCACGGCACGACCTGCTCGAGTCCCTGGCCGGCGCCATCGCCGACGCCGTCCTCGGCGACGGGCGGGTGACGTCGGTGACGGTGGCGGTGAGAAAGCTGCGACCGCCGGTCCCCTTCGACGTCGGCTCCACCGGCGTCCGGCTCACCCGGTCCCGATCCCGGCCCTGACGGCGTGCGGTCCTTCCTCGGCCTGGGGTCGAACATGGGGGACCGGGAGGGGTACCTGCGCGGCGCCCTGGCGGCGCTGCCGGACCTGGTGGCGGTGTCCCCGGTGTACGAGACCGAGCCGGTGGGGGGGCCGCCGGGCCAGGACCGGTACCTCAACCTGGTGGCCGAGATGGAGACGGGGCTGACGCCGCGGGAGCTCCTGCAGGTGGCCCACCGGTTGGAGGACGAGGCGGGCCGGGTGCGGACCGTGCGGCACGGCCCGCGCACCCTGGACGTCGACGTCCTCCTGGTGGGCGATCTGGTCGTCGACGAGCCCGATCTCGTCGTCCCCCACCCCCGGATGTGGGAGCGCCGCTTCGTGGTGGCCCCGCTCGCCGATCTGGCCCCCGATCTCGTCTCACCGTCGGTGAGGATTGCCTCTGGTGGAGACGTCCGCCAGCTGGGTATGCTGGCCGGGTACTGATCCGATCGCCTGACGCGACCGGCACCCTCGGTGAGGGGCCGGAGCGCAGAAAGGTTTCCGGTGACATCTCTGGCGCTGGTGGGCCCCGGGCGGGCCGGCCGCTCGTTGGCTTCGGCCCTTGTCGACACCGGCTGCGAGCTGCGTGCCGTGTGGGGGCGCGGCGACGACCTGACGGCGGCGGCCGTCGGTGTCGACGTCGTGGTCATCGCCACCCCGGACGCCGCCGTGGCCGAGGTGGCCGCCGCCGTCGCCCCGGTGGAGACCACGGTGGTGCTCCACATGTCGGGCGCGCTCGGTCTCGACGTCCTCGCCCCCCACCGGCGTCGGGCGTCCTTGCACCCGTTGATGCCGCTGCCCTCGCCCGAGGTGGGCCGGGTCCGCCTGCGCAGCGGGATCACCTTCGCCGTGGCCGGCGACCCGCTGGCCGCCCGCCTGGGCCGGGCCCTCGGGGGACGGTGCATCGAGATCGACGACGACCACCGCGCCGCCTACCACGCCGCCGCCTGTATGGCCGCCAACCACCTGGTGGCGCTGCTGGGCCAGGTGGAGCGGGTGGCCGCCTCGGCCGGGCTGGACGTGGACGACTTCGTGCCGCTGGCCCTCGCCGCCCTCGGGGACGTGGCCGACCTGGGCCCCGCCGCCGCCCTCACCGGACCGGCCTCCCGGGGCGACGAGGCCACCCTGGCGCGGCACCGGGCCGCCCTGGCCCCCGACGAGGTGGCCGGCTACGACGCCGGCGTGGCGCTGGTGCGCCGTCTGGTGACGGAGATGGCGCCGTGCGCGTGATCACCACGGCCAAGGGGTTCTCCGACGCCCTCGAGGCCGAGCGGGCCGTGGGCCGCCGGGTGGGCCTCGTCCCCACCATGGGCGCCCTGCACGCCGGGCACCGGTCGCTGGTGGCGCGCGCCGCCGACGAGTGCGACGTCGTAGCCGTCACCGTCTTCGTCAATCCCCTCCAATTCGACGCCGCCGAGGACCTCGCCACCTACCCGCGCGATCTCGACGGGGACGTGGCGCAGGCCGGGTCGGCGGGAGCGGCCATCGTCTTCGCCCCCCCGGTGCAGGAGATGTACCCCGGTTTTCCGGCGCCGGTGGCCACCTCGGTGCACGTCGACGCCGTCGGCGACGTGCTCGAGGGCGCGTCGCGACCCGGGCACTTCGACGGGGTGGCCACCGTCGTGGCCAAGCTGTGCTCCCTGGCCGGACGGGGCCGGGTCTACTTCGGGGAGAAGGACTTCCAACAGCTGGCCGTGGTCCGCCGGATGGTCGCCGACCTCTCTCTCCCGGTGGAGATCGTGGCTTGCCCCACCGTGCGCGAGCACGACGGGCTGGCCCTGTCGAGTCGCAACGTCCGGTTGTCGGCCGACGGTCGGCGGGCCGCCGTGGCCCTGCACCGCGCCCTCATCGCCGGGCTGGGCGCCCTCGACGCCGGCGAGCGCGACCCGGCACGGGTGGGCGCCTTCATGACGGAGGTGCTGACCACCGCCGACGGGGTCGTCCCCGATTACGCCGTGGCCGTCGACGCCGCCACGCTGGCGCCTCCGCCACGACTGGGCGGTGAGGTCCGGCTGCTCGTGGCCGCCACCGTGGGGGACGTGCGACTGATCGACAACACCGGTCTCGTCCTCGAGCGGGCCGAGACGCCGGTGGGAGTGCAGGGATGACCGATCCGAGAAGAACCGATCCGAGAAGAGAGGAGCGCTCAGCGATGCGCCGGCGCATGATGAAGTCCAAGATCCACCGGGCGACGGTGACCGACGCCAATCTCGACTACGTCGGTTCGATCAGCCTCGACCCCGAGCTCATGAAATTGTCCGACATCCTGGAGTACGAACAGGTGACCGTGGTCGACATCGACAACGGCGCCCGGTTCGAGACCTACGCCATCGTCGGGGGTCGGGGTGAGGTCTGCCTCAACGGCGCCGCGGCGCGGCTCGTGCACCACGGCGACAAGGTCATCGTCATCACCTACGCCGACTACGAGAGTGCCGAGCTCGAGGAGTTCGTCCCCACCATCGTGCACGTCGACGCCCGCAACGCGCCGATCGAGATCACGTCCACCGTCGAGGCCGGCCGCTACGAGGCCGAGTTGCTCCCGGCAGTGACCGCCTGACACCCGGCCAGGTGTCGGGAGCGGGACCCGCCGTGGAGCTCGACGTCCTCGTCCTCGGTTCCGGTGTGGCCGGACTGTCGGCCGTCGTCCGCCTGGCCGAAGTCCCCGGGATGCGGGTGGGCGTGCTGACCAAGGCCGAGCTCTCCCAGTCGGCCACCCGCTGGGCCCAGGGGGGCGTGGCCGCCGTCCTCGGGGGGGACGAGGACTCCACCGATCTGCACCTGGCCGACACGCTGGCCGCCGGAGCGGGGCTGTGCGACGTCGATGCCGTGAGGATGCTCGTCGACGAGGGCCCGGCGCGCGTCCGCGAGCTGATCGCCCTGGGCGCCGTGTTCGACCGCGAGGCGGGCGGCGACCTGGCCCGGGCGCGCGAGGGGGGACACTCCACCGCCCGCGTCCTGCACGCCGGGGGGGCCGCCACCGGGGCCGAGGTCGAGCGGGCCCTGGTGTCGGCCGTGGAACACACGGCGGCCGCCGTCCTCGAGCGGTGGTTCGCCCTCGATCTGCTGGTGGACGCCGGTCGGTGCGTCGGGGTGGCGGCCGTCGACCCCGACGGCGAGGTGCGCGAGGTGCGGGCCCGGCACGTGGTGCTGGCCACCGGCGGCGCCGGCCAGCTCTACGCCGTGACGACCAACCCCGTCGAGGCCACCGGTGACGGGATCGCCATGGCGCTGCGGGCCGGCGTGGCCGTGGCCGACGTCGAGTTCTTCCAGTTCCACCCCACGGCGCTGCACCACCCGGCCGTGCCGCGGCCGCTTCTGTCCGAGGCGCTGCGGGGACACGGGGCCATCCTGCGCGACGCCGCCGGCGAGCGCTTCGTCGACGAGCTGGCGCCCCGTGACGTGGTCAGCCGGGCCATGGCGGCCAGGATGACGGCGGCCGGGGTGCCGCACCTGTGGCTCGATGCCACCGGCCTCGAGGCCTTCGACCAGCGCTTCCCCACCCTGGCCGAACGGTTGTCGGCCGCCGGGCTCGATCCCGCCGTCGACTGGTTGCCGATCGCCCCCGCCGCCCACTACCTGTCGGGCGGCGTCGTCACCGACCTCGACGGCGCCAGCGCGCTCCCGGGGTTGTGGGCGGCCGGGGAGGTGGCGTGCACGGGCGTGCACGGGGCCAACCGGCTGGCGTCGAATTCGCTGCTCGAGGGGATGGTGTTCGGCGCCCGCCTGGCCGAGGCCATCGAAGAGGGCCGGGACGCGCCGAGCGAGTCCGGCGTCATGCGGGCCCTTCTGGGCGGCGAGCCGGGCACCGACATCGGGTGCACCGCCGTCGCCGGGCTCCCCGCCCCCCCCTGGGTGACGCGGCGACCGGTGGGCGACCGGGACGGGGACATGACCAAGAGCCGCCACCGTCTGCAACGGGCCATGACCGAGGGTGCCGGGGTGCTGCGGTCGACGGCCTCGCTGGCCGCGGCGGCCGGCGAGGTGGGAGACGTCGCCGCCACGGCGGCGTCGTGGCCGGCCGGGCGGGCCGCCGGCGAGGTGGCCAACCTGGCCGCCGTGGCCATGGCGCTGTTACGCGCCGCCGACGCCCGGGTCGAGACGCGGGGGGCGCACGCCCGGGTCGAGTATCCCGACTCGCGCCCCGAGTGGCGGCGGCGCCTGGTGCACGGTCGGCTCCCCGCCGCCGGGGCGGCCGAC
>JGI12269J14319_10001893_pt1 | contig 20522 bp, 17 predicted proteins | sample PeaSoiSIISIP2007_FD_14319 | JGI IMG/M metagenome (IMG submission 14319)
GAACAGCAGCAAGGAGATCGACATCAGCTCCTTGTGGCTGAGCGGCCGGCCGTCGATCTCCTCGGCAAGCAGCTTGGAGATCAGGTCGTCCCGCGGCGCCGCGCGCCGCTCGGCGATCAGCGCGTTCAGCGTGGCCGCGACCTCCGTCAGCGCACTGGTTGGCGCGTCACGGTCATCGCCGGCCTCGGGCGGGGTCAGCATCAGCATCACCAGCCGGCGGAACTCGTCGAACCGCCCGAGCGGCAGGCCCATCATCACCATGAACACGGACACCGGCAGCGGCTCGGCGACTGCCTTCAGGAAGTCGCACGCGCTGGCGCCCTCGAGCTTGCCGATCAACCGCTCGGCCCAGCTGCGCACGAAAGGCTCGAGCGTGCGCACCTGCGCTGGGCCGAAGTGCTTGAGCAGCAGATGCCGCCACGGCGCGTGCGTCGGCGGGTCGAGCGAGAGCGGGATGAACCCCTGGCCGTCGATCCCGCCCATGCAGGAGCTGGAGAAGGTCTCGGAATCGGCGAGCGCGCGCTGGAGCTCGTCGCGGCCGAACACCAGCCAATGGCCGCCGTTCCCCGTGGTGTAGGCGACCTTCGGCGCCGCATCGCGGACGACCTTGAGCCGCTCGAAAACGTCGGCCTTCAATGCCGGTCCAGGGTGATGTCGAAGTCGATCGCCCGGTCGGGGGGGACGTGCTGGGCGAGGGTCTGCGCAATGCTCATCGTTCTGCCACCCGCGCGTTCACAAATAGACTGTATGTGGTGCAGCGTGTGGCGTGGAGCCGCGCTCGTCAAGTCGCCAATTGACGTCGCCGCGGCCAGCGCTAAGCGTGAAAGCAAGATGATCGCCAGGACGAACGTGCGGAAGGTCAGGGCCGCCGCCACGCGGGCGCGTCTGCAGGCGGCGGGGCGGCAACTCTTCACGCTCCAGGGTTACCATGCGACCGGGACCAGCGATCTGGTCGCGCTCGCGGAAGTCACCCGCGGGGCGCTCTACCACCATTACGCGGACAAGGAAGCGTTGTTCGAGGCGGTCTTTCGCGAGGTCGCCGAGGAGCTTGCGGCTGCGGCCGCCGAGGCGGCCAGCCGCTTCACCGGCCATCCGTGGCGCCAGCTTCAGGAAGGGCTGCAGACCTATTTGAGGATGGTGGCCGCCAGCCCCGAGGTGCAGCGCGTCCTTTTGCTGGATGGGCCTGTCGTGTTCGGCTGGGCGCGATGGCGCGCGATCCAGTCCGACTACACCTTCAATCAGCTCGCTACCGGTCTGCAAGCGTTGATAGAGGACGGGCTGATGGTCGATGCCTCGCCGCAGCCGCTGGCGCATTTGATCCTCGCGGCGCTCAACGATGCTGCGCTGTCGATCGCCCACGCCGCCGACCCGGAGACCGCCCGCGCCGCCGCCGCCGCCGCCCTGACGACCTTGGTGGATGGTTTGCAACGAAGCCGGCGCGGCGAGACTTAGGCGCGCTTCGCAACCTCAGATACAGGGTGTATGTCGGCGCTGACCCTCGACTAGCCTAAGCAGGCTTGCGGTAGATCGAGATGTGCTTGGCGCTGGCCCCGCTGAAGCGTGAGCGGTCCCTACCGACCGACGAACTTCGCGGGGCGGCGCTCGAGGAAGGAGGCGACGCCTTCCTTGTGGTCCTCGGACTTGAACGCCGCCTGCAGCGCTTCGACGTGGGCGGTCATGTGCTCGGCGACGTCGCGCTCCAGCCCGCGCCAGACCAGCGATTTGATGTGGCGGATGGAGAAGGGCGAGGAGTTGAGGTAACGCCGGGCCTCGGCGTAGGCGGCATCCATCAGCGCCTCGGGCGCGACGAGCTCGTTGGCATAGCCGATTTCCTTGGCCTCCGCCGCGCTCAGGAAGTCGCCGGAGTAGAGCAGGCGCAGGGCACGCGAAGGGCCGATCAGGCGCGGCAGCAGCCACGAGCCGGCGCCGGTGTCCGGCACCAGGCCCCGATGGGCGAAGTTCCAGGCGAAGCGCGACCGGTCGCTCACGATACGCACGTCGCATTGGCTGGTGAACTCCGCGCCCATGCCGACGGCGACGCCGTCGATGGCGCCGATGACGGGCTTCGGACAGCTGGTGATCGGCCACCAGACGCCGCGCTCGTGCGCCTCGCCGCGAACGCCTCGGCTCTCGCCGGGCACGCTCGCCAGGTCGGCGAGATCGGTGCCGGCGCAGAAGGCCCCGCCCGCGCCCGTGATGATCAGCACGCGGACGCGCTCGTCCTTGCCCGCCTCGCCGACCGCACCGATGAAGGCGTTCAGCATGGCGTAGGTCATGGCGTTGCGCTTCTCCGGCCGGTCGATGGTGATCAGGCCGATCCCTTCGTCGTCGACCTCGAAGCGGATGTGATGGGCGGTCATGGGCTCCCAAGGCTCCTTGCGCGCGGCGTTGGCGCCATCAAAGCCCAATCGAAGGGCCGAAGCTAGGCGACCTCGGCGATGACGGCGGCCTAGCCCAGCGACGCCGAGCGCTGCCGTGACTTGGGCCCAGGCTGAACATAAGCTGACCTCATCCGTTCCGGTTAGGTTCATCCGGTGCGTGCGAGACGGGGCGGATCGTCCGATAGAGAGTCGTGAGGAGTGGTCTGTGGGTCGCAGAACGAACGTGAAGCGTGGACCAATACGTTCGCTGCTGCTGACCGCGGCCAGCGCCTTGGCGGTCGTCGGCTGCCAGCCCGCGACCACGCCGACCCCGGTCTCGTCCGCGCCGGCGCCTTTGGCCGCGTTGCCGCTCGCCAACAGCGCCGCGCCGCCGGCCGCACCCGCCCCGACGGCCGCCGAATTGCCCCCGGCGCCCGCTGCACGGGTCGGCGCGCTGGCGAACGCGGGCGACGTCTACGCCTATGCCGACAATGCCGACGCCATGAACGAAGGCTTCGGCGACGCACCGCCCGACTATGCGGTGGACTACGGCGGCGAGCAGCCGTGGGTGTGGCAGGCCAACGACCAGTCGGCGCGGATCGCCGAGATGCTGCCGGATGGCAGCGACCGCTATTACTACTACGAGCCCGGCCAGGACGCGCCCTACCTCGTTTGCGACGAGGGCTACTGCTACGGCTTCGACGGCGGGGTCCTGGTCGTTATCTATGGGCCGGACGGTCGTGCGTTGCGGCGCGACGAGATGGAGCGCCGCGCGGACTATGCTGGCCGCTTCCTGGCCCGCGGGCGCGACGTGTTCGAGGCGTCCCGGCGACAGAGGCGCGAGGCGATCGATGAGGCGAACTGGCGCGCGCGCCGTGCCGAAATCGACTCCGAGCAACAACAATGGCAATCGGCGGAGCAGGCGAATCCGGACTGGCGCGACTACCATCAGGCTCACGCTCAGCAGGACGATGCCGACTGGGCGGCCGAGCGGTACCGCCGCGAGGCGGAGGCGGCGCGCTACGACCAGCAGGCCAACGACGCCCAACAGGCCGCCCGGGACTGGCAGGCCGCGCAGGCCGCGCAGGCGCTCGCCGCCCGCAGTGGCGCCCTCGGCCAGCAGGCGGCCGGCAATCGAGGCGGTTTGTTCGGTTTCGGGCGCCCGCCGGCGCCCCCGAACCCGCCGCAACCACCGCAGGCGCTGCCGGTCGAACCCCGCGGCTTGGTGAACGGCGCGCCCACCAACCCGGCGGCGCTGGCGCAAGAGCAGGCCGCGGCGGCGCGGGCAGCGGAAGCCCAGGCGCTTGCCGCCCGGCAGGCGCAGCTTCAGGCCGCGCAATCGCAGACCCAGGCACAGGCGGCCGCCGCCCGCCAAGCCGCGCTAGAGGCCGCCGCGGCGCGGGCGCAGGCCCAGATGGAGGCCCAAGCGGCTGCGGCGCGGCAGGCGCAACTGCAGGCGGCGACAAATCATCAGGCCCAGATGCAGGCTGCGGCTCAGGCGGCCGCGGCCCACCAGGCGCAGATCCAGGCGGCGGAGGCTGCGGCGGCAGCCCGCCAGGCGCAGCTGCAGGCGCTATCGAGCCGTCAGGCTCAGGTCGAGGCGGCGCAAGCGGCTGCGGCGCGCCAGGCGCAGGCTCAGGCCCTCGCCGCGCGGCAGGCGCAACTCCAGGCGCAAACCGCTGCGGCGCGTCAGGCCCAGATCGAGGCCGCTCAGGCGACCGCGGCCCGCCAGGCGCAGCTGCAGGCGATGCAGGCGGCCCAAGCGGCTGCGTCGCGTCAGGCGCAGATCCAAGCTGTGCAGGCCGCCCAGGCGACCGCGGCCCGGCAGGCGCAGATCCAAGCTGTGCAGGCCGCCCAGGCCGCTGCGGCGCGCCAGGCGCAGATACAGGCCGCCCAGGCCGCTGCGGCGGCGGCCGCGCGGGCCAAACAGCAGCAAGGCAATACGACGACCGACATTCACTGAGGGCGGCTGCCGGGCGCGGCGTCAGAGCCGCGGTTTTCTCGCGAGCGTGAAGCCGAAGCCCGCCGCCTCGCGGAGGACTCCGCCGTCCGTCAGTGGCATGAGCGTCGCCCGGAGTTCGTCCTCGAATCCGGCGAAGTGTTCGCCAAGCGCCCGGCGGGAACAGACCGAGGTCGACTCGAAGTAGCCGACGACGGACTCGATCGTCCAAGCCAGCGGAGCCGTGAGCGCGCGGCTCACCACGTCGACGAACCCCGCCGCCATCAGCAGGCGCTCAATGGCATCGGGTTCGGTTTCCGCCCCGCTTAGCGCCTCCGCCCAGCCGTCCGGGAATGCTCGCCCCATCCAGCGGCGGGCGAGGGTTGCGGCTGCCGCCTGCCAGGGCCCTTCGCCGGCGAGAATGCCGGCGGCGCCGATAGCCGCCAGGCAACCGCCCGGCTTAAGCCAGCCCAGCGTCTTGTCGACGATCAGCCGCTGATCCAGGCGATGGAACGCTTCGCCGATCGTGATGAGATCGAACGTGCTGGCGGGCGCGGTGAACTGCTCGGCGGCGGCGACCGACCAGGCCACGTTGCCGACCCCGCGCCGGACCGCCTCTCGCTCACCGACCGCGACCATCTCCAGCTCGAGATCGACGGCGACGACGCGATCGAACGCGGCCGCAAGGTCGAGCGCGATGCGTCCGGGGCCGCAGGCGAGGTCGAGCAGGGCCGACGGCGAGCCGGGCGCGGCCGCTTCGACAAGAGCCTCCAACAGCGCGCTGGGATACGGCGGGCGGTAGCGGACGTAGGCCTCCGCTGTCCCGGCGAAGGCGTCGGGTTCGAGGTTTGCGCTGCCCACCGTCGCCAGCCTAGCCCGTCGGCATCGTCTCGAAGACGCGCAACCCGGGCGGCATCACCGCCCAGTCCGGCCGATCGCGGTTGAAGATAGCGACGCTCGGGCGGAAGCCGGATGGATCGTCGAGCGCCCCGGCATAGACCGTGTGCTGCTCGGATTCCCCCATCACACCGCCGAAAACCAGACCGCCGCACATAGGACAGAAGTTTCGCACGCTGTCTCCGCCGCGCCACGACCGTGATCTGAACTGCCGGGCTCTGCCGGTAAAGCGCAGGGCGCTTGCCGCGAATCCCATGAAGCCCACGAAGCCGGACCCGGACGCTTTCCGACAGTCGGCGCAAAAGCAGTAGCCTTGGAACATCGGGTCGCTGTCGGCTGCAAAGCGCAGTCGTCCGCAAAGACAGCCGCCGGCATAACGCGATTTCGCGTCGCTCATATTGAGAGGCTCCCGCACGAAGAGAGCGGGCCACTATGCCGATCCCGCGGCTGCCTCCAATCAAAAAGGCCGGCGGTTCAGGCTGGCTCGAGACGGATCACCTGCCGTGTCGCCTTCTCCACGGCGGCGCGCGACCAGAGCATCGGCACATATTCGCCCTTCGCCCACAGGGGGAAGAGGTCGTTATAGTGCGGGCTGTCCGGGTCGCCCGACTGGCCAGGGGTATTGATCACGCGGCTCTCGTCCCAGGCCCCGACGTCGACCACCATCCGGAACGAGGCGCCGTTGGTCACTGCGAAGTCCTCCATCCCGTAGGTGGACGCGGCCGGCGTGAGCGCCGAGCCGGGGACAGCTGTCGGGCCGTGGCGCATGCGCTCTTGCAGAGCTGGCTCGGCTAGCGCCGAGGCGGCCGGTTTCAGGTGGATGTGGTGCAGCCCGCCCCAGCGCCAGGCGTCCATGTCGGGGCCGAGCCGCAGGGCGAGCTCGTCCAGCGCCGAGCGCAGGCTGGCCAGCACGATCTCGTTTCGCGCCGCCAGCGGATCCTCGCCCAGCGCCTTGTCGGGCGCTTCCAGGTAGCTGACCACGGCGTAGGGCGACCCATAGGCCGCCAGTTCGGCCACAGCCGGGTTCGTCGCGCGCGCGATCGCCTGTGGCGCCAGGTGCTTGTTCATCCAGACCTGGGCGATCGCCGCGGCGGTGCTTTCCACCGTCTCCTGGCCGTCCCAGGCGCCGAGCAGCGCGATCGCTTTGGCGACCGTGGGATCCGGCGAAGAGAGGTCCTTGAGAAACGCTGTGGCGCGGAGCGCGGTCAGGTTCTTCACGTCCGTCTGCAGCGCTTCGCTTTCGGCGACGCTGACCCGATCGTTCGCGGACAACACTTCGGCGATGCGGTTGGCGCGCGAGGGGTCGGCCCACTCGAAGCCGATGTTCTTCTCCTCCATCGGATAGCCGTCAGGGAGATTCATCTCGTTGGCGGTGGCGATCCAGCCCTTGGGCGGATTGTGCAACCTCGGCGTTTCGTCGGGCGCGAGGAACCCGTTCCACTCATAGCGGCCGTCGCCGGGCACGGGCAGCAGACCGTCCCAGTGGCGGCGCGGGAAGAACCCGCTCGGCTTCCAGCCGATGTTCCCGTCCGTGTCAGCGTAGACGAAGTTCATCGTGGCCGCGCCCCAATGGGTCAGGGCCTCCTTGAAGCTCTCCCAGTCTTTGGCCGTCTGATAGCGGGCGGCGCCGAAGTAGGACGACGTGCCAGGCTCCGACCAGACAGTGCGAAGCGCGAACGCGCGGTCCGCTTGCTCATCGACCTTCAGCACCGGCCCGTGGCGGGTGAAGGCGAGCTCGACATCGCGGGCCGCCTCGCCGCGCACCGCGACCGTCTCGGTGACGACCCGCATGTCTTCCCACCCGCCACCGTAGCGGTACTGGCGCGGGTTCTCTGGATTCAGTTCGTAGACGCAGATGTCCTCCTGGTCGGACATGAAGACGGTGATGCCGAACGCGATCCTGTCGTTGTGTCCGATGGTGACGCCCGGCAGGTGCAGCTCGCCCGCGCCCATCACCGAAAAGCCCGGCGCGTCCATGTGCACGATGTAGCGGATCGAGGGCGCGACAAGCACCCGGTGTGGATCGCTGGCCAGCATGGCGCGGCCGGTCGCCGTGCGTGCCGGCGCGATCGTCCAGTTGTTGGAGCCAGCCGCCGCCTCGATGGTGGGCTTCAGGAGGTCCGCCTGCGCCGCGGGCGCCCCGAAGGTCAGGTCCTTGGTCGCCAGCATGTAGTCGGTGAGGAGGTCGGCCGGGATCACGCACGGATCGAGCCCGTCGGGAACCCTCAGCACGTGGTCGGGATCGAGCTTGCGGCGCAGGCGGTCGGCTCCGACGCCGCCGGCGGCGACCACCCGGGCGCGCAGCGCCTCGTACTCGGCGTTGCGGTTCAGGCCGTGGCTGCGGATGCGCACCATGTCGTCGAGCGCCCAGAGCGCTGGCTTCGACCCCGTGAGCTCGAACTCGACCGGCAGCGGCGCCTCGCCCGCCCGCACCCGGCACACATAGGCGTTCAGGCCATCGACGAACGCCGCCGACCAGGTCTTGGCGTCCGGTCCGTAGGCCGCCCACTCGGCGGCCATGTCGCCGCGATAGAGGAACAGCCGTGCGGCCCGGTCGTGCGCGACGTAATCGGGGCCTAAGCTCTCGGCGAGCACGCCCAACCCCTTCTTGCGCCAGAGGTCGAGCTGCCACAGCCGGTCGCGGGCGGCGTTCCACCCCTGCGCGAAGAAGGCGTCGTGGATTGTGCCGGCGTAGATGTGTGGAATGCCCCACTGATCGATGAGGATCTCCGCAGGCTTCTCGAGCCCCGGCGCGCTGACGGTTCGCTGATCGGGGGACGATGCGATCGAGGCCATGGACAGTCCTCCTGCGGCCCGGCCGCCTGCTGGCGGCCCGGCAAACCTCAAAGCCCAAAGACCCGCGCGGCGTCGAGCGAATTCTGTCCTCTAGCGCCCCGTCGAACCATGGCCAAACATCGCGACGTCGAGGACGAGGCGCGCCGCCGGCAGGACAAGGCGGCGCCGCAACCGGTCCGTCGGCGAGCGCTCGCCGCGCGCAGTCGGCTGGGAAGCAACCATGGCGACCCCCTCGGCGAGGCGGAACTCTACGCGCCGCCGCCGCTCAACGGCCGCATGCACGAGCGCGGTTTGCGTGACGCGCCGCGCGGCGACTGCTATCAACTAGCCGGCGGCCGAGTGCGGGCCATTGGTCATGTCCGGTTTTGCGCCCGAGCGCCGATCGTCGACTTCCGGGGGGACGCCATGTCATCAACATCAGGTCTGCATCGGCGCCACGCGCTGCTGCTCGCGGGCGCGGCCGCGCTCTCGCCGGCCGTCGCCTGGGCGGTGGACAAGCGGCTGGCCTTCATTCCCGGCCCGAAGCACACGGTGGCGGTCGGCGCGATCGACCTGATCGGGACCTACGCCACGTCCAGCGCGACCAACGCCGGCGGACCCATCGCCGCGGCCCTGATCACGCGCCTGAATGCCAGCGGCTGTTGCAGGGTGGTCGAGCGCGACGTGACCGCGGCGATGATCACCGAGATGGACATGGCCAAGTCGCACGTTACGAGCGGGACCTCGGCCCCGATGCCCGGCAATGTTCTGCCGGCGCAGTTCCTGATCGTTGGGTCGGTCACCGCGCAGTCGACCGCCGACCGCGGCGGCGGCCTCAGCATTGGCACCGGCCCGACCGCGCTGACGCTTGGGCACAGCAGCGGCGACATCGAGATCGACCTTCGCATGGTCGACACGCGCACCGGCGCCATCGTCAACACCTTCAAGGTCAAGCACAAGATTCAGTCGAACGCGATCGGCCTGACCACGACGACCAACGGCGTCGCCCTCGGCCCGAACGCCTTCTTCAACACCCCGCAAGGGCGGGCGACCGACGGGGCGCTCGAGGACGCCGTCGTCCAGATCACCCAGACGCTGGCGGCGCTGCCGTGGCGCGGGCAGGTGGTGAAGTACGACGCCGGCGTGATTTGGGCGAATGCGGGCGCCGCCGGCGGCGTCAATGTCGGCGACAAGTTCAGCGTGCAACGCATCGGCGAGAGCCTGACCGATCCGGCGACGGGCGAGGTGCTCAAGGAAGACATGCAGGAGCTGGGCGTCGTCACCATCACCAATGTCGAAGACAAGATCGCCTGGGGCTCCTACCAGTCGAGCGTGCCCGGCGACCCGCAGCGCGGCGACTTCCTGGTCATGCAGCCGAGGCCGGCGCCTTAGCGTCGCGGCACGCCTTCCGACCCACGGTCTGTGCGCGATCGCACGCCGATCTTCACAGCCTATGTCGGTTTGTGGCTAGCTGACGCGCAAGCGCTCAGCGCAACGCCGCCGGTCTCCTAAGGAACGCCGCCATGCCATCGTCAAAGCATCTCGTGCACCCCGAGCTGGTTCCAGGGCTGGAGGCTTTTCCCGCCTATCCGGCCTTCAACCTCGACACCGCGAGCCTCGCCGTCCTCCGCGCCGCGCCGCGCCAGGCGCCTCCCACGCCAGACGTGCCGGTCGAGCTGAGCGAACGGACGGTCGCGGGTTTGAACGGGGCGCCCGACGTGCGGGTAATGGTGTACCGCCCCAACGCGGCATCCGGCCCGAGGCCCGCCATCCTGCACGTCCACGGCGGCGGCTACGTGCTGGGCTCGGCCGAGATGTCGGATGCGGCGAACCGCCAGCTCGCCCACGACCTCGATTGCGTGATCGCCTCGGTCGACTATCGCCTCGCGCCGGAAACGAGCTTCCCGGGCAACGTCGAGGACTGCTACGCAGGCCTGAAGTGGCTGCATGCCGCCGCCGCCGAACTCGGTGTCGATCCGGCCCGCATCGCCATCAAGGGCGAGAGCGCCGGCGGCGGGCTGGCCGCGGGCCTGGGGCTTATGGCGCGCGACCGCGGCGAGGTCCCGGTCTGCTTCCAGCTGCTGGTCTATCCGATGATCGATGACCGCGAGCCGGACGAACCCCACGCCTGGGTCGGCGAATTCATCTGGACGCGGCAGTCGAACCGTTTCGGCTGGGCGAGCATTCTTGGGCGCGAGCCCGGCGGGGAGGGCGTGTCGCCCTATGCCGCGGCCGCGCGCGCCGACGATCTGTCGGGGCTGCCCCCGACGTTCATCTCGGTCGGCGCGCTCGATCTCTTCCTCGAGGAGGACGTCGAATATGCCCGCCGCCTCGCCCGCGCCGGCGTGGCGGTCGAGCTGCACGTCTATCCAGGCGCCTTCCACGGCTATCAACTGGTCGGCGAGACCAGCGTTGGCCGCCGCGCGCGCCGCGACGAGATGGAAGCGCTCGGCGCCGCCTTCGCCGCGCCGGCGCGAGCCTCGGCGGCCGCCGCGGGCTGAGCCGGTCTCGATCGCGCGCGACGAAACCGCTTGGCACGATGGGCCGCACGTCCGAAAAAGCGCGGACGATCGGAAACACGAGCCGGTTCGCGGGCCAGGGCGGCCCTAGCGCAAGCGAAGAGCCGTGGCTCAAAGGGAGTGAATTGGGATGCAGCTAACGCCGGGGTCGCGCTGGAAGAGCGCCGTTTGCAGCACCGAAGTCGTCGTGGTGAAAGGTCCGAAGGCCGAGGTGGCGCTGGAATGCGGCGGCCAGGCGATGATCGCGCACGCGGCGGCAAAGCCCGAGGGGCAGAAGCCCGCAGAGGCGTTTTCGGCGGGAACGCAGCCGGGCAAGCGGTTCGCCGACGAGGACACGGGGCTCGAGGTGCTTTGCACCAAGGGCGGCCAGGGCTCGCTGGCCATCGACGGCCGCGCGATCACGCCGAAGGAAGCCAAGAAGCTTCCCGCTTCGGACTAGGCGCCATGCACACCGCGCTGCTGCTGGAGATGGCCGCCGGCGCCTTCCCGGAGCGGACGGCGGTCGGTTCGCCGCGTGGCGGCGTCACCTTCGAGGAACTGGCGGCCCGCGCCCGCGCCGGCGGCGCGTGGCTCGACGAGCAGGACGCGGTGACGGTGGTCTTCATCGGCCTGAACAGCGCCACGTTGCCGACCTTGCTGTTCGCGAGCGCCGAGATCGGCAAGCCTTTCGCGCCGCTGAACTACCGCCTGCCAGACGAGGACCTGCGCCGGCTGCTCGCGCGCACAGCGCCGTCGATCGCCATCGTCGACGACGACATGATCGGGCGTGTCGAAGACGTTCCGGGCGTTCTCCTGGCCGAGCGCAGCAACTTCGAGCGCGCCTGCGCCGACCCGAAATACCGCTCGGCGCCGCCGCCGGACGCCGACCATGACATCGCGGTGCTTCTGTTCACCAGCGGCACCACGGGCGAGCCCAAGGTCGCCGTGCTCCGGCACCGGCATCTGGCCGCCTACGTCACCTCGACCGTGGAGTTCATGCACGCTGAGGAGGACGAGGCGGCGCTGGTCTGCGTCCCGCCTTACCACATCGCCGGCGTCGCAGCCGGCCTGACCGCCACCTACGCCGGCCGCCGCAGCGTCTATCTGCCGACGTTCACGCCCGAGGCCTGGGTCGAGCTGGCGGCCGCCGAGCAGGTCACCCAGGCCATGCTGGTGCCGACCATGCTCGGTCGCATCCTGAGCGTGCTCGAGGCGCGTGGCGAGTGGTTGCCGCACCTGCGCTCGATCTCCTACGGCGGCGGACGCATGCCCCAGCAGGTCGTCGAGCGAGCCATGGCGCTTCTGCCGCAGGTGGACTTCGTCAACGGGTACGGCCTGACCGAGACCAGCTCGACGGTCGCGGTGCTGACGCCCGACGACCACCGCGCCGCCATGGCTTCGTCCGAGCCGGCCGTGCGTCGCCGCCTGGGCTCCGTCGGCCGACCGCTGCCGGCGGTGGAGCTCGAGATTCGCGGACCAAACGGCGAGGTGCTGCCGTCCGGCCAGTCGGGCGAGGTGTATGTTCGCGGCGAGCAGATCTCCGGCGAATACCTGCACAAGAAGGTCATCCAGGACGACGGCTGGTTCGCCACCAACGACGCAGGCTGGATGGACGAGGCCGGCTATCTGTTCGTCGAGGGACGGCTGGACGACGTCATCGTGCGCGGCGGCGAGAACATCTCGCCGGGCGAGATCGAGGACGTGCTGCGCCAGCACCCACAGGTCGCCGACGTCGCAGTGTTCGGCGTGCCCGACAACGAGTGGGGCGAGCGCGTGGCCTGCGTCGTCGTGGCCAAGGGCGCCCGCCCGAGCACGGACGATCTGGCCGGTCTGGTGAAGTCGAAACTCCGCTCGACCAGGATGCCCGAGGTCTGGGCGTTCCGCGACGCGCTGCCGTACAACGACACCGGCAAGCTGCTCCGCCGGCAGCTTCGCGCCGAGATGTCAGCTGCTGAGCCGGCGACGGTCGGCGCGGCGCGGTGACCTTCGAGCGCCCGGCGGGCGACGGTCAGTCGGTCGCGGTTCTGCGTGATCTGATCGCGCTCGGCGGCGCAGGCGCATCGGTCACCGCGGTGGGCGAGGGGCGCGAGCGGCCGGCGGCCGGCGCCGTCCGCATCGGCCTTCATCGCGCCGGCCCGCTGCCGACCGAAGGCTTCGACGCCTTCGACATCCTGCTTTGCGGCGACGTCGCCGCCCCGCCTCCATGGGTCGGCGTCGATGCGCCGGACGCCGCCGCAGCGGCGCTGGTCAGTCGCGTCGGCGCACAGCCCGCCGCCGCCGCCGTGGCCGCGCAGGTCCTGCGCACCAGCGAACGGCTGAGCTTTGAGGAGGCGCTCGTCCAGGAGTCCGTCGCCTACTCCATGCTGCTGGCGTCGGAGGGGTTTCGCGCCTGGCGCGCGGCCAATCCGCCGCGCGAGCGTGCCGCCGATCACCGCTCACGCGTGGCCGTCGAGGTAGGCGACGGCGGGATCGCAATCCGCCTGAACCGGCCGGATGCTCGCAACGCGTTCGACGCCAGAATGCGAGACGAACTCTGCGAAGCGCTTGAATTCGCAAGCGAACACCCCGACGCGCCGCCGGTTGAGCTCTCGGGCGCAGGGCTGGCGTTCAGCGCCGGGGGCGACCTCGACGAGTTCGGCCGCGCCGACGATCCGGGCCGCGCCCACCTGATCCGCACCTTGCGCTCGCCGGCTAGGCTGGCGCAGGCGCTGGGTGGGCGGCTGACCGCGCGCCTACACGGCGCCTGCGTCGGCGCCGGCATCGAGGTTCCGGCGGCCGCGGCGCACGTGACGGCGAGAGCCGGCGCGTTCTTCCGCCTGCCGGAAGTGTCGATGGGCCTGATCCCCGGCGCCGGCGGCACGGCCTCGATCCCACGCCGGATCGGCCGTCATCGGGCCTGCTACATGGCGATCTCGGGCAGCGATATCGACGTTGGGACGGCGCTGGCATGGGGCCTGGTGGACGCTGTGACGCCATGAGCCCGATCGCGCCGGCGCTGACGGCATTGACCCGCAGAATCGCCGAGCTGACAGCGCGCCTTGGCCACACAGTGGATGTGGGCGACCTCGACGTGACCGATCGAGCCGGCTTGCTCGACCTCGCCGAACCCGGCCTCTGGTCGCCGAACCGCGCCTGCCGGCTCTTCCCCGCGGCCGACGGATGGATCGCGGTCAACCTCGCGCGGGAGGAGGATCGCGAACTCGTTCCAGCCTGGCTCGAAGGCGACTGTGGCGATGACGCCTGGGCGGCGATTGCCCGCGTCGCACCGGAGCGGACCAGCGCGAAGCTGCTCAAGCAAGCCATCCTGCTCGGCCTCCCCGTCGCGCGGGTGGGCGAGGTGGTCGAGAGGCGGCTCGAGCCGCCAAGTTGGCGGCTTGGCAAACCCGGGCTCGTGGCGCCCGCACGGCGGCTGCGGGTGCTGGATCTGTCGGCGCTGTGGGCCGGTCCGCTGTGCGGCGCTGTGCTGGCGGCCCTGGGCGCCGACGTGGTCAAGGTGGAGAGCACCCGTCGACCGGATCCGACGCGCGCCACGATGCCGGGATTCTTCAATCGCCTGAACGGACAAAAGCGAGAACTTCAGCTCGATCTGGCTGCAACCGCCGCGCAGGCGCGGCTGCGTGAGGAGATCGCAGCGGCTGACGTAGTGATCACCAGCGTGCGGCCGCGTGCGCTGGCGTCTTTGGGCCTGAGCGTCGAGTGGATCTTCGAGGAGAACCCCTGCCTGACCTGGGTGGCGATCTCAGGCTACGGCTGGGGCGAGGGGACGGCGGCGCGTGTGGCGTTCGGCGATGACGCCGCCGCGGCCGGCGGACTGGTGCGTTGGACACACGACCGCGAGCCGCGCTTTCTTGGCGACGCGCTTTCCGACCCAGTGACCGGGCTGGCTGCGGCGGCGGGCGCGCTGGACGGCGTCATCGCCGGCGGCGGCGTGCTGATCGACGCCGCCATGGCGCGTTGCGCGGCGGCCGCCGCCTCGGTCTCCGGCGTTCCGGTCGCTCCATGACCGCGTCGCTTCTCATCCGCGACGTCGAGATCGAGGGCCGGGCCGGCCTGGATGCGCGCATTGAGCACGGTCGGATCGCGCGCATTGGCCGACGACTGACCGGCGGCAGCGACGAGATCGACGGCGGCGGCGGGGCTCTGATCCCCGGGCTGGCGGACCACCACATCCATCTCTTCGCACTGGCGGCGCAGGCGGACTCGATCGTGCTCGACGATGTCGCCGATCGACGCGCATTCGCCGAGCGGATCAGGGCGGGCGCCGCGGCGCGACCCAGCGGCGCCTGGGTGCGCGCGACCGGCTACCACGAGAGCATGGCGGGCGCGCTCGACCGGAGCGTCCTCGATGCCCTCGCGCCGCGCCACCGGTTGCGCGTGCAGCATCAGACCGGATCGATGTGGATATTGAACAGCTTGGCGCTGGAAGCTGTCGTGTGCGACGGCGCACCGCCGGCTCTCGAACGCGATGACGCCGGTAGGCCCATCGGCCGTCTGTGGCGCGGCGACGCCTGGCTGCGCTCGCGCATCGGCGGCGAAACGCCGCCGATCGCTCCAATCGGCCGTCGCCTCGCCGCCTGCGGGATCACCGCTGTCACGGACGCCAGCGTAACCACCGACGCCGCGGCCGCCGCGGGTCTGGCCTCGGCCGCGCGGTCGGGCGAGCTTCCGCAGCGCCTGACGCTGATGGGCGGCGGGCCGCTGACCCCGCCCGCAGACGGCGCCTTCAGGGTCGGGCCGGTCAAGATCCTGCTCGACGACCATGCCCTGCCGCCGCTCGACGACATCGTCGCCACAGTCGCCCACGCCCGCGCCTGGGGGCGCGGCGTCGCGGTCCACTGCGTCACCGCCGGCGAGCTGTCCGTCACCCTGGCCGCCCTCGAGATGGCCGGGACCCGCCCGGGCGACCGCATCGAGCATGGCGGCGTGATCCCTTTGGGCGCGATCGCCCAGATCAAGCGGCTCGGGCTTGCGGTCGTGACCCAGCCCGCCTTCATCCGCGAGCGCGGCGACCGCTACCTCGCCGAGGTCGAGCCGAACGAGCAGGGCGACCTCTATCGCTGCGCCACTCTGCTCGCCGCCGGCGTGCCGGTGGCGGGGAGCTCCGACGCACCCTACGCCTCGCCTGACCCCTGGGTCGGCATCGCCGCGGCGATCGAGCGGCGCACGCGCGACGGACACGTGCTCGGCGCCGGCGAGCGCGTCAGCCCCGCGGCGGCGCTTGCGCTTTATCTCGGCGGGACGCCCGGCGGCCCGCCGCGTCGCGTGGCCGTTGGCGCGCCGGCCGACCTCTGCCTGCTCGACGCGCCACGACGCAGTGCGCTTGCGGCGCCCAGTGCGGACCGCGTGCGCGCGACCTTCGTGGCGGGCGCGCCGGTCTTTGCGCCGGCGCTTAGTGCGACTTAGCGAAGGCCGCCCGCACGGCGTCGAGGAAGGCCTGGCGGGTCGCCGCCAGGTCCCGGTCGCCGGTTGAGGGCCAGTCGGCGTTGATCACGGTCACCAGATGCTGCGCCGGGGTGACGTCGATCATCTGGCCGAAGATCCCGAACGCCTGGAACTCGCCCGGGCGGATCCACCACATGTAGCCATAGCTCGTGTCGCCCCGCCCGGTCGGGACCTGCGGGCTTGTCGACTGGGCAATCCAACCCTCGGGCAGCACGCGGCGCTCGAGGGGGCCGTCGGCGTTCAGCATGAAGAGGCCCAAGCGAGCGTAGTCGCGCAGCGACATGCTGAGGCAGCACCCGCCGCGCTCCACGCCGGCGGCGTCGGTGATCCACACGCCGTTCCTCTCCATGCCGAAGGGTCGCCAGATCTTCTGCGAAAGGTAGTCCGCCAGCGGCTTGCCGGTCGCCCGGGCGACGAGCACGGCGACAAGATCCGCCTCTCCGCTCTTGTAATGAAACACTTTTCCAGGCGGGTCGACGCGGGGCAGGGTGCGCATGTAGCTGACGATCGGGTCGACGCCTGGCTCGCCCTTCCATGACCCGATGCGTACGACGTCGGAGTTCGGATCGCCGTAGGCTTCAGTCCAGCGCACGCCCGAGGTCATGGTGATCAGGTCGCGCACGGTGACGTCGTCATAGGCGCTGCCCTTCATCTCGGGCAGATAGCGGGTCACCGGGTCGTCGAGGCTCTTGATCGCGCCATCCTTGAGCGCGGCGCCGACCAGGATGGAGGTCACCGACTTGGTCACCGAGAATCCCGTCCAGGTGTCGCGGGGTCGCCGGCCGAGTCCGTAGCGCTCGAGCAGGATGCGCCCATCCTTGATTACTAAGAGGCCCGAGATGCGCTGAGCCGCCATGTAGCTAGCGACCGAGTAGGAGGTCGCGCCCACCGCGAATCGAATATCCAGGGATTTTCGTGACTTCGGCAGAAATCTTACGTGATCTCCGGACCTGACTGTGTGGGTGGTGAACAGACGGCCGATCGAACGGAAGCCGAGCGCCTGTTGTTCCGGCGTCCAGCCAAGCATGTCTGACGGGCGCTCGTGCGCGATCGGCGCCGCAGGCGGCGGTGCGGCGGCGAGGCTGAGCATCGCCGCGAGCACGGCGCAGGCGACCCTGGCGCGCGCAGCCAAGCTCATTCCCTCGAGCGCCAAGGCAGGCTCCCAGCATCGATTGCGCCGCCCTTTGAGCACCCTGCAGCGTTGTTGTCTGCGCCAGAAATCCTGACGCGCCGCGGGGAGAGGCTGTCAGCGCGTGGAGCCGCTCGCTATGACTGCTGCGACGTCGCTGGGAGGGCAGAGCATGCCGAAGCTCGACGACAAGCTGATCGTGGTCACGGGCGCGTTCGGCGTGCTCGGCTCGGCGGTGGCGGAGGCGGCCGAGGGAGCAGGTGCGCGGGTGGCGCGGCTCGACCAGGCAAGCGCGGCGAAGCCCGGGCCGCTGGTGTTCGGCAATCTCGATCTGACCGACGAGGCGGACGCGCGGCGGGTCATGGCGGAAATCGCCGCCGAGGCGGGGCGCATCGATGGCCTGGTCAACATCGCCGGCGGCTTCACCTGGCGCACCCTGAAGGACGGCTCGACCGAGGTCTGGGACCAGATGTTCCGCATCAACCTCCTGACCGCCGTCTCGGCCTCGCGCGCGGCGCTCGACCATCTCACCGCCGCCAAGGGCGCGATCGTCAACATCGGGGCCAATGCCGCCGCCCGCGCCGCGGCGGGCATGGGGGCCTATGCGGCGTCCAAGTCTGGGGTGCTGAGGTTGACCGAGAGCCTCGCCGAAGAGCTGGCGGGCGCGGGCGTGCGCGTGAACGCGGTGATGCCCAGCATCATCGACACCCCGGCCAACCGCCGCGATATGCCTGACGCCGACGTCAAGACCTGGGTCCTGCCGCGGGACATCGCGGCGGTGATCCTTTTCCTGCTCTCGGACGAGGCGCGGGCGGTGACCGGCGCGGCGATCCCGGTGACGAACCCCAGGCGCAGCCGAGCTGCCTAACGCACCCAGCAGGGGAAGCTGGCGGAGCGGAGCCGAGCGCAGAAGGCCTCGGCCGTCGAGCTGGTCGCAAAGCTGCCGATCGAGACCCTGAACAGGACCGCATCCTTCACGCGGACGCGGTCCACCGAGGTCCGCATTCCAGCCACCTCGGGCACGCGGCGGGTCAGGTCGGCAAGCAGCTTGTGCGCCAGCGCTTCCGAAGCGGACGCCGAGACCTGCGCGACGAATTTGCCGGTCGGAACCCCGCGCCCTTCCGGCGCCTGCGCGCGCGCTGGCTGCGCCGCCGGGGCCGGCGGCGGCTGTTGTCGAGCGACGACCACCGGCGCGTGAGCAATCGGCGTCGGCGGCTCGGCAACGGGCGCCGGCGGCTGGGTGATGGGCGCCGGTGGTGGCGGCTGTCGTTGCGTGACCACGACCGGCGGGCGCGCCACCGGCGCGGATGGCTGCGCGATGGGTGTTTGGGTCTGCGCCGCAACGGCGGCCGGGGCTGCGGGCGCCGACGCCAGGTAGGCCGCGAGCGGCGGCTGATAGGCGGGATCGCACACGGCCCTCAGCAGGAAGGCCAGGTCCGTATTGGGCGGCACGTCGGCCATCGTCGGGTTGGGAACGACCACGTGCGCCGGTCCGCTCAAGCTGTTGCCCGAATAGACGCTTCGAGCGGTCAGGCGATACTGCGAGCCGTTGCAGTCGAGTTCCAGGTGCACGAGCTCGGAACGGCCGCCGATCACCTCGGTGGCCCTGTCGCTCAGCGCCTCGCGGCGAACCACCACGTTGCGACGACCGCCGGCCCCGGGCGCACCCGGATCGGCCATAACCGTGACGACGCCCTGGACCAGCGCAACCAGCGAGGCGGGTGGAATGTCGGTGTTCGCCCGCAGCCAACCGGGAAGCTCGGCGACGGTCATCGAGGTCGGCAGCGGCGGAAACGTCTTGGCAGGCGCATCAGCGCGGCCGGCGAACGCCGACAACTGTACGCACGCCGCGACCACGACGCCCAGCGCTCGGCCAACCCCACGTCCTTCGCCGGCAGACAAGTCCAAGCCCTTCCCGTGTCTCTGAAAGCGCAGCAAGCGGCGCGGTCATTGTCGCGTGATTCCGTCGTCGACCCACAGCGCTTGATTGTCGCTCGTGGACCGACGCCCAGCTCCGCGTCGTCACGCCGCGCCGGCGACGGGCCGCTCGATGAACTCGTGGAAGAGGGCGATGGGCGCAAGCCCCGTCCAGCCGCAGAAGTCCGGCCTGGCGATGTTGCCCGGCGCAAGCGAGTCCGGGGCGTAGTTTTCCCAGAAGGTGTGGGTGGCCAGGAACACCTGGGCGACGCACCAGTAGTATTGGCGGGCAAGCCGGTCGGCGATCGCCTGCTGGCCGCAAGCCTGCAGCCCGCGGATGACCATGTAGTTGGTCGGCGCCCAGGCGCCGCCCTTCCAATAGTTGCCGACGGGCGAGAAACCGGGCTGGTCCGCGGGGAACGTCGCCACGGGCACGGTGCGCCAGAACTGGCGGGGATCGGTCAGGTGGGCGAGCATCCGCCGAAGCCTCGTCGGCGGCGCGATGCCGGCCAGCATCACCCAGAACATGCCGATGTGCTTGCGGCGGATCTGCGCCCCGTAGCCGAGGTCGTAGTAGAAGCCGTCGGCCTCGCTCCAACAGTGGCAGTTGACTGCCTGGCCGATGGCTGCGTGGGCGCGCACGTGGCCGAGCACGTCATCCCGCGCCCCGATCAGCCGCGCGATCGAAGCCAGGTTGTCGGCGAAGAGCGCCATCTGGGCTGAGAAGTCGACGCTTCGCCCCTGCCGGTTCCACGCGGCGCTCAGGCCCGAATAGGTGAACACCGCGGGGTAGAGGTTGTGCAGCGGGACGCCCTTGTGGTCGTCCTGCCAGCCGTCGGGATAGCGCTCGATGTTGTCCATGCCCGAGCCCAGGGCGTCGCTGAAAAACAGGCCGTCGTTGCAGCGATAGCGGCGAGCCAGGAAGTCGAAGAAGAGCTTGAGCTTTGGATAGACGGCCGCGAGGCGGGCGCGATCGTGGCTGCGGCTGTAGAGCTCGAGCTCGGCGAAGGCGAAGAGCGGCGGGTTGATGCTGACCGGATGGTCCTTGGGCCAGAACGGGCGGCCGAACTCGTCATATTCGCGGCAGATGAAGCCGTCGCTGTCCTGGCGGGCGTAGAAGTTGTCGAGCGCGTTAGCGATCGGCAGCTCGTCCTGGTGGTACTTGGCGTAGGCCGCGATAAAGCAGGTGTCCCAGGCGAAGATGTGCGGGCTGAAGGCGGCGTCGACGAAGGGCTTGGGATAGGCGGGATCGTCCGAGCCGCCGCGGGTCTTGCGCTTGGCGATCGCCATCGCCGTTCGATACATCGTCTGCTGCTGGTCCGGGGGGACCGCCCAGTCGGTGCGAGCCGCTTCGGCCAAGGCGTCCGGGCGAAGTGCGACCGACAGCGCCGCCGCGCCGCCGACTTCAAGAAACCTGCGCTTCGATATCGCCCGCACGCGCCTGCTCCGCGAACCGCCGGATCCCTATAGCCGATCAGGACAGGAGCCGTCTTCGAGCGCTGCGATCGCGTTTGAGACCGTGGTGGGTGCAGAGGGATTCGAACCCCCGGCCCGCTGATTAAGAG
>JGI12269J14319_10001896_pt1 | contig 20495 bp, 23 predicted proteins | sample PeaSoiSIISIP2007_FD_14319 | JGI IMG/M metagenome (IMG submission 14319)
GTCCTTGGTGAGCACGTTCTCTCCCGCGATGAGGATACGGCCCGACGTCGGCTCGATGAGCCGGTTGATCATGCGCAAGGTGGTGGTCTTGCCACAGCCCGACGGGCCGACCAGGACCGTGAGCTCGCCGTCACCGATCTCCAGAGTCAGGCCGGCTACGGCCGCGGTCCCGTTGCCGTAGCTCTTGGAGACATGCTCCAACCTGATCATCGTCGCCACGATAGCAACGGAGTTGCTCGGATTCGCCCTGCGCCGCGGGGGTCGACCGCAAGTAGAGTCGGAGCGGTGGGAACGGCCCAGCCCTTCTTCCAGTGGAGCTACGTCTCGAGCCAGTGGAGCCAGATCAGCGCCGATCTGGTGCAACACATCAGCCTCAGNNTCTTGGCGCTCGGGATCGGACTCGTCATTTCGATNCCGCTCGCGTTGGTGGCATGGCGGTANCGCCTTNTGAGACCNCCGGTNTTCGGGCTCGCCAGCGCNCTCTACATCNTCCCGTCACTGGCGCTCTTTGCCATTCTCGGGCCCATCACGGGGTACGTGGCGTCGTATCCGACCGCGGAGATCGCGCTGGTGGGCTACACCCTGCTGATCCTGATCTGGAACACCGTGGCCGGCCTCAACGCCGTACCCGCCGATGCCCGGGAGGCGGCCACCGCCATGGGGTACTCGCCGGCCTCCGCGCTCGTGCGGGTCGACCTCCCTCTGGCGCTGCCTTATGTGTTCGCCGGGCTTCGGGTCGCCACCGCCACGGTGATCGGCTTGGTGACCGTGACCGCACTGATCGGCCTCGGGGGCCTGGGCCAGCAGATCACCTACGGCTTCAACATCGGCTACTACACCCCGATCATCGTGGGCCTGGTCCTCTCGGTGCTTCTCGCCGCTGTGTGTGACCTGCTCCTCGTCGGGGTGCAGCGCCTGGTCATCCCCTGGTCGCGCTCGGCCCGCCGCGGACAGGTGGCGTGAAGTGGAGATCTGGGACCACTTCCGGCACTTCGTGGCGAGCGTGGCCGACTGGTTCACCACCTCGGCCCACTGGACCGGATCGGGCGGCATCCCGGAGTTGCTGTGGCGCCANGCNGAACTGTCGCTGGCCGTGGTGATCGGTGCGNTNGTGGTGGGAGGCGGTATCGGCCTCGTGCTGGGCCATACCGGGCGCGGAGGCCTGGTGGCGGTGAACGCGGCCAANGCNGCNNGGGCCGTNCCGAGCCTCGCCCTCCTCACGCTGTTCGCCATCGTTCCCTGGATCTCCCTCAAGTGGGGCGGGTTCCTCGCCGCCTTCTTGGCTCTCGTCGTCCTCGCCATCCCTCCCATCCTCACCAACACCTACGTGGGCATGCGCGAGGTGGACGCCGAGGTGCGCGACGCGGCCAAGGCGATGGGCCTGACAGGCGGCCAGGTCCTGCGTACGGTCGAGCTTCCACTCGCCACCCCGTTCCTCATGGCCGGGATCCGGACGGCATCCATCGAGGTGGTGGCCACCTCCACGCTGGCCGCCTACGTGAGCTACACCGACCTCGGGACTCCGGTCATCTCCGGTCTCAACACGAACAACACCGTCGAGGCTTTCGCCGGCGCCATCCTGGTCGCATTGCTGGCGGCGTTCGTGGCGCTGGGGCTCGGTATCCTGCAGCGGGTGATGACCCCTGAGCCCCTCCGGCGTAAGGTGCCCGCCGGGCTCGGTGCATCGACGCGGCCGGAGGCGATGGCTCCGGCCTGACGCGGAGAACTTGACTGTTCTCATCGGATTCATACATTATGAGCCAGAGTCTCGACGTCGCGTCGCGATCACTGTCGGAAACCGGTTGCGCGACCCACAACAGAGGAGGGTTCCCAGATGGGGCCTCGACGCTCGCTGATCATCGCCACTGTGCTTGCCGGCGCGGTTCTGACCCTGGCCGGTTGCAGCAGCGGGGGTACGAACAACGGTTCTGCCTCCAAGCCGACCATCAAGATCGGGGCGACGAACTTCGAGGAGCAGGAGATCGTGGCCAACCTCTACGGGGACGTCCTTTCTCACGCCGGTTATCCGGTGATCGTGGAGCCGGCGCTCGGCACACGCGCTGTCGTGGTTCCCGCCCTGGAGCACGGCCAGATCGATCTCGAACCGGACTATGCGGCTTCGCTCCTCGGCTACCTCCACGGGGGCAACCCGCAGCCGGCCGGAACGCAGATCAACACGGCCATCGCCGCCGACAAGACGGCGCTGGCGTCCTTCGGGGTGACCGTGCTGCCCGCCTCGAAGGCGCTCGACACCAATGTCTTCGCGGTGACCAAGGCAACCGCCGCCAAGGACCACCTGACCACGATCTCGAGCTTGGCGCCCTATGCGTCGAAGATGGTCCTCGGCGGCCCGACCGAGTGCCCGACGTTCGCCGGGTGTGAGCCGGGTCTGAAGCAGGTCTACGGTCTGAACTTCTCCAGCTTCAAGTCGCTCGACGAAGCAGGGCCGCTCAGCGTGGCAGCGCTCAAGAACGGCGAAGTGCAGGTGGTCGAGTTGTTCTCGAGCGACGGCAACGTCGTCAGCAACAACTTCGTGGCCCTCGTCGACAACAAGCACCTCGAGGGGGCTGACTACATCATCCCCGTCATTCGCAAGTCTGTGAACTCCGCGGCGGTGGACGCAGCCCTCAACAAGTTGGACGAGAAGCTGACGACGGATGCCATCTCGAAGCTCAACCTCGATGTCACTGCCAACAAGGAGCAGGCGGCCGCCGTCGCCAAAGCGTGGCTCAAGGCCAACGGCCTCCTCTGACAGGTCCAAGCGTCTGAGCGCATGACCTCGAGCGCATGACCCCGAGCGCGCATGAGAAGGTGGTGCTCGTGTCGCGCCCTTCGATCTTCGAGTTTGCCGGCGGTTCTCCGGCGTTCCTCGCGCTTGCGGTTGCGCACCACGAGCGGTGCCTGCAGGACCCGGTGCTGAATCACCCGTTTTCCCATCCCGGCCATCCCCGGCACGTCGAGCGCCTGGCCGCCTACTGGGCCGAGGTCTTTGGCGGTCCTCGGACCTTCTCCCAGTCATGCGGAGGGCATTCGGGGATGCTCAACATCCACGCCGGCCAGGGTGCGGAGCAAGACCTGGGGGAGCGGTTCGTCGAATGCTTCGTCCAGGCGGCCGACGACGCCGGCCTCCCTGACGATCCCGACTTCCGGGGCAGCCTCCGCGCCTACATGGAGTGGGCGGTGCGAGACGTGCTCGCGTACTCGCCGCAGGGCACGACGGTGCCCGAGGACCTGGCGGTCCCGGGCTGGTCCTGGGACGGCCTCGAACCACACCCCGCGCGGCGCGAGGTGACGCCACCGCCATCGCAGGATCATCGGTGATTTCGAAGCGGCCGATGCGTCGAAACAGTGATGGTCGACAAGGTGTCATGGGCCCGGGTGGTGCTGGCCTGGGCGGACGACCGCGTGGTGGTGCTGACCTTGTCGGGCGAGGGTGCCCCCGACCTCTCGGTCGTCGATGACCTGGCCCGGCTCCGGCTTGCGGTGCGTCGCAGCGGAGGGCGCATGTGCCTCGAGGACGTGGCGCCCGCCCTTTCGGGATTGCTCGACCTGGCCGGACTACTCCGGGAGGTGAGCGGGGAGGCCGAAGGCGGGGAAGATTCGCTCCACCTCCAAGAAGGAGTGGATCCCGGCGATGCGGCCTCCTGAAGTCTCGAGGACCTGTAGGGCCCAGGGGGTGTGCCCCCCGAGCGGGTCGACGCGGTACTGGGCGAAGGCCGGGCAGCCGCTCGCCCATGTGGGCAGCAGGCGGGAGCCCCGGCAGCCGTTGCCGACTCCGAGCATCCACTGCCCGATGTTCCGGGCCCCTTCGAGCCACATCGCATAGGGAGGCATGGACTGCACGGCGTCGGCGCGCAGCAGCGCCACCAGCCGGTTCACGTCGTAACGCTCGAAGGCGTCGACGTACTGGGCCAGGAGGTCGGCCTGCTCCGCGTCCACCGCCGCCTGGCGCTCGCCCAGGTCCGCGGATGCGAGGGTGCCCCGAGCTCGCTGCAGGGCGCTGTTGACCGCCGCCACGCTCGTGTCCAGCAAGTCGGCCACCTCCACCGCATGCCAGCGCAGCACCTCGCACAGGATGAGCGCGGCCCGCTGACGGGCCGGAAGGTGCTGCAAGGCGGCTACGAAGGCCAGGCGGATGCTGTCACGGGCCGCCGCCATCTCGGCGGGATCCGCCTCGACCGGCAGCACCCGATCGTCGGCGATGGGAGACACCCAGGTGCCGTCGGGCAGGACCCCCTCGAGAGACGACTCCACGGGGGGCCGCGACGGTCCGAGCTCCATCGGCCGGGCCCGACGCTGGCGTCCCCGAAGGAGGTCGAGACACACGTTGGTGGCGATCCGGTACAGCCAGGATCGGACGCTGGAGCGCCCTTCGAAGCTCTCGCCCGCCCGCCAGGCCCGAACCATGGTCTCTTGGACGGCGTCCTCGGCGTCGAAGCCCGACCCGAGCATCCGGTAGCAGTAAGCGGTGAGCTCCCGGCGGTAGGAGTCGAGGTCGGCGGGGGCGAGGCCGGGCGGGCTGACGGTCACGCCAGCAGATCCTATGGGCGAGTCCAGCACGGAGGTCGACACGGGGGTAATGACGACCGCAACCGCCCGAACTCATCGGCCCGGCACGGATCGATGGAGAACCCGGCGGATGCCGCCACCGGCCGATGAGCCCGACCCGGCCGATGAGTTCGGCAGGACCGGGCGTCGGCCCACGTAATACGGTCCGTTCCTGGTGAGCCCAGGCAGACTCCTTGGGCCGCCAGGGGGAGCCGGACCCCGAGCCCGATCCCGGGGAGGAGAGACGATGACGAGGCAACCGAAAGGTGAGCGCAACCTGGACGGATACGGTGCGCCGGTCATTCCCTGGACCACGGTGTGCGAGGTGCTCGAGCAAGGCACGGCCCAGATCACCCAGGCTCCGGGATCGGGAGGCCCGGGGCGCCACACCTGCTGGCTGGCGACCGTGCGCCCCGACGGGCGGCCTCACGTCGTCCCCGTGGGTGTTCTCTGGGGCGACGGCGCCGCGTACTTCACCGCCGGCGCAGGGACCCGCAAAGCCAAGAACCTCGCCCACGACCCGCGTTGTGTGGTCACCGTCGCCACCACCGCCTTCGACCTCGTCGCGGAGGGCGAGGCCACGAAGGTGACCGACGCGGCCACGCTGGAGCGCGTGGCCGAGCGGTACAGAGGGGCCGGATGGAGCCCGACCGTGCGGGACGGCGCTCTCTACGCCCAGTACAGCGCGCCCAGCGCGGGGCCACCCCCATGGGAGGTATACGAGTTCACGACGGCGACCCTTTTCGCCCTGGGAACCGCCGAGCCCTTCGGTGCAACCCGGTGGAGGTTCTGAGAACGTCGTCCTCGCGGCCCGCTATTCCGACTCCGGGGCAATCCCGGCTCCCCGGAGCATCCGTCGCAGGTCGACCACCTGTTGACGTCGAAAGTCTCGGTCTCGGCTCCCAGGGTCACCGTGTACCGGCCTTCGTGCTCCTTGGTGACCGAAGCCACTTTCTGCAGGAGTGACAACACGTCGTGCCACTGGATGTTGTGGCTCACGGGATGGCTGAAGATCTTCTCTACCGTGGCCCGGTGGTGCGCGTCGAGTTCCTTGTCGTTTCCCATCACGCTCCCTCGGTGCTCAGAGTATCCCCGGCCCGTGACCGAGGACACCATCGGTGTCAGGGGTCCCGGGTCATCGCCGCCCGCGAATCTCGTCATCCGGTCGAATCGGCATCAGGCGTTTCGTCACCGGCCAAAGGTGCGTCGAGATTCCAACCGCCCTCGTCGCCCTGCCGGGAGCGGGCGCGAATCGTCGGCTCTCCCAGGCCATCGGGGTCGTCCATGCCCCCGTCGAGGGTCACCAGGTCTTCGGGGTCGTCGAGCTCCGCTCCCGCCTCCTCCAGCTCGCGCTCGTCGACCTGGAGCGTGGGGTCGAGGGAAGGGTCCGTCTCCACCTCCTCGGTGAAACCGGAATCGATCCTGGAGTCCTCATCGAGCGCTTCGTCGCCCTGTTCGAACGCTTCTGTGCCCAGTGGCTCGTCGGGCGACCAATCGTCGTTGTGGCTCACAGCGTCGTCTCCGTCCCTGCGGGTGGCGTGGAGTGATCGTAGGGCTCCGGGCCCTGGAGCGAAAGGGTCATGAAGGTGCTGTTCGGACTCGGGCCGTAGTCGCCGAAGGGCCCGCACGGTTCGAATCCCGCACGTGCATACAGCGACCGCGCCGGAGCAAATGCCGGCGTCGAGCCTGTCTCGATGCTCACGCGGCGACACCTCGCATCACGCGCCACGCCGACGAGATGATCGAGCATCGCCCGGCCGATGCCACGACGCCGGGCCCGTGGGGCAGTGTGCATGGACTTCAGCTCCGCCTGTCCTCGGTCCATCCGCTTCAGCGCCCCGACACCGAGGAGCTCGCCGTGGAGGCGGAATGAAAAGAAGGTGACGTCGGGGTCGAGGAGGCCCTCGACGTCCAGTGCGTGGACGTCCTCGGGCGGGGTGTGGGCACGGGCGAAGGCGAGGTGGGACTCGAGCAGCTCGCGCACGTCCACGGCGCGTGGGTCCTCGACCGAGATCTCGCCTTCGGGCATCTCGGGAACCTACGTGATCCGGAGCGCTCGATCTTCCGACGACACGCATGGCCGAGGCGCGCCCAGCGGATCAGCGCCGGTGGAACACGAGGTTGACCGGGAATTCGCCTCGAAACGCGGACCAAAGACCCTGGGTGCGGCTATCGCGGCGGCCCACTATGGAGGTGAGGACTGCGGCAAGGAGGCCCTGATCAGGATGTGATCGTTGCGAGAAAGGCGCAGGACGATGGCGATCTCAACTCCACCCAGAGTGCGGAGGCCGGCAACGCGGCTGGAGCCTCCTCTGCCCAGGCGTCCGACCGTGTTGAGGGCCGAGAGCTCGCTCTTGGAGTTGACGGTGCTCGTGGTGGTCATCGCCGTCGTCGCCGCCATCGCCGGCTTCGTGGTCGTCGGAAGCGTCAGTGGTCCGCGCTACCAGGCAACCATCCAGAACATCGTGCCTTACACCTCGAGTGAGGTCATCGTCGACTTCCAGGTGAAGAACCTGGGAGAGTCCCCGGCCACCCCCACCTGTGTAATCGACACGAGCTCGTCGGCGTTCGCGGTCACCGGTGAGGGGAGCATGACCGCCGGTCAACCCGTCCCCGGAAAGGCCTGGGCCACGTACCACGTCGTCGTCCCGGTCACGAGCGGTGGGGCCACCAGCGTGGGTATCGGCGCATCGAGTGTGACCTGTCATTGACACTCTTGCAGCAGGCCCGTCGGGCCGCAGCCGTTTCGAGCTCGCGACCTCTGATCGCTGTTGAACCGGTCGCCGGTTCGTCGCGTCAGCCAGAAGACGCCACGGATCATCCAGGCGCCGTCGAGACATGGGGGCCATGGGGTCAGCTGAGATCGGTCAGTCGACAGGGGTCCTCGCGTCGGTGTCCCAGCTCGCGAACGCGCTCACCATCCCCTGCACGAGCCGGTCGAAGCTCCGGTCGACGTCGAGTGGCAACCCGAAGCCCCCCTCGGCCTCGAGGCTCACAAAGCCGTGCAGGGCCGACCGAAGCGCACGGATGGCGTCGATGGCGTCGTCCCCGCCCAGGTCGAAGCCCGACAACACGTCCGCGACGACCTGTACCGCGGTGTTGCTGGCGGCCTCGTCCTCGGCGTCACCCGGGTCGGGGGCCCGCTGTCCCGCCGCGTAACGCCCCGGGTGTTGGTGCGCCCAGGTCCGGTAGGCCCGGGCCACCGCCGCGATGGCTTCGCCGCGCCAGCGCCCCACCGCGGCACGGGCCAGGGTGTCGGTCAACTCGACTTTGGCCCGAATGGCGATGCTGCGTTGCACGGCGTCCATGCCGGCGATGTGCTTGTAGAGCGACGGCTGTCGCACCCCCAGCCGATCGGCCAATGCGGCCAGGGTCAGGTTCGACAAGCCGACCTCGTCGGCCAGGCGCTCTGCTTCCTCCACCACCCGTTCCTCGGTGAGCCCCGCCCTAGGCACGACGCTGCGCCGTCTCGACGAAGCGGACGACGGCGTCGACGGTGACGTCGGGTCGTTGCGACTGGGGGTAGTGCCCGGCTTCGGGCACCATGACGACATCGGCGCGCAGCGTCCGGGCGATCCATTCCGCCTCCGCCTTCGGGTCCGGGAAATCGGGGTCGAGCGCGCCCATGACGACCAGGGCCGGGGCCTTCACGTCGGCGAGCCGTGCCTCGACCGGGGCATGGCTCAGGCGTGTCGTGCGGGAGAAGGCTCTTGCGTAGCCGGGCCGGCGCAGGCTGGCCACGACGCGGTCACGGTACTGGTCGAAGTCGGCGGGCCGTCGGCCCGCATAGAGCTTGGGCAGGTACGCCTTCCACACCGTCGTCACCCAGGGGCGGGCCATGGCCAGGCGCATTCCCACGCGCATGGCGGGGTTCGCCCTGGGGTCCCGGACAAAGGGCCCGATCAGCACCAATCCGACCACCAGGTCGGGCCGCTCCGCCGACGCCAGGGCAGCGGAGCCGGCGCCCATGGAGTTGCCCACGACCACCGCCGGCCCACCGAGATGGTCGACCAGGGCCGTGATGTCGCTCGCCGTCTCGACGTCGCCGTACGACACAAAGGTGACGTCGCTGTCGCCGTGCCCTCGCAGGTCGGTGCAAGCCACCCGGTAGCCGGCTTCCCGCAGGGCCGGGGCGCAGAACCGGTAGGTGGCGCGCAGGTCGCCCATGCCCGGCACGAGCACGACCAGGGGACCGTCTCCCTCGATGTCGTAGGCGATGCGCCCGTCGAGCCGGTCGAGGTAACACGTGGGCAGGACTTCGGCGGTGTCGTCGGTCGTCATGGTGGCTAAACTAGTTAGCTAATCAGCTACTGTCAAGAGCCAAGAGCGGATGCCGGCGGGGGTGGCTCGGGACGGTTCACCGCCATCCCACCGGAGGCGACGACGGTGAGAGGCCGAGCGGTGGGAAGCCCCGGGGTGTTGACCACCACCGTGGCCGTCGCCGCCTGGTAGTACCAGCCGGGGGCGTCCGATCCCGGCGTGAGCCGGTTCAGGCTGCGCCCGTTCACCGTCACCTGGTCGGGGTGGCTCAGGTCCACCATCTCGAGGCGATAGCCCATCGAGGTCGGCGCACCCGGGTAGTGCCCCTGCGCCGGGCCGACGGTGACGCGATCGGTGGTGGTGGCGTCCCCTTGTCCTGGCGCTCCGACAGAGTCGGTGATCGGGGTCCGGGTGGCCTGCCCCTTGGTGTAGCCGAGCCCGGTTCCACTGTCTGCGTACAGGCTGAAGGCGCCGCTCGATCCCGAGAACACCTCGAGGACCATGCGATGGGCCGTGTCGGATGACGAGGACGGCGACTGTTCCGGGACGATCCCACCGGCACGGACGAACACCGGCATGCGGTCGAGGGGCACCGAGACGATGGTGGTCGTGGGGCCGGTGAACGTGGCCCCCGTGAAGTAGTCCACCCAACGGCCCGGGGGGATCCACACGGTGGTGTCGGCAACGCTGCCCGGGGACGTCACCGGTGCCACCAGCATCTGGGACCCGTAGAGGTACTCCCCGGGATGGGAGTACGCGGCGGCTTGCGCCGGGTAGTCGAGGTACAGAGGCTGCGCCATGGGCAGGCCGTCGTCGTGTGCTTGGGCGGCGAGCGTGTACGTGTAGGGGAGCAAGGCTTCACGCAGGCGGAGGAATGCCTCGGTGATGCCGCGGACCGGTTGCGGGTACTGCCAGGGCAGTCGTTGCTCGTTGTTGGAGTGCAGGCGCAAGATCGGCTGGAAGGTTCCGAACTGCACCCAACGGGCGTAGAGATCGGGCGGATCCTGGGTGCCTTGGGGCGGCGGTCCGAGGAAGCTGCCGACGTCGTCGCTGACATACGGCTCGCCGATGGTTGCCTCGTCCGGAGTGAGCGCCACCTCCCGGGCCAGGGTGTTCCAGGTTCCCCAGGCATCGCCGGTGAACGCGATCGCAGAGGTGTGGTCCGACCACGGTCCGGCCGGGTACTCCCTCTGGGGGTTGCCGTTGGACGAACCGATGCGGGCCAGCACGAAACCCCGCCGGCCCTCGTTCACCATCTGCTGGGCGTAGAGGTGGCCGATCCACGAGTCCGGGGTCAGGCCTCGCATGGAGACGGTCGACCCGTCACAACACCAGTCCAGCCACCAGAACGCCACTCCCTGCTGCTGGAAGCTCTGCTGCAGGGCGAAGTTGGACTCGGCCTGAGAGATCGAGCTCCAGTCCCAGGCCCGGCAGATCCCCGCCATGCAGCTGATCTTGGCCAGGGTCGTGCCGGCGATGCTCTGGGCGGTGGGCAGCTCCGGGTCGTCGAGGGCGATGCTGGAGTGGATGTTCAGAGTGACATCGATGTGCTTGGCGTTGGCCCATTGCAAGAACGCGCTCGGATGGGGAAAGAGTGTGCTGTCCCACTCCCAACCGTCCCAGTTGTTGGGCGACTTCCAGTCGGTGTCGAGCGACAGGGTGTCCAGTGGGACTGCGGCCTGTTGAAAGGCGGGATACAGCGAGTTCTCGACGAAGCGACTCGAGTACGGCGTGTAATCGGAGTACCACACTCCAAAGACCTGGCGGGGGAGCAGAGGAGCAGGTCCGGTCAGTTGCGCGAAGGTGCGCAAGGCGCCGGTGTAGTCGTGGCCGTAGGCGAACAGGTATCCGTCTTCGACGTCTCCGCCACGTTGCCGGGGCTGGACCCATCCGCGCGGTGTCCACAGCGCGCTCTGGGTGTCGTCCAGCAACCGCCAGCCGGCCTCGTCGAGCAGCCCGTCGGTGTGCAACGGCTCGAACGTGTTCTGGCACGTGGCCCCGCCCGTTCCCGGTGCGCATGGATGCACCGGTTCGTAAGTGAAGGTGTCGAAGCCACGGACCCAGCCGCCGAGGGGATCGGTCTGCACCGCCGTGGAGGTGGGATTGCCCGCTGGTCGAGTGGACAGGCTGTCGAGGTCGATGCCGCAGCTGTTGCCGGCGTCGCAGCGCATCGCCACCGAGTGTGTCCCCGCCGTCAGCGATGCAGTGGCCGTGAGGGTGGACCATGGTTGTGCGCTGTCGGTCGGCGCCGCCCTCAGTGTGGTGAGCCGGTGACCGTCGACCATGAGGTCGATCGTGCGCGGGGGAGGGGTGGAGCCTGCGTTCACCACATTCGAGTAGCGGAAGGAGAGCGTGGTCGCTCCCGCCCGTGCGCCCAGCACGCTCCACGTGGCGCTGGCACCTCGGTGGAGGTCGCCCACGTACCCTGCGCTGCTCTGGTACCCGCCCTGGTTGTAGGCGAGGGTTGCCCCTCCACCGAGAGCCGCCGTGCCCGACTGGCAGGTCTGGTCGAAGGGGCACTCCCAGTCCCAGGTGGGATGCACGGTGGACATGTCCTGGCCGCCGGCGAAGCGCAACGTGGTGTTGGCGGCGGTGAAGGGCCCCGATCCGACCTCGTAGGTGAGTGTGGCCCTGCTGGTCTGGATCGTGAGCCGGCCGTGCGAAACACGGGCGCTGTAGCGTGGCACCGGCATCCGGCGGTCGATGGCGTTGACCGTCGGGCTGTTCTCGAAGTTCCCGGAGGGCGAGTATTCGAGCCGCAGCAGGGTGGGGCTCAGCACCTCGATCCGGGCCTTGCCCGAGTGCACGATGGCGGACCGGTGTGCCATGCCGTCGGCCATGTCGACGGGCGTGGAGAGGTTCACCGGCGACGTGTCGTCGTGGGACGCACCGAGGACGTCGGTACCGATGACGACCACGGCCGCGACGGCCATCACCGCGACGAGGACGAGTATCCGGCGCCGACCCGACCTGTTACCCGCCATCGCAGAGTGGCGTCCTCACGCGGGGGCACATTATCGGCACCTCGTCGTTCACCGCTCTGCTCGTGGNCTCGTCCTTCGTCACCACGGCAGGACCTCTCGCATCGGTCGGGGCATCGGGAGAGCCGACGACGGAGCGGCACCGGCCGCCCGTTGCTTCGTCGCAGTCGACAGACGGCCCGTCATGGCACCCGGCGCACTGCCTGGCGTCGCCCCGGCCCGCGGGTGCGGTCGGGCCTCGCGTCGGGTGCCGGACCCCTGCCCGAGCCACGGGTCCAAGGCATGGCGCCGGGGGTTGACACCCTAGATGTCTTAGGGTTACCTAATAGTCAGCCTATGACGGACCTAATGCGGGTTCCTCGATGATTCCCACCTTCGTCATCTTCCTTCGTGAAGGGATCGAGGCCAGCATGATCGTGGCCATCCTCCTGGCCTACCTCGACCAGATCGGGCAACGTCGCCACTTCCGTGACGTGCTGCTCGGGGTGGCCGCCGCCATGGTCCTCGTGATCGGTGGGGGAGTCGCCGCATATCTCGTGATCCGGCAATACGACGGATCGACGGTCCAGACCGTCTTCGAGACGGTCACGTTCCTGTTGGCGGCTGCCGTCTTGACGTACATGACGTTCTGGATGCAGTCCCACAGTCGGACGCTGTCCGCCGATCTCCGGCGCCGATCAGAGGAGGCGCTCAACGGCAAGGCTCGTTTTGGCCTCGGCTTGCTGGCGTTCCAGGCGGTGGGGCGAGAGGGACTCGAGACCATGGTCTTCACCCTGGCCATCGTGTTCGCCTCGACCGCCCAGTCCCCCACGGGCAGCCACGGTCACGGACTGCTCTTCGGTGCCATCCTCGGCCTCGGGCTGGCGTTGGTGGTCGCGTACGTCATCTACAAGCTCGGGCGTCGTCTCAACCTGGGATTGTTCTTCCGGGTCATCGGTGTCGTCCTCATGGTCTTCGCCGCCGGCCTCCTGGTGGACGCGGTCGCGGATCTCCAGCAGCTCGGGTGGCTCCCCATCCTCGAACATTCCCTGTGGAACACGAGCAGGTTCCTGAGCGAAGGAAGCTCGCTCGGGGACGTCTTCCACAGCCTGCTGGGGTATGCCGATCGGCCCACCGTGCTGCAACTCGTCGTCTGGGTCACCTACGTGTCGGTGTCGGTCACCCTCTTCATCCGTCTGGGCCGTCGGGCCCGGAAGGGCCTCGTCCCGGTGGCCACCGACCCCGTCAGGGCCTCGACCGCCTCGCACTCGTCGTAGGACGAGGGCATCCCCGAGGCGCGGTCCGGGGCCCGACCGCCACCGTCGAGGGGGGCACCGCGGGAATGGCGTACCCCGGCTTCGAGACCCCCTCGCGCATGGCCGACACAGGAACCCTCCCGGGAATGGGACGTTCTCCCCTGGGCGCAACGCGGTGAGGCGAGCACACTAGGTAGTGAGATGTTCGCTTTGGGTGGGGAGAGCCTTCCCACCCATCCCGAACAGGGAAAGAGGGTCCTGATGGAACGGCGATACTTGGTCCTGGGACTGATCGTGGCGCTGACGACCCTGGGCGTGGCCGCCTTCCCGGCAGCGGCATATGCCACCCCGACGTGCTACACGGGGTGCACCACGACGACGAGCATTTCGATCCCCCCCACCACGGTGGTGGTCCCGGCGGTGACCGCCCCGCCCGCCAGCAAGGCGTCGGGCTCGGGTGGCCTGGCCCTCACGGGCGCGGACGTCGAGGCCATGGTGGTCGTCGGGGCGGGTGCCGTGGTGCTCGGCGCGCTCATGGTCCGCCGCAGCCGGCGCCGCCACCGGGCCGAGACGTAGTGGGCGCGCCGATCGTCACCCCTTCGACCACGGGTTCCTCACCGCCATGTCCGTCGGACTGAGCTACCGCACCTGGGGCGTGGCGAGTGCCGCCGAGATCAAGGTCCCGGCGATGCCCCTCCGGGCCCGCGCCACCGCCGGTGAGGCGATGTTCGTGGTGTCGTTCTTCGACGCCGTACTCCTCGTCGTCGTGGTGGCCGCCATGGGCCTGTCGCTGTCGGCTTGGTGGACGTGGGTGGCCATCGCCGCCGTGGGGAGCATGTTGGCGCTCGACGGTCACTATCGCCCCCGGATCACTCTCAGCGTGGCCCGGGAAGCCGGATCGCTGGCGGCTTGCGCGGCGGCACCGTTCCTAGTCCTCGCACTCGCCAAGGCTCCCGGGGTGACCACGGTGCGGCTGGTCGTCACAGCAGCGATCGTCGTGGCGGCGATGGTCGCGGCCCGATGCGGCCAGTACTGGCTCATTCGGGTCATGCGGATGCAGGGCTGGTTCGCCGAACGGACCATCTTCGTGGGCGCCGGCGACGTCAGTGCCAACATGGCCGCGACCCTCGACGAGCACCCCGAGTACGGGTTGCGTCCGATCGGGTTCCTCGATGCCGTCGACAGTGCCGGTCTCGCGCTCCCGCTCTTCGGGGGGGTGGACACCCTGCGCCAGGTGCTGTCGGCGGAGCGTATCGACCGTGTCATCGTGGGTTTCGGCGTCACCCGCGAGGCGGAGATGGTCGACGTGTTCCGGGCATGTGAGGACGCCTCGATCGAGATCCACGTGCTGCCGCGGTTCTTCGAGCTCGCCACCGCCATGAACAGCCGAAGCGTCGACGACGTGTGGGGCTATCCACTGCTGCGCCTGCGCCGGTCCCTGATGCAACGCAACGCCCGTTTCGTGAAGAGGGTCTTCGACGCGTCGGCTGCCGGTTTCGCGCTCCTGGTTCTTTCTCCCCTGTACGTGGCGATCGCCGGTGCGGTGAAGGTGACGAGCCGGGGACCGGTCCACTTCCGCCAGCAGCGGGTGGGCCAGCGTGGGGTCCTCGTCGACGTCCTCAAGTTCCGGTCGATGCGCGTCAACACACGCTCTGACGTCGAGTGGAACCCTGCCCGCGATGCGGTGACAAGGTTGGGTCGTGTGCTGCGGTTGACCGGCTTGGACGAGCTTCCCCAGCTGTGGAACATCCTGAAGGGAGACATGTCTCTCGTCGGCCCGCGCCCGGAGCGCCCGTTCTTCGTCGCGCAGTTCACGTCCGAGGTGCCCCGTTACGATGGTCGGCATCGGGTGCCCGTCGGCCTCACGGGTCTCGCCCAGGTCCACGGGCTTCGGGGCGACACTTCGATCGACGAGCGTGCCCGACTCGACAATCAGTACATCGAGAACTGGTCATTGTGGCGCGATGTCGTGATCCTGTTCCAGACGTTCTCCTCCGTGATCCGCAACACCTTCGAGCCTTCCCGCAGGGTCAAGAAGCACCGCAGCGTCACCGTCACCGAGAGGTCCGAACCCGGCCCGCCAGGGCTCGGGGGCGACCGGCGGCCGCACCTGTCCCCGGCATGCACCCTCTATTGGCCGCGGCGACAACGCTGGGTCTTCGGGTGCGAGCCCAAGGCATCGGAGATGCCGTACCAGGCAGCCTGCCGAACCGGAGCCGACCACCCCGGGAACTGCGCCAACCACACGCAAGCCTGTCTCGTGACTTCCCCACGTCCCGAGGTGACCTAAGGGAGGCTCCACCGCAGTTCGTGCGGCTTTCGTCGGGTTCGGGCGGTTTAGCGCGTGAGAATGGCGCTAGGTGTTGCCGGAATGGGATCCAGCGGTATCACCGGCCCGTGCTCCCGTCGATGAGCTCCCGAAGGATGTCGGCATGGCCTGCATGGCGCGCCGTCTCCTCGAGTAGGTGCATCAGCACCCAGCGAAGGTTCACAGGGGCTTCGTCTCCGACGTCCCGGCACGACTCGTCGAGGCTCGATGCCGACGCCACGATGGAGTCCGTGCGTGTCCAGGTCGTTCGGTACGCCTCGAGGGCAGCCGCCAGGGTGTCGTCCGGATGCACGGTGTCGTCGGGGAGGTTCAACTCCTCTCCGGCGAAGCGGCGTTGGATCCACAACGATTCCGCACGCGCCACATGCTTGATCAACCACAGCATTGTCGTGCCGCTGCCCACGAGCGAACGCCGCGCCGCGGCCTCGTCGACACCGGACGCCTTTCGGACCAACGAGTCACGTTGGTACTGAAGGAGCGCTCGGAGGGTGTCGCCTTCGTCGCCCTCGAGTCGAGGCGGTTTTCGGTCGGGCACGTCCTGAGTCTACGACCCGTCGTCATGGTTTCAGCGTGGGTGATTGGCGTCGTCCCCGTGATCGTTGCCACGCGGTGGTGCGAGACTGGCGCCACCCTCACGGCCTGGGCAGGCAGTAGTGAATGGCGTAACGCATCCGGGACGGGACGCCGACACCGGCCGGTTGGGGGAGTGAGATGCAATGTCGGGCGATCCACACCAGACGCGGGTCGGTCGTGGAGGGGGATTGCAGGACGAGGTGGAAGTCCCCGGCACGAATCATCGACTTGATGGCGGCCAGCGACGGCTCTGGGATCGTTCCCGTGAAACCACCGATGGGCAGCACTTCCTGGCCGCTCACGTAGACGAAGGGGGCGGCGAGGGCCGAGGTTTGGGTGGCCATGAGGTAGGGCGCGCCTCGGCGGGCCTGCTCGAGGGCGGGGAGCAGCTTGGACGTGGCCGTGGCGATGTCGAAGAACGCCCGGACCTCATGGGTGACAGTGGTCGGTTGGAATGGCGTATCGAAGGGCCCGAGGCGATTTGACGCCATGGTGGCGCAAGCCACCGTGGGGACGGCGAGAACGACCACGAGCGCCCCGACGAGGCCCGTGGCCAGAAGTGGCGGCCGGGCAGGGAGCCTTCCCGAAAGGGCAATGACCACCGCTACGACCACGCCTAGCCCGAGCACCGCAGGTGCCAACCATGGCCGCAGACCCGTTCCGGCCGCGGGGAGGAGCCACGCCGCGTACCCCACGGTGATCAGCACCGTCGCCGCCACGGTGAGTCGCGCCCGAGTCGACTGGCGCCTTCTCCAGGCCAGAACTGAACCGGCCGCGATCAGGCCTGCGACGGGCGGGGAGAGAGCCGCTGTGTAGTACGAGTTGATGCTGGAGCTGAAACTGAAGGTGATGGCGAAGGCCAGCAACCAGGCCCCCCACAACAGGACACTCGTCTTGAGAGGGTCCCGCCGCGGCTTGCGCCGGGTCGCGGCGAGGCCGGCCAAGAGCGCGATGAGGGCAGCGAGGAGGAGCCACCCGATGTCCCGACCGAAGGAGCCGGTCAGCAGCCGGTTCCATGCCGCGGGAGGCGGTGGCGGAATCTGGAGGCCGATGGATCGGGTCAGGAGCTGGTTGGGCGACGGCTGATCCAGGCGACCGAAGCCGTTGTAGACGAAGACCTGTTGGAAGAGCGAGTTGTCTTGACTGCCGTCGACGTACGGTCGCATCGAAGCCGGTGTCGACGTCACGACGGTCATCCAGCACAACGAGACCACCGTGGCGGCAGTCCCCATCGCTCCGACGCGCAGCAGGCGTTGCCGCCAGGGTCCCGCCGCCGCAGTCAGGTAGATCAGGCCGAGCGCGGGGAGGACGATCCACGCTTCGACCATCTTCGCCTGGAAGGCGACGCCGACCCAGAAGCCGCTCAGCAGCATGCTCCGCCACCGGTGGGTCGTCAGGGCGGCGACACTGGCATCGGCGGCGAGCAGCAGCGCCAGGACCATGAGGGAGTCCGAGATGTTGCCCCGGTTCAACGCCACCGTCGCCGGTGAGAGTGCCAGGACAGTGGCGGCCACCAGTCCGGCACCGGGACCGCACAATCGGCGCACGACCCGATACAGGACGAGGACTGCGACCACGCCTTCGACCACCTGGGGAAGGACGATCGCCCACGTGTGGATCCCGAAGGCGCGAACCGAGAGGGCCTGCACCCAGAATGCTCCGGGCAGCTTGTCGAGTGAAATCGTGCCCGCCGGGTCGAAAGCGGAAAAGAAGAAATCGTGCCAGCTCGTGGACATGCTCCTCACGGCGGCGGCGTAGTACACCTCGAGGTAGGTGCCTGCCCGCCACGTATAGAGGAACGCAGACAGCAGCGCCACCATCAGGAGCAAGGGGCGAGCCCAGCCCGGCTGTCCTTCGGGGGAACGCCAAAAGGCCAGGCGGCTCAGCCGTGTCCAACCAGTGGGGGAGCGGACTTCGGACTCCTTTCCGGCTTCGGACGCGTTCATGGTGCTCATGGGGGTTGGTGTCGTTCGTCCCTGTGCGAGCTCAACGCGCGTTGTCCGGAAGCTCGCCTGGGTCGTTGGCGCGGGCGTCACCGTCGCCTTCGATGAGCGACGCCAGGGTCGCCATGGCGTTCGCAAAGGACTGGGCACCCACGCGTGCGACCAGTCGGGCGTCCACGCGGTCGACCGTCGCCTTGACCACAGCGGCCGCGCTCTGCCCTCGTTCGGTCAAGGTGATCGTGAGTCGCCGGCGGTCGTCGGGATCGACGGTGCGGTCGAGGTAGCCCCGGGTGACCAAGGTGTCGACGAGCTGTCCTGCGGCCTGTTTGGAGACCCCCATCTGTTTGATGAGCTCGCTCAACGGCGTCCCGGTCCGGGCCATTCCGCCGATCACGTAGGCCCCGTTGCGTGGCATGTCGTCGCATCCCGCCTCGTCCAGGGCCTTGCGGATCGACGCCCGGTACACGTCGCGCGCCCGCCGGAGGAGAGCCGGGGTGGGCCAGTCGTCCCACCAGCCGCGGGGCCCGGTCATGTGCCGAGATTATAGACAACGGTGTTGATAGTCTATATTAGGTACTAGTTTGGGTCCGGGGTCCAGGGGTCCCACGCAGGACGGGGGCGTCCCGGTCCCGTTGATGCCAAACCGATCGCCCCCCATCATGTCGGCATGGCCGCCAGCCTCCCGTTGCCGACGCTGCTGTGTGCGGTCCTCTTCGCCTTCACGATCGAGTTCGACAACGAGTCCGAGCACCGCATGGCGCACTGGACGACGAGGACCGGCAAGGCTGCCGCCCCGAGCGGTGCCCCCTGGCTGGTGTCGCAGGTCATGTGGTCGAACGTCATGCGATGCGTCACCGAGGAGGGCGTCTCTGTCCGCGACCTCCATGCCCGGTCCCGGACCACCAGGGACTCGCTCGGCGGTCTCCGATCGGGGCGGGTCGAGCGAGGAGGCCCTCGCCAGCGTGGATTCCTTCAACAGGCGCAACGCCGAGACCGGTGAGCGCATGGGCGCGTACGGTCTCGGTGACGACTCAGCTCCAAGACGGTTGCGGGTGCGCGGCGCCGGCCGTGACCGATGGCCTGGGCTGCCGGGATCCACGCCGCCAGCCCGACCGTCCGGATCACAGGTATGCCAGGACGTCCTCAGCGAATCGTGCCGAAGCCCGGGATCAAGGGAAGATCGAGTGGGGTGACCCACCCCGGCGGGCAGTCGTTCACTGCGGGGACCGCGTTCAGTGCACGTAGCCCGGTGGCGAGGCAGCCGGCGGCGGCGGCATCGCGCCCGCTCCCGTCGGTGAACCGGAAGGCTGTCTCCTGTGTGATCGACGGCGACCCGTCGATCTCGACCCGGTACACGTCGTCTTGAGTGCCGCGTGGCCAATCGGGGGCAGCGTCAGTGCCCACCCGGTTCACGTGCTCCAGGCCGATTCGAGTCTCACCGCGGAATATGCCGTTGATGGTGAACCGGATGGCGGCCACCTCCCCTGGTGCGATGACGCCCTTGGCCGTCGTGATGGCCTTGTCCGTGACCCACTTCTCCCAGGTCGTGGTGATCTGGTCGAGCTCGATGCCGACGGCGTGGGCGATCATCGGCACAGTGGCGCCCCACGACATGACCAGGATGTCGGTGTGCTCGAGCAATGGAGTGAAGTCGGCCGATCGACCGATGCCCATCTCCTCCTCGTAGTCACCCTCGTAGTTGATGTAGTCGAGGATCTCGAGCGCTTTCACGCTGCGGACCTCGCCGCAGAGCCCCATCAGGGTCATGGGGAAGAGATCGTTGGCGAAGCCAGGATCGATGCCGGTGGTGAAGCACGACGCTCCGCCCTCTGCGCACGCGTCGCTGATGGGATCGACCCACGACGGCGGGTTCAGCGCCATGGAAGGCCAGACCCAGGGGGTCATGGCCGTCGAGCAGACGTCGATTCCGGCTCTAAGGAACGTGCCCATGAGCGCGATGTTGTCGGCGGCATGCGCGGCGGTCGGCCCGTAATGCACGAGGGCGTCGGGTCTGAGTGAGGCCAGGGCGTCGACGTCGTCGGTGGCAGTGACGCCGACGGTGCCGATGCCGCAGATCTCGCCGACGTCACGACCAACCTTTTCGGGGGCGCTGACGCCCACACCGACCAGCTCGAACGCGGGGTGCCGAACGATCTCTGGGATCACCATCCGGCCCACGAACCCGGTACCCCACACCACCACCCGCTTCGGCGCGCCGGTCATCGGACCAGCTCGCCGGCATTCACGAGCAGGTACTGCCCGGTCACGGCCTTGGCGTGATCGGAGGCGAAGAACACCGCCACATCGGCCACCTCTCCGTCTTCGGTCATCCGGCGGAGCGGGAATCCCCCTACAAGTTCGTGAAGGACCTCTTCTTCGGTCCGGCCTTGGTGTCGAGCCGTCCCCGACACGTACCGCTGGACGTTCGGGCCCCACATCCAAGAGGGGACCACCATGTTGCAGCGGATGTTGTCCGGTCCGAGCTCGTCTGCCAGGTAGTAGATCGTTGTGAGCAGCGCGCTCTTGGACGCAGCGTATCCGGCCTGCGGCATCGCCGGCTTGAACATGGACTGCGAGCCGATGAAGACGACCGAGCCACCGCCAACCTCCTTCATGGCCTTGGCCA
>JGI12269J14319_10001898_pt1 | contig 20492 bp, 18 predicted proteins | sample PeaSoiSIISIP2007_FD_14319 | JGI IMG/M metagenome (IMG submission 14319)
CGCCAAAGCCCCTCTCCCGTGAAAGCGGGAGAGGGTGGCCGCCGCGCAAGCGGCGGACGGGTGAGGGTGCGGGTGGGCGGTCTCCCACCGCGCTCGCCTTTGCTCACCTCCGGCAATTCGACAGGCACGCGCGACCGCGCCATAGTCGCTATCCGGAAAAGGTGAGACGTCGGAGGAATTCGATGGCAGGCGTCCAAGAAATCATGCTCCGCGTCGCTGGTTGCGGCGTCAGCGTGAAGCGGGCGGGGAAGGGGCCGCCGCTGCTGTTCCTGCACGGCGGGGGCGGGGCGCCGCGTTGGTTGCCGTTCATGGCCAGGCTCGCCGAGCGCTTCGACGTGATCGTGCCGGAGCATCCGGGCTTTGGGCGCTCGGAGACGCCGGAGTGGCTCGACACCATCGGCGACCTCGCTTTCTTCTATCTCGATTTCATCAGGCAGCTCGAGCTCGAGCGGGTTCACCTCGTCGGCAGCTCCATGGGCGGCTGGATCGCGGCGGAGCTCGCGGTGCGCTCGACCCACGACCTCGCGAGCCTCGCGCTGATCGCGCCGGTCGGCATCCGCGTCAAGGGCGCGCAGAAAGCCGACATCTTCCTGTGGTCCCATGAGCAGCTCACGCGCAACTTGTTCGCCGATCCAGGCTTCGCTGAGGTCATCCTCAAGATGCCCGTCACCGAGGAGGAGCAGGACCAGCGGCTCAAGAACGCGCTCGCAATGGCGAAGCTCGGTTGGCAGCCGCGGCTCTATAACCCGCACCTCGCAAAGTGGCTGCATCGGATCGCCGTGCCCACGCTGATCTGCTGGGGCGACAGCGACAGGCTGATCCCACCCGCCTACGGGCCCGCCTTCCGCGACCTCATCCCGGGCTCGCGGCTCCAGGTGTTCGAGCGCTGCGGGCATCTGCCCCACGCCGAGTGCGGAGAGAAATTCGTGCGAACGCTCACCCAGTTCATCGAGGGGGTGCGGCCATGAAATTCTTCATGATCCACCTGATGCCCTACGCGGACCTCGATCTCACCTACGACCAGAAATACGATTCCGCCTGGGTCACGCTGCCGAACAGCTACTACGACCCCGTCAAAGGCGCGAAGCTCTACAACCGCTATCTCGACGAGCTCGAGTACGCGGACGAGCTCGGCTTCGACGGCATCTGCGTCAACGAGCATCATCAGAACGCCTACGGATTGATGCCGATCCCCGGCGTGATGGCGGGCGCGCTGGCGCGCCGGACCAAGCAGGCGAAGATCGCGGTACTCGGCCGCGCGCTGCCGCTGCTCAACAATCCGCTCACGGTCGCGGAAGAATACGCCATGATCGACAACATCTCGGGCGGGCGGTTGATCGCGGGCTTCGTGCGCGGCATCGGCGCCGAGTATCACGCCTGGGGCGCCAATCCCGCGGAATCACATGACCGCTTCCACGAGGCGCACGATCTCATCGTGCGCGCCTGGACCGAAATCGGCCCGTTCCCCTTCGAGGGCAAGTACTACAACTTCCAGTACGTGAACACCTGGCCGCGGACGTTTCAGCAGCCGCATCCGCCGATCTGGATTCCCTCGCAGGGCAGCCGCGAGACCATCGAATGGGCCTCGCACCCCTCGCGCAAGTACACGTATCTCCAGACCTTCAGTCCGGCGACGGCGCTCGCGCGGTACATGGCGATGTACAAGGAGGCGGCGGAGAAGCAGGGCTACACCGCGACGGCGGACCAGGTGGGCTGGGCGGTGCCGATCTATGTCGGCGAGACCGACGCGCGCGCCGATGCGGAGGCGAAGCCGCACATCGAGGCCTTCATGAACAAATTCCTGCGCATGCCGCAGGAAATGCTGCTGCCGCCGGGCTATCTCTCGCTGCAATCGATGAAGGGCGTGCTCAAGGCCAAGGGCGCGATGATGGCGGGCGCACACACCATCGACGGCCTCCTCGACAAGGGCATGTTCATCTGCGGCAGCGCCGAGACCGTGCGCCAGCGGCTCGCCCAGTACCAGAAGCAGATCGGCTTCGGGAAACTGCTGCCGATGCTGCAGTTCGCGACCTTGCCGCACGACCTCACCAAGGCGAGCATGGAGCGCTTCGCCAAGAAGGTGATTCCGGCGTTTCGCGGCGTGGCATGATGTATGGTGCGGTCCTTCGACGCGCTTTGCTTGCTCAGGATGAGGATTTTTCTTTGCGGATCACCAATCGCCCTCATCCTGAGCAAGTGAGCGAAGCGAGCGCGTCGAAGGACGCACGGACAGGGGCGGGATTGAGAGGCCCGAGACCATGGACCTGACCGAGCTCGCGGCGCTGCGCCAATATATGGGCCGCACCCAGACGCTGACCGACGTGCTGACGCCGGTAGCGCCGACGCTGCTGGCTGCGACGATCGATCGCGACGATCCTCCCTACAAGGCCGGCGACGAGCTGCCGCCCAACTGGCACCGGCTCTATTTCCTGACGGCGGTAAGGCCGGCGGACGTCGGGCCCGACGGGCATCCCGCGCGCGGCAAATTCCTGCCGCCGGTGCCGCTGCCGCGTCGGATGTTCGCGGGCGGCCGCCTCAAATTCCTCCGGCCGCTTCGCATCGGCGACACCGTGACGCGCGTCTCGGAGATTCTCGGCGTCGAGGGCAAGCAGGGCCGCAGCGGCGATCTCGTCTTCGTGACGGTGCGTCACCGCTTCTCCGCCGGCGGCGCGGTCGCGCTGGAGGAGACCCAGGATCTCGTCTATCGCGGTCCCGGCGGCGGCGAGGCCGTGCCGGAGCCGGTCGAGCCGGCGCCGTGGGAACGCGTGGTCAATCCTGATCCGGTGATGCTGTTCCGCTACTCCGCGCTCACGTTCAACGGCCACCGGATCCACTACGACTATCCCTACGTGACGCAGGAGGAGAGCTATCCCGGACTCATCGTGCACGGTCCGCTGATCGCGACCTTGCTGCTCGATCTCCTGCGGCGGGAGCGGCCGCAGGCTCGGGTGGCGGAGTTCTCGTTCCGGGCGAAGCGGCCGCTGTTCTCGCCCAATCCCTTCAGCGTGCGCGGTTGGCCCGCGGCGGACGGGCGCAGCGTCCGCCTGGTCGCGGTCAACCCCGAGGGCTCCGCGGCGATGGTGGCGGAGGCGGTGCTCGCGGCATGAGCGGCGTGCTCGCGGGCCTGCGCGTCGTCGAGAGCGCGGCTTTCGTGGCGGCACCGTCGGCGGGCATGACGCTCGCCCAGCTCGGCGCCGACGTCATCCGCATCGATCCTCTGGCCGGCGGTCTCGACGCGCAGCGCTGGCCGGTCACCAAGGACGGCAAGAGCCTCTACTGGGTGGGACTCAACAAGGGCAAGCGCTCGATCCGCATCGATATCGCCAAGCCCGAGGGCCGCGAGCTCGCGGCGGCGCTCATCACCGCGCCCGGCGAGTACGCCGGCCTCTGCCTCACGAATTTTCCTGCCACCGGCTGGCTCGACTACGCCGCGCTCAAGCGGCGCCGGAGCGACCTCGTGATGGTGAATATCGTCGGCGATTCCACGGGGCGTACTGCGCTCGACTACACCGTCAATGCCGCCGCCGGTTTCACCTTCGTCACCGGCCCCACCGATGTTGCCGGTCCCGTCAACAACGTGGTGCCGGCCTGGGACCTCGTGACCGGGCAGAGTGCCGCGCTCGGTCTGATTGCCGCCGAGCGACACCGGCGCCTCACCGGCGAGGGCCAGCTCGTGCGCATCGCGCTCTCCGACGTCGCCTTCGCGACCGCGGGCGCGCTCGGCTACATCGCCGACGTCGAGATCAACGACGCCCATCGCCCTCATTACGGCAACGACGTATTCGGCGCTTATGGCCGCGACTTCGCGACGAAGGATGGGCGGCGCGTGATGGTGGTCGCGATCAGTCGCGGCCAATGGGAGGCGCTCAAGAAAGCGACCGGGTTGGCCGAGAAATTCGAGCTCGCGGCGCGCGCCCTCGATCTCGACTTCTCGCGCGAAGGCGACCGCTACGAGGGCCGCGCCGCCATCGCCGCGATCCTCGAGCGCTGGTTCGCGGCGCATGACTTCGCGGACGCCGCGGCGGCGCTGGAAAGCACCGGCGTCTGCTGGGGGCCGTATCAGACGTTCCAGCAGATGGTGCGGGAGGACCCGCGGGTCTCGCCGGCCAATCCGATGTTTGAGCGCATCGAGCAGCCCGGTATCGGCTCCTATCTCGCCGCCGGCAATCCGCTCGATTTCGGCGCGTCGCCGCGCGGCACGGTGCCCCGCGCGCCCATCCTCGGCGAGCACACGGACGAGATCCTGCTCGGCGTGCTCAAGCTCAGCGAGCGCGAGGTGGGCGCGCTCCACGACAAGGGGCTGGTGGCCGGCAGCGCACTCTAGGTGGTGTGCGCCTCAGAGGAAGCCGGTGGAGATCCAGGGGATCAGGGCCACGATCACCAGCGCGACCAGAAGCGCGCCGAGGTAGGGCCAGATGCGGCCCATGGCGGCATCCGGCGGAACGCGGCCGATGGCGCAGGCGGCATAGAAGCCGACGCCGAAGGGCGGTGCGAAGAGTCCGATGCCCATGGCGAGGATCACCACCATCGCGTAATGCACCTCGTGGACGCCGACGGCGCGCGCGACGGGGAACAGCAGGGGCCCGAACAGCACGATCGCGGGAATGCCCTCGAGAACGCTGCCGAGCACGGCGAACGCGACGATGGAGATGCCGAGGAACCCGAGCTGGCCGCCCGGCATCCCCGCCATCGTGGTCGCAAGCGCCCGGGAGAACCCCGACTGGGTCAGCGCCCAGGCCATCGCCGTGGCGGTGCCGATGATCAGCAGGATCGCGCCGGAGAGCGCCGCCGTCTCCACCAGGATCGGATAGAGCCGCCGCCACTCCACCGGACCATAGATGAAGCGATAGACGGTCGCGCCCACCACGATCGTGTAAGCGATGCCGACGGTGGAGACCTCGGTCGCGGTGGCGACACCCTTGGCGACCACGAGCCGGATCAGGACCGGCAAGGCGAGCGCCGGGATCGCGATCACGAAGCGCCGGCCGATCTCGCCGAGCGAGGCGCGGCGCACCTGACTCAGATCGTCGCCCCGGGAACGAAACCCCGCCACGATCACCAGCGCCAGCGCGCCCACCGCGGCGGGCAGCAATCCCCCCGTGAAGAGCGCGGCGATCGAGACGCCGGTCACCGAGCCGATGGTGATGAGGACCAGGCTCGGCGGGATCGTCTCGGCCATGGCGCCGGAGGAGGCCAGCAGCGCCACGAGCTCGCCCGGCGCGGCGCCACGCTTTTGCATTTCCGGAAACAGCACTGGCGCCACCGCCGCCATGTCCGCGGCCTTCGAGCCGGAGATGCCCGAGACCAGGTACATGGCGCCCAGCAGCACATAGGCGAGCCCGCCCCGGACATGGCCGATGAGCGCGGCGATGCAATCCACCAGCACCCGCGCCACGCGCGTCATCTCGATCAGCAAGCCCAGAAAGACGAACAGCGGCACCGCCAGCAGGACCAACGCCGACATGCCCTCGTCCATGCGGCTCACCACGATGGTGAGCGGCGCGCGGGTGACGAGCGCCAGATAGGAGAGCGTGGAAACGCCGAAGGCGAAGGCGATCGGCACACCCATCAGCACGCAGGCGCCCACCAGGAAGACGAAGAACACCACCAGGTTTCCGTTCCCGAGGCCGAGCAGGAACGGCCGCCCGAGCCAAAAGGCCGCGGCGGTTGCCCCGACGATCGCGAGCCCCGCCGCGACCTCGCCGACGGTCGAGCGCTCGATCAGCTTCGCGAGCGCGATCACGATCATCAGGAGCGCGCCGACGCCGATGGCGGCGACGCGCAAACCGTCGTGGATCTCGAGCGCCGGCGTGGTGATCGGCCACTGGATGTCGAAATAGGCCTTGGCCGGTAGGATGATCTCGAGGACGAACACCGCGACGATCAACGCCGCCACGGTCTCGAAGCCGTTCCGCCAGCGCTTCGGGATCCGCGCCACCACCGTGGTGAGGCGCATGTGCTCGTCGCGCCGGAGCGCGATCACCGCGCCCAGCATGGCGAGCCAGAGGAACAGGATCGAGGCGAGCTCGTCCGACCAGGTCAGCGGCCGGTTGAAGACATAGCGCGAGACCACGCCGGCGAGCAGCACCGTGACCTCGACCGCCACCAGCACGGCCGCCGCGATCTCGGTCGCAAGGGCGAGCGCGCGGTCGAGGCGCTCGAAGCGCATGGCCGCGCGCGTCCCTTGCTCGCGGCCTTAGGCGAGGCTCCCCGCGTATTTTTCCAGGACCGCCCACGCCTCGTCGCCGTACTTGCCCTTCCACTCCGCGTAAAATCCGGCCTTTCTCAGCGCGGCGCGGAACGGCTCCGTGTCCGGCGCGTTGAACACCATGCCCTTGGCCTTGAGGCTGTCCGCGAGAGAGGCGTTGAGCTTCGCCACGTCGGCGCGCTCGTTCATCGCGGCTTCGTTGAAGCTGCGGGCGACGATCTCCTGCAGTTCCGGCGGCAGCTTCGCCCACGACGCCGCGTTCGCCAGCATCCAGAACCCATCCCACATGTGGTTGGTCACGGAGCAGTATTTCTGGACCTCGTAGAGCTTCGCGGTCTCGATGATGGCGAGCGGGTTTTCCTGGCCCTCGACGATGTGGGTTTGCAGGGCGGAGTAGACCTCGCTGAAGTTGATGCTGGCGGGTGAGGCCTCGAATGCCTTGAACATCGAGGTCCAGAGCGGGCTCACGGGCACGCGGATCTTGAAGCCCTTGAGATCGTCCGGCGAGTTGATCGGCTTCGTGCTGCTGGTGATCTGGCGATAGCCGTTGTCCCAAATCTTGTCGAGGCTGTGGAGGCCGGCCTTGGCGACCGCGCCGCGCACATGGGCGCCGAGCTCGCCATCCATGGCCGCCCAGACCTGATCGTAGCTCTTGAAGGCGAAGCCGATGCCGTTGATGGAGGCGACCGGCACCAGCGTGGCGAGGATCAGGCCCGAGAGCGTGAAGTAGTCGATGGCGCCCGTGCGCACCTGGGACAGCATATCGGTGTCCCCGCCGAGCTGGTTGTTCGGGAAAATCTCGATCTCGACCCGCCCTTTGGTGTCCGCCTTGATCTTGGCGACCGCCTCCTGGGCGCGCGTGTTCATGGGGTGCGTGACCGGCAGATTATTGGCGTATTTCAGGCTGAACTCGGCCGCGCGGGCGCGCCCGGTCAGCACGGCCGGCGCCGCGATGGCCACGGCCGCACCAGTCACTGCCCGCGCCACGAACCGTCGGCGGGTGATCGTCATGAGACTTGCCTCCCTTTCCTCGATTGCGGGATTCCGCTTAGCGCGACAGTGTCGGAGAGCCTGGCGCGCCGCAAGGGCCGGAATTGCCGGATCGCCGCGGCGAGGCGCCACAGTCTGGCGGGTCCGGCGCGACTACCGCCTCGCCGCCTTCGCCCGCTCCAGCCGATGCACCACGAGGTTGGAGGCGTCGCGGCCGCCCCAGCCCGCTTGCGCCGCGCCCTCGTAGCACTCGAACGCCTTCGCGGTGACCGGCAGCTCCACGCCCATGGCGCTGCCGACCGCCAGCATGGTGCGCAGGTCCTTGCGCATGCCGTCGATGTCGAAGCCGACTTCGGCCTTGGGTCCTTCCTTAAGCGCCGCCACCAGCTTTGGTCCGCGGTTCTTGAGCGCGTTGGCGCCGCCCGAGCTGTCGGCCATGATCTCGATCAGCTTCTCGGGCGCGATGCCGGCATCGCGGACCAAGGACGCCGCTTCGCCGAGCGCCTCCCAATAGACCGCGAGCGGCAGGTTGATCGCGAGCTTCATCGCCGATCCCGTGCCATTGGGGCCAAGCAGGTCCACGCGCCGGCAGAGTTGGTCGAGCACCGGCCGGGCGCGCGCGAAATCGGCGGTGCTGCCGCCGGCCATGCCCAAGAGCTTGCCTTCGCGGGCGGGTCCTACCGTGCCGCCGACCGGACATTCGAGGAGAGCGGCTTTCTTGGCATGGACGCGCGCGGCGAGCGACCGGATGGTCTCGGGCGCCACCGTGCTCATGTCCACGAAGAGTTTGCCGATGACCTCGCCGGAGAGGAGCCCGTTTGGCCCATCGTAGACCGCCTCGATTGCCCTGGCGTCGGTCAGGATGGTGAGCGTGAGCTCGGTCGCTTGCACGACGGCGGCGGGCGAGGGCGCCAAGGTCGCGCCGCGCTGGAGCAAGGCCTTTGCCTTCTCGGCCGTCCGGTTCCAGACCGTCAGGCGATGGCCGAGGTCGATCAGCCGCTCGCCCATGGCGGAGCCCATGCGTCCCGTGCCGATCAGTCCGATTTCCATGGCTCGCTCCTCGAATTTTTGCGGACACGACGATCGTGCCGCGTCCCGCGGGCGAGCGAAAGGCCGTCTTGTGTTGCGCGGGATCGCCGTCGCGCTAGGATCGGCACGATGTCCGAAATCCACGCCTTGCCCGCGCGCGACGCGCACGCCGCCGAGAGGCTCACGGCGGCGGCGGCGCATCTTTCGGCCGCCGATCTGCGTCTCGCCGAGGTGATCGGTCGGATCGGCCCCTGCGGACTTCGGCGTCGGCCCGGCGGGTTCCCGCGCCTGTTCCGCTCGATCCTGGGCCAGCAGCTCTCGATCAAGGCGGCGGCGACCATCCATGGCCGGATCGTCGCCGCCAGCGGCGACACCGTCACGCCCGAGAGCGTGCTGGCCTTGCCCGACAAGGCCTTCGCGCAGGCGGGCGTATCGCGCCAGAAGGCGCGCTATCTCCGGGCGCTCGCCGAGATCGCACGCGACGATCCCCGGTTCTTCGATCGCCTGCCGCGGCTCTCGGACGATGCGGCGATCGAGCGGCTGACCGCAATCCTCGGCGTCGGCCGCTGGACCGCCGAGATGTACCTGATCTTCTGCCTGGGCCGGCTCGATGTGCTGCCCTTGGGCGACGTGTCCATTCATGCCGCGGCCGCCGACGTGCACGGGCTGCGCCGGCGCGTGCTGCCGAAGCGGTTGATGCGATTGGCCAAGCCGTGGCGGCCCTACCGCAGCGTTGCGGTCTGGTACCTCTACGAGCACCTGGACACGAATCGCGCCGGAGCCTGATCTCGGCTGGACCGACCGGTGGGCCTTTTGGCTCGGGCCAATTCGCTCTACCGTAAATGGTGTCTTAACGGTTACCGTTCGTTAGGGGTTGTTGTCCTAGGTTCGGCAGAAGTGAGGGCCACCCGGGCTTGGGGCAGGCAACCGGCGGTATTTCAGTCCAAATGAGCGGCGTGCCCATGACGACGACGGCAGGCTACGAGGGTGAGCGCGACCAGCTGGTGGCCGTGGCCTTCGCTGCCTCGGATCTGCTCGTCGAGCTCGACGACAACGGCACGATCACGTTCATCGCCGGCGCGGTCGACCGGATCGGCGCGAGCGTCGCCCGCTCGCCGGTTGGATTGCCGCTGAGCGATCTCTTCGATCCCGCCGATCGCGTGGCGGTGCGCGAGCACGCGACGCGCGTCGCCGCGGGACATCCGATCTCGCCCCTGCTGGTGCGTCTGCGCCGCGGAGCCACACAGACCATGCTGTTCGGCGGCTGCCGGTTGCCGCAGGAGCGCACGATCCTGTTTCTCGGCATCGGCGACGACTCCGGTCAGCGCTCGAGCGCGCTCAGCTTGATCGCCGAGACCGAGCGCGGCCTGATGAGCCGGCCGGTCTTCACGGCCCTCGCGATGCGCCGGCTTCCCGAAGACCTTGCCGGCGGCCTACGGATCAGCTTCATCGAGGCGGTCGGCTTCGCGGCGCTCGCCGGGCACATACAATCGGCGATGATGGGAGGGTTTGCCACCGCGATCGCGCGCCAACTTCGCTTGAGCGGGCCCGGCGTCGAGGCCGTCGGCGATCTCGGACGCGGCCGATATGGCGTGCTGCATCGCGGACAGATCGATGTCGCGCAGGTGCAGGACGCGGTTCTCGCGCTGGTTCATGCGATGGCGCCGAACGCGCCTCGGCCGACGATCGCCACCGCCACCATGGAGCCGGGCCGGGACGAATTGCACGGCCGCAAGGCCGCGCGGGTGGTGCGCTATGCAATCGAGCGCTTCGCGGCCGGCGGCGATCGGGCGGCGGCGCTGGTCGTGCCGGCGGCCGACCTCGACGTGATTTTTCCCGACACGGTCGATCGCGTCGCCGGTCTCGAGCGCATCATCGAGGACGGCGCTTTCGACCTCGCCTATCAGCCCGTCGTCGATCTCAAGGATCGGACGGTGAAGCATGCGGAGGTGCTTGTGCGTTTCGCCGACGGCACGACGCCGCTCGCGGCCATCGCGGCATCGGAGGCCGCCGGCATGATCGGCGATTTCGACCTCGCGATCTGCTCGCGCGCGATCGATCATCTGGCGGCGCGGGTGCCGGACGTGCCAGCCGTGGCGGTGAACCTCTCGGGCCGGTCGCTCGAGACCCGGGGCTTTGCCGGCCGGCTGTCGGCGCTCCTGGAGGCGCGCAAGGCCGATCCGACCCGCCTCATGTTCGAGCTCACCGAGACCGTGATCCTGGGCGAGGTCGAATCCGTCAACCGCGTGGTGCAGGATTTGCGTCAGCGCGGATTCCGCTTTTGCCTGGACGATCTCGGCTCAGGGGCCAATTCCTTCCATTACCTGCGCAGCATTCCCGTCGATTTCGTCAAGATCGACGGCGCCTTCGGCCGAGACGCGCTCAACAACGAGCGCGACCGCTCGTTCCTGCGCTACGTCTCGGGCTTCTGCCGCGAGAACAACATCCTCGCGATCGCCGAGATGATCGAAACCGAATCCGAAGCCGAGCGGTATCGCGATCTCGGCATCGACTACGGGCAGGGCTATCTCTTCGGCCGCCCCGTCATCCACCGCCCGAAAGATTGATCCGCCGCCGGCTTATTCCGCGGCGACCGAAGCCAAAGCCGAGATGAACTCGGCCGTGCGCGTGAGATGCGCGACGAGCAGCTCGCAGGCGCGCGCGGCATCGCGCGCAAGCGCGGCTTCCATGAGATCGCGATGCTCGCGCTCGAGGTCCCGCGCCCAGACCTTCGGCGGCGTGCGGATCATGCGGTAATGACGATAGCGCTCCATCTGATCCGTCAGCATGCTCACGAATTTGATCAGCCACGGCGACCTGCAGGCGCCGATCAGCGCGTCATGGAAAGCGCGATGCCGCCGCTCCCAATCCTCCGCGGATGCGTCGGTGGCGCGCGGGACGGGGGCCTTCGAGAGCCGATGGAAAGCCGCAACCACCTCTGACTCCCAGCGCTCGTCACCGTTGGCAAGCGAGGCGCTCAGCGCATCGACCTCGAGCTTCTGGCGCAAGGCCGTGACCTCCCACATCTCGTCGAGCGAGATGGCGGCCGCGCGGAACCCGCGCTGGCCCACGGCCGTGACGAGCTTGTCCTCGACGAGACGCGACAGCGCCTCGCGCAGCGGGCTCACGCCCAACCGGTATTGCTCCTTGAGCGCATCGAAGCGCAGCGGCTGACCCGGGTGCAGCCGGCCCATGACCAAGTCCGAGCGCAGACGGCGATAGGCGACTTCACCCAGCGTACGCGCGCCCTCGATACCTTCTGCTGCCGCCATCGGCAGCGCGGCACGTTTCATCCCTAGACCCCCGTTTTTTTGGGGCGGCTTTTGTTTTGCCGCTCCGCTCTTGAGCTTATCGGTACCACGAAACGAGCGGCCGAAGCCAAACACTTGTTCGCGATAGTTTTGGAAATTCAAGGCGCAGCGGGCCGAGGCCGATGTCTAAGCCCAATGCTTACACGCTTCGCTTTCGTATCCGGCAGAGTCGCGGGCGTCGAGGGGAGTTCCGGAGACCACAGCCGCTCGACATGATGGGACTTCACCTCGCGTACCTGTCTTTCGAGTGCTTGCCGATGCCGACAAATATTACAGCTTTTCACGCGATCACTGCGAAAGGATTGTCCGCCTTGTCCTGCCGGGGAATTCCGGCTTGCCACGGTCGACTGCAGACGGTACGGTCGTGTCCGGCAATTGGCAGCGGGGAGATTTTCCAGACAATCTGCCGGCGTTCGGCCGAGCGCTCTATCAGTGGTCGCGCGGGCGAGAGTGGAACGCCGTAGAGATTGCGTCGCGGGTTGATTGCCGGAGACGGCCCCAGGGGGCTGCAGGCGTTCCGATGTCGGCTGTGGCTGGTGCGCTGACGTCGGGTTGCGTGGTGCAATGGATTGGGCGGGAGGGGCATGGTCGCCAAGCTTGCGAAGTGGGGGGCGAAGCTATTCCCCGAGCGACAAATCCTGATCCGGACCGAAGGCCGGATATCATACATTTCGCTGACGCGCCGCTCGCAGATCGCCGCGGCAGCCGGAGCGGTGCTGGGTGTTGCGGCGTTCGGGTATCTCGTGGTCGGCTACGTGCATTTCGGCCATGTGATCTCGGCCAAGCAGGCGCAGGTCGCGCGGGCCGAACTGTCGAACAAGGAATTGCGTCGTCAGCTCTCGGACCTAAAGTCGCAGCTGGCGACGGCGACCGCGGAAATGGACGGTACGCAGTACCGCCTCGACGTCATCGGATCGGAATACGGCACACTACAGGGCTCGCTCAGCGATACCGAGCAGGCGCTCCAAGGCATCGCGGATGCGCGCACGCAGCTGATGGCCGAGCGCGACGACCTGCTCGCTCAGTTGCAGCAGGCGCAGGACGATGCCAGCTCGAAGGCTGACTATGCCGCGCAGCTCGCCCAGAGCCTGGAGGAGAACAAGAGCGAACTCAGTCAAACCGAGGCGCAGCGTCGCACGCTGAGCGCCCGGATCCAGCAGCTCGAGAAGGACGTGCAAGCGTCCAATGCCCGGGCGCTCGAGTTCAAGGCCGGGTTCGACGGCACGCAGGCAAAGCTCCAGCAGATCAGCAGCGAGCGCGAGCGGCTAATGGCCGAGCGCGAGCGCTTGGCCGCCGAGCGCGACGCCTTGAAGCAAAAACTGCAAAGCGTCGAGGAGCGCCTCTCCAAGGCCGACACCAAGCCGCCGACGAGCGTGGCGTCGTTGCCCAAGGAGACTCAGGCCAAGGGCGAGGGCGTGCTCCGCAACGTCGAGAGCCTGGTCGCGGCGACCGGCCTCAACGTCGAGAATTTCATCGCGCGGCTGGGCGGACCGACGAAAGGCGAGGGCGGTCCCTATATCGCCCTCGGCACTGCTGCCGCGGTCTCTTCGGAGATCCAGTCGGCGCGCGAGGAGACGCTGCGCAAATTGCTCAAGACCTTGCCGTTGGCCGCGCCGCTTGGGCAATACCAGCTCGAGAGCCCGTTCGGCGCGCGCGTCGATCCCATCAACCACCGCCAGGGATTCCATCCCGGCGTCGATCTCGTGTCCGCATTCCGGTCGCCGGTTTACAGCACGGCTCCGGGGGTCGTGACCTATGCGGGTCTCCGCGACACCTATGGCAAGTTCGTCGAGATCGACCATGGGAACGGCATTTTCACGCGCTACGCCCACCTGCACCGCGTCACCGTGACGCGCGGCCAGAGGATCGGCGCGCACCAGGAAGTCGGCGAGCTCGGCAGCACCGGCCGGAGCACGGGGCCGCACCTGCACTACGAGGTGGTGGTCGATGGCGAGCCGCTCGATCCCGAGAAATTCTTGGAGGTGGGGAAGAGCGTTGTTCAAGTCAAGCGGAACTAAGGAGAAGGCGTCGGGAGGATTCGGCGGTCGCGAGGCTGCACCGTCCATCCTCAGCGGCGACCTCAAGATCACCGGCGACGTCGTCGGCGGCGGCGAGCTGGTGGTCGCGGGCACGGTGCACGGCGACATCGTCGCGAAAAAGATCACGGTCGCCGAGGGTGGCTCCGTGACCGGGGCTGTCGAGGCCGACACGGCGATGGTGGCGGGCACGCTCACCGGCCAGCTCAAGGCCGCGGCGGTGACCCTCGCCAGCACGGCGCGCGTCGTCGCCGACATCACCCACGTCTCGCTGATGATCGAGTCGGGCGCGGTGTTCGAGGGCTACAGCCGTCGCGTCGATTCCATCGAGCAGCGTGGCGCGCCGCTCCCGCTCGCTTTGCCGGCGGGACGTCCCGCCGTCACCACGATCAGCGGCACCAAGACGGCGAGCGCGACCTCCGGGCCTGCCACTCAGGGATCGGTCACCACCGTATCCTGAACGGGGAGCGCGCAGCGCCGGTCAGGGCTGCGCGAGAGCGGCCGCGAAGGTTTCACGGTCGACATTGCCGCCCGAGGCAGTGACCGCCACGGTCTTGCCCTCGATCGCGAATTTGCCGGAGAGCACCGCTGTCAGCGCCGCGGCGCCGCCGGGCTCCACGACCAGCTTCAAATCGGAGAACGCGGTGGCCATGGCGCGCCGGACCTCCGCATCGCTCACGCCATAGCCCGCGGTGACGAGCCGCCGGTTGATCGCGAAGGTGAGCACGCCCGGCGTCGGCGCCAGCAGCGCGTCGCAGATCGAGCGCGCGCTGGGATCGTTGCTCACGCGCTCGCCGGCGATCAGGGACCGCCGGGTGTCGTCGAAACCCTCGGGCTCCGCGATGTAGATCTCGGTGTCAGGGCTCTCCGACGCGACCGCAGTGGCACAGCCGGCGGTAAGACCGCCGCCGCCGCAGCAGACGATGACGGCGTCGAGCTCGGCACCCAGCGCCTTCGCCTGCGCCGCGATTTCGAGGCCGGCGGTGCCCTGGCCGGCGATCACCCGCGGGTCGTCGTACGGCGCCACGATGGTGGCACCGCGCTCCCGGGCGATCTTGCCGCCGACCTCCTCCCGGATCTCCTTGTAGCGGTCGTAGAGCACGACCTCGGCGCCATAGGATTTGGTGTTGGCGATCTTGATCGCGGGCGCATCGGCCGGCATCACGATGGTGGCGGGAATACCCAGCAGCTCCGCCGCGGCGGCAACGCCTTGCGCGTGGTTGCCGGAGGAGTAGGTGACGACGCCGCCGCGGCGCTGGCCCTCGTCAAACTGCACCAGCGCATTGTAGGCGCCGCGAAACTTGAACGAGCCGGTCCGCTGCAGCGTCTCGGCCTTGACCAGCAGCCGGCCGCCGAGCCGCTTGTTGAGCGCCGGCGATTCCAGGAGCGGCGTCAGTACCGCTTTCCCCTTGAGCCGCTCGGCGGCGGCGCGGATGTCGTCGACGGTCGGGAGATCGCGCGGGTCGGCGCTAGAGCGGTCGGAGGAAGGCATCGAGGGCACCGGTCGCTTGCGGCTCGGACAATGACGGAGTATGGCCGGTATCAGGCACAGTTACGCAGACCAAGTCGCGCTTTTCAAGCGCCATGCGGCGGAACACGTCCTCCGACAGCACGTCCGAGAGCGCACCGCGGAACGCCAGCGTCGGGATCGCCATCAGTCCGCGAAACATCGCCCAGAGGTTCGGCATTGCAGTGCGCTGATGATCGAGCGGTTTGGCGAGATTGAGGTCCCAGTCGAAGTGCAGCCGGCCATCCGCGCCTTGGCGATAGGTCGCCTTCGCGTGGGTGCGCCACCAGGCGTCGTCGGCCTTGGGCGCGAGGTTGGGCATCAGATCTTTCAGAAATCGAATCGCGGCGTCCCAGTCGGATTGAGGATAGTCGACGCCGACGTATTGCAGAATGCGGCCGAGGCCAGCGCTCGCGACGTTCGGACCGATGTCGTTGAGCACCACGCCGGCGACGACGCTGGGTCTGAGCACCGCCAATCCCATCGCCAGGAGTCCGCCCAGGGACGTCCCTATGATCACGCAGCGGCCTATACCGGTCGCGGCCAGGAGATGCGAGATATCGTTGATGTAGACGTAAGGGTCGTAGTGCCGCCAGTCCGGATCGTAGGCGGACCGGCCGCGGCCGCGGTAGTCCGGGCAGAGCACGCGGCGCTCGCTCGAGAGACGCACCGCCAACTCCGCGAAGTCGGCGCTGTTGCGCGTGAGACCGCTGAGGCACAGCACGGGCGTCTTGGCCGCAAGCCGGTCGCCGTAGTCGCGGTAGTAGAGCGAGAGCCCATCCTGAGCGCTGATGGTAGCCTCGCGATAAGCCGGCATGAGCGCCGACTACAGCCCCAGCAGCGTCGGCAGCGCGTCGAGATCGCGGATCTCGGCGGCGAGGGTGCCCGGGAGGTTCTCGCGGGGCGCGCCCGCGCGGTTTGCCCACACCGCCGCGAAGCCGAAATGCGCGGCGCCGGCCGCGTCCCATCCGTTGGAGGAGACGAAGCAGACCCGCTCGGGCCGCAGCCTCAGGTGCAACGTCACGAGCTCGTAGACGGTGCGGTGCGGCTTGTAGATTCGCGCGGACTCGACGGAAAGCGCGGCCTCGAGCAGGTCGTCGACCCCGGCGCTCTTCATCGCGGCCGTCAGCATGTCCGGCGAGCCGTTGGAGAGGACGATCGCTTGGCGCTTGGCGCGTTTCAAAACCTCGAGCACGCGGCGCGCGTCGGGAAACGCCTCGATGTGCAGGAAGAGATCCATCAAGCGGTCGCGCAGCGCCGCGTCCTTGATTTCGAGGCTCGCCATGGCGAAATCGAGCGCCTCGCCCGTCACCTGCCAGAAATCGGCGTGCGCCCCCATCAGGCTGCGCAGCCAGCTGTACTCGAGCTGGCGCGTGCGCCAGAGCGCGCCAAGCGCCTCCGCCTTGTCGCCCAGCGCGTCCCGGCACCGCTTCGAGGCCGAGAGGAAATCGAACAGAGTGCCGTAGGCATCGAACACGCAGGCGGTGGTCGAGGCAAGCGGGGCGGCCATCAATGCCTCCTCAAAGGACTAAGCGAATGCGCGGCGAGGCAACTCAGCGCTTCAGATCGAGCGCCAGCGAGAAGGCGAGGTTACGGTCTCCGACACGCAGGCGATAGACCTGCAGGTTCTCGAGCACGCGCTGAACGTAGGTGCGCGTCTCCCGGAACGGGATGCCCTCGACCCAGTCGATCACGTCGACCTCCTTGGCGCGGGGATCGCCCATGTCGTGCACCCATTGGCTCACGCGCGCGGGTCCCGCGTTGTAGGCGGCGACCGCCAGCACGTAAGAGCCGCCGTAATGGTCGAGCATGTCCTCGAGGAATCCGCGGCCCAGCGTCAGGTTGTATTGGGGATCGGTCAGAAGCCGCTGCTGCGAGAACGGGATCTGCAAGTCTTTCGCGACCCTCTTGGCGGTCGCGGGCATGAGCTGCAGGATGCCGCGCGCGCCGGCGTTGCTCACCGCGTTCTGGTCGAAGCCGCTCTCCTGGCGCGCCATGGCGAGCAGGAGCGGTCCCTCGACGCTGCCGCCTGGCGGCACCGGCGTCAGCGGATAGCCCAGCGCGAGCAAGGTCACGCCGGCATAGCTGGCGCGCCGCGCCACGGCGACCGCGAGGTCGGGCCTGGAAATCTCGCCGGAGAGCGCCGCCACCAGCGCATGCTCGGCCGGCGTCTTCGCGAGATCGCTGAGCTTCAGCATGAAAGGCTTGGCGAAATCCGCGGCCTCGGCATCGGCGAGGCAGTGCACGATGCGCACCAGCTCTTTCTGCTCGAAGGCCGCGGTCTCCTGGGCGGTGGGGCGCGGGTCCTCCAGCACCGCCGACTTGCCGTCGGCGCCGATCTGGGCCGCCGCGAGCTGCCCGTAATAGGTCGTGAGGTGTTGCGCGGCGCCGGCGTACCAGCTGGCGGCGAGCTCGCGGTAGCCGAGCTCCTGCGCCGCGCGCCCCGCCCAGTAGCCGCCGCGGGCGAGGCTGATGGGCCGGTTCACGTCGTTATAGAGGTGCAGAAAATGCGCGTAGGCTTCCTTCGCGTCGCGAAGGTAGCGAAGCGAAATCCACCCGGCCAGGAACTCGGCCTCGGCATAGTTCGCGCCATCGGTCATGCCGTGCCGCGCCGCCAAGCGATAAGCCAGCGAGATGTTGCCGTCCTGCAGCGCATGGCGCGCCAGCATCTCGCGCTCGGCCCACCAGAGCTGCGGGCGGACCAGGTCCCTCGGCGCATGATCGAGGATATCGATCGCCGCGTCGTACATCTCCTTGCGCCGGCGCCAGCGCATGCGCTCGAACAGGAAGCCGGGATCCTTCTGCAGATTGGCCGGGACCTTCGCGACCAGCTTCTCCGCGGTCTTGGAGACATTGGCGAGCGCGAGCCGCGCGAGCGCCTCCGCCCGATGCCCGGCGTCGACCCGCGGGAGCATCCGGTGCGCCCCCTCCTCCTTCCCATCCCAAACGAGACGGTCGAGGCGCTGCACGTCGTCGGCCGGGCGCAGGTAGTGACCGTAGCGCTGGAGGATCGGCTTCTCGTCGAACACGCTGAAGTCGGTCGATATCCAGACCTCCCGGATCTCCGCGACCGCGCGGTCGGTCTGGCCGTGCGCCAGGAGATAGTCCGCCTCGCGTAGCCGGCCCACGGCGGTCACCGGCGGGAAGCGCGCGAACCAGCGGCCGACCTCGTCGTCGCTCGCGGTGGAGATCGCCTCCTCCGCGCGCTCGCGCAGCAACATCTGGTTGGGCCAGTCGGGGTTGCTCGTCGCGAACTCCACGATGTCGCCGAAGCGCCAGCTCGAGCCCGCGCGGCTCATGTCGAGGAAACGGATCGCCTTACCGAGGAGAGGATCCTGCGCCTGCTGCGCCCGGGCAGAGGCGCCAGCCCAGTCTCCCGTGCGAATAGCGGCGAACGCGAGGCGATAGGCTTCGCGGTCCGCGTCCGAGAGCGCGGCGGCGTCCGCGAGCCGGAGCGGCGATACCGCGAGCACCAACAACAGGACTAACCGCGCGAGCGACCTCACGACCAAATCCCTAATTCCCTATGAACGGCCCGCGGCGGAATGTTGAGGTAGGCATGCATCTTAGCGGGCCCGGGTCGCTAAAAACAAGTCGCGCGACGAGGGTATCGGGCGCCAGACGTTGCCGCCAATGCCTGAGGGCGATATGGTCAGTCGAGTCGCAAGAATGTCTCATGCCGGGAGGCCGCCATGTTCAAGGGCTCGATCGTCGCGCTGATCACGCCGTTCCGGAACGGAGCCGTGGACGAGCGGAGCTTCCAGGCTTTCGTTGACTGGCAGATCAAGGAGGGGACGCACGCGGTGGTGCCCTGCGGAACCACCGGCGAGTCGCCGACCCTCAGCCACGCCGAGCACAAGCGCGTCGTCGAGGTCTGCATCGAGGTGGCGAAGGGCCGAGTGCCCGTGATCGCCGGCACCGGATCGAACTCGACCGACGAGGCGATCGATCTGACCCGCCACGCCAAGGAAGCGGGCGCCAACGCGGCGCTGATCGTCAATCCCTATTACAACAAGCCGACTCAGGAAGGGCTCTACCAGCACTTCAAGGCGATCCACGACGCGGTCGACCTTCCGATCATCATCTACAACATTCCCGGCCGGACCGCCGTCGATATGAGCGTCGCCACTATGGCGCGGCTCGCCAAGCTGCCGAACGTGGTCGGCGTCAAGGACGCCACCAACGATCTCGCGCGCCCGCTGCGCACGCGCGAGGCGATCGGACCCAAGTTCTGCATGCTCTCCGGCGAGGATCACACCGCACTCGCGTTCCTCATTTCCGGCGGCGACGGCTGCATCTCCGTCACCGCGAACGTGGCGCCGCGCGCCTGCGCGGACATGCACGGCGCCTGGCAGAAGGGCGACGTTGCCCGCGCCATGCAGATCAACCAGCGCCTCCTGCCGCTCAACGACGCGCTCTTCGCCGAGACCAGCCCGGCGCCGGTCAAATTCGCGGCCTCGCTGCTCGGCAAGTCGACCGCCGAGGTTCGCCTTCCGTTGGTCGTTCCCATGCCGGAGACCCAGGAAAAGGTACGCCATGCGATGCGTCACGCGGGCGTGCTGAACTGAGGGCATGGCGCGCCCGACCGACCACTACATCGCGCAGAACCGCAAGGCCCGGCACGTTTACCTCATCGAGGATACGATCGAAGCCGGGCTGATGCTCGTGGGCAGCGAGGTGAAGTCGCTGCGCAAGGGCGGTGCCAGCATCAACGAGGCCTACGCCGCCGAGCGCGAGGGCGACCTCTACTTGATGAATGCGAATATCCCCGAATACGCGGCGGCGCGCGTCAACCACCAGCCGCGCCGTGCGCGCAAGCTCCTGCTGCACAAGAAGGAGATGACGCGGCTCGAGGGCGCGATCACCCGCGAGGGCATGACCCTGGTGCCGCTCGGGCTCTACTTCAACGATCGCGGCATCGCCAAAGTCGCAATCGGCCTCGCCAAGGGCAAGCGCAAGGCCGACAAGCGCGCCGCCGAGAAGGAGCGGGATTGGCAGCGCCAGAAGGGGCGGATCATGCGCGGCCGCAACGCCTGAGGCGCCGGCGCCGTACGGCATGACGCGCCGCGAGCCCAAGGCGAACGACCGAATGCAGCGTAGCTACCGCTACGCCCTGACGGAGCCCACGGCGGGGTCGTGCGGGTCGCGTCCGGGCACGACGGTCCGACGTGACCGCGCGGTTCGCGCAGAGCCTCACCCGTTCCCTCGCAGGCGCTGCCTGATCTCCACGAACACCGCCTCGAACATCTCGGTCGTGAGCACGCCGGTGTTCGTGTTGTAGCGGGAGCAATGGTAGCTGTCGGCGAGCAGAGCGCCGGTGCCGAGGGTGTGGATCGCACCGTGCTTGAAGGGGCGGGCGGACTTGCGCTCACCGAGCGCGCTCAGCACCGCGCCATGGGCGATGGCGCCGA
>JGI12269J14319_10001902_pt1 | contig 20473 bp, 14 predicted proteins | sample PeaSoiSIISIP2007_FD_14319 | JGI IMG/M metagenome (IMG submission 14319)
CAGCCGGTAAGGCTGTTACTAAAACTTGTGCAGCGGCTACATCTGCTTGGAGCTTGCTTACTTCTGCTACTCCTACTGCAGCTGTTGCAGTTTGTAACGCTGTTGGGGCTACTACAATTGCAGCCAGTCTTGCTTGTAGATCTGCTTTTGCTGTAGCTGGAGCTACATCAGCCGGTAAGGCTGTTACTAAAACTTGTGCAGCGGCTACATCTGCTTGGAGCTTGCTTACTTCTGCTACTCCTACTGCAGCTGTTGCAGTTTGTAACGCTATACTGTTAAGGGCACTTGGAGCTACAACTGTGCTCTCGTCTAAAGTGACCGCAGTCTGTGCCAACAGCCGGCCATTTATCGATGCATTAGTTCCCATCGAAATATTTGTCATACCCAGTACGATTCCCTCAAAATGTGCACCTGTTCCAATTGCAACGGTATCTGCTGACTGCCAGAAAATATTTTTAGCTTGTGCCCCACCCGTTAAGATAATATGGGTGTCGTTCGCCTGGGTAATTCCGCCAGCTATTTCGAAAATAAATACATCGTTCGCCCCACCATGAAGAGTGACATCCGAATTTATTAGAACACCAGTGCTCCACTTGTAGACACCTGGTGTAAGGGTTTTACCGCTAATGTCTCCGGTATACAGTTCAGTATAATTTGCTGCTCTTCCAGCAGCATCGGTGTACGCTGTTCCCATGTCGTTAACCGCTATAGTAAGATCACTTGGAGTTGGAACAGCATAGGTTGCAGCGTATACTTTTCCAGTAACTTGAGTGGAAGTTGAAAATGCATTAGAAGCATCCTCTGACAGGGAAAATCCAGTAATGTACGTCGCAGCAGCTGGGCTAACTGCTATATCGCCAGTAATAACAGAATTGGGGACGGAAGAAATTCCTGCTTTTGATAAAATCGCATAATTGCCAGCTGTACCAAGGTTTACAGGTGCGGCTGCAATCACTGTGCTTGCCACTGCCGCCACAGAGGCTGCTTGTGTCACCTGTGTCGCTGCCTTAACAAGTATTGTGTCATTTACGCCTGTTAATCCCGACAACCCCGTAATCGTTACGACGGTATTACTTACTCGGGTAAATGTTCCTAATGCTAAGGCCGCTGCATCTGTTCCTCCGAAAGTGAAATCACTGGCTGCTATTGTCCCTGCTTTAAATGTTCCACCCGTTAATGTTATCGTGGCGGTGTCATTTGCTGAGAGCAATGTGAATGTTGGGGATGTTACAGTTGTTATCGTTGTGCTTGCTACTGCTGCTACTGAGGTCGCTTGGGTTGCTTGTGTCGCTGCCTTAACAAGTACTGTGTCATTTACGCCTGTTAATCCCGACAACCCTGTAATCGTTAGGACGGTATTACTTACTCGGGTAAATGTTCCTAGTGCTAAGGCCGCTGCATCTGTTCCTCCGAAAGTGAAATCACTGGCTGCTATTGTCCCTGCTTTAAATGTCCCACCCGTTAATGTTATCGTGGCGGTGTTGTTCAAAGATGTCGTTGTGAAGTCTGATGAGGTTACAGTTGTTATCGCAGGTGGACTATACGAATACGGAGGCGGCGTCACCACCGGTGCCGTCGGAGTTACCACAACAGTACTAGCACCAGTACCAGTAACCGCCACAGTGCCTGATCCAGAAGTTACTGTATTGGTAGGAGGTACATTGGCTACCAGGTTTATAGGAACATCGGCTGTTACCGTGCCTGTTGTTCCGTTGTTCGTAATGGTAGAACCATCGGAGCCTGCTGCTGCGGTGATATTAGTTACAATTCCACTTGTTCCGACGACAATGTTTGTCTGAACATTGGCTGTTACCGTGCCTGTTGTTCCGTTGTTCGTAATGGTTGAACCACTAGCACCTGCTGCGGTGGTGATATTAGTTACAGTTCCACTTGTTCCGACGACAATGTTGGTCTGAACATCGGCTGTTACAGAGCCTGTCGTTCCGTTGTTGGTAATGGTTGTACCAGCCGAACCTGCGGCAGACGTAATATTACTTACCGTTGCACCCGTTGCGACCACAATGTTAACCGGAGCATTGCTCGTGATGTTACTAACTGTTCCACCAGCATTTACGTTCAATGTCAGGCTTCCACCTGATCCTTCGGCTACTGTTACTGAGCCGGGATTTCCAGTTACAGTGATAACTGCTCCGTCTGGGTCAGTAATAGTCAGCGTGTTGCCATCTGCTGACTCTGTCCAAGTTCCAACTTGTACGTTTACTACATTTACTGTTCCGCCAACCCCAACACCATTTTTAAAGGATGCATTTGCTGTATTGACTGTTAAATTGCCAGTAATTCTGGTTCCCGCATTGCCTGTTAGAACAGATGTTCCTGTCCCTGTATAGTTAAAAGATACGTCGCCGATTAAAATGTAGGCACCTAAATTCATAGTAAGAGGGCGAGTTATGTTAGGACTAGCAGAGAGACTCGCTGTAAAGGTAATAGACGTAACACTGGGATCAGCTAATGCGGTAGCTAAATCAGCTGCTGAGCCAATATTAGCATTTACTCCTGCTGAAACAACAAAAGCTGGAGCCGATATAGAAGCCCCACCTTTATAGGACACGCTGTAGACTACTGATTGACTAGCAGTTGTGGCGGGAACTACATCGTCTGTGAAGGTCGCTACAACGCCGTTCATTTTGAGTGGAGGAGTTACGGTTGTAGCTGGCGCGCCATTAATGGACTGCTTTACTACGAAGTCAGTTGGTACAGGTGTTACTGTAGGTGCACTGCTCAAGGTTACGGAAACTGTACCGTTAACAGCACTTACGCTAGCTATAGTCACAACTTGAGAAACTATTGAGAGAGTCCCATCGGCATCCATCTGATAAGTAGCACCTGGGACAGTAGGAACTTGCACAGTCGTATCGGTTAGTGCTACTGGGTAGCCTTCACTTTTAGCAAGGGCAGCCTCATAGTTGATAACGCTTCCGTTGGAATCTAGAACAAAAATAGGTAAATTGGCTAATTCATTCGCTGTTAAGTCTGCTGTAAGAGCCGTTTTCATAGCTGGAGTTGCTAATGCATTCAAATAGTCAACACTTGCTACCTGACCAGGGGCATTTTGAAACGCGATTGTTACTGGAGTCGCCATAACTGTTTGGCTGAAAATTAAAATAGGAATAATGGCACCGCCCAGAGCTTTTAAACCCTTCGAAATAAACATTAACTTTTCCTCCTCATTTTTAAGAACTTATTTAGGGTAAATTGGAGTAGATATATGTCACTTTTGCATTTCCGCTACTGTTGCCAAAATGCAACTGAAGTTGGAAGTTATATTATATTTTTTACTTTGCTTTAATTTAATTTAATAAATATTGCCCCTGCTTTTTTGGTTTAACTAGTATTTTTTTCCTATGATTCAGAATAATAACATAAAGAAATGCCATTATTATGGCATTGTCCTTGCATTTGGAAGGTATTATAGTATGTAAGGATTACTTCATATTGCTTCGATGGAACACGTTACTGCGGATAGTACAAAATCTATATAAGTTCGCTTATCTTCTCTATGAGAAATACGCTAAGACATATTCTGGACGCAAACAACTGGCTATCCTTACTCTAAGGATAGCCAGTTGAAATTTTCATCATCGTTTCTAAATTGACTTCTTGGTTATGGTGAGAGAGAATCTCTTCGTTATACAAGAGAAATGCCACGAGATTGGCATTTCTTTCTGTTACTATCTAAATTAGAAGAATGAATTGAAGCAGGAATCAATGAAGTAAAAGTAGGGGGAGTAACTAATGGAAACGAAAAGGATGTCGCGCCTTCGTGATCCAAAGGATGGGGTTAGGAAAGAAGAGGTGGGTGTCAATAAAGAAATGAGTAGCGGAAAGGCTGCAATCATTTTTATAGCGTTATCGGCCGCACTCCTTATCGGTATCGGCTCATTGCCTAAATCAGTTCCTGTATTACCAGCCTCAGTATCAGCCTCAGCAGCAGTTAAAGCGCCATGAGAGAAGACGTCGAAACAGTTGTGCGCTCATTGCATCCTGTCACACGGACCACCAGCTTCAAGACAGTGTGGGGCAATCGGTGGAGGAAAAAACGTGGGGATATGAAGGATGTTCGTCATGAAAACATGGTTACCAGACCCGAGATCGATCCTGCAGTAAGTTCATGGCAAGTTCTACGCAGGAAGGGCGTAGTGATGGAACGGAGAAAAGCTACCAAGTCTCTCGAAGGTCAGGAAGTTATGTCGACTGGAAAAACGTGGTTGACGATTCACGAGCTTCGTGTGCATCAGATCGAATTGGAGATGCAGATCGAAGAATTGCGTCGGGCGCAGGCAGAACTAGACGACGAGCGGGAGCGTTACTTCGACCTGTACGACCTAGCACCCGTAGCCTATTGTACCATCTCTGAAAAGGGGCTAATCACGGAGACCAACCTCGCCGCCACCAACCTCCTTGGAGTAGTCCGTGGCGCGCTCTGCAAGCAACCTATCTCCCAGATAATTCTCAAAGAGGACCAGTACATTTACTATCTGTTTAGAAAAAAACTCAATGACACAGGTAAACCGCAGGAGTGTGAATTGCGGATGATAAAAATAGACGAAACAGTATTCTGGGCACACCTGGTAGCAATCGTCGTGCATGACACGGATGGAGCGCAGGTGTGCCGTATCGCACTGACCGACATTACAGAACGCAAAAAAAAAGAAGCAGAAATTTTTTATATAGGTTACCACGATCAACTAACGGGTTTATTTAATCGTAGGTTTTACGAAGAAGAGTTAAAGAGACTTGATACAGAAAGGAACTTTCCTTTGACGATTGTTATGGGTGATGTAAATGGATTGAAACTTATTAACGATTCCTTTGGACATGTTATGGGCGATGTGCTTCTTATGAAAGTAGCAGAAGTGATAACGGCGGGATGCCGGACCGATGATATTATTGCCAGACTCGGTGGGGATGAATTTGTAATGTTGTTACCAAAAACTAATGCTTCTGAAGCCGAACTGATTATAAAACGGATTAAAGCTCTTGCTGGAAAAGAAAAAATAGAGGCTATTGATATTTCTATAGCTTTTGGTTATGAAGTTAAGAATAATATGGAGATACCAATTCAAGAAATATTCGAAAAAGCTGAAGATCATATGTATAGGCAAAAATTAATTGAAAGTGAAGGTACAAGAGGTAGTACGATCAATGTTTAAGGAGTCTATTGACTAGGCAATGTCTTGTTTCAAGTAATGTAAGACGTTGTAATTAATGAACTAGACACTATCCCGCTGAAAACATGCAGCGGGATTTTTCGTTGACATTCGTTTAGATGTTTTAAGGTTGAAGAAGTTTTATGTTTAATTGGGTGCAAGATTTATGGCAGCGCAAAAATATTTTGCTGTTTGGATAAGCCGACATTGTCACAAAATATTAGAAAACACTGCCTAAATTATATGCGCTTTAGTTTTTCCTAGCTATGTTAAGACATTGGACTGTTAGGAATGGGCATTGAACGCCTTCATAAATGGGGGAAATGATTGTTTTGACAGGAATATAAGCCTGATTCTTAATGTGGCACGAAAGTTGCAAAGGGTTTATAGAGGAAAACTTTGTAGGTATAACATTCAATATAAGCAGACAAGAGGAGGCAACTTATAATGAGAAAGATTCGTTCCAATAGTATAGAGCAAACAACGCCTATGTTACGCTGGATCAGTGAGGGGCAGATCGAGGAGATCCACCTCGCTACCTTGGAGGTCTTGGAACGTACGGGGGTTAAAGTGGATCACCCGGAAGCGTTACAGTTGCTAAAAGATGCTGGTTGTATTGTTAATGAGCATCGGGTTCGGATTCCGAGCTGGCTGGTCGATGAATGCATTCGTCTGGCGCCGAGCAAAATCGTAGTAGCCAACCGGAAGGGTCAACGGGTTATGCCTCTTGAGAAGAACAGGACATATTTTGGGACAGGCTCAGATCTGCCCTTTACCGTAGATCTGGAAACTGGTGAGCGTCGGTGCTCTATGAAGAAGGACGTCGAGTTAGCTTGTCGGGTTATGGATTACTTACCTAACTATGACTTTGTCATGAGTTATGCGATCGCTGCTGATCAGAACGCAACAGTCAGCGACCTTCATCAAATGGAAGCAATGGTTTCAAATACCATCAAACCGATGATAGTTACCGCGCATGATGAGATCAACATGCGGGCTCAGTTAGAGATGGCTGCCTTGGTTGTGGGAGGTAGGGAAGAACTTAGGAAAAATCCATTTCTGGTTTTATACTCTGAGCCGATCTCTCCGTTAGTACACACTAATGAAGGAATTGCTAAGATGTTTGCCTGTTTTGAATATGGCGTCCCAGTGGTTTATACCCCTGGAATTTTGTCCGGAGCGACCACACCGGTCACTAAAGCCGGTACTATTGTCTTAATGAACGCCGAGGCTCTGGCGGGGGTAGTTATGGCTCAATTAAAGCAAAAGGGGGCCCCTATCATTATCGGAGGTGGGGCGACTCCTATGGATATGAGGACGACTGCAACTCTGTATGGATCCCCTGAGACTATGATGAACTACGCGATCATGACTCAATTATCTCAGTTTTATGGGATTCCAAACTTTACTGAAGCAGGGTGTGTCAATTCTCCGGTTCCGGATGCTCAAGCTGGCATGGAAGCCGGCACAGGGATCTTGATGGCTCAGTTAATGGGTGCTAATTTGGTTCATGATGTGGGATATCTTGAGGGTGGAAAAACCGGTTCTTTAACGTTCCTGACTATGTGCAATGATTTTATGGATGCCGCGCGCTACATGGGGAGAGGAACACGCATAGATGAGGAAACGCTCGCAGTGGATGTGATCGATGAAGTGGGTCCAGGTGGAAACTATGTTGCGCATACCCATACATATGAACACTTCCGCAAAGAAATATGGAACCCTAAACAATTCAATCGTTCATTCTGGGAGATATGGGAAGAGCAAGGATCTAAAACGGTTGAAGTTAATTCAGCCGAATTAGCCAAGGAAATTGTTGCTACTCATGTCCCAGAACCGTTAGACGAAACGATCCGTACAGGATTGAGTGAGATTATTGCGGAAACAGAGAGGCGTAAAACAAAGGGGGACTCTTAATGGGAGTAGGAAGTTCACATGGGAACGGGTTGTTTTTCCGAACGCTAACAGAAAAGCAAGCAGAGGAGATTCATCTGGCCAGTTGTCAAATTCTCGAGGAGACAGGTATGGTGATTCACCATGAGGAAGCGGTAGAACTTCTTCGCCAGGCTGGAGCTAAAATAGAAAACGGTAACCGAGTTTATTTTCCTACCTATCTAGTGAAGAAGGCCCTGCAATCCGCCCCTTCGCGCGTGACCCTATACAATCGAAACGGAGAAGCCGCGCTGCATTTAGAAGGGGCTAACGTTTATTTCGGCACAGGATCCGACACACTCAACTATCTTGATCCGTTTAGTCTGCAAAGGCGCAGCTGGTGTCAAGAGGATGTGGCTAACGCCATCAAAATATGTGATAGTCTTCTAAATATTGACTTTGTTATGTCAATGGGCATGTTGTCGGATGTGGATAGCCGTATGATAAATCGTGAACAATATGCCATCATGGTACAGAATACGGTGAAGCCCCAGGTGGTCATTGCTGAGGACGGGGAAACACTTCTGGATATTATCGAAATGGCAGCAGTTGCTGTAGGTGGGAAAGAACGCTTGCGTCAGAAACCGCTGTTCATGGTCTATACCGAACCGACCTCTCCACTTCAGCATCCCATGGAGTCCGTCGACAAATTACTGATTGCTGCGGAAAATGGGGTTCCTACTAATTTTGCCTGCGGAGGGGTAGCGGGGGCTTCGGTGCCAACAACGATCGGCGGCGCCTTAGTTCAAGCGAATGCCGAGGCCTTGAGCGGCTTAGTTATTCATCAATTAAAGGCTCCTGGAGCTCCGTTTGTTTATGGTTATGGTAATTCTCCTCTGGATATGCGGACTATGCAGGCAGTTTATGGCACGCCCGAAGCCGTACTCTTCCAAGGCGGTGCCGTCGATTTGGCCCACTATTACCAACTGCCGTCATGGGGATATGCAGGATGCTGCAATTCTAAAGTTTGTGATGAACAGGCGATCGTGGAATCGACAATGTTCACAGTCATGGGTGCTCTCCAAGGCTGCAATATCATGCATGATGTTTTCTATATGGAGTTTGGCTTAACTGGATCGTTGGAGCTACTCGTTATTTCTAACGAGGTCATTGGTCGGACCAGACGCTTGCTGAAAGGAATTGATACAGATAAAGAATCCTTAGGGGTCGATGCGATCATGCGGGTCGGACCGGGAGGTAATTTCCTAGGGGATGAACATACGGCCAAACATTTTCGGAAAAATTGGATGCCGGATCTCTCGGATTTTAACAGCTATGAGAATTGGTCCGAGAATGGCAGTAAGACGATGGTCGACCGTGCTAGAGAAAAGATTAAGCATATCTTAGAAACGCATCTCCCCGAACCTGTCACTGAGGACGTAAGAGAGAGGATTGAAACGATTCTCAGAGAAGCTCGAGAAAAGCTCGGAGCTATATAATTGAGGTCAGAGATCTCCTACTCAAGTGTGCAGGAGTCTTGGTCATAGAAATGGTGAGAATTGCTAAACGGGAAACTTCCTAATGGGTAGTATCCTTGATAATAATTTTGAGGGGGAATAGTGGATGAGTGATTTTGATAGTTTGGCCCAAATTGTGATTAATGGTGATTTTGTAGGAGCTAAAAGTCATACCCAAAAAATGATTGATAGCGGCATAGATCCGATTGAGATTATTAATCAAGGCTTGATGGCGGGTATGAATGTCGTCGGGGTTCGGTTTAAAGCGGGTGATATGTATGTCCCGGAGGTCATGATGTCTGCTCGGGCCATGAGCACGGGAATAGAACTAGTTAAACCGTTGATTGCCGACAAAGATATGCCGTCCGCCGGCAAAGTGGTGATCGGAACGGTAAAAGGTGATCTGCATGATATCGGCAAGAAACTTGTAGTCATGATGATGGAAAGTGCCGGATTTGAGATTATTGACTTGGGGGTTGATATTGCACCAGCCACTTTTGTTAAAGCCGTGAGAGAGCATAACCCCCAAATCGTCGGCATGTCAGCTCTTTTGACGACTACGATGCTTTCTATGCGGGATACGATTGAGGCCTTGAAAAAAGAAGGCATGCGTGATTCGGTCAAGGTTATCATTGGAGGGGCCCCAATCACTCAAGCGTTTGCCGAGCAAATTGGAGCTGACGGTTATGCGCCCGATGCTGCTTCAGCGACAGATTTATGTCGACGAATAATTGCCTGAGAATTGAGAGAGTAGCAGGAGGAATGAATGTGCTAATCATCGGTGAATTGATTAACACCAGTAGAAAAGCGGTCAGAGAGGCCGTAGAGACCCAGAATGCAGAGTATATTCGCCAGCTTGCTCAAGCACAAATTGAAGCTGGGGCTAATTATATTGATGTCAACTGCGGTACGATGGTTTTTAATGAAGTGGAAATGATGGAGTGGCTTGTCAATACTGTTCAGGAAGCGGTGGAAGCGCCCCTGTGCATTGACAGCCCCAACTCATTGGCTATCGAAAAAGGGCTCTCTCTGGTCAAATACGGACAACCTTTAATTAATTCCATTACGGCTGAGACAGATCGTTACCAACAGATTTTGCCGCTGGTCCAAAAATATAAGGCAAAAATTGTCGCCTTGTGTATGGATGACACCGGAATCCCCGAGACCGCAGCACAACGGATGCACGTGGTGAAAAATCTTTATCAGCATCTTACTGATGCAGGAGTTCCAGAAGAGGATCTATATTTTGACCCCCTGGTGACGCCGATAAGTACTGGCGACCGAGCTGGTATAGAGGTCTTGGAAACCCTGGCTTTAATTAGTAAAGACTTTCCTAAGGTGCATAAAGTCTGCGGGCTGAGTAATATTTCCTTTGGGTTACCCAATCGCAAGGTTCTGAACCAATTATTTTTGGTGCAGACCATGACGATGGGGATGGATAGTTATATTTTGGATCCACTTGATCGAGTGATGATGGGATTTGTCCATGGTTCCCAAGCATTGCTAGGGTTGGACCCGTACTGCACGAATTATTTATCAGTACATCGTAAGGGACTATATCAGTCCTAACGACTGATCTTATTAACAGTAGTCCTTAGGGGCTACTGTACCTGTTTAGCGAGGCAGGAGGTTGGACGTACGATGCACGCCACCCTCATTCCCGTGTTCTGTAGTTTAATTGCAAACCTAATTGAAAGAATAAAACTTAAGGTGCAAGCTTTTTATTTTTGTGCCTTGAGCGAAATGAAAGGCATGGTTATAGATATGAGTGAAGTCTTTTCGGAACAACCGAAGGTTATCTTGGACGGGGAAACACTCACCTTGGAACAGGTTGTTGCTGTGGCACGGTATGGTGCCCAAGTAGACTTGCACTCGGCAGCCAAGGAAAAGGTGCTAAGATCTCGAGATTATGTAGATAGACTGATTGAAGAAAATCAATTAGTCTATGGAATTACGACAGGTTTTGGAATGTTTAGTAATGTGGTCATCTCCAAAGAAGATGCAAAAAAACTACAGCGTAACCTTATTATGAGCCACTCAACAGGCGTGGGGGAACCTCTTCCAGCTGAAGTCGTGAGAGCGATTTTACTTCTACGGGCCAACGCCTTAGCAAAAGGGTTTTCCGGTATACGCCTGTCGACTTTGGAAAAGTTAATTGAGGTGCTTAATTCAGGGATTATCCCAGTTGTGCCGGAGAAAGGGTCGCTGGGAGCCAGCGGGGATTTGGCGCCTTTGTCCCATATGGTTTTAGTTTTACTCGGCGAAGGTGAAGCGTTTTATAATGGGTGCAGGATGAGTGGGCAGGAGGCTTTAGCCCAAGCGAAGATAATGCCCGTGGTTTTGGAAGGAAAAGAAGGTTTAGCCCTAATCAATGGTACTCAAGTTATGACGGCGATTGCAGCTTTGGCGATTTGGGACGCCGAAATTTTATGGGAGTCCGCCAATATTACGGCTGCCTTGTCCCTCGAGGCACTCGAAGGAATTCTTGACGCGTTTGATCCGAAAATTCATGCCGTGCGCCCTCATCTGGGTCAAATTAAGGTGGCCAAACAAATCTGCCTTCTGACGGAGGGGAGTACGTTTGTAGCTGGTGAACGACACCCCAGAGTTCAGGATGCTTACTCATTTCGTTGTGTTCCCCAAGTACATGGGGCTTCAGGGGATGCTGTGGCGTACGTAAAAAAAGTCGTGGAAATCGAGATTAATTCGGCGACCGATAATCCTTTAATCTTTCCCGATGATAAGCAAGTCCTCTCGGGTGGAAATTTTCACGGTCAGCCCATTGCTTTAGTAATGGATTTTCTGTCGATTGCAGTGGCAGAGCTTGCCAACATCGCGGAGCGACGAGTGGAGCGTCTGGTGAATCCCAACTTAAGTGGGCTACCAGCGTTTCTGACACCCAACGGGGGCCTTAATTCAGGGTTTATGATTGTGCAGTATTCCGCGGCTTCCTTGGTTTCTGAAAACAAAACGTTGGCACATCCGGCGAGTGTGGATTCGATTCCTTCCTCCGCGAATCAAGAAGACCATGTCAGTATGGGGACGATTGCTGCTCGCAAGGCTCGAATTATTATTGAAAATACAGCTCACGTTGTGGCGATGGAATTGTTGTCAGCCTGTCAGGCGGTTGATTTAAGAGGCGGCAAAGAGGAACTTAAGCTTGGGAAGGGAAGCGTGGGCGCTTACCAACTGCTTCGCTCCAAAGTAAGTACTCTTGGAGAGGACCGCGTCATGTATCCAGATATTCAGCTTGCTAAGGCGTTAGTTTCCTCAGGAAAACTCGTAGAGACGGTTCGAAGTAACTTGAGAGCAAAGGAGTGATTCGCAATGATCGGTAATTATGAGATCTCGCAAGCTATGACGATTAAACTAGAATCGGAATTGCCAGAGATGCCGGAATTTGAAAATGGGATTCGAAGAGCTTCAGATAGAGGGTTTAGCCTGACAAACGCTCAAACGAAGATCGCCTTAAAAAACGCCCTCCGTTATGTGCCCGAGGAGCTCCATGAAAAATTAGCCCCGGAATTTTTGGAGGAGTTACGCACCAAAGGCAGGATTTATGCTTATCGATTTCGACCGACAGGGCGATTGTATGGCAAACCAATTGATGAGTATAAGGGTAACTGCCTCGAAGGCAAGGCTTTCCAAGTTATGATTGATAACAATCTGGATTTTGATGTAGCGCTATATCCCTATGAACTTGTGACTTATGGCGAAACTGGAAGTGTCTGCCAAAATTGGCTACAGTATCGCTTAATTAAAAAATATCTCGAAGTAATGACGGATCAACAAACATTGGTGATGGAATCCGGTCACCCAGTCGGCTTATTCCCGTCTCGCCCGGAAGCACCGAGGGTGATCATAACCAATGCTTTAATGGTTGGTATGTTTGACAATCAAAAGGATTGGGAAGTCGCCGAACAAATGGGGGTAGCCAATTATGGACAGATGACCGCGGGTGGTTGGATGTATATTGGACCACAAGGGATTGTGCATGGGACGTTTAATACCTTACTAAATGCTGGGAGATTAAAGTTAGGGATTCCACATGATGGAGATTTAAGAGGACACTTATTTATCTCTTCTGGCCTGGGGGGCATGAGCGGGGCTCAACCAAAATCTGTGGAAATAGCCCTCGGTGTAGGTATTATTGCCGAAGTTGATGAGTCGAGAATAACAACTCGCTTTGATCAAGGTTGGGTTAGTAAAGTGTCGGCAGATCTTGATGAAGTCTTTGGCATTGCAAATGAATATGTGCAAAAGAAAGAACCAATGTCAATCGCTTATCAGGGTAATGTTGTGGATTTATTGGAGTATGCAGTTAAACATAAGATTAAAGTAGATTTACTTTCCGATCAGACCTCCTGCCATGTGGTCTATGAAGGTGGTTACTGTCCCCAGGGTGTCACTTATGAAGAGAGGACCAGGTTACTTGGTTCGGACCGTGTTAAATTCAACAAGCTGGTTGACCGGAGTTTAATTCGTCACTTTGAATTGATCAGCGCTTTAGTAGCACAGGGCACTTATTTCTTTGATTATGGGAATTCTTTTATGAAGGCAATTTATGATGCCGGTGTCCAGGAAATATCTAAAAATGGTGTGGATGAAAAAGATGGCTTTATTTTTCCGTCTTATGTAGAAGATATCATGGGGCCAGAGCTCTTTGACTATGGGTATGGGCCCTTTAGATGGGTTTGTCTCAGCGGCAAAAAGGAAGATTTGCGTAAAACTGACGAGGCGGCGATGTCCTGTATCGATTCGAATCGTCGGGGTCAAGATCGGGACAATTATATTTGGATTAAGGATGCTGAGAAAAATAATCTGGTCGTTGGTACGCAAGCTAGAATTCTCTATCAGGACGCCGAAGGTCGAATTAAGATCGCCTTAAAATTTAATGAAATGGTTCGCAAGGGCGAGCTTGGTCCGGTTATGCTGGGGCGAGACCATCACGATGTGAGCGGAACGGACTCTCCTTTTAGAGAAACAGCCAACATCAAAGATGGAAGTAATGTCATGGCTGATATGGCCGTCCAAAGCTTTGCTGGAGACGCCGCCCGAGGTATGAGTCTTGTATCACTCCACAATGGAGGGGGAGTCGGGATTGGCAAAGCCATTAATGGTGGCTTTGGCCTGGTGCTGGACGGGAGTGAACGAGTGGATAATATTATAAAATCGGCTCTTTTGTGGGACGTGATGGGCGGAGTAGCTCGTCGGTCTTGGGCTAGAAATGAACATTCGATCGAAACAAGTATTGAGTTTAATGAACGGTATAAGGGTTCGGGGCAGATTACGGTGCCCTTTATTCCGAGTGATAAGTTGATTGATGGGTTGGTTGGGGACTGAACGAAGGGAGAGGGGACATTGGATTTAAGGGATATGAGTTTAGGGGAGTTTGTTCAAGAGGTGGCCTCGTCTTCGCCTGCACCAGGTGGTGGAAGTGTGGCTGCTTATGCTGGAGCTCAAGGCTATGCTCTGGTGGCCATGGTTTGTCGGTTGACGCTTGGGCGGGAAAAGTTTTCTGCGGTCCAAGATGAGGTGGGGGCTTTATTGGAAGTTGCCGTGGCGAGACAAGAACGGTTATTGGCGCTTGTTCAAGAGGATACTCAAGGCTTTTTTGTTGTAATGGAGGCTTTGGGTTTGCCTAAGCTAAGCGATGAAGATAAGAGGTTACGTCGGGAAGCGTTAGAAAAGGCTACACTTGAGGCGGCTAGGATACCTTTGCAAACAGCCAAGGGATGTTTGGCTGGGTTGCGTGAAATGCCCAGCTTGTTAATTAAAGGCAATCCTAATGCCTTGAGCGACATGGGCGTTGCGGCACTTATGTTTAAGTCAGGATTAGAGGGTGCGCTCTATAATGTTCAAATTAATGCTTTAGGGTTAAAATCCCTGGAAGCGAAAGAGCTTTTACTAGCAGAGTGCCAAATTATACGCGAAGAGGGAAACCAAGTATTTGAGGCATGTCAGGGTAGCTTGATGAGTCGGCTGGGATCGTGAAGCAATTCCTTAAAAGTGCTTTTTAAGCATAAAAATTTCATCTCGGCTTAGGTCGATGGGGGTTCGAACGATGAACATAATTGGCAACGCTACGGACAATCCTATTGCAAGACGCTGCTTTGCTTTAGTATTGCGCCGGGAGCTTGGAGACGATACCAGCTTGCTTGAAATTAAGTCTCGATGTGATAGGGCTGGTATCATGTAGGCAGGGATTATAATTTTAGGAGATGTTATTTTTGGTGAAAATTGTGGAATGTATTCCTAACATTAGCGAGGGAAGGCGGCTCGATGTAGTTGAAGAAATCCTCGCGGAGGTGAGACAGGTACCTGGTGTAACCTTGCTGGATTACTCTAGTAATGCAGATCACAACCGGACGGTTATCAGCATGATCGGTGAGCCGAAATATGTCCTTGAAGCTGTATGGAGACTGATTAGTAAAGCAGCTGAAAAGATTGATCTTGATCAGCATCAAGGGGGACATCCGCGGATGGGGGCTACGGATGTTGTCCCTTTCGTCCCTGTGCGAGGGATAACAATGGCAGAATGTGTCGAGCTTGCCAAAGCCTTAGGTGAACGGGTTGGACGAGAACTATTGATCCCTGTCTATTTATATGAAAAAGCTGCAACTAGGCCCGAACGTCGCAACTTAGCTGAGGTTCGCAGAGGGCAATATGAAGGATTAAAAGAGAGTATTGCGACCACTGAACGTACTCCGGACTATGGGCCAAGTGTTTTGGGGAAGGCTGGAGCGATTGCCATTGGAGCTCGGCCTCCTCTCGTAGCTTTTAATGTTAATCTTGGAACAACCAATCTGGAAATTGGCAAGGTGATTGCCAAAGGGATTCGTGGGAGTTCAGGAGGATTTGTCAATGTTAAGGCCTTGGCAATTGATCTTTCTGAGCAAGGATTGGTACAGATCTCGATGAATATGGTGGATACCCAAGGGACTCCCTTACATCGTGCTCTGGAATTTATTAAAGTAGAAGCAGCCCATTTTGGAGTGCCTATCGTCGGTAGTGAAATTGTGGGGCTTGTTCCGATGGAAGCTATGATGGATGTGGCAACGTACTATTTAGGGTTGCGTAATTTCTCGAATGAGCAGATTTTGGAAAAGCATGTGTTTGGGTTTTAAGGAGGTTGAGAATTTTCGGATCATAAATTATTTTAGGAGATGTTTTCATGCATTATGCAGACCTTTTGATCCATTCTGCTGAGATGATGGCTACAATGAAGGGTCACTCTGAATCTCCGGCTCGTGGTGAGGGTATGTCTGAGATCGGTTTGATTTATAACGGTGCGGTCGCCATCCGAGAAGGAAAGATTATAGCAGTAGGTACAACGGAGGAAGTTTTAGCTGGTGGTTGGCTAGGACCTGAAACTATGCAAATAAGCGCCCAAGGAAAGGTTGTTACCCCAGGGTTTATCGATCCTCATACGCACGCGCTTTATGCAGGTTCGCGCGAGAATGAATTATCGTTAAAAATTAAAGGTGTTTCCTATTTAGAGATACTTAAGCAGGGCGGCGGAATTCTTGCCACAGTTCGGAGTACGAAGCAGGCTACGGATGAAGAGATCAAGGCACAAACTAGTCAACGACTTCAAACAATGCTAAGCCTGGGTACTACAACAGCTGAGGTAAAGAGTGGTTATGGATTAACGTTAGATGAAGAAATGAGGGCCTTGCGTCTCATTAAGGAATTAGACAGTGAACTGGTGATCGACCTGGTAGCGACGTTTATGGGAGCCCATGCAGTTGCACCGGGTTATAGCGAAGAAGAGTTTACAAATTATCTTGTGGATGAAGTGTTGCCAGAAATAGCTGCTCATGCTCAAGCGGAGTTTTGTGATGTCTTTTGTGAGCCAGGGGTTTTCAGTGTTAGCTCAAGTGAGCGGATTTTAGCTAAAGCTAAGCAACTTCACTTCAAGTTGAAAATTCATGCTGATGAATTAGCCGCTGCTGGAGGAGCAGAATTAGCAGCAAAACTGAGCGTAACCAGTGCCGAACATCTGCTCCAGGCTTCAGATGAAGGGATAGCAGCTCTGGCCAAGCAAGGAGTCATAGCTGTGTTGTTACCAGCAACTTCGTTCAATCTTGCCAAGAATACGTATGCTCGAGCGCGGGAAATGATTAAGGCCGGGGTACCTGTAGCTTTGGCAACGGATTCAAATCCAGGCTCTTCCCCAACGGAATCCATGCCCTTTGTCCTAACCCTTGCCTGTCTCTATCTCCGTCTCACCCCAGAAGAAGCATTGATTGCTGCAACCATTAATGCGGCTCATGCCATTAGTAGGGCTGATCAAGCAGGCAGTTTGGAAGTTGGGAAACATGGCGATGTTCTCATCCTTGACATCCCTAATCTCAATTATTTACCGTACCATTTTGGTAGTAACCCAGTGGGGACAGTGATTAAGCGGGGGCTAGTAGCTTGGAGCGCTTGTGGATCAAGTACCCGGCAATGCAATGCCTTAGGTACTTAGTGGTTGTCTCATTAAGTCGGCGGGATTATAATTTAATAGAGTTGCCCAAGGTACTAAGTTTACTACACAGAAAAAATCACAATAACTGTAATAATGTAAGGCAGCAAGGGGTGAAGGAATTGAACAAGGATTTGAAATATGTTGGGCAGACGTATCCAATTCACGACGCACCTCAAAAGGTAAGAGGAGAATTAGTGTATGTCAGTGATTTGAGTCTACCAAAGATGTTGTATGCAAAATTACTCCTAAGTCCGATAGCACATGGGCAAATTAAAGTAATTGACACTAGTAGTGCAGAAGCACTACCGGGTGTTATTAGAGTTTTTACTTATTTAAATTCACCAAACAAAACTTATAGCCGCTATCGAATTATACCTGACCAGGAATTTTGCTTGGAGGACGAGCATCTTTTTACTGAAAAGGTAAGGTTTGTTGGGGATCGGATTGCGGCAGTTGTAGCTACCAGCCTTGAGACAGCCAAGGAAGCCCTTGCTCTGATTCGAGTGGAATTTGAGATACTCCCTGTGCTAAGTACACTGGAGGAAGCACTCCAAGATAATGAGACAAAAATCCATCCTGAGGGTAATGTAATCCATCAGTTTGACTATAAACAGGGAGAGCAGGCGTTCATTCTTAATGATTGCCTGGTTATTGAAACAACAACACATACTCAAAAAGTGCATCATGCGGCGCTAGAAACCCATGTCTGTGTGGCAGATTTCAATAGTTCCGGCAAGCTTACCATCTGGGCAGCTTGCCAAGGGGTCTTTGGAGTCAGAACAATTGTCGCTGATTTGCTTGAATTAAATTACAATATGGTCAGAGTCATTAAAATGCCCGTGGGAGGGTCTTTTGGCGGAAAACAAGAAGCAATCCTTGAGCCAATTACCGCTTTCTTAGCCAAGGAAGTCAGACGTCCTGTCAAATTGATATTAGATAGGAAAGAAAGTATTATTGCAACAATGACCCGACCTGCGACTAGTACAAGGATACAAACTAAAGTTACAAAGGATGGAATTCTGGCAGATTGCTCTGTAGTTACCATATTTGATGCTGGAGCCTATGCTACCAGTTCAGTCGACAATGCCCATGCCATGTCTAAAAAAATCTGCAGATTATATAGAATTCCATACTACCAACATCAAAGCAAGGTTGTCTATACTAATACGCCTGTGGCGGGTGGGGCTAGAGGGTGGGGAGCTCCGGAAATAATGACTGCTCTGGAAATACATATGGATGCTGTTGCCAAAAGGTTAACTATGGATCTCGTAGAATTTAGGCTCAAGAACCTTGTTCATCCGTATGACAAAGATAAAGCATCTCACCTTTCTCTGGGAAATGCTCGTGTGATTGAGTGTTTGGAGAAAGGTGTCGCCGCATTTGGCTGGAGCGCTCGATATAATAAGGAACCAGATCAAAGCAGGTATCGACGGGGTGTTGGATTTGCCTGTGGAGCCCATAAGAATGGGATGTACGGCGGCTTTCCTGAACATAGTACAATGACACTAAAGATGAATGAGGATGGAAGTTTTATCTTAAATACTGGCCTGCATGATTTAGGCTGTGGAACGATTACTTCTATTAAGCTGATTGTTGCCGAGGTTCTCGATATTAATCCGAGTTATATTACTGCATTGGAAGCAGATACAGAATACGGTCCATATGATTTCGGCTCTTATGGCAGCAGAGTAACTTATATTTGTGGCGCTTGTGCCTATGAAGTGGCTAAAAGGGTTAAGGAGATAATATTGGAATGTGCATCTCATATATTTCGAAAGCCAAAACAGTATTTAGAAGTTGCCAACGGTAAGGTCTGGATTATTGGCCAAGAGCAACAGATGATAAGCTATCGTGAAATCGCGACAACCGCTAAAATAAAAGACAATACGGACATTGTTATAACGCACACCTATCATGGGACGTCAAATCCTGGTGTCTATGCTGTGCACTTTGCAGAGGTTGAGGTTGATACAATGACCGGAAGGGTTAAAGTAACAGATTATCTGGCAGTACATGATATCGGTAAAGCTATAAATCCTGGCATGGTCGAAGGGCAGATTCAGGGAGGCGTTCAAATGGGTATAGGTTACGCCTTGTATGAAGAAGTAAAGATTAGCCGTAACGGGAGTATCCTGAACAGTAGTTTTGCAAATTATCATGTCCTTAATGCTCCTGATATGCCTTTGGTAAAAACGCTCTTGATCGAACAAGGCGGGGATGATGGTCCCTATGGTGCCAAAAGTGTAGGGGAAATAGCCTTTGTTCCTGTTGCCGCAGCGGTAATAAATGCCGTAAACAATGCACTTGGAATCGCTTTGTCCGATATGCCTCTTACGCCGGAAAAAATAGTAGCGGCCTTGCCAAGCAGGNCGGTAATACAGAATTGAATAGCATGAGGTATGAGGTGAAAGCATTTGGAAATTGAGTTTAATGTCAACGGTAATGAGTATAAAATGGATATTTGTCCAACTATGAGATTAGTTGATTTGTTAAGAGAGAAACTAGGTCTGACTGGGACAAAAGAGGGTTGTGGTGAGGGCGAATGCGGCTCCTGTACGGTGATCATGAACGGCAAAGCGGTCAATTCCTGCCTAGTTCTTGCACCTCAAATTAGAGGTCAGAAAATCCTTACGATCGAAGCCTTGGAAAAGAATGGACAAATGGACAGCTTACAGGAATCCTTCATTAAAAACAGTGCAATTCAATGCGGCTATTGTACACCAGGCATGCTTATGTCTGCCAAAGCACTCTTGATGGTAAATTCAAATCCATCAGAAGAGGAAATTAAAATTGCCATATCAGGCAACCTCTGCAGATGTACCGGATATAACAAAATTGTCAAGGCGATCAAGTCAGTAGCCAATAAGGATTAAAGTCATTATTGGTCTGACTAAAAACCCCAGTGTGACAGATTGTTCGTCCACACTGGGGTATAATAATTCCATTTTGCATTGCTATGTGATTATCCAAGGCATTTTTTAATTCTTTTATTCAATCCATATATTATGTATATTGCAGGATGCTTCGGATTGATTACAAGCCAAGGGACAGAAGGATCATTGTTTTTAGATAGAAGTGGTACCTTTTGGGACAGTATCAAGTATTCTACACGCCGCCGATTTCGTTGCATTATCACCAACGCTACAGTTTAGAACAGTCCTTGCTCTCGCTAAAGCATTAGTTGTAGAAGCGAAAATTTCATTCTCTGACAAAAATATATTGTCAATACCAACATCAGACTCAACATCCGACTTCTTAAATATTGCGTTGAGTTCCGGAGTTACACCACTGATGATCAGGACTCCACCAGCTTCTCTAATATTCCTGAAAAAAACTTTTAAGGCACTGATGGAAGTTAAATCAATGGTCGTAACATACTTCATTCTTAAGATGAACACCTTGGATTTAGTGACTAAACTATCCAGTTTCTCTCCAAGATCTGA
>JGI12269J14319_10001904_pt1 | contig 20459 bp, 19 predicted proteins | sample PeaSoiSIISIP2007_FD_14319 | JGI IMG/M metagenome (IMG submission 14319)
GGGTGATGAAGAACTGCGAGCCGTTCGTGTCGGGCCCGTCGTTCGCCATCGACAGGACGCCCACCGAATCGTGGCTCAGTCCCGGACCGAATTCATCCGGGAAGCTGTACCCGGGCCCGCCCTCGCCGCTGCCAAGAGGATCCCCGCCCTGGATGACAAATCTGGGGACGACGCGATGGAACTTGAGGCCGTCGAAGAACGGCTTGCGGGGCGCGGGTCCCAGGGTTCCCTCCGCCAGCCCGACGAAACTTGTCACCGTGAGCGGAGCCTTCACAGCCTCGAGCTCGCAGGTGATGACGCCCCTGGGGGTGGAGATCTCGGCGTACATCCCGTCCGGGAGGCGCCCGTCCTGCGCGGACGCGGCGGAAGTCCAAAGGAGGAGAAGGGCCGCCAGGCGTTTCAAATCAGGAACGAGCACACATACTGGCAAAGGCCGGCATCCACCTCGATGCGAAAGCCGCTCTTCCCGGGCACCTGAAACTGCGAGCCGGCCCCGTAGACGCGTGCCCCGTCTTCTCCGTCGATCGCGACGCGGCACGTCCCGTCGACAATCTCCATGAGCTCGGCGGCGTCCGTGTCGAAGTGATAGGAGCCCGGTCGAATCAGTCCGAGTGTCTTCCTCGCCCTGTCCGTCAGCAGTATCGTGTGGCTGACGACGCCGCCGTCGAAATACACGTTGGCCTTGGTCACAACGGACACGCCGTTGAACTGGGTCGCGATCGCGTGCATGTGTTGGGGGTTACCCATATATCGGAGCGACCCGGCGGGCGGCAACCCCCGAATTGGCGCGGAGAGGCGCAACAGGCGCGCCGGCGCCGTCCCCGACGGGCGTTCCCCCGGGGGCCGCGGCGCCCGTTCAGGGAACCTTGAGGCTGCTGCCCACGACCAGGCTCTTCTCGTCCTTGATGACGTCCCGATTCGCCTTGAGGATGTCCTCCCAGCGACTGGACGTGCCGTAATACTTACGCGAAATCTTCGTCAGGGTGTCGCCTTCGACGACCACGTGGGTCCTCGGCGCGGGAGGCGGCGCGGCTGCCGCCTCCGCAGGCGCCGACGCGGGACCGACCGCGGGGGCCTGTCCGGGGCGCGTGGGGGCCGGCCTGAAGGCGCCCGGGCCGGGAGCCTGGAGCGCGAGGCGGGTGCGGAACTGGGCGTTCTCGATGGCGAGCCGGTTTTCCTCGTCCTGGGTCAGCCTGAGCTCGGAGCGCAGGGGTTCGACCTGCGCCGTGACCTGGGCCGCGGCGGCGGCCTGCGCCTGCAGGGACGCGATCGAGGCGCGCGCGGCGTCGAGCTGCTGGCTGAGGGACGCGTCCTCCGAATTGGCCTTTTCCAGCGACGCCTTGAGCTGCGTGTCCTCGTCCTGGACGACCGAGAAGCTCCGCAGGGACATCGCGAGCTTGTCCTGCACGTCGGCGAGCTGCTTTGCCGCGTCCGCGTCGGGCGCCGGCGCCGCGACCTCGGGCTTCGGGGGCTGCGCCTTGGCCGCGTCAAGCTGCTTGCGCAGGTCCGCCGCCTCCCCCTCGCTCTTTGCCGAGGCCGCCTGGGCCGCCGCGAGGTCGGCCTTGAGCCGGTCGGACTCCTTCCACGCCGCCGCCAGCTCGTCCGAGAGCTGCTTGTTGTCCGCGCGGAGCGAGGCCACGTCGTCGGGATGCTGCGCGGGCGCTGCCTGATCGTCGGCCCTGGCGGAGCCGGCCAGCATGAGGGCTATGGGCAAAAGGCCGATGCGGAAGGATCTTTTCATGATCTCTGTGGGTGACCGGAATGAAAACGGCTTTCAAATCGGACACAACCCACAATTCCTTGGGGGGCGGCGGCCGCGCAGCTCCCCTCCACCCACTTGCGCTCCCAATCGCGCCACGGGTAGAAGCTCATCGTGCGGTTGAACGTGCAGGTGTTCGGGCGTGGCGGTAGCGCACGCAAGCCTCGATCCTGACGGGCCGGTCCAGGGCGGGCGGGGCGGCAACGGGGGTGATATATTGTCCGCGACGTGGGACATCGAGCGGTGGCAGCAGCATTTCAGGACCATCCGAGCCCCGCGGCCGCGGCGCTTGCGCCCGAGGCCCGAACGGCGCCGCCGCCGTCCTCGGCCCGCAGCCCGAACGCCTCCCCGGGGGCGGCCGCGAGCAGGAGCGCGATCAGGACTCTTGTTGCAAGGGTTCCATCGCCAGTCAGGGCATCGGCGCGGCCCAGTGCCGCGCGGCCCCCACTGCGCGGGACCAGCCCGCGCGCAGGCCCTTGAGCGCGGCCGGCGTCCTCCTTGGACGGAACGTTCGGTCCCTTCCGGCGAGGGCGGCGACCTCGGCGCGGTCCTTCCAGAACCCCACGGCCAGGCCCGCCAGCGCGGCCGCCCCGAGAGCCGTGGTCTCGGTGACCCGCGGGCGCACGACCGCGGCCCGGATGAGGTCGCTCTGGAACTGCATCAGCGCATCGTTCACGGATGCGCCGCCGTCGACCCTGAGCTCCCGGATCCTCCGGCCCGAGTCCGCCTCCATCGCGCCGATCAGGTCGGCGGTCTGGAATGCTATGCTCTCGAGGGCTGCGCGGGCGAGATGCGCCGCAGTCGTGCCCCGCGTGACCCCGACGATCGCACCCCGTGCAGCCGGGTCCCAGTGGGGGGCGCCCAGGCCGGCAAACGCGGGGACGATCGCGACGCCGCCGTTGTCCGGCACGCGCGCCGCGAGGGCCTCCACGTCCGATGAGCGCGAAATCAGGCCGAGGCCGTCCCGAAGCCACTGCACGACAGCGCCTCCCACGAACACGCTTCCCTCGAGGGCGTACTCGGTTCGGCCGCCGATCCTCCAGGCGATCGTTGTGAGGAGCCGGTGGCGCGAAGGGACGGGGCGGCCGCCGGTGTTCATGAGCATGAAGCAGCCGGTCCCGTACGTGTTCTTGGCCATACCGGCCCTGAAGCATCCCTGGCCGAACAACGCCGCCTGCTGGTCCCCCGCGATGCCCGCGACGGGAACGCCGCGCAGGGCCGCAATCCCCTCGATTTCGCCGAAGATGCCGCTGCTGGGGCGGATTTCCGGGAGGACCTCGGGGGGGATGCGAAGGGCCCGGACGAGCTCGTCGTCCCAGTCGCCCGTGGCGAGGCCGGCAAGGAGCGTTCGCGAGGCGTTCGAGACGTCGGTCGCGTGCACGCGGCCTCCGGTGAGCCTCCAGAGCAGCCAGGTGTCGACGGTCCCGAAGGCGAGCTCCCCCCGGGACGCGCGCCTGCGGGCGCCCGGAACGTGGTCAAGGAGCCACGCGAGCTTCGTCCCCGAGAAGTAGGGATCGAGCAGAAGGCCGGTCCTCTCCCTGAAGAGAGGCCCAAGCCCCGCCTTCTCGAGCGCGATGCACGCGCCGGCGGTGCGGCGGTCCTGCCAGACGATCGCCCTGTGGAGCGGGCGGCCCGTCGCCCGGTCCCAAACAAGGGTCGTCTCGCGCTGGTTCGCGATCCCGACGGCCGCGACGTCCCCGCGTCCGGCGCCGGCCTTGCGCAGGACGGAGCGGGCGACGCGCACCGTCGTGTCCCAGAGATCGCGGGGATCGTGCTCCACCCATCCGGCCCGGGGAAAGTGCTGCCGGAATTCCTCCTGGGCGGAGGCGACGAGCCGCCCGCGCCTGTCAAACAGGATCGCACGCGAGGAGGTCGTGCCCTGGTCGAGGGCGAGAACGCAGCGGGTCATGGGCGGGGAAGGCCTGCCGAATCGTCGCAGGGAGTCCCGGCGGGCGCAAGCTGGAGCGAGGCGATGGGACTGCGGAGGGGTCCCGCGAGGTGTGGACAAAGCGCGCGCAACGGGCAACGTCGGCTGGCCGGCCCGCGGCAGACCAGAATGGAACAAACCCGATCCGTGACGAAAGCGCCGGCCCCGGGGACCCGTCCCGCCGGGGCGAAGGCCGCGATCGCCGCAATCCTCGCCGCCCTCTCGCCGGCGGCCCTGCCCGCGCGGGCCGACGACGTCGCGGTCGTTCTGACGCCGTCCTTTGTCTCGCAATACATGTTCCGGGGCGTGCGCCTCGGCGGCTTTTCCTTCGAGCCCTCCGTCGAGGTGGACGCGGGCAGCGCGGCGCTCGGGGTCTGGAGCAACGTTCCCCTGTCGGGCGGGGTCGACGCCGCGTCGAATCTCGAGATCGACCCCTACGCCTCGTACACGTTCGCGATCAACGCCAGCCTGAGCATCACGCCCGGCTTCACCGCCTATACCTACCCCAATGCGGACACGAGTTCCGGATCGTTCAGGTCGACGTTCGAGCCCTACCTTGGGGTCAATTACGAGGTCGCGGGCGTGACTCTGGCGCCCAAGCTCTACTACGACCTCGTGCTCGAGGGCCCGACCCTCGAGCTCACCGCCAGCTACGGCATTCCGCTCAAGGCGGCGAACACCACCCTCGGGATCGGGGCCACGGTCGGGACCTTCGAGTGGGACAATTCTGCAAGGGACGCGGCCCCAAGGCTGAGGAACTGGGGCGACTACTGGCTGCTCGGGGCGACGCTTCCCTTCACGCTCTCCAGGCGGTCGACGCTGACCCTCGGATTCGGCTACTCGGAGGGCACGGGCAACTTCTACAAGCAGGGGGGCGCGCCCAAGTACAGGAATGATGCCGCAGTTGGCCGCGGCGTCGCCTCGTTGGGCTACGCCCTCACGTTCTGAGATCGGCCGTCCGCCGGCCCACCCGACAGTGCCGCGGAAATTCGCAAACGATTGACGCCCCCTGGCGAATAATGACTGAACATGCTCGCGCGCGAGGAGTCTCAGCGCATACCTACCTACTCCCACCGACCCATGCACACCAGGCATTCCATTTCCCTGCTGACCGCGCTTTGCTTGCTCGAGACCCTGGCGGGGTGCGCGGCCTCCCCCGGCACGCCGGCGCCCAGCGACTCGACGAAATTCACGGTCGAGAACACCGACCGCTTCGTGGTGCTCGACGCGGCGACCGAGGCCGCGGTCAACTGCACGGGCCTGCAGGAGCGGACGCTGGGGGACGGGAGGCTCGAGGTGATCGCAAACGTGAAGAATCGCGACAGCGCTCCGACGCAGGTGCAGATCCAGTGCCTTTTTCTGGACGACCAGGGGCTGCCGGTCGTCGCCGCGGGCTCGTGGAAGGTGCTGGCGCTCGGCGGGGGCTCGACTGAGGCCGTGCGCTTCACCGCCCCCGACGCGGCGGCGAAAAGGTACGCGATCCGGGTCCGCAAGGTGCGCTGATGCGAGCGGCGGCGATCGCCGGCGCACGGGAGTCCCGTGGCGCGGCGCGGTCCGGCCGCGCGCTTCTCTGGATTGCGCCGTCCGGCCCGCGATAACAAACGTCGATGAACTCTGTCTACCGCGAATCGCGCGCCACGCTGCTCCTGGCGATTCCCATCACGATCGGCCAGGTGGGCCAGATGCTCATGGGCATCACCGACAGCGTGATGATCGGGCGCACGGGGGCCGTGCCCCTGGCGGCCTCGTCGTTCGGGGTCGGCGTCTTCAACATCTTCTTCATCGTGGGGGTCGGGCTGCTCACGCCGGTCGCGGTGTTCGCGTCGAGGGCCCGGGGCGCGGGACGCCACGACGAGGCCGGGGAGTTCCTCAGGCACGGGCTCGCCCTCGCGCTTGGCTCAGGGGCGATCGAGGTCGCCCTGATCCTCCTCATCGGCGAGCACCTGGATCTGTTTCGCCAGCCGCCCGAGGTGCTGGCGGCCGTGAATCCGTTCTTCCTGCTCCTCGGATTGTCGCTCGTTCCGGTGCTCGCATACCTCGCCCTTCGCCAGTTCGCGGAGTCGATGGGCCGGCCCTGGGTTCCCATGCTGGTCATACTCGGCGGCGTGGCGTTGAACGCATCCCTGAACTGGGTCTTCATTTACGGGCACCTGGGAGCCCCGAGGCTGGGGCTCACGGGGGCGGGGATTTCGACGCTGATCTCACGGACCCTGGGCTCCGCGGCGATCTTCACCTGGCTGCGCCTGGACCCCGCGATGCGCGCGGCCTGGCCGAGGCGGTGGTTCGCGCCGCTCTCCCGGGATCGGCTGCGCCAGATGCTCGAGGTCGGGCTGCCGGCCTCCGGCAGCCTGCTCTTCGAAAGCGGCGCCTTCGGCGCCGCCACGATAATGATGGGCTGGCTGGGGGCGGTGGCCCTGGCGGCCCACCAGATCGCGCTCTCGTGCGCGGCCCTGACGTTCATGTTCTCGCTCGGCCTGTCCATGGCCGTGGGGATGCGGATCAGCGCCGCGGTGGGCGCCGGCGAGCATTCGAGGCTTCGCCCCATATGGGTCGGGAGCGTCGCCAAGGGCACCGCCCTCTCGGTCGCGGCAGCGACCGTCTTCCTGCTCTATGGGCGCGCGATCGCGCACTGCTTCATCGACGACCCCGCCGTTGTCTCGACGGCGGCCGTGCTGCTTATCGTCGCCGCGATATTCCAGGTGTTTGACGGAGGGCAGGTGATCAATTCGGCCGCCCTCAGGGGCCTCACCGACGTGCGGGTGCCCGCGGTCATCACGTTCGTGGCGTACTGGGTGATCGCGCTTCCCCTGGGCTACGTGCTAGGCATCCGCGGCCGCTTCGGGCCCGCGGGCATCTGGATCGGGCTTGCCGCGGGCCTGGCGGTCGCCGCCGTCCTGCTTGGGCTCAGGTTTGTCAGCCTGACCCGCCGGGGCGCCCACTGCGCGGCCTGAACCGGGCGGTTCAGGCGCCCTTGAGCGCCTCGTCCAGCGCGCCGATGATCTCGTCGGCGGGCTCTGTCCCCACGCAGATCCGGAGCAGTTCCGGATCGAGGCCATTCGCGGCGAGCTCGGCGCGGCCGGATTCGGAGGTCACCATGTCATAGTGCGCAAGGTACATGAAGGGGCAGATCAGCGTGGTGCGCATGCCGAAGCTCGGGCCCTTGGGCAGCCGCAGCCGGTCGTAGAACGAATCGAGCCTCCCCCGCACCGTGAAGGAGATCGTCCCGCCGGTTGCGCCGGGCGACCTTGCCACCCGAAGGTAGTTGTCGCGCGAGGCCGGCTCAAGCGCCCAGTGGGTTGTCCGGACCGCCGGATGGGAGGCCAGGAAAGCCGCCACCCTCGGGGTGCTCTCCTCGATCCGGGCGAGGACCGCCCGGGTGTTGCCAATCTGCGCCGCGAGGCGGGCCAGATCCCTCGGGTACAAGGGCTCGATTGTCGCGGCGGCCGCGCGGCGCAGGAATCCCGCGTCCGGCGCCGCCGGATTGACCGCGACCAGGCCGGCGATGATGTCCCCGTCGCTCCCGGTGTATTTTGTCAGGCTGTTCACGACGAGATCGGCATGCGGGAGGCAGTCGACGCTGAACGCCGACGCCAGGGAGGGATCCAGGATGAGCTTGATCGAATGCGCGCGGCACAGCTGCGCGAGCCGCGCCACGTCGGGCGTCTGCATGAGCGGATTGGTGGGCACCTCGGCCACCACCCCGGCGATCCCGGATCCGCGGCCCGCAAACAGGCTCCCGAGCGCGCCCATGTCCATGACGTCCGGGACGTGGATGTAGTCGGTCTTCGAGGCCGTGAACTTCCTCAGGATCGCGATCGTGTCGAGGTAGAGCCAGCCGAGCTGCACCCAGCCGGTCCGCCCCCGCCGCGCCTGGAGGTCGGTGACGGCGCGAAAGGCCGAGTACACGGCGTTCATCCCGCTGCTCGCGAGCAGCAGGTCGCCGTCCGCCGCTCCGGCGAACACCGGTTTCAGGATCCTGCGGACCTCCGCGGCGGCATCCCCCGGGAAGGACGCCTCGACGCCGGGCCCGGGGCCGATCCCCATCGCGGCAAGGCGGTCCTCGGCCTCGCGCGACGAGAGGAACCCCCCCACGTTCTGAAGGTAGAGCTTCGCTCGCAGGGCGAGCTCCGGCGACTCCGGGTGGGAGACGCCGTGCACGCCGTCCATTCCGAACGGCGCGGCGCCGGATGCGCCGGCCCCGGGCGCCTGTAGGTGCGCGAGCAGCTCGGCCGCCATCCGGCGGGACGATGCCAGCCAAAGCGTCCGGCCCGCGAGCCCGTGCCTCTGAGCGAGCGCCGAGGCGAGGCGGCGCGAAAAAGGATGGACCAGGAACCTGGGGTAGCCGCTCCGGAGTCTCCCGAGGACCGCGGGATCCTTTTCCTCGTAGCCCCGGACGGCGGCCATGGTCGGCAGGCTGCAGGAGACCGCGTGGGGGCTGTCGGGTATGGGCGTGCCGAGTGGAATCGGTGCAAATGCCTGCATTCGGGCTGCGAGTCTTGTCGGGCCGGCGTCCATGGCAAACGGAACGTGGCGCCGAGCGTGTCATCCGGCACTGGCCGAATGCGCTTTTTTTCGGGCTCGCCTTCGCTATCGTGGCCCGGGGCGCCGGACGCGCGGCCCGTGCCCAGCCCGAACTCCCCCGAAGTCCCATGCTCCAAGCCCCCGCCAAACCGACCCCCCTCATCGCCTTCCCGGGCCGTGACGTTGCCTTCCGGGTCTTCCGGGTAGGCGTCTCTAGCCGCGCGGCACCGGCCCCGTGACAATCGTCTCCTGGAACGTCAACGGGGTCCGCGCGGCCCTGAGAAAGGGCCTGCTCAGGGCCATCGGGAAATGCGGCGCGGACGTGGTGTGCCTGCAGGAGACCCGGGCCAGCCCGGGCGACGTCCAGCACGTGAAGTGGCCGCGCGGCTACGAGGTGTTCTGGAACGGCGCCGAGAAGAAGGGGTACAGCGGGACGGCCATCCTGACCCGGGTGAAGCCGCAGAGCGTACAGAACGGGATCGGCGCCGCCGTCCACGACGCGGAGGGCCGGGTGCTGGCGGCGGAATTCCCGGACTTCTGGCTCGTCAACGTGTACCAGCCGAATTCCCAGCGCGGGCTGACGCGCCTCGGCTACCGGGTCGACGAGTGGGATCCGGCGTTCCGGGCGTACCTCAAGAGGCTCCAGTCCAAGGGCAAGCCCGCGGTCTTCTGCGGCGACCTGAACGTGGCGCATACGGAGATCGACCTCGCAAACCCGAAGTCGAACCGGCGCAACGCGGGTTTCACGGACGAGGAGCGGGAGAGCTTCGGGCGGCTGCTCGACAGCGGGTTTGTGGACACCCTCCGTGAATTTGAAAAGGGGCCCGGCCACTACACGTGGTGGAGCCAGATGGGCGACTGCAGGGCCCGAAACATCGGGTGGCGTGTGGACTATTTTGTCGCCGCGACGAGGCTGAGGCCGGCCCTGAGGCGCGCTTGGATAAGCCCGGAGGTGATGGGAAGCGATCACTGCCCCGTGGGGCTAGAGCTGGGCTGACCGCGCATTTATCGGTTCGCAAGGCGGCGCCGCCCCCCGCATCATGGCGGCCATGAGAACATTCCTGAGGATTGCCGGCGCGCTCGTCGGTCTTGCGGTCGTGCTTGTGGCGGCCGGGTTCGCTCTCCCCGGGCATTTTAGGGTGGAGCGCACGGCCGTCATCGCGGCGAAGCCGGCCGCAATCTTCCCGCTGATCGGCGACCTTAGGGCGTGGTCCCAGTGGGGCGTCTGGTTCCGGCGGGACCCGGCGATGCAGGTCGCCTATTCGACCTCGACCACGGGGGTGGGCGCGTGGAGCGAGTGGAAGAGCAAGAGCCAGGGCAACGGCAAGATGACAATCACCTCGGTGCAGGCTCCGGCGCTCTTCGAGTACCGGATCGAGTTCCCCGACATGGGCATGGCCTCCACGGGCACGATGGCGCTTGTTCCGGGGGCCGACGGCGCGACGCAGGTCAAGATGGGCATGGAGGGCGACCTCGGGCGCAATCCCGTGAACCGGTGGTTCGGCCTCTTCATGGACAGGATGGTGGGCCCCGACTTCGACGCGGGGCTCGCGAATCTAAAGAAGATCAGCGAAGCCCCGTCCCCTTGAGCGCCCGGCCATGTATGACCTTAAGGGCCTGATGCTGCGCGGCCCGCGGCTGACGCTTGCGGTCGCGGAAAGCCTGACGAGCGGGCGGCTCCAGGCCCGCATAGGCGCCATCTCGGGGGCTTCTGAATTCTTCCTGGGCGGCGTGACCGCGTACTCGCTCGAAGAAAAGGTGCGCCATCTCGGCGTCGACCGCGCCGAGGCCCGCGCGGTGAACAGCGTCTCGAGGCGGGTTGCCGAGCAGATGGCACGGGGCGCCTGCGTCCTTTTCGGGGCCGACCTGGGCGTGGCCACGACCGGCTACGCCGAGCCCTCGGACGAGTGGCACGTCGCCGAGCCCTTCGCCTGGTGGGGACTGGCCCGCCTCGGGCCTGGCGGCGACTTCGCCGTCGCCAGCGGCCGCGTGGACTGCCCCGGGCTTTCCCGGATTGATGTCCAGGAGCGCGTGGCCGGGGCCGCCTTCGACGCGCTCGTCAGTTGGATCAGGGCGCCAGCTGCTGGACGAACGCCATGAGCGGCTGCACGTCCGGAGGCGGGGTCACCCAGTCGCTGTAGAGTAGCTCGGGCATGGTGTAGGAGGTGTTGTAGAGGATGAAATTGGCCGGATCGTTGCGCTCGACGTGTCCGGCCTTGACCGTGGCTCCTGCGAAGAGCCCGACCGACCTCGAATAGACGAGGACGGGCGCGATGAAGGTCCTCGTGGCGTCACTCTCGACTTCGGCCGCCTTTGGCCCGGCGACGGCCTTTGCGTCGACCCCTATGTTGAAGCGGTTCGTGAAGAGCAGGCGCGGCGTCGCGTCATCCGTGATGATAAAGACCGTGTCGACGTCCTTGGCCCCCGCCTGCAGCCCCAGGCTCGCCTCGCTCGCATCGATAAGGACGGGGATGCTCCAGCGGCCATTCGGCCTCTTGACCATCAGCACCCCGAAGCCGCCCTTCACGCCGAAGATGAACCCGGCCTTGAACTGGCTCAGGATCATCACGCCGCGCGCCGACCGCCAAACCGCCGGGGGAATCGAGGTTGCCGGAGTCGTCATGAACTCCCGCAGGATCGCCTCGCAAGTCTCGATGCGCACGACGAGATCGGACCGCGGCGTGTGGGCGTCACCGGCGCGCGCGCGGGCGGCGCCGAAAATCGCGATCAGGGAGAAAATGAGCAGTTTCTTCATGGCGTGGGTCGGATATGTTGGATGTCGCCGGAATTGCGAACCCGGCCGAAGGATTGAAACAGGGTGACGGCGAATTGGAAAGCGCGGATTGGACATGGTTCCCGGACCGCGTCAGCGGCCGGTTGGCTCAGTCGAGGCCGCGGGCGGCGATCTGGTCCTCGTCCCAGCCCAGGAAATGCCCGAGTTCGTGCAGGTAGGTCAGGCGCACCTCGTCGCGGAAGGCCTCGACGTCCTCCTCTGCATAATCCCATAGGTTGGCCGTATAGAGGAATATCCGGGGCGGCTCGGGATTCCCGCCCGCGAGCTCGGCCCCCAGCGGGCTGCCGGTGAACAGGCCCAGGAGGTCTGACTCAAAGCCGTCGGCCAGCACGTCCGCCCCGGGCGCGGGCTCGAAGCGCACCGGGACGGACCGCGCCGCCTCGCGGATGTCGGGAGGCAGCTTGCGCTGGGTCGCAGCCACCGCCTCGGAGGCGAGGCGTATGAGCCGGGATTCCTTCATCTTATTTCTGTCGAAAGGTCGAGCTTCTCGAACCTCCAGCCAAGCCACCACAATCCGACCGCCGCCTCGCCGGCGAGGATCGCCAGCACCACCGCGCAGGCGATGGCGACGGCCGGGCCCACGCCGAACAGCCATTGCGACGAGAAGATGATGAGCGCGGCGGCGCCCGCCGCCGGCGCGGCGACAAGCAGCGCGATCAGGAGCTGGGCGACGCCGAAGATCAACCGCTGGCCGAACATCTCGATTCCGCCCCCGCGCGACCGCGAAGCCTGGTACCAGCCCGGCATGAGGACCATGATCGAGTTCGGCACGATCAGCTGGATGAAGCAGAGGAAGGGCGCGGCGGATCCCATGCACACGGCCACGGTCACCCGGAGGCCGGGGGTCAGCCAGGGGAGCGTCCCCCGGGAGTCGACGGCGACGGCGCACACGAGGATGGAGACCCAGAGCAGGAGCGTGAGGATCGCGGTCGGCGCGAGGAGCTCGCCTAGGGCCAGCCTCCAGCCCTCGAGCGGATAGGTCTTGAGGATGTCCGCGTTCGGCAGGTCGTTGCGCAGGTCCTGGCGGGCGACCTGGGGGCCCAGGAGAAGGGTGTAGGCCGCAAGCATGCCGCAAAACATCACGATGATGGGGCCATAGATGTCGAACCCGTTGGAGCGGGCTTGGATCGCGAGCAGGGGCCTCAGCCCGAACGCAAGGCAGAACACGATCCAGAGGGTGACGAGCATGGTGCGCCGGTTCAGGAGCGAGCTGCGCATCGAAAGGAGGTTCTTCCATAGGAACGCGATCTCCGGCGGGCCCTGGGGCGAGAGCGGGAACGGACCCGACCGGGCCCTGGGCTTGGAGGCGCCGACCTTCGGCAATTCCCCTCTCTGCGCCGCGGCCTTGGCCGCGGCGCGCTTCTCGGCGAGCGCGATCGAGCCCTCCTCAAACGATGCCTCCGTGTTGGAGACCCAGTAATAGTGGAGCGCGAGCAGGAAGAGCGCCGGAACCATCGCGAGGCAGAACTCGCGGATTCCGACCGCGAGATAGGGGCCGAACGCGATCCTGAAGGGAAGGACGAGCCAACGCAGCGGCGACGAGTGCACCAGGCCCCGGAAGAACAGTTCCATCGCCCTCGCGCTTGAAAAATCGCCCGGCGGAAAGACGCTGGCGTACGCCGCCGCCGACCAGGCGACCGCGAGCACGTACATGACGATGGCGGCGATCACCGCCGCCCGCCAGGGCAGGAAGCCGGAACCCTTCTCCTTGAGCCGGGAAAGGGTCAGGTTCGTTCCGTTGAGATGCAAGTCGAAGGTGGAGAGAATGACCCACCATCCCACGGCGCGTAGCGCCCGGTTTCCCCCGAGGTATCCGAAGCGGTTGAAGAAGAAGGCCATCAGCACGGACGTGAACAGGATCGCGAACTGGGCACTCAGAAGCCGGAAGTGGATGAGGGTCCTTCGCGTGACCGGGGCGGGGAAGAGGAACGCGATCTCGGGCTCGCTGAAGCGCAGCGCGGGTTTGTCGGCAGGCGCGATCCAGGCGAATGCGACCCGCACCAGCGCGAGCGCGGACAGGCCCACGCACAGGACGGCCATGCCCATCATTCCGGCGCCGGCAAACGCGGGCGCGGCGCCTGCGGCAGGGACGTTCCGCATCGCCGGCCTTTGCAGCAGGACAAAATAGAAGTACGCAATCGCGACCGCGGTGCCTATCAGGTACTTCGGCTCGCGCAGCCTGCGGATCCGGTAGACGACGAGGTTCCGCAGCGACGTGAGCCGGAGGTAGAGGAGGGCGCCGATCATGGAGGGCTGGAGGGGACCCGGCCTGTCAGGTCTCGGATCCGCCGGTTGCGCGGATGAAGACCTCCTCAAGGCTGACGTCGGGCTGGCCGTCGCTGAACTGCGCCGCGACCTCCGCGATGGTCCCGCCCGCCACCTTGTCCCCCTTCTTGAGGATGAGGACGTGCGTGCAGACCTCCTCGAGCAGGTGCAGCAGGTGGGAGCTCAGGACTATGGCCGCGCCGTCGCGCGCGCGCCGGATGATCGAGTCCTTCATGCGGCGGATGCCGAGCGGGTCGAGGCCCGTCAGCGGCTCGTCGAAGAAGATCACGCTCGGCGAATGCAGGAGCCCGCAGGCGATCACGAGTTTCTGCTTCATGCCGCGGGAGAGCTCCCCGGGCAGGACGTCGGCCTTTTCGACGAGCTCCAGTTCCTCGAGGAGCGGCTTCGCCAGCGCCTCGTAGCGGGCGACGCCGTAGATCCGGGCCACGAACGCGAGGTGCTGGCGCACCGTCAGATAGTCGAAAAGCTTGGGTTCGTCGGGAAAGAACGCTAGCGCGCGCTTCGCCGCGACCGGGTCGACCGCGAGGTCGTGCCCGGCGATGCGGACCGTGCCCGCGCTCGCCGGGATGATGCCGGCCAGGCAGCGAAGGGTGGAAGTCTTGCCGGCGCCGTTCGGCCCCACGAGCCCGAGGACCTCGCCCGGGCGGACGGAAAACGACAGGCTGCGGACCGCCGTGAAGCTGCCATAGCGTTTGGTAAGCTCTTCTACCTCAATCATCGGCGGGAACGCTGCAGGCAAGTGGCCCCCGGGGCAAGTCCGCCAATTGAAAAATGGTAACGAAAGCGGCCCGGCCGCGTCAATTCGGGCATGAAGCCGTTTCCAGTGGTTTGCTTTTCGTTGCTCTGCATCAGTCTTGGATTGTCCGCGTCAGCGGGCCTGGCGGACGATACCGCGAACCCGCCCCCGCCCCCGGCGGCACCCGCGAATCCGCCGCCGACCCCCGGCGAGGGAGCCCAGCCCACGCCGCCGCCGGCCGGGCCCCGTCACGCGCGCAAGCGGCCGGGCTACGTGCTCAGTGAGCTGACCGAGAAGCTCAGCCTCACTGCGGACCAGCAGAAGGCGATCGGAGCCATCATCAAGGGCACCCAGAGCCAGATGAAGCAGCTGCGCGACGACGACTCCCTCTCGAGGGAGGACAGGCGGGCCGCGGTGCGGGAGATCATGGCCTCGACCCGGGACCAAATCCGGGAGGCCCTCACCCCCGACCAGCAGAAGCTTTTCGACGAGATGCCCGCGGGCGGGACCAGGCCAAGGAACCCGGACGGCAACTGAACGGCCGAGGGGGCCGGCGGCCGGTTTTTCGCGTGCGTTCGCGCGCGAAAGCGTCATGCCTCGCTCCCGCGATATGACCATCGGGGAGCTCTTCAGACTCATCCTGCCGGTGTTTTCGCTGATCGCGGTGGGTGTCGCGCTGCGCCGCTTCCACTGGATCGAGGGCGCGGCGGAGACCAGCATGATCCGGCTGGTCGTCTACGTCCTCATGCCGTGCCTCGTGTTTGACACGATTGTCGGCAACTCCGCGCTGCACGACGCGGGGAACCTGCTCCTTCCGCCCATGGCCGGCTTCCTGACGACGGCGGCCGGTTTCGGCGTGGCCTACCTTGTCGCGCGCCGCATAGGCCTCGAGGTGGGGACGGGCCTGCGCACGTTTGCGCTCGCCGCGGGGATCTGCAACTACGGCTACCTGCCGTTTCCGATCCTCGGGGCAATATGGGGGGAGCGGACCCAGGGGGTCATGCTCGTGCACAACATGGGCGTCGAACTGGCGCTCTGGTCGGTCGGGCTTCTCGTGCTGACCGGCGCGTCGCCGCGCGAGGGATGGCGGCGGCTGGTTTCGCCGATGCTCGTCACGCTTCTTGCCTCGGTCGCGATCAACGTGTCCGGGCTCTCGCCGCACGTCCCCGACTTTATCAGGAGCATGGCCCATTCGCTGGGCGTGTGCGCGGTCCCGATCGGGATCGTGGTGACCGGGGTCAACCTCGCGGACTACCTCGACGAGCCGGCGAGGCTCCTGCACCGCAACGTGGCGATCGCCTCCTGCGCCGTGCGGCTGGGGATCCTGCCGATCCTCATCCTGTGCGTCGCGCGCTGGCTGCCCTGCCCGGTCGAGCTCAAGCGGGTGCTTGTCGTCCAGGCGGCGATGCCCGCCGGCATGATCCCGATCATCATCGCGCAGTATTACGGCGGAAAGCCCCTGACGGCCGTGCAGGTCGTCCTGTCGACGACCTCGGTGGGACTCCTCACGTGCCCATTGTGGATTCGCGCCGGCCTGGCCTGGGTGGGGGTCTCCTAGCAAGCTTCGCAAACGCGAGGAAATGTGCCATGGTTTCCGGATGATCGGCAGATTCCTCCTCTCCGCGCTCGCCGCGGCGTTCCTTGTGGCCCGCCCGGCGCGCGCCGACGACAAGCCCGCCTCCGCCGTCGAACGGCAAATAGCGGATGCGGCGAATTCCCCCCGGGTCACCGTGATCCACTTCTGGGCGCCATGGTGCGGCAGCTGCGTGGCCGAGCTCGCCAACGGCGGGTGGAGCGGGTTCATCGCGGCGAATCCCGACGTCAATTTCGTGTTCGTGACGATCTGGAACCCGGTCGACGGGCGGGAAATGCTGGAGAAGTACGGGGTCGGCGCGGAGAAGAACTTCCAGCTGCTGCTCCATCCCAACAGCTCGAGAAGGAGGGGGGAGAAGGTGGCGGAGCTCATGGGGATCCCGATCTCGTGGGTCCCGACGACGTGGATCTTTCGGGACGGCGAGCTGCGCTACGCGATGAACTACGGGGAGCTGCGCTTCCCGATGCTCCAGCAGCTGGTGAAGGACTCGGCGGACAGCTGGTAGCGTTGAGGTGAGCGATGCCGAGCAAGCCAGCCATCGCGTTCATCGGGACTGGTGTGATGGGCCGCAGCATGGCCGCGCACCTCATGGCCGCGGGCCACGCCCTGCACGTGCACAACCGCACGAGGGACAAGGCGCGGGCGCTCCTGGAATCCGGGGCCCGTTGGCACGATACGGCCGGGGCCGCGGCGGCCGAGGCGGAGGTCGTCGTGACGATGCTCGGGTTCCCGCGGGACGTTGAGGAGTCCTACCTCGCAGCGGGCGGGATCGTGGAGCGGGCGCGTCCGGGCGCGCTCCTTGTCGACATGACGACGTCGAGTCCCGTCCTTGCCCGGAGGGTTTCCGCGGCCGCTTCCGCGAGGGGGCTCGACGCGCTGGACGCGCCGGTGTCGGGGGGCGACGTGGGCGCCCGCGAGGCGAGGCTCGTCATCATGGTGGGAGGGGAGGCGGCGGCATTTGAACGGGCCCGCCCCGTCCTGGCGCTCCTCGGCAAGAATCTCGCCCTCCAGGGCCCGGCGGGCTCCGGCCAGCACTGCAAGATGGCGAACCAGATCGCGTGCGCCGTCGGAATGGTCGCCTGGTGCGAGGCGCTTGCGTACGCCAAGCGCGCCGGGCTCGATCCTGCGCGGGTCCTCGGAAGCATCAGCGGGGGCGCCGCAGGAAGCTGGGCCATGACGAACCTCGGCCCCCGGGCGCTGGGAGGGGACTTTGCCCCTGGATTCTACGTGAAGCACATCCGCAAGGACATCGGGATCGCGATTCATTCGGCCGAGGAGATGGGGCTCGAACTGCCGGGCCTCGACTGCGCGAGGAAGCTCTACGACCGTGTCGCGGCGAACGGATGGGAGGAATTCGGGACCCAGGTCCTCTACCGGCTCTACACGTCGCTCTGACGGGCCGGCCCTATTCCTCTGGGGGCGTGAATCCGCGCCGCATGACATTCTCCGCGATGGCGCGCGGGAAGAGGAAGTTCTCCAGGTAGCCCTTGCCGCCGGCCTTGGTGCCGCCTCCCGACATCCTGAACCCTCCGAACGGTTGGCGTTCCACGACGGCGCCCGTGATGCCTCGGTTCAGGTAGAGGTTGCCGACCCGGTACTCGCGCCGCGCGCGTTCAAGGGCGCTCGGGCTCCGCGAGAAGAGGCCCCCGGTCAGCGCGTAGTCCACGCCCATCGCGATGGCGAAGGCATCGTCGAGGTCCCGCGCCCGCAGGATCGCGACAACCGGTCCGAATATCTCCTCGCGCGCAATCACGGCCGAGGGCGCAACGTCGACGAACACCGTGGGGGGAACGTAGGTGCCGCCGGCCGCGGCGCCCGCCGGCAGCTGCGCCTGGAACGCGACCTTCGCCTCCCGCTTCCCCTGCTCGATCATGGAGAGGATCTTGTCGCGGGCCTCCGCGTCGATCACCGGGCCGACCAGCGTGCCGGCCTCGGCCGGGTCGCCGACGGGGATCGAGGCGCATGCGGCCACAAAGCGCTCCACGAAGCGGTCGTGCACTCCGTCGAGGACAACAAGCCGCGACAGCGCCGAGCATTTCTGCCCGGAGTAGCCGAAGGCGCTGTAGAGCGCCGCCGGGATCGCCTCGTCCAAGTCTGCATCGTTGTCGACGATCAGCGCGTTCTTTCCCCCCATCTCGCAGACGACCTTCTTCAGGTTCGCCTGTCCGGGCTGGGTCCTTCCCGCGGTCTCCCAGATCCTGCAGCCGACGGCGCGCGAGCCGGTGAAGGCGATGAAGTCGATCCCGGAGTGGGCGACCAGGTGCGCCCCGACATCCTCTCCCATCCCGGGCACGAAGTTGACGACCCCCGGGGGAACGCCCGCCTCGGTCAGGATGTCCATGAGCGCGGCCGCGGTGACGGTCGTCTGCTCCGCGGGCTTCATGATGACGGCGTTGCCGGCGACGAGCGGGGCCGCGGTCATGCCGCAGAGGATGGCCAGGGGAAAATTCCATGGCGCGATCACCACGCCGACGCCGCGCGGCGTCCACACCTGGAGGTCCCGTTCGCCCGGGACATCCTGTGTCCGGCGCGGCCGGTCCAGCGCGCGCATCTCCGAGGCGTAGAACCTGCAGAAGTCCACCGCCTCCGAGATGTCGGCGTCCGCCTCGATCCAGGGCTTTGCCGCCTCGAAGACCTCGAGCGCGCCGAGTTCAAACCGGCGGGCCTCGATCATCCCGGCCGCGCGCTCCAGGATGGCGGCCCGCTCGGGCGCGGGGCGGGCCGCCCACGCGGGCCATGCGGCGCGGGCCGCGGCGACCGCGGCGTCCGCATCGGCCACCGTGGCGCGGGCCCAGCGGCCGACGACCTGCGAGGGCCTGGCGGGATTGGTGGAGGCGATCATCTCGCGGTCGGAGATGCTCCGGCCGCCGATGACGATGGGGTGCCTCCCGCCGAGCCCCTTCGCGACGCTCGCGAGGGCCGCCCGCATCCGGGCGCGGTTTTCCTCCAGGTTGAAATCCGTGTTCGGGGCGTTCCGGAACGCCGGCTCGGCTGCCGCGGTAGGCGCCTGGGCGGCCGCCGGGCGCGCATTCAGGATCTCGACCGGATTCTTGAGCAGAGCGTCGTGCGTCGCGCCGCCGGCGTCCTTCGCCCTGAGAAAGCCCTCGTTCGAGGTGTTCTCCAGGAGCCTGCGCACGAGGTAGGCCATCCCGGGGAGGAGCTCGCCAACCGGGCAGTACTCCCGCACGCGCCGTCCGCTTGCGACGAGGGCCGACTTAAGCTCGTCCGCCATCCCGTAGAGCGCCTGGAATTCGTAGGCCCTCGGGTCAATGCCGAGCCGGTCCGCCTGCGCGATCGCGTGGGCGCACGAGCGGACGTTGTGCGAGGCGAACGCCGGGGCGGCGATTTCGGCGTTCTCGAGGAGGAGCAGGGACAGGTTCTCGTAGCTCGCGTCGCTTTCGGGCTTCTCGGACCAGACGGGAACGGGCCATCCGCGCTGGCCGGCGAGGATCGTCTCGTAGTCCCAGTAGGCGCCCTTCACCAGGCGCACAACGATGGGGCGGCTCGAGCGGCGGGCCCAGGCGATGACGTCGCGCAGGTCCCGCTCGCAATCGCGCAGGTAGGCCTGCAGCGCGATTCCCACCGCGGGCCGGTACCGGAACTCGTCCTCGCCGAGGATCGACTGGAACAGCGCGAGCGTGAGGTCCTTCAACGCGTAGCTCTCCATGTCGAAGTTGATGAAGGCCCCCACCTCCGCGGCCTTGCGAAGGATGGGGCGCAGCCGCCCCTTGAGCGCGTTGATCGAGCGCCCGGGGTCGGCGGGGTGCACCTCGGGCGTCAGGGCCGAGACCTTGACCGAGAGGTTGATGCGGGGCAGGGGGCCCTTTGGCCCGAGGTCGCTGAAGCAGGGCTTGGTGTCCCCGGCTATGGACCTTGCGACCGTGTCCAGGACGTCGAGGTTCCGGCGGAGGAAGACCTCGGCCTCGGATTCGCTGACGACCGTCTCGCCCAGCAGGTCGATTGTGGTCGCGATCCCGGATGCGGCGTTGCTCTTTAGCCTCGCTGCGAGGTCGCCGGGAGTCGCCCCGGCCACAAACTGGCCGGCCATCGACGTCACGTTGGCCTTCACCGGACCGGCGACCAGGGCCGGCGCGAACGCTGCCGCGGCGAGCCCCGTCCTCATGGCCGGATTGAGCTCAACGGCCTTGTCGCCCAGGTACTCCCGCAGGTGCCGGACAATCTCCGAGGACGAATCGAGCGTGGGCAGCACGTCGACGAACCGGAAAAGCTGCGCCTTGAAGGCGGGGTCCCTCATGGACCACTCCATGATGCGCGCGTAGGCGCCCTTCTTCGAAAGGATTCCCGGCGCCGGATGCGCCTCCATCAGGCGCAGCAGGCCCTCGCCGACAGTGCGGACTGCGGCCTCGATTCCGGGATCGGGGGGGAGGAATGGAGCTTCGTGTGTCATGGTCCGAGGTGTGCCGGGTTCGATCTGGCCGATTGTCTGGCGCGCGGGAAGAAGTTTGCAAGGGCCCCACGCGCCATGAGATGAGTTTCACTCTGGCTTATTCGCGGGGTAAGCGCCGGCGCGGTCCCGCGACGATCTCCCACTTCCATGAAAACCCACTCACCAAGCACGAAATGGCTGCGCGTCGCGCTCGCGGCCCTCGTTCTCGCATGTACCGGCGGCGCCCCGAGGGCGATGGCCGCCGATGCCAAGCAGGCCGACCCCACGCTGGAACAGCGCGTGGCCGACCTTGAGGCCTATGTGAACAACGGACCGCGGACCCCGAACGTCGCGTCCAGGGTGGCCGGGCCGGGCCCGGGGCACAACGCGTGGATGATGACCAGCGCGGCGCTCGTCCTTTTCATGACCCTGCCCGGCCTTGCGCTCTTCTACGG
>JGI12269J14319_10001905_pt1 | contig 20435 bp, 24 predicted proteins | sample PeaSoiSIISIP2007_FD_14319 | JGI IMG/M metagenome (IMG submission 14319)
TGGTCGACAGGAAGATCGTCGTGAACATCCCCGGGATCGTTCCGAAGAGGAAGATGATGGGGAGTGCGAGCCAGATCGAGTGCACGAGCGCGAGCGCGAAGAGCGAGGCCCCGAGGGCGCATGTCAGCGCGATCAGCCAGCGGCCGGCGCGGGGTTCGAACCGCGCGTTCGCGACCAGGACGAATCCCACCGAGGCGCCGACCGTGGCGGCCGCGACCATCGCCCCGTACCAGATCCCCTGGGTCAGCCCGAGCCAGCTGGTCACGTAGAGCGCGAGCTCCACGGTCGCGAGGGCGACCAGGAAGTTGATCACGAGTGCCGCGACGGTGATCTGAAGGAGCGCGCGGTGCCGTGCCAGGTAGCCGAACCCGTTGCGCGCATCCCGCAGGAGCGAGCGCACCGGGCCGGTCCGTTTGACGGACAGGTCGATGTCCACACCGGCGAGCGCGACCTGGGTGACGAAGAACAGGGCGAACGGGATCGCGAAGGCATAGGCGGCCGGGGCAACGGTGAGCAGGATCCCGACCCCGACCGTTCCGGCCGCACTGACCCCCCCCGCGATCGCGTAGATGGCACCGTTGGCCCGACTGAGCAACTCCCGGCGGACGACCCGGGGGACGGACGTATTGAACGCCGGACGGAAGATCGTCGAGGAGACGATGACCGCGGCCCACAGGGGGTAGATGAGCAGGATCCAGTAGGGGATGTAGAACCCCGGTGGACCCGGAAGGTCGATACGGCCCGCGGGCTGGAAGACGAAGAGCGTGGCCAGGCCGGCCGTCGCAACGACCCCGACGAGGTTGACGAGCCGCATCAGCTTCCCCCGGTCGTAGCGGTCCGCGAGCGCGCCGGAATAGAACGCGGCGATGAGCGTCGGGACGGTCGAGGAGAGGCCGAGGAGCGCGAGCGCGAGCGCGGCATAGCTCGCCCGATGGTCGGCGGGATACGCGACCGCGACCGAGAAGAACAGGATCACCGAAGCGGTGCCCGGGGCAGCGAACTGCAGCGCCCCGGCCGTCAGGAACGAGCTGAACGAGCGCTGGCGGAACAGTTCCGCGTACCGACCGCTCAGGAGGTGCCTCCACCCGGTGGGGCGGGGACCGTCCCCTCCGAGTTAAGCCTATCGAAACGGCGGGCGGCCCATCGAAAGCCGCTTATGGGATGGGCCTGTCGGGAGACCTCCGGAGCCGATCTTGCGCCTTCTCCACCGCGACGCGGCCACGGGGCTCCTCCGCCTCCGGCTTGAGAGCCCGAGCGACCTGTGGCGCATCGCACGGTTCGTGCGGCCGGGCGACGTCGCGGGAGGCTCGACCACCCGGCGCGACCCCGAGGCGCCCGCCGACGTGCCGGGCGCGGAGCGGGTCCGTCGCCGGGTCTGGATCGTCCTCGAGGTGGAACAGGTCGAGTTCCACGGGTTCTCCAAGCACGTGCGGATCACCGGACCGATCCGGGAAGGACCCTTCGACATCGGCCGGCACCACACGCTCGACCTGACGGAAGGGGACGAGGTCACGGTCCTCAAGCGGTCGACGTCCGCGGGCGACCGCACGCTCCTCGAGGAAGGTCTCGCCGGGACCGGCGAGCCGACCATCCTCCTCGCGGCCGTCGACTGGGGCGACTCGTCCCTGTTGCGTCTGCGCGGTCGGGCCATCGAACCGGTCGCCGACCTACGTCGCACGATCGCCGGCAAGCGGTTCGAAGGAGGCCAAGGCGAGAAGGACCGGAAGACGTACGCCGACGAGCTCGTCGCCCTCTTGCGGCGGGAGGGCCCGGCGGCGCACGCGGTGATCATCGCGGGACCGGGATTCCTCAAGGAGGAGCTCGCCCGCCGCCTCCACGAGGAGGATCCGGCGGTCGCCGCGAAGGTCAAGGTCTACTCGACCGCCGAGTCCGGCCGAGTGGGGGTCGACGAGCTCCTCAAGTCGGGGCGGGCCACCGAAGTATTGCGGGGAAGTGTCGCAGCGGAAGAGGCGGAGTTCGTCGAGCGGCTGGTCCGCTCGCTCGCCACCGGCACCCGGGCGGCGGTGGGGCGCGTCGAGGTCGGGGAGGCGGTCGATGCGGGCGCCGTCGAGACCCTGCTCGTCTCGGAGCGTCTCTTGACGGACCCCGAGGTCCTGCCGGTGCTCGACCGCGCGCGGAGCGCGCGGGCCCGCCTCTTCGTCGTTCGGGTCGAGGGGGAGAACGGAGCCAAGCTCGAAGGGCTGGGCGGGATCGCCGCGATCCTGCGGTACGACTGGACGAGCGCCGGGCGGCCTACGCGATCGCCTGGATCGCCTCGCGCAGCTCCTCGAAGCGGCGCTTGAGGTCCTTGAGGGCGAACCGGAGCGCCTCCCGTGGCGTGAGCGACCCGTCCGTTTCGAACCGGAGGAAGAAGTCCTCCGTGTCGGGGGTGACCTTGATGGAGCCGTGCTCGCACGCCTTCTCGCAGGCGCCGCAGTCGATGCACTTCAGTTCGTCCGTGACGGAGAGCTTGCCCCCGGAGAAGTCGAGGATGTTCACGGGGCAGGACGCGGCGGTGCGTTTGAGGCAGGCGTCGGAGCACTCGGGCTTCTTTGCGATCTTGACGTGGGGACGGGGGTACATGCCAACGCCCTGGGCGACCTGCCACTTCGCGTGCTCGCGGGCCGTGCCGACGACCGCCGTCGCGTAGGCCAACAGGGCCTGCCGCGCGCCCAACCGCACGATCGGGATCTCCGGTTCGAGGATCGCCAGGGTCGCGTCCCCGAGGGGGACGACGTCGCGCGCGTAGACCGTGCACGGACCCTTCCGGTCGATCGAGAACATCACCTGGCAGTGCGGGCAGCCGGTGCCGCCACAGGTGCACTCGGACTTCCGGCGGAATTCGGAGAGGTCGGTAGGGATGGGCAGGAGGCCGAGGCGTAGGGCGATCGCCTCGTCGAACATGCTCGTGGAGGAATCGTAGTCCTTCCCCGTGGCTTCGTCGCGGATCGGGCCGAGGTGGAACTCGACGTCCTCGATCGCCAACTTCGGCACATCGGCGAGCAGGGTCCGGCGGATCGCGTTCACCTGGGAGGCCGTCGCGGCATCGATCTCAACGACCGCCGAGCGCGGCTTGAGCTCCTGGATCGTGAGGGGCGCCACGGGGTTACACCCGCCGTCCGCGTCGACCGCCCTTGGGCTTCGTCCCGTCGTGCGGCACCGGCGTGACATCCTCGATGCGCTGGATCTTGACCCCGGCCCGGGCGAGCGCCCGGATCGCGGCCTGGGCGCCCGGCCCCGGGGAGCGGGAACGGTTCCCGCCCGGTGCCCGGACGCGGACGTGGAGCGTGTCGTACCCCTTTTCCTTGATCGCGGCCGCGATCTGATCGGCGGCCTTCATCGCCGCGTACGGACTCGACTCGTCGCGGGCAGCCTTGACCACCATTCCGCCGGTCGCCTTCGCGAGGGTCTCCGCCCCCGTGAGGTCGGTGACGGTGATGTGGATGTTGTTGTAGCTGGCGTAGATGTGGGCGATCCCGATCTTCGCCATCGCCTACGCCTCCTGCGGCGGGGGGGGCGGGGCCTCCGAGGGAGCGGAGCGGGCCGAGAGGCGCTCGCGGAGCGCGGAGCGTTGGGAGTGGTCGTCGTCCGAGAGCGGGCTCGTCGGAGTGTACGAGATCCGGACCTCGTCGGCCGCGGGCACGAGGTAGCCGGGTCGCGTGACCCGGTGGTCGCCGATCGAGAAATGGCCGTGCACGATCCATTGGCGCGCCCCTTTGGGGGTCGGGGCCAGCTCGCGGTGGAAGACGACCCACTCGAAACGACGTCCCAGGACATCCTCAGTCGTGAGGGCGAGGACGTCGTCGATCGAGGGGGAGGACATCGATAGCACTCCGAGCCGACTGAGGCGGCCCAGGAGGCCTGCGGTCTCCCGCTCGGCCTGGGGCTCCCCGGCACGGAGGCGCGCCTGCAGGTCCCGGGCCTGGCGGCGGAACCCGCGAAGGATCGACTGCGCCTTCCAGAGCTCGCGCTTGTTCTTGAGTCCGTACTTCTCGAGGAGCTTGCGCTCGTCGGCCATCCGGCCGGCCTCCCAAGGGTGCTTCGGAGTGTCATAGGTCCGGCGCAGGAATTTAGGATCGCCCATCGTTTCACGCCTTCTTCGCCGGAGATGCGGTCTTCGCCGGAGTCGTGGCTGGTGCCGCGGCGGTGGCGGCAGCCGGCGCGGCCGCCGGTGCGCCGGCGGGGCCTGCCTCTTCCTTGCTCGCGGCGGCGGCCGCCGCCTTGGCGTCCTTCTTGAGCACGCCCGCGGCCATCCCTGTCCGGCCGTTCGAGCGGGTGCGCTGGCCCCGGACCTTCTGGCCGCGCTCGTGGCGGACGCCCCGGTAGCTGCGGACCATTCGCATCTGGTTGATGTCGTCCCGGCGGCGCGTCGTGAGCTCGGGGCCGATGTAGTGGAGGGCTTCGCCCATCATCGGTTCGCGCCGGTGGTTGATCATCCAGAGAGGGACCTTGGTGGGAAGCGACGCGAGAGTGGCTTCGATCCCCTCGACCGTCTGCTCGGAGAGGTTGCCGATCCGCTCCTCGGTCGGAACGTTCGCGAGCAGACATGCGACCTCCGCGAGGCGGAGGCCGATTCCGTTCACGCCGGTCAGGGCGAGAGCGGTCGGGCGGGTGCCGTCCAGGTCCGTGTTCACGACACGGACGATGTAGCGGAAATTGGGGTTGTTGGAGACGAACTTGGGGGCCTTGCCGGAGCCAGGACCTTTGCCCTTGGTCTTGCCCTCCTTCCCGTCCTTACCCTCCTTACCCTCCTTCGCATCCTTGGAGTCCTTGCCCTTCGCCGGCTTCTCCTTCTTCGGGGCCTTCTCGGTCGAGGCCTCGGCCTCGGCAGGCGGGGCGGACGCGGCCGGCGCGGCCTTCGCGTCCTTCGACTCCTTGGGCGCGGGACTCACTCTCCTGATGTACCGGGACCGGATGCACGGAGGGCCTCGCGGCCGTCCTACTTACCCCCGGTCCGAGGGTGCGCGCGCCGAGAAAGCCGCCCCTCTTAAGTGCTTCGGGACTCGATCCGGCGCTCCGGTGCGAGTTCACCTTTCGGCGTTGCCCGGGGGCTGGGCGCGACCGATGGCGCGGGCCCCGGCGCCCACCAAGGGGTATCTAACCGCGGGGTGTGGCGACTTCCGTGTCGCCCGACCCCCTCGTTTCGGTCGTGATACCGACCTACAACGAACGCGGGTCGCTCGTGACCCTCTATCCTGAGTTGTGCACCGCTCTGGCCCCCTATCCGAGCGAGCTCATCATCGTCGATGACGGCTCCCCGGACGGGACCGCCGAGTACGCCCAGACCCTCTCGGGTCCCCTCGCATGCGTCGTCCGGAACCGGGGACGAAAGCTCGGCCTCGCGTCCGCGGTGCAGGATGGATTCGCTCTGGCCCGCGGCTCGGTGATCGTCGTCATGGACGCGGACGGGAGCCATCCCCCGTCGGCGATCCCGAAGCTGGTCGAGGCGGTCACGACGGGAGGGGCCGAGCTCGCCCTCGGCAGCCGGTACATGCCGGGCGGGAGCTCGCCCGGATTATCCCGGGTCCGGCGGCTCATTTCACGGGGCGCGACCGCGCTCGCGCGACCGCTGGTCCCCGTCGCCGACCCGATGTCGGGGTTCTTCGCGTTCCGGCGCCAGGTTCTGAGCCGGGCCCCGCTCTCGCCGCTCGGCTTCAAGATCGGACTCGAGATCATGGTCCGCTGCCGCCCCCAGCCGATCGCGGAGATCCCCATCGCGTTCCGGCCCCGAACCGCGGGCTCGAGCAAGCTCGGCCAAGGGGAGATCGGGCGGTACCTCCGGCACATCGGCCGGCTCTACGGTTTCCGCTTGACGGATTCCAAGCGCGCTTCGAGCACGCGGTAGCCCGAGCGCCGTCCGAGCACCTGGACCGAGCCGGGCCACTGCTTCTCCAGCCGCTCCTGGTAGAACAAGATCCCCTGGGTCCCCTTCCCCACGATCAGCAGGCGTCCCCACGGGTTCAGGTGGTCCGGAGCTTCGTTCACGAGCTCAAGGATGAGCGGTCGGCCGGCCCGGTACGGCGGGTTGGTGGCGATGACGTCGAACCGCTCGCCGGCGACCGGTTCGAAGAGATCGCCGACCCGGACTTCGGCGTTGTCCGCGTGGTTGCGTTCGAGGTTGAGGCGCGCGAGCCGAGCGGCCCGGCGGTTCACCTCGGTGAGAACGACATGGCCCTCCCGCGCGGAGCGAGCCGCCGCGACGCCGACCGGGCCCCAACCGCACCCGAGGTCGAGGACCCGGTCGGTCTTCGCGAGCGCGAGGTTCTCGATCAGGAGGGAGGTACCCGGGTCGAGACCGTGCGAGCCGAAGACCCCGCGGTCGACGACGAACGTGAGGAGCTCTCCTCGGTAAAGGAACCGTTGCTCGGAGCGCGCCGATGGGGAGCGGGGCCGCTCGGTGAAGTACTGGTCGGGGGACGCGATGTCGTCCGGCTCGTCCGCGCTCACGTGTTCCGCCGCCGGAAGATGGACTCCTTTTTCGGGGGGGCCGCCGCGCTCGTCGGCGGGAACGCCTCACGGAGGAGTTCCTTCTCGCGACCGGTGAGCGAGCGGGGAATCTCCACATGGAGCGTCACGATCAGATCCCCACGCGACGACCCTCCTAGGCGGGGAAACCCGTTCCCCCGGAGGCGGAACTGCGTCTCGGGCTGGGTGCCGGCTGGCACCCGGAGGGCCGCGCGCCCGTCGATCGTCTGCACCGTCACCTCGCCGCCCAGCAGGACCACCCCGAGCGGGACCGTCGCCTCGCCAAACGCGGTCTCTCCTTCACGGTGGATGTGGTCGGTGGGTTCGAACAGGACGTGCACGTACAGGTCTCCCGGGCGACCTCCCTGGTCGGCCCGGAGGCCGTGCCCTGGGACCCGGAGCACCCCGCCGTCCTCGATCCCCGGAGGCACGGAGACCTCGATCCGCTCCACGGAGCTCAGGTGACCGCTCCCGTGGCACGTGGGGCAGCGCTCGATGATCCGCTGGCCCGCTCCATGGCAGCGAGGGCATTCCCCGATCGAGATGAGCTGGGTGTGGCCCCGGTTCTGGACCCGCCGTACCTGTCCACTCCCATGACATTCGGAGCACGTCTCGATCGCGGTCCCTCCCTTGGCCCCGGTTCCCTGGCAGTCCGGGCACGGGTCCGTGCGCGGAACGTTGACGAGCGGCTTCGCGCCATGGATCGCGGCCGTAAGCGGGAGGCGTACGGTGACCTCGACGTCGCTCCCGCGCGAGAGGCCGACCCGACGCCCCCCACCTCCGAACCCGCCCCCCAGCCCTCCCCCGAGGTTCCCGAAGAGCTGCTGGAAGAACGGGTTGGAGGAGAGGAGGTCTTCGAGGTCTCCCTGGTGCGTGAAATTCTGCCAGCCGAACCCGCCGGGACCGAAGTTCGGCTCGACCGCCTCGAACCCACGCTGGTCGTACCGTTGGCGCGTCTCGGGATTCGCCAGGACCTCGTAAGCCTCCGAGATCTCCTTGAACCGTTCCTCAGCGACCTTCGGATTCTCCTTGGCGACGTCGGGGTGGTACTGGCGGGCCAACCGACGATAGGCGATCTTGATCTCGTCCGCGGAGGCCGCCCGCGGGATCCCGAGTACCTCGTAGTAGTCTTTCTTCGCCATGGAGGAGGACGACCGATGCCCGGCCGCTACCGGCGTCGGCGCGGCAGGCTCGACGCGCTATTTACCGTCTCAGTCGCCGCGACGCCACCCCGCCCCCAGCGGAACTCGACCGGCGTCCCGGTCCGGGTTCTCAGGCGGTCGGCGGCGCTCCCCTCCGCGACCGCGACCTCGGCGGTCCCGAAACTGGAACCCAGGGTGCCGAGTCGCCCCCTTCCGAGAGCCTCGTAGGAGCGGACCCAGGGGACGCGGATGGCCCGTCGGCCCCCGACCGACACCACCAGTCCGCGCGCCCGCGACGGTATCCAACGGCTCGGAACGTTCGAGATGAGATTGCCAAAATGGTCCACGTGAACGACCTCGCCGGCCGCGCTCTGCGGAGCTCGGGTCGCGACCGGTAGACGCCGATCTTGGAACGAGGCGGGCGTTCCCAGATGCGCCAGCGGTTCCCCGCGGGCGATCCGGGCGGCGGCCGGGGCGAAGAGGTCACGGCCGTCGAAGGTCGTCCCTACCCTTCCGCGGGGTTCGATCCGACGAGGGTCGAGCCGGTAGGCTTCGGGCCGTCCGAGAGCCAGGGCCAGAGGAGCGAGGACGCCGTTATCCGGGCCGACCAGCACCGATCCGTCACCGCACCGAATGGCGATCGGCGCTCGCTGGCCACCGACCCCCGGATCGACGACCGCGACATGGACGGTCCCGGGGGGAAAACTCGTGGCCATGGCCCGCAGGACGAAGGCGGCCTCCGAGATCCGGTGGCGAGGGAGCTCGTGCGTGAGGTCCACGAGCGGAACCGTGGGACACGCCCGCAGGAGGGCTCCCTTGACCTGGGCGGCGTAAGCCCATCCCAGGTCCGATGTCAGGGTCACTAGGCCCGGGAGACGTCGCCGCCCCGCTCGACGGGGGGCCACGGCATGCCTTCCGCGGGTCTAGGACTTCATGATGGCGACCAGGAAGATCCCGATCGCGATCAGAGCGCCGATGACCGCCGCGACGATGACCAGGAAGGAGCCGAGGAGCAGGTCCCCCAAGTGGTGCGGCGACGCATTGGGCCAGTTGCCGGCGGAATAGAGGTACCCGACCAAGAGCCCGACCACGAGGCCCACCACGAGCAGGACGACCCCGATCGTGCGGCTCTTGCCGCTGCCGAAATAGGCCGTGAAGATGCCCGCTAGGATCAGGAAGAGCCCGAAGACCAGCAGCAGGATCGCCAGGAACTGCCCAAAGACGATGTCCACCGCCCTGCCCAACAGATCGAACATGTGTGACCCTTCAGAACTTGATGCCGGTGAGTGTCTTCGTGTCGATGACGCCCGGGACGGAACGGATCTTGTCCACGACCAGCTGCCCGAGGGCGTTGAAGTCCTCGGCCTCGACCTTCGCGATGAGGTCGTACTCGCCGAAGAGAGGGTGCAACTCCACGATCCCCTTCACCCGAAGGAGCTCGGTGTACACCTCGTGCTCCTTGGCGGGCGCGGTGCTGATTAGGACAAAACCGATCGCCACGCGGGAAGTCGCCTCTCGAGAGAGCGGAGGAACAACCTTCCCTTATAAGCGTTGTCCGGAGAGGCAGTTTGGGCTCCAAACCGAAGCCACCCCTTGGGACGGTGGTACCGCCGCCACTCGACTCGACCCCATTTTAATACCCACCCACTAGGCGAGCCCTCGTACGATGGTACTCTCGTTGCGGACCTGGCCGCGCCGGCTCATCGCGCGACCCTGGCTGCTCGGGTTCGTACCCATCAACGCGGCCACCTCGGGGTTCGGGGTCGTCCTCCCCCTCCTTATCCTCATCGTCCTGCACGGGAGCTGGACGGACGTCGCGGTCGCGGCCACCCTGTTCAACGCGGCCGTCATCCTCTCCTCGGTCGCCTGGGGACACCTCTCGGACCGGTACCCGCTGCGCCGCCTCTTCCTCGTGATCAACTTCGGAGGGTACGGCCTCCTCTACCTCACGCTCGCGGAGGTCCATTCCCTCTTCGCCCTCTATGCGATCTACACCGTCATCGGCCTCATCGCCCCCGCCGGGGCGAGCGCCTCGAATCTGCTGATCCTGGAGAAGTTCACGGAGGCGGAACGCGCGAACGCGTACGCCTCGTTCCAGGAGATGAGCATCATCGGTTCCGTGCTGGGCCTCCTCATCGGCTACTTCTGGACCCTCGCCAATGACGCGCTCCTCTCGCTCCTCTACGTTCTTGCCGGATTGGCGGCCGTGAGCGCTGTCGCGATCTGGTACGGCGTCAAGGACCCCGTCCGGTCGTTCACGACCGCGCAGGTGGCCGGGCATCCGGAAAGCCTCTTCTCCCGGATCCGGGTCTCGACCTCGTTCCACATCGCAATCCCGTTCTTCCCGCACCGGCCCAGCCTCCGCGGGGGGGCGATCCACCGGTTCCGGACCTGGGCCCGGGAGGAGCTCCACCACGAGCTGCCCCTCGTCTTCGCCGCGACGTTCCTCTTCAGCCTTTCCGCGAACCTGTACAACATCTCCTACACTCCCTACCTCGTTTCCGCCGGGTTGGCCGCCTCGGCAATCTTCCTCGTGAACTTCTCCAACAATTTCGTCCAGATGCTGGTCTTTCCGCTCTCCGGAGGGATGGTGACCCGATTCGGCTCGGACCGCCTCGTACAACGGGCGACCTACCTCCGGGCGCTCGGCTATCTCGCGACCGCGGGGTTCACCTTCTTCCTGGTGGCGCGCAGCGGGGCGTTCGAGGAAAACCTGCTCGTCTTCGGTGTGCTGGGCGGAGCGATCGCGGTCTACTCCACCGCGAGCACGCTCATGCTCTTCCGGGGGCTGGAAGGGCGCGACGCGGGGAGTCTCCTCGGTGTCAACAGCGCCCTCGGAGGGGTTGCGGCCGTCGCGGGCGCTGGACTCGCCGCGGGGCTTGCTGCGTTCGGGAGCTACCGCCTCGTCTTCCTGGTCTCCGCAGGCGCCCTCCTTGCCTCCCTGCCGATATGGACGGCCGCGTCGGTCGCCTACATACGCCGCAAGCACGCCCCCGAGAGCCCGCCCGCCTCTCCCCCGACCGAGATCCGTCGTGCCGCGGAGGCGGTCGCGACCGCAAAAACGCATTAAGGTCCGACCGTCTCGCGCGACTCGGTGACAGGTCGATGGCCGGTGCTTCGCATGAGGTCCAGCGGGGCCTTCAGGACGTCGTCGCCCTCGAGTCGCACATCTGTTTCATCGACGGATTGCAAGGGCGCCTCATCTACGAGGGGTACGACATCCGCGACTTGGCGTCCAAGTCGAACTTCGAGGAGACCGCCTACCTGCTCTGGTACGGTCGCCTACCGACCACCGACCAGCTCGCGACGCTCCGCCACCGACTGATCGAGCTCCGCGAACTCCCCCCCGCGATGGCGGAGCGGATCGACTCGATGCCGGCGAGCGCGACGCCGATGGACGTCCTCCGCACCGCGGTCAGCGAGCTCGCCCTGTTCGAGCCCGAGGAGACCCGCCCCGGCGCGAGCTCGATCGGCGGGGCGCAGCGGCTCACCGCCGTCCTACCCTCGATCCTCGGTCAGTTCCACCGGCGTCGGGCCGGCCTCCCGCGGCTGGGCGCGCGTCCCGATCTCTCCCACGCGGGCTACCTCCTCTACGCCCTTCTCAACCGGGAGCCGACCGAGCTCGAGGGTCGAGTGCTCGATGTCGCCCTCATCCTCCACGCCGACCACGAGCTGAACGCCTCGACGTTCGCGGCCCGGGTCACGGCCTCGACCCTCTCCGACCTCTACAGCGCGGTGACCAGCGCCATCGGGACGCTCAAAGGTCCTCTCCACGGCGGGGCGAACGAGCGGGTCATGGAGATGCTGGGGGAGATCGGCACACCGGACCGCGCCGAGGAGGTCGTGAAGGCCAAGCTCTCGCGCCACGAACGGGTCATGGGGTTTGGTCACCGGGTGTACAAGGTCGAGGACCCCCGTGCGACCATCTTGCGAGAGTGGTCCCGCCGGATCGGGGAGGCGAAGGGCGACCTGCACTACTTCGAGCTCCTGCGCAAGGTCGAGGAGGTCGTCCACCGCGAGAAGGGACTCTATCCCAACGTCGACCTGTACTCCGGGTCGGTCTACGCGCTCCTGGGGATCCCGCCGGACCTGTTCACCCCGGTCTTCGCGGCGAGCCGGGTCGCGGGTTGGACGGCGCACGTGCTGGAAGAGTACCAGGACCTCCGGCTCATCCGGCCGACCGCCAAGTACATCGGTCCGACGGACCTGCCGTACCTCCCCATCAGCTCCCGGGTCTAGGTTCGCCTGGGGGTCGCGCGCGCCCGTCGGGGTCGCGCCGTGCGGACCGCGACCACGCTCATGAGAGGGTAGCGGAGGTCGGGACGGTGCGTCAGGCGCGCCGCGACCTCGACCCCGCGGTCCCCGAGACGGACGCGGACGTCCAGCATTTCGGCGACCAGATAGTGATAGGCAAAACGGCCCCGGCCCAACGGTCCGCCGCGAGAAGGGTCGATCCGGACCCGGACGTCCACGACGAACGGTTGCAGCGCGACCGCGCGCTCGATCGTCCGCGCGAGCCCGGGGGCCGTACGGGAGGAGACGGGGACCCCGAGATACTGGTGGAAGATGCCGCCGAGCTTGATGCCCGCCTCGAACAGGAGCGCCTCCCGTCGGGTGAGCCGGGCCCCGTGGACAGAGGGAGACCGCAAGGTGCGTCTACGCCTCCTCCCTCGCTGGCTTCACGGTGAACGGCCCGAGGACGTAGTAGCTCGCCACCCCGATGAGGAGAGCGTACGAGGCGAGGAGCGCGACATCGTACACCAGAGTTCCCGTGGCGGGGTGGAACTGCAGGAGGAGCAGCGAGAGCCCGGCCGCCACGGCGGTCGCCACCATCGGCCATCGTAGGGGCGAGTCGCGTCGGATCTTGGGATAGGGGATCGGGAGCACCATCAGCAAGGCGAGCACCGCGGCCCCCACGAACAGGCCGACCGGTTGGGCGGTCTGGAACGCGGGCGTGTCGTGGAAGAGGATCGCCACGATCACGGCCAGCGCGCTCTGCGGCGTCGGCACGCCGAGGAAATCCGACCGCTGGTAGGCGCGGGCCGTGAAGTAGACGAGCCGCGCGATCGCGGCCGCGAGGTAGGCCGCGGCCACGACCAGGGCGAACGTCTCGACCGGCTCCCAGATCCCGGTATCCGAAGTGTGGACCGCGATGAGGAACGCGGGCGCGACGCCGAACGTGATCGCGTCCGCGATGGAGTCGGCGATCCGTCCAAAAGCCGTCCCCGGGGACCGGCTGCGGCGGGAGAAGATGCCGTCGAGCCCATCGAACCCGATCGCGGAAGCGATGAGGAGCATTGCCCACAGTTTGTTGCCGGCGAGGATGTAGAGGATCGCCCCGACCCCGAGCAGGGCGTTCGCGAGGGTCGCGAGGTTCGCGGAGACGCGCCAGCGGTCGGTCACACGCGCACCCGGGCGATGGTCGACCGCCCCGCCCAGACCCGGTCCCCGGGACGAACCACGGGGGTCAGTCGCGAGTGCGGGAGGAGGACGTCGACGCGGGAGCCGAAGACGATCATGCCGAACCGATCCCCTCGTCGCCGCGCGTCTCGTTCGTGGACGAAGGAGACCAGGCGTCGTGCGACGATCCCGGTGATCTGCACGACCTGGACCGTTCCGTACGCCGTTTCCAGGTCGTAGGTCCGGGAGACGTTCTGGTCGGCGTCGGGCCGGTAGGCCGGGCGATAGCCCGACCCGCTCGTGCCGATCCGGGAGAAGGTCCCGTCGAGCGGCATCCGATTGACGTGCACATCGGTCACGTTCATGAACACGCAGATCCGGGTTCGATCCCCCTCCTCGGTGACGGCCTGGACGATCCCGTCGGCGGCGGAGACGATCCCGTCGCCGATCGTGCGCTCGGGGTCCCGAAAGAACCCGGCGAAGAATGCCCAGAAACCGGTGCCCAGGATGAGGAGGGCGAGGAGCGGGTAGGAGAGCGGGAGGAGGTGGACGAGCTCGAGAAGGAATCCGAGCACGAGGAGGCCGGCCGCGACCCCGAGGGGGCGCCCAGCACCCGGCGCGAACACGCGCCTACCCGGTCAGGACGATCTCGATGTTGACGCCGTCCGGGACCTGGATCCGCATCACCTGACGGAGGGCGCGCTCGTCGGCCGCGAGGTCGATGAGGCGCTTGTGGATGCGCATCTCCCAGTGGTCGATCGTGCTCGTGCCGCCCCCGTCCGGACCCTTGCGGACCGGCACTTTGAGGCGCTTCGTCGGGAGCGGAATCGGTCCCGAGATCTCGACCCCGGTCTTCGAAGAGATCTCCCGGATCTGCCGGCAGATCGAGTCGACCTTGCCCGCGTCGGTGCCGGAGAGGGAGATCCGAGCCTTCTGCATCGATAGCCCCTCCCCGACCCTCGACGTTCGGGAGGCCTAGGTCTCGCGCTTCTTGAGGTCGATGACGACCCCGGCGGCGACGGTCTGTCCCATGTCGCGCACCGCGAAGCGGCCGAGCTGGGGGAACTCTTTGTACTTCTCGATGACCAGCGGGCGCTTGGGGGTGATGCGCACCACGGCTGCGTCACCGGTCTTCAAGGTCTGGGGGTTCTCCTCGGCCGTCTGCCCCGTCTTCGGGTCGAGGCGCTTCAGGAGCTCGGTGAACTCGCACGCGACCTGCGCCGTGTGGCAGTGGAACACCGGCGTGTAGCCGACCGTAATGACGCTCGGGTGGTTGAGCACCTGAATGTTCGCAGTGAAGCTCTCGACCACGGTCGGCGGGTTCGCGACCGGGCCCGCGACGTCGCCGCGACGGATGTCGTTCTTGTCGATACCGCGAACGTTGAAGCCTACGTTGTCGCCCGGGATCGCTTCCGTGACCGCCTCGTGGTGCATCTCGATCGACTTGACCTCGCCCGACTTCCCGCTGGGCAGGAAGATGATCTTGTCGCCGACCTTCAATTTCCCCGTCTCGACGCGGCCGACCGGCACGGTGCCGATGCCCGTGATGGTGTAGACGTCCTGGACCGGCAGGCGGAGGGGCTTGTCCGTGGGCTTCTCCGGAACCTTCAGGTTGTCGAGCGCCTGGAGCAGCGTCGGGCCCTTGTACCAGGGCATGTTGGGGCTGGCCTTGTTGATGTTGTCGTCCTTGAAGGCCGAGATGGGGAGGAACGTGATCTGGGTGTCGAGCTTGAATCCCACGTTCTTCAGCAACTTGGTCAGGTCCTCCTTGACCGCGTCGTACTTCGCCTCGTTGTAGGCGACCTCTTGGCGGTCCATCTTGTTGATCGCGACGATCATCTGGGCAACGCCGAGGGTTCGGGCGAGGAAGATGTGTTCCCGGGTTTGTTCCTGGACCCCTTCCGCGGCCGAACAGACGAGCACGGCCGCGTCGGCCTGGCTCGTGCCCGTGATCATGTTCTTGACGAAGTCCCGGTGGCCGGGCGCGTCGATGATCGTGAAGTAGTACTTCTGGGAATCGAAACGGCGGTGGGCGATGTCGATCGTGACACCACGCTCGCGCTCCTCCTTGAGGTCGTCCATGACCCAGGCGAACTCGAACGTGGCCTTGCCCTTGCTCTCGGCCTCGGCGCGGAACTTGTCGATCTCCTCCTGCCGGATATACCCGGTGTCTAGGAGGATGCGTCCGACGGTCGTGGACTTGCCGTGGTCGACATGGCCGATGAAGACGATGTTGAGGTGGGGCTTGTTTGCCATCGAGAGGCTCCGGGCGCGGCCAAAAGGTGCCCCTATTTAGGCGTTGTCTCGCCGGGCCTCCGAGAGACAGCGGCGCACGCCCGCCCGCGGCCCGGACCGGCTTCGTGCGCCGGGCGGACGGGGAAGGGGTTCGGTCCGCTCGGTCTACTGCGCGGGTAGGACGCAGATCTCGTTCCCGTCGGGGTCCTTCACCATCCCCCACCAACCCCACTCTGCCTTGGTCGCGGGGACGGAGAACTCGACGCCGCGCGCCTTGAGCGCCTCGCAGGCGGCGACGAAGTCACCCGATAGCCGGAAGGCGATGCCCGTGTTGCCAGGCTCGAGCGGCGCCTTGTCGTCATATTCGGACACCTGACAGATGTGCAGCTCGCCGGGGCGGCCCTTCTCTCCGACCGCCTGCCAGTGGTCCATGTCGGCCGTGTGGTCCAGGCCGAAGGTCTCGGTGTACCATTTCACCGCCCGGTGTCGGTCCGATACGACCACCGCGATGCTCGTGAAATGGGGTTTTCTGGAGGAGCCCTTCGTGGAGCGTTTCGCGGTCTTGGGAGCGGACTTTCTTGCCGTCTTCTTCACCAGCTGCTTCGCGGTCTTGGGCATCGGTGCCTCGTCCGAGACATTGGAGGTCGTCCCATAAGGGCACCGTGGGGGTAGTGGAACGGTCCGGGGTCTCGGCGGTGCGCGGGGCCCGACCCCCGGTGCTCGAAACCCCTTTAACGCGCGGGACGCTCCGAACGACCGGCTCCACGAGGTCGACCGAGTGACGGACCCTGCGCGAGCGACCGTCCAAGCGAGCCGCGCCTCGGTGGTACGGCTGATGGTCCCCACCGACGCGAACTTCACGGGGAACGTGTTCGGTGGCGCTATCCTGGCCGAGATCGACCGGGTCGCCTACATCACGGCCACCCGCCACGCCAAGGCGACGTGCGTCACGGCGTCGTTCGACCGGGTCGACTTCGTCGCGCCGGTCCACGTGGGGGAGGTCGTCGATTTCGATGCGATGCTCACGTATGTAGGACGGACGTCGATGGAGGTCTGGGTCCGGGTGCGCGCCGAGGCGCTCCCGAGCGGGACCTCGGGACTGGTAGCCGCCGCGTTCGTCACGATGGTGGCGATGGACGCGTCCGGAAGGCCCGTGGGGGTACCTCCCCTCGTCCTCGAGACCGATGAGGAGAGGAACCACTTCGAGGAGGGACGCCGGCGCATGGAGGAGCGGCGCCGGTTTCGCCGTCAGAACGCTCCCCACTAGAGGAACAACGATGCTCTGCGAAATGTGTGGGAACGAGGTAGAGACGACCAGCCGGGTGCGCGTCGAGGGGACGGTCCTCGCCCTGTGCGTCAACTGCTCTAAATTCGGAACCATCGTCGACCCGCCGCCCGCTGCGGCCAACCCGGAGCGCGCTTCGGCCCGGTCCGGAACGCCCGCGACGCGCGTGATGGGCACCGGTCGCCGCCTCGAGGAACGAGACCTATACACCGAGATCGGCGAGCTCGAGCTCGCCCCGGACTGGACCCGCCGGGTCCGGGTCGCGCGCGAAGCGGTCGCCTGGACTCCGGATGACCTGGCCAAGAAGCTCAACGAGAAGAAGTCGGTCGTGCTGAAGCTCGAATCCGGCGGGTTCCATCCGCCCGACCAGCTGGTTCGGAGGCTCGAGCACCTGCTCAAGGTCCGGTTGCGCGCCGACCCCGAGCCGCCCGCCTAGGGGCGGGAACCGTTCGCCGGAGACCGGGCCTTCCCCGGCCCGGGTGGGCTTCGGGCATTCGGGGAGCGCCGGGTCGGCAGCCCGACCGGCCGTTCTCGACCGACCTCGTTGCTGACCTCAACGCGCAGCCATCCGCTCACGTCGCCTCCCCCGCGAACCGACCGGAGGTCGCCCATGTACTCGGAGACCTTCCGCTCGGAGCGGAGCACGTAGACTCCGCCGAGCGCGGCCAGCCCGAGGAGAGCGACCAGGTCCACCACGGGCCACGGGGCGAGGAATGCGACCACGCCCAACGTCCCCGCGAGCGCCAGCATCAGCCAGAAGGAGCGCTCGATGCTCGCGTCGACCCGGTGGTCCCGATGGGAGAATTTCATTGCCGTCACGAGGGCGACCGAACCATTACCCCGTCGGCGCGGGCGGGATCAGCAGCTCGAGGAGGGCTTTCTGGGCATGGAGGCGGTTCTCCGCCTGGTCCCAGGCCGCGGATTGCGGCCCGTCTAGAACGTCGTCGGTAATCTCCAGACCTCGGTGCGCGGGGAGGTCATGGAGCACGAACGCGTTGGGTGCGGCCAAGCCCACCAGCGCGGCATTGATCTGGTACCCTTGGAACGCCCGGGTCCGGGCGGCCACCTCCGCTTCTTCGCCCATGGAGACCCAGACGTCGGTGTAGAGGGCGTCCGCCCCCTTCGCGGCCTCCGCCGGATCCTCGACAAAACGAAGGTGCGAACCGGATTTCGCTGCGAGCGCCTGCGCCGCGCTCACGATGCCGGGGTTCGCCGCGTAGGATTTCGGAGTGGCCGCCGTCAGGTCCAAGCCGACCGCCGCCGCCCCGAGCAGCAACGAATGGAGGACGTTGTTCCCGTCCCCGATCCAGGCGAGGCGCTTCCCGCGGAACCCGCCGCTCCAACGCTCGTGCATGGTGAGAAGGTCGGCGACGACCTGGCAGGGATGCTCGAGGTCGTCGAGCGCATTGATGACGGGAATGCTCGCGGTCCGGGCGAGCTCTACGACGTCCGCGTGGCGGAAGGCCCGGTAGATGAGGCCGTCGCAGTACCGCGAAAGGACCCGGGCCGTGTCCCCGATCGTCTCGCCGCGACCGAGTTGGATGTCGGACTTGGACAGGTAGATCGCGTGGCCGCCCAGCTCGCCGATCCCGACCTCAAAGGAGGTGCGCGTTCTCGTCGAAGGTTTTTCGAAGATCATGGCCAGGTTCCGGCCGAGTAGAGGGGTGCGTCTCGTACCGCTCCGTCGCGCGAGCTTGAGCCGAGCCGCCTCCCCGAGGAGCGACGGGAGCTGGTCGGCGATATCCGAGATCGACAGCAGGTCCTTGGGCGGCGTCATCGGTGACTCCGTCGTTCGTACCGACCGAGAGAATAAAGCATCGGGGAAGGCGACGGCGGCGCGTGGGACCCACTAGAGCCCGGGCCGGAGCCCGACGAGTTCTAGGATGTCGCCGTGGTCGCGGCCGAACGCGGTGCGCGGGGTGTTCGCCACGGGCACGTACTCGAGGTCCTTCCAGAGCGTGGACCGCGGGAGGGTGGGGGGTCCTTGGAGGGTGAATATGAAATGTAGATCCCAGTGCGGGTCGGCGTTCTCCGAACGCCGTCGCGGATAGGTCTCGGAGAACACCTGGGGTTCTGGCAACGGATTGAGGTCGATTCCGAGTTGTTCGTTCCCGACCCGGCGCGCGGCCTCATCGGGTCCCTCGAGGAGAATTAGCTGGGAGGACGGGAGCATCCAACGATCTCCCATCCGTTCGAGACGGGGGCGGTCCAGGGCACCGATTTCTTCCCACCGAGGATCCGGAGCGACCCGACCCAAGAGCACCCGGTCCGGACCGGCCGGGTCCCGGAGGACGACAAAGACGTTCAGACACATGCCGTCCGACGGGACGCCGAAGAACCCGGAAGCGAATGGCGGGGCTCCCGATCTTAGACGAGCGAACCTGCGGGCCATGACGAGGTCGAGCACCGCCGGGGAGCTCTTGGAGGTTACTGCTGAGGCCGCCCTGGGTCGGGACCCGGAGACAGGCATAAAACCCGGGCCCGGCTGGCGCCCGCGAGGGATACTCAGTGCCAGCTCGTCGGAAAAGGGCGAAGAGTTCGAAACGCGCCGTGCCGGTCCGTGCGCCCGCCCGGGGGTCGTCCTCGGCCCGACGGGTGTACATGGTGACCGGAGGGGTCACCAAGTTCGCGAAAGCACACCCCGCGATGGACTTCCGGCTGATGGTGAAGCGCGCGTACGATTACGCGCTGAAGGACGTCCCGAACCTGACCCCGGAGCGGATCGACGGCTCCCGGATCGCGTATTTCTCCGACCACTTCGCGCGTCAATTGAAGGCTGCGAGCATGGTCCAGGACTACCTCGGGATGAACCCGAAGGGCTCGGTCCGCATCGAGTGGGGAGGCGCGACCGGCGGGGAGNGCTTCCAGGCCGGGTACGAAGCCGTGGCCAGTGGCCGGATGGACGTCTGCCTCACCGCGGGGTTCGAGACGATGAGCCGGGTGCCGACGTGGAAGGGGAACGAGTTCATCGCGCTCGCCTCCGACACCAACTTCGACTTTCCGCTCGGCGGGTTCTACACGGGATACTATGCCCTGATGGTCATGCGCCACATCTACGAGTACCTCCGGCTCACCCGGTTCGCACATGTGAAGGACGAGCGCGAGGCCCAGCGGCTTGCCATCGCGGAGGGGAGCCGGATCATGAGCCTCGTCTCGGTGAAGAACCACCGGAACGCGCTCCACAATCCCTACGCCCAGTATCCGAAGAAGCTCACCGTCCAGGACGTGCTCGATTCGGAGATGATTAGCTATCCGATTACCCGCGAGCAGATCTGCACGATGAGCGATGGCGCCGCGGTCGCGGTGCTCTGCACCGAGTCGGTCGCCCGGGAGCTCACGGACAAGCCGGTCCGGATCACCGGCGTCGGGTGCGGGACGGACACGATGCGACTCGCCGACCGCCCGTTCGGAAAGGTCCCGCTGCTGCCGCACGAGAGTGCGAAGGACTACTCCCACCTCCCCTACCCCGGCGTCCACTCGTTCCGGGCTGGGCGCGCCGCGGGGATCGAGGCGTACCGGATGGCGGGGATCACGGACCCGACCCGGGAGGTCGATTTCATCGAGCTGCACGACGCCTATGCCTCCAGCGAGATTCAGACCTACGAGGACTTGGGACTCTGTCGGTACGGCGAGGGGTACGGGTTCGTCGAACGCGGGGACCCGTTCCTCAAAGGGATCGACTATGGATTCCCGGTGGCCCGGGCCGGAGCGCTGCCCGTGAATCCCTCCGGCGGGCTTATCGCGTGCGGTCACCCGGTCGGTGCGACCGGTCTCATGCAGGCGGTCTTCGCCTTCTGGCAGCTCCAGGGCACCCTCCCGAAGCATTTCGGGGACAAGACCCTCCAGCTCGCGAACCCGAAGCGCGGCGCCATCCACAGCCATGCCGGCACCGGCTCGAGCGTGACCGT
>JGI12269J14319_10001908_pt1 | contig 20423 bp, 22 predicted proteins | sample PeaSoiSIISIP2007_FD_14319 | JGI IMG/M metagenome (IMG submission 14319)
CGCAATCGCACGGCGTTGGAAGCGCTGGCTGCATAGTGACGGATGCGGCCAGGATAGACGGCCGGTCCTCCTCCCCGGCCGTCCAGCTTTCGCAACACTCCCCTAAAAGTGAAAACCGATCGCAGCCGTGAGCGCGCGCGGCGTGACGTAATGCGTGCCGCTGAAGGTGGAAAGAAAGTTATACAGAGCGTATTTGTTGGTGACGTTGATGGCCGTCAGTTGCAGGCTGACTTTGTATTTGTCTCCGCGGAATAAGTTGTCGTGGCCCAGCGAGAGATCGAAGAGATTTCGCGGAGCGATGCGTTGCGGGTTGTGGTCGTCTTGTTCTGTCCCCGGCGCCGGTATTTTAATCAGGCTCGACGTGAGCGCACCGGGCCCGGTCGCAGGGCAAACATAGGGCGTGCCCGCAGGCGAGCCTGGCGGCGGCGGGGTACCTATGAGTTTCGTCGGGGTTGCAGCCACCCCGTTGCAGACGAGCCCAGACTGGAACTCCTGATCGGCGGTAAGAAACGCTCCGTTAAGGTTGTTCACCAAGCCGATGTCGCCTATCGGAATATTTGGATTCGTGCCCCCGTCGGCAGTTGAGGTTGAGAACGAGCAGGTTGCCGTGGCCGCGAGGCAGGGCACAAAACCGGCCACCAGTCCGCTGTCGTAGCGCCAGTTGAACCCCATCCACGGGCCGCGCTTCCAGGGTTGGTATTGGATGTGGGTCGTTTGGTTGAACACTTCGTCGTGGTCAATGCGGAATACGGCCGGTGGAGCTGGAGGCGCAATTCCCGCCACCGTTGGCGGAAAGAAACGCGCCGAGACGTGCGACATCACGATCAGAGCCGAGAAGCCGTGAAAGTCTGGCACGCTGCCGCGAATGGCAAATCCAGGAATTTTGGAGTTGTGCCATTCGATCGGTAGTGTGATCGGGGTTGCACCGAACACGTTGAAGTCATAGCCGTTGTGTGTGTACTTCCAGATGTATTCGCCGCTGAGCACGAAGTACCGGCTGAAGGCCTGTTCGAATCCGGCGTGGAATTCATTGCGAAAGCCCGGTCGCAACGGTGTAGAGGTGCAGTTGAGGAGTTGGGCCACAACCATGACTGCATTCACTACGGGGTTGCTGCACCCGGTCCCAGAAAGCACGAGGTTCTCGTTGAACGGGCTCTCCATGGTGCGGGCGTAGGAAAGTCGCAGCACCGTGTTGCTCTGCTTGATGTTGTAGGCAACGCCGGTGCGCGGCTCCGGCTGGCGCGAAGCCGCATCGAGTCCGTTGTATAGGTCCCCGCGAATACCCAGGCTTACGTTCCAAGGCCCTTTGCTGATTGTGTCCTGAGCATACATCCCAAGCTCTTTCACATCGGTGTGCCCACGGTAGTGGTAGAGAGTCCCACCTGCCGTTAAGTCATACGGGGCCAGCGTCGCGCATTGTGCAGCGGAGACCGCCGAATTGGGAGGCGGATTCGGGCACCCGGAATTAGGGAGCAGGCCGTGGTTAACAATTCCAAAGTCGTCGTTCTCGGTAAGGAATGTCTGCGCGTAGGTGGCTCCGATTTTGATGTTGTGAACTCCCTTAACGTAAGACCAGGACCCACGAACACCGGCGTTGGTCAGGAATCGGAGCTGAGAGACGGTTTCGTCTTGCAGCGGTCCATAGTCAGAGAAGAAATTGTTGCTCGGATAATAGTTATATTGGTCGTGCCGCACAAAGGCACCGAGCGTGACGACGGCATTCGAACTCAGCACGTGTGTCAACGACGGAGCGATGTTGAAGGTTCTGATTTGCGAACGCTGATCGGCCGGTCCGAGAGGAACACCCGTTATCGGATTAAGCTGGAAAGACCCTGGAGCGTATGCGGCACCATTGCAGTCGGTCGATAGATTTGTGCATGTCTGGAGTTGCTGGTCATAACTATTCGGAGTTTGGAACCAGGAACGCGTGAATCCCAAGTTCAGATGGATTGAGTCTTTATCAGAGATACTGTAGTCGACGCGATCGAAAACGTTCTCCTCGTTACCCTTATCGTGAAACACCGTGAATTCGGGCGGATCCAGGAATCGGCCAGTATTCAAGCCGCTGGCGGAGATGAAGTTCCCCCAATTCTTACCTCCGTAAGCAAGATCGGCTGCCAGGTTGGATGATCCAAACGACCCATAGGATGTGGTCACGCTGCCATGCGGGGTAGTGACTCCCTGGCCGGAACGCGTGGTCGCGACAATCACAACGCTTGTCTTGCCTCCGTATTCCGCAGGAGGCGCTCCGCCGATGACTTCCAGGGACTGGATCGAATCGACGGGAAGCTGATTGGAGAAGACTTTGCTTACTTGATCGGTAATGGGCTGGCTATCGACAGAAAACGAATTTTCTGCATGATCTCCGAACCCGTGGAAGAGACCATTGGAATCGGCAGCGATTCCCGGCGTTGAGAGAGTAACTAGCGAAGTTAGAGACGACGACGCGCTTTCCAGGGGAAGCTTGTCGAACAGGTTCCTGTCGACATCGGTGTGGAAGGTCGGATCGTTCTCGATCAAATCACCGCCTGAGCTTTCGACGTTTATGCTTTCGGAAGATCCGGCTATCTGCAGACTTATTTTGAGGGCCAATGGGACCACAGACCGAACCTCAACATCCTGCGTGTAGGGCGCAAAACCTGCGCCCGTGACGCCTAAATGGTAGGGATTGAATGGGAGGTTCGGGAAGCTGAACTTCCCCGAACCGTCTGTGGTGGTTGATCGATCGAAGTGGCTAACCGGGTTATGAATGGCCACAGTTGCATTCGGAACCACGGCGCCGGAAGGGTCCAGAACGGTACCGCTAATGGATGCGGAAGTTCCACTCGACTGCGCCTGGGCATGAAAACCCAGCGCCAAATAAAAAACCGCTATATAAGTCGCACGAAGCGACTTCTTGTAAGAAGCCAGCATGAATTCCTCCAAATAGAATTAGGTCCAAACCATCAGAATCACGGTTCATGGGGACATGAATCGCATTACACATGCACAGGCTGAAGACTGATGTTCAGACGCTAGGAGGCGGGCGGACACACAGCGCGAAGGCGACCAGGCGCTGCTTGGCAGAAACTGGCTTTGGGTGAAAGGTAGCTACTGGAACAAAGGTTGTGTTCGGCAGTACAGAAGTGGTCTTGGGGGAAGCTGAATGGGCAGCGACGCAAACCGTACACTTTGCCGCCTCGGCCGCGCTCGAATGGTGATGCGCAACCAACGCTACCGCTGACAACAATGTCAGCAACAGGCACATCAAGGCTATCGATTTCGAGATCGACCGCATGCAAGCGAACCTACAGCAGCTAAATGAATCTACACCGAAACAGGAAGCGGATGCAATTATGATGCCTGATTCTGCAATCGCGGTTGTTCACGAAAAGTCGAACAACTGGTAATCCAGCTTTCGGCCGTGGTTCCGTGCGGCCGCCCAAGACGAATTTGCGATCACACGCCATCAGTGTTTCTGTTATGCAAAGCTAGTGCTCATGGTGATGGGAAGACGTGACGCCTGCGTAAAGACCTGCTATTGCAGCAACGATGGAGCTCAAAATGATCAGGAGGAGTTGAATCGTTTCTCGTCGACCCTGCGTGCTTTTTCTCCGATTGTGGTTTCTCGCGAAGATCGCCGCCAGGCCGCTGCGCCTCACCTCGTCAAGAAGGACACGAGACTGCGCAACGGTTGCTCGATGTGGATTTCCGAGGTTAGGTCGCGACGCTTTCCGCATGTCAGGCAGTCTCAAACTGGGCTTTCATTCATGGCAGCTTCACGCGAATCTTTACTCTTGAACGAACGCGAAACAAATGCACTTTGCGCTCTAACAACAAAGGGACTGATTCTACAGCGGTGAAACTCGGACGGCAGAACCAACATCTCGCCTGCATCCCTGCACCGGACAGCCCATTCCAGCAGGCTGCGATATTGCTCAACCTTGTCGATATTCCCTAACCACTCCGTGCCGGATGAGCTAGTGATCACAACCACATTGGGCACGTCGCATGGCCCGACACAACCGCTGATGGTTAACTGGACTCGCTTCAACAGTCCACGCTTCCGCCATTCGCTCTTAAGCCATTCAACCGGAACTTTCGGCTGCCCATTTTCCGTGTTGCCGCAACAACAGCCCCGGCAGATCGTGACCTGCCCGATCACGAGGCGCTTCGTTTCGAGGGGGTATTCTCGGTGCGCGTTCATACTGAAGACTCCCGCGGCAGCAATCTGGTGGAATTCAGAATGAACGCCAGCTCCGAGGTGACATGAATGAAAGCCGCCAGCAGCGGATTTAGAAGGCCGCAAGCCGCCATTCCGACCCCTATGCTGTCCACTACCAGCGTGCCAGTGAAGTTTTGCATGATGATGCCGCGACAGCGCCGCGCAATCCGCAATGCTTCGACAAACTTAGCGAGATCGCTTCCAATCAAGATGACGTCGGCGCTTTCCCGGGCGACGTCCGTGCCCGATCCCATGGCAACTCCAACGTTGGCCTGAACCAGCGCCGGCGCATCGTTGATGCCGTCCCCGACCATCGCGACTTTGCGATTCTTTCCGCGAAGCTCGGTGACCCAACGCGCTTTCTGATCTGGCAGAAGTTCTCCTACAGCTTCGTCGACGCCGAGGTCACGACCCACCAACGTAGTTACTGGCTGTGCGTCCCCGCTGAGCAAGATCGTCTTCAGTCCCATCGCTCGCATTGCGGCAACCGCACTTTTGGCCTCGGGGCGCAGGACATCGGCAATCCGGATTGTGCCCAGCACCTGCCCACCGCGGGCGACATAGACTTCGGAAACTCCGCCAGCGCCTTGACCGTTGACAGGCAGAATCCTTTTCAACCCTCGTTCCATAAGGAGGCTACGGCTGCCGACGACGATTTCTTCTCCGCGGTAATTCGCAGTAACGCCTTTTCCGGGCGCGTAAGCAAACTGATCGGGTTCATCCACCGGTAGAGCCAGATCGGTCGCGCGCGCGATAATCGCTTTGGCGAGGGGATGCTCAGACTTGCGTTCCGCGATTCCAGCGGCGGCCAGAATATCTTGCTCGGTAAAACCGTCGGCTGACACTACCTCCCGGATTTGAGGTGTTCCGAAAGTCAGTGTGCCGGTTTTGTCGAGCAGCACAGTGTCGACTTCGGCAAGTGCTTCCAGGTAGAGGCCGCCCTTAATAATCACGCCCTGATGGGCGGCCCGGCCGATGGCTCCCAAAATGGCGAGAGGCGTTCCCGCTGCGATGCCGCAGGCTCCGGCGACGATTACAACTGAAATCGTCGAGCGCACATTGTGAGTGATGATGAAAGTTAAAATCGCAGCGCCCAGGGCGAAGTACACCAGGTAGCCGGCGAGACGGTCGGCTGTCTTCTGAATCGGAGCCCGCGATTTCTCAGCACGTTCGACGGCTTCGATAATCCTCCCGAACGTCGTGTCGCGTCCTAATTTCTCCGCTCTGACTTCCAAGGCTCCCGATTGATTGATGGTTCCTGCGTAAACCGCACTTCCAGGCGATTTCTCAACCGGCATTGCCTCGCCCGTGATGGCTGCCTGCTCCACGAAAGATCGACCGCTCAGCACCAGGCCGTCGACCGGGATACGCCCGCCCGGCTTGACGATTACCACGTCCCTTAATTGAAGATTCTCGGCGGGCATTTCAACCACTTCGCTATCGCGCCGGACAGAAACGATTCGGGGGAGGAAATCCAGCAGGTCTTGGATGGCGCGCCGGCCTCGTCCGACGGTAAGCCCTTCCAGGACCTCGGCCGCCAGCACGAAGGCAGTGATGACCAGAGCAGTGAAGAATTCACCAATGGCCAAGGCCGAAAGAAGGGCGATGGTCATCGAGAGCTCCATCGTCATCTTCCGTTCGACGACGTTCTCGAAGGCTTCCTTGAATATCGGATATCCGCCAATCAGAGCGGCTAGAATGCCGATGACGCTGACTCGGGAAAAAGGTTCCCATACGCGAAACCAGACTGCGGCAGCAGCCAGTGCCACAACGGCAATCCGCAGCAGCTCAACGTATTCCAAATTGTGCTCGGGTGGTTCTGAATGGTGCGCTGTTTCGTTGCGGCTTATCTGTCGAGCGGAGTTCTCGCTTTCCGCGGACAAAGAGACTTTCGGTTCGAGTTTCTCGACGGATTGTGGGATACTCACAGAATTCTCCGGGCTGAGATCTATTTGAGGAAAATAATTATACCATACGGGGTATAGTATAGATAATGAGTCACACAATCAAGAACAAAGAAAAGTTGGTTCTGAGGGCTAAGCGTATCCACGGTCAGGTGGAAGCGCTCGCACGGGCTCTCGCGGAAGAGCGCGACTGCTCAGAGGTTCTGCAGCTTATGAGCGCCGCGAGGGGAGCGATGAATAGTCTGATGGCCGAGCTTTTGGAAGGCCACATCCGCAACCATGTGCTCAGCGGAAAAAAATCCAATGCCGGACAAACTTTGGCTGCCGAGGAAGTGATCTCGATGGTGAAGTCTTACCTGAAGTAACGAGAAGCCTACAGCCCGAAGAGTTCCCTCAGCCGTTTGGTTTGGGCTCGGCTGACCGGGATCTCAGTTTGTTTCTTGTCGTCAAGACGCAGCTGATAGGAACTCTTGAACCAGGGAACGACTTCCTTGATCCGGTTAATGTTTACCAGGAACGAACGGTGGGCTCGCCAGAAGAGATTGGGGTCGAGGCTATCCAGCAGTTCCTCGAGCGTCCGGCAGTTTGATTGTCCTTCCATGCCGTTGGGACCGCTCGTCACCACAGTAATAATTCCGTCCTCAATGGAAGCAAAGCAGATGTCTTTCTGACTCACCAGGAACAATCGGCCGGCGGCCTTCAGCAGAATCTTAGAGGTCTGCGGCTTCTGGGACTCCAGCATGCGCATCAGGGTGTTTAATTTCTCGGACGATGAACCGCTGCCTTCGATTTTGGCTCGTGCTCTCTCTACCGACTGGGCCACGCGCTTCTTGTCAAAAGGCTTGAGCAGATAGTCGACCGCGTTCACCTCAAATGCCTTGACAGCATACTGGTCGAAGGCGGTGGAAAAGACGATTTTCGGCAGGAGAACTTTGCGATCCATGAGCTTCTTGATTACGCCAAAACCATCAAGGCCGGGCATTTGCACATCGAGGAAAACCAGGTCGGGACTATGCTCGCGGATCAGGTTGACGGCTTCGACGCCATTCTTGCCTTGGGCGACCACGTCGACATCGCCAACATTCTTCAGCAGGAAAGCAAGCTCGTCGCGAGCCAATTGCTCGTCGTCCACGATTACAGCCGATAGCGACATGAAGGCTCCGTTACGCTACTTAGAAGTATAGGAGCGCTACCGGCGCGGACGCAACCCACGTCTCGAATCGAAAGTATGAGCCTAATGCCTCGCTGCTGTTTCCGAGGGGGAGAGTAGGGCGTTTGCAGTCGCCAGCGCGCCCCCGCAATTCGGACAGTAAACGTCATTCCCCTGAACTGTATGCTGGCAATGCGGGCAACTGGGATGCAACTGATGATTGCATTTCGGGCAGTAGTTGAATCCGGCCTGCACAATGGAGTCACAATGCGGGCAGCGACTGAGCAACGGTTGCCGCAGAACCAGATACAGGATGATGCCGAGACCGTGAGTAATCACACACGCAATCACGGTCCACAGGATCCGGTTCATACCGCGGCGCGCGGAATCGCGGTTGACGTAGACGATCAGCAAGAAATAGCAGCCGAATATGGTTCCGGCAAAAACACCAAGAAGAGTCCGGACAGGCGGCGACGGAGCATCCTTCTGAATCGCCACCAAGGTGGCGAACAGGATTTGCACGCCAACAAAGATCAAGATAGCCCCGGCGTACGCCCACCTGGGGATAAGACGGAGTTCCTCCGAAAACTGGGTTCGTATGTCGCTTTTTACCTGCATAATGAATCTTCCTCTCTACTCCTCAGCCTCGCGACGTACCATTGGTGTCGGCCAAATGAACCCCACGAGCCAGAAAAATCAGGCTGACCGCAAGGGCTGGCGAAATCCAAAAAACCATGAAGCCCACTTGCCAAACCGGGCTTGAAACTCGCGCCCACTCGCCCAGCCACTCGAAACCACGCCACAAGAATGGCGTGCTGATGGCGGCGGAAAGGCCTACTATCACGCAAGACATAATCACCAGCCACATGCGTTCTTGCTTTTGCCGCAGTTGATTGGCGTGTAAACGCACTCGCATCTGGGTTGTCCGCACCAGGCCCAGATCGGCGGCGACCGGAACGGAGCGCAGCGAGCGGACAACCTGCCCCGCAGTCTCAGCATAATCGCGGCAGGCCGCGCATCCGTCGAGGTGGGTGCGCAACCATGTTTGCTCAGAATCTGAGAGGTCCTGTTGACCGCATGCAATTAACTCGCGCGCTTGTTGATGTGGATCACGGCTCACGCTTGTGCTCCTTTCAGCCGTGGCAAGAGCGCGGTCAACCCGCGATAGAGCCGCGATTTGACCGTGCCCAAGGGCGCGCCTGTGATAGCTGCAATTTCATCTAACGCCAGACCTTCCTGAAAACGCAACACGATGGCTTCGCGGTATTCAGCCGGAATGCCGACCAGTGCGGAATTGATCGCTTCCGCCTGCTCGTGTTGGGCAATCAGTTCCAGGGCTGACGGCCGAAGGTCCGGCGGATCCAGAGAAACTCCTTCTTCCTCATCCAGCAGTCCATCGAGGCTGGCTGGCTTCTTCTTGCGCAGATAATCCACCGTGAGATGGCGCGCAATGGAAAACAGCCACGTGCTGAATTCATACTTGGGATCGTATTGGTGGCCGCGCTCGAGCACTCGAATCCAGGTTTCCTGAAACATATCTTCGGCGAGTTCGCGATTGCTGGTCAGATAGATCAGGTAGCGCAGCAGACGATGCTGATACTGCTCGATCAAACGGTCGAGCAAGTCGGGATCACGGCGTCGAAGACCACGGGCGATCGCGCTCGTCTCTGCTTCCATGCCAGTCACGAAATAGCAAGCTGCGGCGTTCATGCTACCGGATATACGGGCGAAGCGAGGAAAAAGATGCAGGCTCAAGGCGAACATCCAACAGTTGGAACTAAACCACGTATTTACAGGTGCTTGGACTTTAACAAGGAGCCGGCGGGTCCAGGGCTCATGCCACATTCTCCAGTGCCAGAGCCATACCCAGGCCGCCACTCACGCACAGTGTCGCGACGCCGCGTTTGGCTTTGCGCCTGAGCATTTCGTGGAGCAGAGTGACCGTAATCCGCGTTCCCGTGCAGCCGATGGGATGGCCAAGCGCAATCGCGCCACCGTTCACGTTGAGTTTCGAGCGATCAAGATGCAACTCCCGGTCGCAAGCCAGGACTTGTGCGGCGAAGGCTTCATTGAGTTCGATCAAATCGAAGTCCGACAAACGAAGTTGATGCTTTTGCTCCATCTTGCGCAAGGCCGGCACTGGACCGATGCCCATGATGCGCGGGTCAACGCCCACCGAAGTTACGGCCAGGATGCGGGCGAGCGGCTTGAGATTATTTTTCTTGGCGAAGTCTTCGCCGGCGAGCACAACCGCGGCAGCGCCATCCGTGATGCCGGAGGAATTGCCTGCCGTGATCGTTCCAGTTCTTGAGAACACGGGAGAAAGCTTGGCCATCTTCTCCATTGTCGCTCCCAGGAAAAGATGTTCGTCGCGGCTGAAAGTTTGCGGACCTTTCTTGCTCTCAAGAGTGATCGGCGCGAGTTCGTTATCAAATCGCGTGGCATCGACGGCTGCAGCGGCGCGGGTCTGCGAGCAGAGAGCAAATTCATCCTGCTCTTCGCGAGTAATCTTGTACTGCTCGGCCAGCATTTCGGCAGTTTCTCCCATCAACATTTTCGCCAGGGGACAGAAAAAGCCGTCGCGGTACATGCCGTCGACAAGTTCCTGATTGCCCAAGCGATAGCCCCAACGGGCGCCGTCAAGGTAGTAGGGCAGGCGAGACATGGATTCTGTGCCGCCCGCCAGCACGCAATCGAGATTTCCGGTCGCGATTTCCTGAAACCCTAGCGCGATGGATTTTAGTCCCGAGGCGCAAGCCTTATTTACGGTGTAAGCCGGAGCTTCCTGCGGAATGCCGCTACGAATGGAGATCTGCCGGGCAGGATTCGGGCCTCCGCCGGCCTGACGGGCGTTGCCGAAGATTATTTCCTCGATCTGATCCGGACGAACCGCAGCGCGATCCATCGCGGCTTTGGCCGCAACGACTCCCATGTCCGCGGCCGTCATCGACGCTAACGAGCCTCCGAACTTGCCGATGGGCGTGCGTACGGCCGAAAGAATGTAAACGTCGTGCAACCCTGCCTCCACGTTTCAGTCTAGCATTCGGTGAACACCGTTTAGATGCGACGACGCAGAGCAAGGCTTCGCAGCACACGCCAGCGTAGAAGGTTACGAATCAAAAAACTTCTCAATCTGGGGCCAATATTTTTGCACAACAGACTCGGTCCTGAGATGCCCGCCTCGCGAGAGAAGTTTGAGTCGTATGCCAGCGCGCCTGGCAAAATCGGCGACAATCTTCCATGGAATGTAGGGATCGTCCTTGGCGTGAAACATCAATATCTTGGAAGCAGTGAGGTCCTGCACATGATGCGCGGGATTGTAGAACACGCCGGTATGCAGTTTGTTCCAGTTCTTCGCGGAGAGTCGATATCCGTCGCCGAACGCGGCGCGGATGTATGCCGGGTAACTTCGGTTCGAAGTTTCCTTCTTTTGCTCTTCGCGCAAGATGGTCCAATCCACGACCGGACAATTGGCAATCACTTTGGTGATACGCGGGTCCATCGAAGAAAGAATGGCAGCGGCGCCACCGAAGCTTCCGCCGATAACGAATATCTTGTCAGGCGTACAACGGAAGTTTCGTCCAAACGCCAGCTCCCGGAATCCTTTGGGCAGTTCGCCGACGATGTCGAGAATGTCCTCATGCGGAGAACGTTCGAGAAATTGCCCGCTACTTTCCCATGCTCCGCGCCATCTGGGATAAAAAACCCAATACCCTTTACCCGATAAAAACTCGACCAGCGATTGTTTTCTGGGAATCGAAGGCATGCCATCGCAGAGGATAATCGCTTTTTGTTGCCTGTTCGCACGAACCGGCGGCAGGAACTCGGCAACGATTTCCTTCTTAAATCTGGTTCTGAACATGCATTCAGTTTAGCGAACTAAGACTCGAACGGTGCTCACTGCATTAAACTACGAGGGCATGAATTATATCTACGGTATTAACGCTGTCGCCGAAGCGCTGAAGGCGCGCGGACGAACCTTTGCCTGGGTGGGAGTCGCGAAGGAGCGTCATGACCTTCGTCTAAAGCACGTGGTCGATGAATGCCGCCGGCAAGGAGTGGCCGTGCGCTTTGTGCCGAGGGAAGAACTCGATCACATGGCCGGCAACAACGCGCACCAGGGCGTTGTCGCCGTCACCTCGGCAAAGCAGTACAACGATCTCGAGGATGTAGTTGCTGCCAAGCGTGGGCAATATTCGCTCATGGTTGTGCTCGATGGCGTCGAGGACCCGCACAACCTGGGCGCGATTCTGCGCACTGCCGATGCGGCAGGCGCGGACGGAGTTGTGATTCCTGAGCGCCGCGCCGCGGGAGTGACGGCGATCGTGACCAAGACTTCGGCGGGCGCAAGCGAGCACTTGCCCATCGCAAAAGTAACGAACATCGCCCGCACCCTGGAAGAATTGAAGGCGCAAAATCTGTGGGTGGTCGGCCTCGATGAACGCGGCGAGCAATTGTACGACTCGCTCGACTACAACATGGACTGCGCTATTGTGCTGGGCGCGGAGGGCAAAGGTCTGCACGATCTGGTAGCCAGGAAATGCGATTTCCTGGTTTCGATTCCGATGCTGGGGAAGGTGCCGTCGCTGAATGTTTCCGTTGCGGCGGGCGTGATGCTGTACGAGATTGTGCGGCAGCGGAGAAAGAAGTCGGCATGAAGCTGCTCGTCGTTTTGTGCGTCTTCTGTGGTCTGGTCGTTCCGGGCACCGCTCTCGATCGCGAGGCTTTCACTTTCACCAAGTACGATCTGAATGTGCGGATCGAGCCGGAGCAGCAACGTTTGGGTGTACGCGGCAAAATTACGCTGCGAAACGACTCAACTGCGTTCCAGAAAAATGTCGCGCTACAAATTTCGTCCACGCTGAATTGGAGATCGATCCAGATTGGCGGCGAAGCCGTGGAGTTTGTCACTCACGAATACACCTCCGACATCGATCACACCGGGGCGCTTTCCGAAGCTATTGTGACCTTGCCCCGCGAAGTTCCCCCGAAGGGAACGATCGAAGTGGACGTTGGATACGAAGGCGTCATTCCGCTTGATGCCACCCGCCTCACGCGAATCGGCGTGCCCGAGGACAAGGCAAAGCACACTGATTGGGACCAGATCAGCAAATCGTTTACCGCTGTGCGCGGAGTTGGATACGTGGCGTGGTATCCGGTGGCGACGGAAGCGGCAAACTTGTCGGACGGGAACAGCGTAGCGGAGACCGTGGGCCGATGGAAGGCGCGATTTGCTTCTGGCACGATGTCACTAATCTTTGAATCAACCATTGACGCACCGATATTNTTTACGGGCACGCCCGACGCGGGTTTGGTGAGCAAGCAACCCGGCATCGTCAAAGTCGGCGTTTTCAGCGCGGCCAATTTGGGAGTAAGCGTGCCCACTTTTGTGATTGCCAATTACCAGAAGCTCGCGCCTAACGATCTGCTGACCATTCAGTATTTGCCGGGTCAGGAAAATGGAGCGAAGGAGTACGCCGAAGTCGCAGCCAACATCGATATTCCCATTCCTCCATTAGGTGGCGGTTCGGGCAGTCTGGAGATTTTAGGTCTGCCCGATCCCGACGCAGCATCATTTGTTAGCGAAGGAATGTTGCTCTGCCCCCTTAAATCACCGATAGCCAATGATGGAGTGCTAGACATTGTTTACGCGAAGGCCCGCCATGCGGTGTTATCCCCGAGAGCTTGGATCCAGGAAGGTCTTGCGCATTACACGCAAGCCGCGTTCATTGCGGATGACGACGGCCGGCAGGCGGCGCTCGACTACCTGAATACGCATAGGGCACCGCTGGTTGAAGCTGAGAAAGCGAAACCCGCCGCCGACCGTGAAACAGCCCACTCATTAATCAATGCGCCCGATGACTTATACCTGCAAACCAAAGCCATGGACATTTGGTGGATGTTGAAAGACATGTTAGGGGATGCTCTATCGGGGGCCCTGCTCAGTTACCACTCGTCCGAAGACAAGGACGGCAATTATATGCAGCGCATGATTGAAAAAGAGACCCACCGCGACTTACAGTGGTTTTTCGACGATTGGGTTTATCGTGACCGTGGGCTGCCGGATTTCCGCGTGGATTCTGTCTACCCACGCCCTATCGTAGATGGCGGCTACATGATAACCGTAACCATCGAGAATCTTGGGGACGCCGGCGCGGAGGTGCCGGTGATTCTGCGAATGGAGAGCGGAGAAATCACTAAGCGCCTTGAAGTACGCGCAAAGTCTAAGGCCGCTGTTCGCGTCCAGACTGCCTCGATACCACTGGAAGTCGTCGTGAATGACGGCAGTGTGCCGGAAAGTGACATTAGCAACAATGTATTCAAAGTTCCGCAGGCAGACGCGGCGAAGTGATTATCATTGTCTACGGGAGCGTTCTATGACCGATGCTGAGCTGAAGAAATATCTTGACGCAGCAGAGAAAAGTCCCAAGCAAGTCGCGACCGCAGTTTCGGGGCTGCCCGACAAAAGCCTGCGCTACAAACCATCCCCGGATAAATGGTGCATCCTAGAAATTCTCGGGCATCTTGCGGACATTGAGATCGTCTACGCGCACCGATTGCGTCAAATGCTTGCGGACAAGAAGCCCGTGATTGCGCCCATGGATCAGGACGCCTGGGCGCAAAACCTTGGGTACATGGAAACGCCCGCGCCGGAGTTGGTCGCGCTCTACGGATTGAACCGGCATCACAATGTGCAGTTGTTGCGCCGCCTGAAGCCGGGCGATCTTGAAAAAACTGCGTACCATCCTGAACTAAAACACGACGTTAAGGTGGCGGACTATGTAGAGAGGTTGGCAACGCACGGCGGGAATCATCTGCAACAGATCGAGCGGCTGAAAAAGCTGATGACAATGTAGGCGCGGGCGTCCTGGCTCGCTTCGCGTAGCGGATCAGCGGCCCGTGCTCGTGAACCGTACCAATGCCTCCAGTTTGCGCGCCGCGGCCCCGGAATCGATTGACTCAGACGCTAGCGGCAGCGCATCAGCCATGTGATCCGCTTTTCCAGNTGCGACCAGGGCTGCAGCCGCATTCAACAGAACCACATCCCGCCTGGATGATTTTGTGCCTGCAAGAATTTCTCGAATAGTGTCAGCATTGGCGACGGCGTCTCCGCCGGAGATGTCGTCGAGCGTGCCCCGGGTCATGCCAAACTCTTCGGGTGTGATTTCATAGGTGCGAACTTGTCCTTCGCGCACTTCAGCAATCCGCGTAGGCCCGGTGATTGTGATTTCGTCCAATCCGTCCAACCCATGCACCACCAGGGCGCGGTGCAATCCCAATATGCTAAGCGCTTCCGCCAGTTTTTCAACGAGCGCGGCGGAATATACGCCAACTACCTGAGCCGAGGCGTGGGCCGGATTGGTGAGCGGTCCAAGCAGATTGAAAACTGTGCGCAAGCGCAATTCGCGGCGCGCAGATTGAACGTGTTTCATGGCCGAGTGCATCGCCGGAGCAAAGAGAAACGCAATCCCGATTTCTTTAAGACAGGCGCCTAACTGATCGGAGGGCAGAGTGATGTTAACGCCCAGTGCCTCCATCACGTCGGCTGAGCCGCACTTCGAAGTCACGCTGCGATTTCCGTGTTTGGCTACGCGCACGCCCGCGCCTGCGACCACCAGAGCGGTCGCAGTTGAAATGTTGAAGGTGCCGCTGGCGTCGCCGCCGGTGCCGCAGGTGTCGACCAGAGCTTCGCGTCCGGTGCCGCTGACGTCCACGGTGTGAGTCGACTGGAGGCCGAGCGGAGTCGCGGCAGCGCGGATTGCTTCCGCGAAACCAACGATCTCTTCGACCGTCTCGCCCTTCATGTGCAGCGCGACAAGTAAGGCCGCAATTTGTGCATCCGTGCATTTGCCGGTCAGCACTTGCGACATGATCGCACGCGCCTCTTCGCGGGAAAGCGATTGGCGATGATTCGCAATGCGGTGGAGCGCGTCGATGATCATTGGCCGATTACTGGCGTACCACTAGAGATTAGCATTTTGCCAATGAATGATTGCGGTCACTGAAAGCCGCTGAGCACAGAAATTACCGGCGATTGTGACATGTTACGTTTGCCGTATGCGCGACCCTTCGATAGAATCAATTGTTTGCCGCCCGCGGTTCCAAGCAGCAAGCATGCCCTGCCGGAAGTCGTTGTGAATCTGGAATCGTTATGAAAATTCATGAATATCAGGCCAAAGCGATCCTGAAAGAGTATGGCGTCGCGGTGCCCCGCGGCGAAATGGCGGAAACCCGTGAGCAGGCTGAAGCCGCTGCGAAGAAGTTGTTCGATACGGGCGCCAGCGGAGTAGTGGTCAAAGCTCAGATCCATGCCGGGGGCCGCGGCAAAGGCGGCGGCGTGAAAATCGCGAAGTCGGTGGCGGAAGCCGCCGAGCTTGCCTCCAGGATTCTAGGCATGACACTCGTGACGCATCAAACCGGTCCCGAAGGCCGCGTAGTGCGCCATCTGCTCATTGAAGAAACTCTGCCCATCGAGAAAGAACTGTATCTTGGAATCGTGATCGACCGCGTTGAAGCGAAGCCGGTATTCATGGCATCCGCCGCCGGAGGCATGGAAATCGAACAGGTCGCAGCCGAGAATCCCGATGCCATTCTCAAAGAGCACATCGAGCCGGGGATGGGTCTGGAAGCATTCCATGCGCGCAAGTTGGCATTTAAGCTGGGCCTGAAACCATCACAAATTAACGACGCTGTGCGTTTGATGACTGGGCCTCTTTCGAGCATTCCAGGAAACGGATTCGTCGCTGATGGAAATCAATCCGTTTATCAGTTGCACCGACGGCCGCTTGTTTGCGCTCGACGCCAAGATTAATTTCGATGACAACGCGCTGTTCCGACATTCCGATCTCCGCGAACTGCGCGACATTAGCGAAGAAGATCCGCTCGAGGTTGAAGCCTCGAAGTACAGCCTTAATTACATCAAGCTCGACGGCAACGTAGGTTGCATGGTGAACGGTGCGGGGCTGGCCATGGCCACGATGGACATCATTAAGTACGCCGGCGGGATGCCGGCGAATTTCCTCGATGTCGGTGGTGGGGCCAACGCTGAACAGGTTACCCATGCTTTCGAGATTCTGCTGAGCGACAAGAGCGTGAAGGCCGTGCTGATTAATATTTTTGGCGGAATCCTTCGCGTGGACACGCTGGCCACGGGGGTCGTAGAGGCAGCACGGAAAACGCAGATACAGTTGCCCATCGTGCTGCGTCTGGAAGGAACCAACGTCGAAGGCGGACGGGAAATCCTGAAGCAATCAGGATTGAACTTCATCGTCGCGGAAACTATGAAGGACGCGGCCGAGAAAGTGGTCGCAGCGGCAGCGGCGTGATTGACGGGTGTAGAGACGCAGCTTGCTGTGCGTCTGACTGCCTCAAAGAAAAAGACGTAGCAAGCTACGTCTCTACGAAGAGACTATTTTATGAGCATTCTGGTTGATAAGTCGACGCGAGTTATCGTGCAGGGACTGACTGGACGCGAGGGAACCTTCCACGCCAAGGCCTGCGCGGAGTATGGGACCAAGATCGTCGGCGGAGTGACTCCCGGCAAGGGTGGCACCACTCACGAAGGCTGGCCCATCTTTAATACCGTTCAGGAAGCAGTCGACAAGACAGGGGCAGATGCGTCCGTTATTTTCGTGCCGCCGCCCTTCGCTGCCGACGCCATCATGGAAGCCGCCGATGCGGAGATCGAACTGATCGTCTGCATCACCGAAGGCATTCCGACGCTGGATATGGTGCGCGCGTGGGAATATCTGCAGGATCGGCGCTCGCGGCTGATCGGTCCCAACTGCCCCGGCATCATTTCTCCCGGCAAGTGCAAGATTGGAATCATGCCGGCACGAATCCATCTCGAGGGCTCGGTGGGAATTGTTTCGCGCTCAGGCACGTTGACCTACGAAGCGGTTTATCAGTTAACCACGCGCGGGATTGGCCAATCCACGGCGATTGGCATCGGCGGTGATCCAATCATTGGCACCAACTTCCTGGATGCGCTTGAACTGTTCAACAAAGATCCCCAAACCGAAGTGGTCGTGATGATTGGTGAAATCGGCGGGAACGCGGAGGAAACCGCGGCGGAATACGTGAAGGCTCGCATGAAAAAGCCGGTTGTCGGATTCATCGCTGGTCAAACCGCGCCGCCGGGACGCCGCATGGGCCACGCTGGCGCCATCATCTCGGGCGGGAAAGGAACTGCCGTCGAGAAGATCAAGGCGATGGAAGCGGCAGGCATTCGCGTCGCCAAGTCGCCGGCTGAAATTGGCCAGACCGTCGTGGCGGCGATGGGCATCGCGGCAAAAGCTTAAGAAAAGAATTGAACCGACTAACCACCAAGGACAAACGACCAAACTATGAAGACTCTGCAACGCACTTTTACCATCATCAAACCGGACGCGGTAGCCAAGAATGCGGTTGGCGACATCATCGAACAGTTCGAGAAAAATGGCTTCCGTATACTGGCCATGAAGATGCTTGAAATCTCGAAACATCAGGCTGAGCAGTTCTACGCCGTGCATGCAAGCCGTCCTTTCTTTCGTTCACTCACCGAGTTCATGTCGAGTGGGCCGATCGTCGTGTTGGCCCTGGAAAAAGAAAATGCTATCGCCGACCTGCGCAAGCTCATGGGTGCCACGAATCCGGCGAACGCCGAAGAAGGCACGATCCGCAAGAAGTGGGCGAGCGACATTGAGCATAATGCCATCCACGGTTCAGATGCCGACGACACCGCCCGCTTCGAGTTGAGCTATTTCTTTGCCGGATACGAGTTGGCGAGTTGATTCGAGCTTCAGGAAAGCTGAGATCGTGCCTCTAGTGCAAATCACGATGTTGACCGGTCGTACCGTCGACCAGAAACGCAAACTGGCGCAACGCATCACGGATGCCATGGTGGAAGAAGCAGGGGCTCATCGCGAAGCCATTGTGGTGACCTTCCACGAGGTCTCGAAGGAGAGCTATGCTTCGGGTGGCGTGCTGATGGCGGATAAAGGGAAGTGACGGCGCTCGCGAAGCAGTCGAAGTTCATCGCAAAAAGCGGGCGTGGGCGCGCGCTTGTTCCACGCAGATTTACCCTAGCGGTTCGTACAGGTGCCCCTCAATCCTCTCGCCCAGCTTAGGCAGTTCTTTTTTCGCGTATTGCAGGAAGTGGGGCGCAGCGCGATGGGCCTCCAGGGCTGCGTCGTCTTTGTATTGTTCATAAATGAAGAATCGGCGCGGCTCGGTCTTATGTCGGTGGACCTGATACACCACGCAGCCGGGCTCTTTGCGAGATTCTTCGGTAAGCTTGGAAAACACGCCGATCACATCGGCTTCACGACCGACCTTCGCCATCCACGTCACCGCCAACACGACCATCGCTCGCTCCGTTCTTAGATTCTTGCCTGCGCCCTGGATTTCGTTCCGGTCAACTCCTGAAGTTTCGCGGCGAACTCATCCAGAAATATTGTTTCCTCGCGTCCCGGCCCGGTGGAGACCATGCCGATGCGCGCCCCGCTTTCCTTCTCCACGAAGGCCAGATACTCCCGCGCTGCCTTCGGCAATTTCTCCAGTTGCGTGATCCCCTGAGTCGACGTGCGCCAACCCGGCATTTTACGATAGACAGATTCGATCTGAGCGTAGCCGCTGTCCTGCGCGGGCGCCTCGTCGGTTTCTTTGCCGTTGATCTTATATCCAACGCATACCGGAATCTCCGGCAGTTCATCCAGCACATCCAACTTGGTTACCACGAGCCAGGAGATTCCGTTAATCATGCCAGCGTAACGCAAGAGAGGCAAGTCGAGCCAACCGCAGCGGCGAGGACGTCCCGTCACCGCGCCAAATTCGTTGCCCCGTTTGCGTAGCATATCTCCGTTCGCGCCAAGTTCCTCGGTGGGGAATGGCCCACCCCCGACTCGCGTGCAGTAGGCCTTGGTGACCCCAATCACGCTATCGATTGCCGTGGGAGCGACGCCGGTTCCCGTGACCGCGCCTCCCGAAGTAGCGCTCGATGAAGTAACAAATGGATACGTGCCGTGGTCAATGTCAAGCATCGTGCCCTGCGCGCCCTCGAACACAACCGAGTCGCCCTGCGCCAGCGCTTTGTTCAACAGCGCAGCCGTGTCGCACACGAACGGCGCAATCTTCGCCGAGGCCGAGGCATATTCCTCGTACATCTTGTCCGCGTCGAGCGGCTCCGAGTTGAACAGCGCGTGCGCGATCATATTCTTTTCGTGGCATGCGTTTTGAATGTGGGTCTTCAACAATGGGAGATCCAGCAGATCAGCGACACGCAGGCCGCGGCGTCCCATCTTGTCTTCATATGCGGGACCAATGCCGCGAGACGTTGTGCCGATCTTCACCCGTCCTGGCGCGTTTTCCGACGCTAACTCGATCATGCGGTGATAAGGCAGAATCACGTGGGCGCGGTTGCTCACAAACAAACTGCCGTCCACCTTGACGCCGGTCTCGCGCAACGCGGCAACCTCTTTGAGGAAGGCCACGGGATCGAGCACCACCCCGTTGCCGATAACGCTACGGCAGCCGGCGCGCAGAACACCACACGGCACCAATTGCAGAACGAACTTCTTGCCGTTGATGATGACGGTGTGGCCGGCGTTGTGTCCGCCGGCATAACGCGCAACCACGGAGAAGTTTTCCGAGAGCACATCGACAATCTTGCCCTTGCCCTCATCGCCCCATTGGGCGCCCACGATGACCGCAGCTTTGCCCTTCTTCAAATGCAAACTCCTTAGAACATGAATGACGCGGCCGTCCCAGCCGCAATGCAGGGTCGCACACACTCATTGCCCGCAATGAACAAAGCAATCGCTGAATTACTAAGGATATAGGCGGAACCGAGGTGTACTCGCAATGATAACCCCGACGCACAAGAGATGGCAATTAGGCGCCAGGCTCCGGGCATCAGGCTTCAGGTGTCGGCGACCAGGTTTTTCCCGAAGCCTGACACCTGAAGCCTGCACCCGAAAGCCTGTAAACTAATTTCATGCCAGAACTACCCGAGGTTGAAACCATCGCCCGTGGCCTGGCCAGCCGCGTTACGGGGGACGTCATCGAGTCGGTGTGGCTTGGGTCGAAGCGCGAACCGTTGAAATCCAGCGCGTCCGAGATCGTCGCCACTCTCGAATCCAAGCAGATTGCGGGCGTGCACCGCGTAGGGAAGCACATCGTATTCGAG
>JGI12269J14319_10001912_pt1 | contig 20418 bp, 18 predicted proteins | sample PeaSoiSIISIP2007_FD_14319 | JGI IMG/M metagenome (IMG submission 14319)
GCATCGATGGCCCGGCGCGGCTTCCGCATCGTCAGCGGCGGGACCGACAATCACCTTTTCCTCGTCGATATCAATTCTCGCGGGCTCACCGGCAGCGTCGCGCAGCCCGCCCTCGACCGCGCCGGCATCACCGTGAATAAGAATTCGATTCCGTTCGATCCGCTGCCGCCGCTGAAGGCGGGCGGAATCCGCATGGGCACTCCCGCCGTCACCACGCGCGGCATGCGCGAACCTGAAATGGAAAGAATCGCCGGATGGATCGCCGAAGTGCTCGATCATCTGGGCGATGCCTCGACCGAGCAGCGCGTCCGCGGAGAAGTGGCCGCGTTCGCCGCGCAATTCCCTCTCTACGCCCGCCGTCTGGAAGCCGCGGAGGCCATGCTCGCCGGCGCGCGCGCGGCCCGCTAAGTTACCCTCCGGTCAATCGCCTTGGGATCGCGGCTCGGGCCGCGGCGGAAATGGCTCAGAATAGAGCGATGGCCCCTTCCGGAATCGAGGCTCCACCTGTGAACGAGATACGCTTCGGCGGCCCTATCACCGAATTCGAAAGAGAAGAAGCTCGCCAGATTCAGCAATCGCTCCTGCCCGAGCGCGCGCTTTCAGGCCCCTCCTTTGAAATCGCCTATCGATTCTCTCCGTACGCGGGAGTGGGAGGAGACTTCGCCGATTTCTTCAATCTGCCGAACGGCCAGGTCGGCATTTACGTGGGAGACGTTGTCGGCAAGGGCCTGTCCGCGGCGCTTTACGCCGCGCTGGTGATGGGCCTGCTGCGCGGCATCCACAAGACCGGCGAGGACACCGGCTCGGCGCTTACGCTCCTGAACAAACGCATGCTCGTGCGCCCGGTCCCGGGCCGCTACGTTGCCGCGCTCTACGCGCTGTTCGATCCGTCCTCGCGCAAGCTGACTTTCTCGAACGCCGGGCTGCCTTTTCCGATGCTCGTTTCGGAATCGGTGTGCACGCTGCTCGGCCAGGGAGGCCTGCCATGCGGCCTTTTCCCCGGTACCCTCTATGACCGCCATTCCGTCGAGCTGCATGCAGGCGACGCCGTGCTGTTTGCCACGGACGGCCTCCACGAACTCCGCGACCGGCAGGATCACGATTTCAGCTGGGAAAAGCTCAGGGAAATCTGGGAGCAGTGCCGTTGCAAGTCGGCCGAGGAATCGCTCGGCTTGCTTTTCGACGAAGCGCGGCAGTTCGCCGAAGGCGGCAGCGAACAGCAGGACGACATCACCGCCGTGGTCCTGAAAATCCCTGGCTAGACGATTTGGATATCGAGTTCGGTCGCATGGCCATCGCGAATCGAAAATGCGCGCACGGGCTTCGGCGCATCGGGTTGCGGTGAAACGATGAAGTAAGCTTCTTCCGAGTAGTACGCGAGCTCGATGTCGCGTGCCGAAGGCGCATTCTCGCCGTTCGGATGCGAGTGGTAGATGCCGAGGAATTCAAGCCCCGCGGCGCGGAATTCGCGCATCAACCGGACGATCTCCTTGGGCGCAATCTCATAGCCCTTCGATGGATCCGCCGCCACATTTTCGGCCGGAAATGCGTGCGTGATGACACCGTCGCGTCCCGCCAGCAGCCCGCAGCATTCATGTGCGGGGTCGCGCCGCGCGTCAGTGGTCAATCGGCTGGGAATGTCCATCCTGATTTGAATCGCAGGCATCGACTGGAACCGCAGGCGTGAACCGAGAATCAGTAGGGGCGCAGCAAGCAACGCCCCTACAATCCGAGCCGTTTACTTGGCTACGCCTTCTGCGCCTGGCGACGAAGGAACGTGGGTACGTCGAGATCGTCCGCCGGCATCTCCGGCACGACATCGCTGACGTTCCGCGCCACCTGCTGCACCACGTTCGTCTGCTGCGGCGCCACGTTGGCTTCCCGCCCGGTCTTCCACGTCTTCGGCAGATACGACGGCCGCGTGTGCGTCTTCTTCGCAGCCACTTCGCGGAAGCCCGCCGCGATCACGGTGATCTTCACGGACTCCTTCATCGCATCGTCCTGCACCGCGCCGAAAATGATGTTCGCGTTTTCGTGCGCCGCTTTCTGGATGATGGACGACGCCTCGTGAATTTCGTGCAGCGAAAGGCTCGACGAGCCGGTGACGTTGATCAAAATTCCCTGCGCGCCGTTGATGTTGTTGTCCTCGAGCAGCGGGCTGTTGATCGCGCGGTTCGCGGCGTCGATCGCGCGGTTCGAGCCCGAAGCGACCGCCGTGCCCATCACCGCGTATCCCTGGCCGGACATGATCGTCTTCACGTCCGCAAAGTCCCGGTTGATGATCCCGGGAATCGTGATGATATCGGAGATGCCCTGCACGGCCTGACGCAGGATGTCGTCCGCAATGCGGAAAGCCTCGAAAAAGCTGGTACCCTGCTCGACGCACTCCATCAGCCGCTCGTTGGGGATCACGATCACGGTATCGACGCAGCCGACCAGCTCGGCGAGCGCCTGCTCGGCCTGCTGCATGCGCCGCTTGCCCTCGAACGCGAACGGCTTCGTCACCACGGCCACCGTCAGCGCGCCGAGCTCGCTCGCCAAATTCGCGACCACGGGCGCCGCGCCGCTTCCCGTGCCGCCGCCGAGTCCCGACGTGACGAACACCATGTCCGCGCCGTCGAGCGCTTCGAGAATTTTCTCCGTGTCCTCGAGCGCCGCCTTGCGGCCGACCTCGGGATTGGCGCCCGCTCCGAGCCCCTTCGTCAGTTTCGCGCCGAGCTGCAATTTCACCGGCGCCTGCGAGAGTTTCAGCGCCTGAAGGTCCGTATTGGCGGCGATGAATTCGACGCCCTCGACCTTGGCGCGGATCATGCGGTTGACGGCGTTCGATCCGCCGCCTCCCACGCCGATCACTTTGATCCTGGCGCCGTCCTGCGGCTCCTCGCTGAATGAAACGCGGATATTCGATTCTTTCGGTGTCATGCTGTCTCCCCCAGTCTTGAACTGTGCAGCAAATTTCGAATCGTGTTTTATGCCCCCGCAAACATGCTTTTCAGCTTGCCCATGAAGCCCGCGGGACGCGCTCCGGCGAGGCGCCGCGTGCGCGCCCCGTAAAGCACCAGACCCACGGCCGTCGAGTACTCGGGCTGGGAAACCTCTTCGCTCATCTCCGCGAGGCCCCGTGGCGTGGCCACCCGCACCGGCAGGTTGAACACGCGCTCGGCCATCTCGAGCAGGCCGCGCAGCCGCGCCCCGCCGCCCGTCAGGACGATTCCCGCGGGGATCTGCGATTCGAGACCGCCGCGGCGCAATTCGTCGCGGATGAGCATCAGCAATTCCTGCGCGCGCGGCTCGACGATATCGGCCAGCATGCGCGCGAACACGGTTCGCGGCGGGCGGTCGCCCACACTCGCGATTTCGATGGCGGAGTCCTGCGTCAGCAGCTCGCGAAACACCTGCGCGTGCTCGCGCTTGATCTTTTCGGCTTCCGGCATCGGAGTCCGCAAACCCACGGCGAGGTCGTTTGTGAAATGGTCGCCGCCGACCGGAATCGCCGCCGTGTGCCGCACCACGCCGCCCGCGTAGGCGATCATCTCGGTGGTGCCGCCGCCGATATCGAGCAGGCACGCGCCCAGCTCGCGCTCATCCTGCGTGAGGCACGCCTCGGCCGAAGCGAAAGGCTCGAGCACCGTGTCGTCCACGCGCACGCCCGCGCGATTCACAGCCGTCACGATATTCTGCGTCGCCGTCCCCGATGCGGTCACGATGTGCACGTTGGCCTCGAGCCGCTGGCCGACCATCCCGATCGCGTCGCGGATGTTGTCCTGCGCGTCAAGAAAGAACTCTTGTGGCAGCACGTGCAGCACTTCGCGGTCTTCCGGCAGAGTCACGCCGCGGGCGGCCTCGATCGCGCGGCGCACGTCGTCGCGCTGGATGTCGCGCGGCCTCGCGCCCACCGTGATCCCGCCGCGGCTGTTCACTCCGCGCACGTGCCCGCCGGCCACACCGATCATCGCCGACTCCACCGGCACGCCGGTGATCGTTTCCGCCTCCTCGACCGCGCGGCGAATCGAGCTGACCGCGAGATCGAGATTCACGATCTGCCCTTTCCGCCAGCCCTTGGATTCGGCGGCCCCGAGCGCCGCGAATTTCACCGCTCCTTCGTCGTCCTGCTCGCCGATCAGCGCGCAGGTCTTTGTGCTCCCGATGTCCAGCGCCACAATGTGCCGTTCTTTCTTGGTCAAGTCCCCGGCTCCCCGTACTTCGACTGCCCGATCATCGCGAAATGTTCATCTCGGCTTCTTCGCCGCGTGCGCCGCCTGCTTTGGCGCACGCTTCTGCGCGACCGCCGTCGTATCCTGATTCACGACCGCCTCGCGGCTGAACCGCAAATCCACCGATTCGACGCGCCCGGCCTTCGCGCGCCACTGCCCGATGTCCTCGACGAGCGTCTGATATTTTCCTGCGAAATCGTTGTCGCCGAAATGCACCAGCACGGGCGCATCCGCGTCGCTCCCGGTGGCCGCGCCGCCCTGCAAACCCGAAATCGTCGCGCGCAGGTCGTGTTCGTCCGAGAGATCGACTTCGCTCACCTGCTCGGCCGCCCCGGGCCGCGCCGATTCGATCTGCTCCATGAAACCCGAGAAAAGCTGCATTCGCCGCTCGCGGTCTTCCAGCGCCATGTCCGCGTCCATTCCGGTGACGACCGGAAAGCGGAAATCCCCTTCGACCGGCCGCTCGAGGATCACGCCGTGCACGTCCACCAACGCCATGTCGCTCGACTCGCGCAAAAACGCGATCGGCGTCCGCTCGGTGATCTCGACTTCGATTCTGTTCGGGAGCGCCCGGCGCACGGTCGCCTGCTCGACCCAGGGAATTTCCTCGAGCTCGCTGCGCCTCCTCTCGAGCGGAATGCGCAACACGCTCCTGCCTCGGTCCGCGACGAAAATCTCGCGCACGCTTTCCGGCGGGACGTAATGGTTTCCCTTGAGGCTTACCTGCTCCGGATGGATGAGCGCCATCTCCGGCGAGGCCAGCAAGAAACGGGCCGTCTCGAACGCCACCCCCGCCCCCGCAAGTCCCACGGCCGCCCACATCGTCACGCGCAGATACGTGCTCCACGCTTTCCGGCCGAACTTCCGCCGCTTGATCTCGAGCGGCTTCTGCCGCCGGAGATACTTCGGCTCTTCGTCCGCCAGGACCTCCTGGGGATAGGTCTCCGCGTCGATGGCCTTTAGTTTCGCCAGACGATCACCTCGTTCTCGAGCTCGATCCCGTACGCGCTGCGCACCCTTTCCCGCACTTCATCGATCAGCTTCAGCATGTCCGCGCTGCTCGCGTGCCCTGTGTTGACGAAGAAATTCGCGTGCCGGTCGCTGACCATCGCATCGCCCACGCGGTGGCCCTTCAATCCCAGCTCGTCGATCATGCGTCCCGCGGAGCCGCCCGGAGGATTCTTGAAGATGCACCCGGCGCTCTTCTGGTTCAGCGGCTGGCTCGACCTGCGCTTTTCGTTGCACACCTTGATACCCGCGAGAATCTCCTTGAACGGATTCGACGGCAGTTCGAGCTTCACGCGCAGCATCACGTCGTCTGGCGCGAACGACGTGTGCCGGTAGTCGAAGCGGATGTCGCCGCCGCGCAGCGTTTCGATCTCGCCCGTGGCCGCGCGGTAGAGCTCCACTTCGCGCACGTGCGGCCCGATTTGCGTGCCGTACGCTCCAGCGTTCATTCGCAGCGCGCCGCCGACGCTTCCCGGCACGCCAATGAGCCCTTCCATACCGCCGAGATCGTGCTTCGCGCAGAACGTCACCATGCCGCCCAGATCGGCCGAGGCATCCACGTACGCCGCGTTGCCTTCGACGCGCATCCCCGGATGCGCCGTCGGAAGGTGCATCACCACCCATGGCAGTTCGCCATCGACAATCAGCACGTTCGTGCCGCCGCCGAGAAAACGGTGCGGAATATGTTCGTTTGCGAGCAGGCGCATCACCTCGGGAATCGTGTCGTAGCGCCGCAGCAGGATTTCGTCCGTCGTCCCGCCGATGGCGAGCGACGTCTCGTCCGCGAGCGATATTCCCTGCCGCAATTCGACGCCAAGCTCTTTCAATCGCGCCGCCACTGTGTCGCTAATCCGCATGCGAATTCGAGACCCTTGAATCGAGCAGCATCGCCAGCTCTTCGGTGACGCGGCCTACGCTGCCCGCTCCGATCGTCAACACCGCGTCGCCGGACCGCGCCTCGCGCAGCATGAACTCGATGCCGCCTTGCAGCGTGCTCGAGTAAACGACGCTCTTGTGTCCCGCCGTGCTGATGGCTTCGGCCAGAGTTTCGCCGGTGATGCCTTCGATCGGCGCTTCGCCCGCCGCGTAAATGTCCGTAATCACCAGCACGTCGGCATGGTTGAACGAGCGCCGAAAATCCTCCCAGAGATGCTGCGTGCGCGTGTACCGGTGCGGCTGGAATAGCACCAGCAGGCGCTTGTAGCCGCAGCCGCGCGCCGCTTCGAGCGTGGCGCGGATTTCCGCCGGATGATGCCCGTAATCATCGATGAGCGTGACGCCGGAAAACTTTCCTTTGATCTCGAATCTCCGCCCGACGCCCGAGAAATGGGCCAAGCCCCCGCGAATCAGGTCGGCCGGCACATTCAAAGTCAGCCCCACGGCAGCAGCCGCCGCCGCATTCCGTACGTTGTGGATTCCCGGAGGCGCGGGCAGCTGGAAAATCCCCAGGTCTTCGCCGCGATATTTCAGGCGAAACTCGCTTGCCAGACCATTGAGCTTCACGTCCGCGATCACCAGGTCCGCCTGGCTCGACGTGCCGTACGTAATCACGGGCCGCTTCACTCGCGGAAGAATCGCCTGCACGTTCGGCTCGTCCAGGCACAGCACGACCGAGCCGTAGAAAGGCACGCGATTGGTGAACTGGAGAAATACTTCCTGAATTTCCTCGAGCGAGCTGTAGTGGTCGAGGTGTTCGCGGTCGATCGTCGTGACGACGGCGATCACCGGCGAGAGCAGCAGGAACGACCGGTCGCTCTCGTCCGCCTCAGCAACCATGTACTCGCCTTGGCCGACGCCCGCGTGCGCGCCCGCATGGTTCACGCGCCCGCCGACCACGAACGTCGGGTCGAGGCCCGCGGCCGCCAGAACCGCAGCAATCATGGAAGTGGTTGTCGTCTTCCCGTGCGCGCCTGCGACAGCGATGCCGTACTTCAGCCGCATAAGTTCGGCGAGCATCTCGGCGCGCGGGATCACGGGAATCTTCAGCCGGTGCGCCTCGACGATTTCCACGTTGTCCGCCGGAACGGCGGACGAAACCACCACGACGTGCGCGCCCTGCACGTTTTCCGCTTCGTGGCCTTCGCGAATCGTCGCGCCCAGCTTCCGCAGCCGTTCGGTAACAGGCGACGACTTCAAATCCGAGCCCGAAACGGCGTAGCCGCTCGAAAGCAGCACCTCGGCGATGCCGCTCATGCCGCTTCCGCCGATCCCGACCAGATGGATCCGCTGAAAGTTGCGAAACGTGACGTTCATGGCCGGACCACCCCTTCGATCACGTCCACAATCTCCTCCACGGCTTTCGGCCGGGCGAGCGCGCGGGCGCGGTCTTCCATCTCTTGAATTCTCCGGGGCTGGTCCAGGAGGGAAAAAATCTCGGTTGTCAGGCGTTCGGGCGTCAGCTCGTCTTGCGGCAGCAGCCGGGCCGCGCCCGCGCTTTGCATGGCCTGCGCGTTGCGGGTCTGGTGCGCGTCTGTCGAGGCCCCGAAGGGGATAAAGATGGCGGCGCGTCCGGAGGCCGATACCTCCGCGACAGTGATTGCGCCCGACCTGCAAACGATCAGGTCGGCCTGGGCAAACCTCTCCGCCATATTTTCGATGAAGGGGACGACCTCCGCCTGAAATTGGCGACGTGCATAAGCCACTCGCACCGCATTATAGTCGCGTTCGCCGGTCTGATGCACGATGAAAAGCTGGTTTTTTCGCTCAGCAAGCCGGTCGAGCGAATCCACCACCGCGCGGTTGATCGGCAGCGCGCCGCGGCTCCCGCCCGTGATCAGCACGGTGAACGGCGCGCGATGCTCCTTGGGCGGCGCGGCGAAGAACTCCTTCCGCACGGGGCATCCTGTCACCACCGCCTTGCGCCCCAGCCGTAGCGCCGTTTCCTGGTTCGCGACGGCGATCCGCGTCGCCAGTCGCGCGAGCACGCGGTTCGTGAATCCCGGCTCGACGTTCGGCTCGAAGACCACGCTCGGAATCCGGTGCATCACGGCGAGCAGCATCATCGGCCCGGAAGCGTACCCTCCGACGCCGAACGCCGCGCCGAAGCGATGCCTCCGGAGAATTTTCTCCGAGTCCCACAGCCCCGCCGGAAGCATCGCGAAATTGCGCAGCAGCTTAGCGCCGCCGATGCCTTTCAACCCCGCCACGCGAATCGTCTCGAGCGGCATCCCCGCCTGCGGCACGAGCCGCGCTTCCATTCCGCGCTCGGTTCCCACAAACACGACGCTTCGCTCTCCCCGCCGCAGCCATTCCCGCGCGACGGCCAGCGCCGGAAAAACGTGCCCGCCGGTGCCGCCGCCTGCAATCAATAAACTGTTCGCATCCGCGCTCACGTCTCATCCGCGTGCTGGCTGATGTTCAACAGCACGCCGGTTGCCAGCAGCATTCCGAGCAGGCTCGACCCGCCATAGCTGATGAACGGCAGCGGAATGCCTTTCGTCGGCAGCAGGCCCAGCACGACGCTCAAATTGATCAGCGCCTGCCCCACCACCATCGCCGTGATCCCGATTCCCAAAAACTTGCCGAATGCGTCGGGCGCCTTCATCGCGGCAACAAATCCGCGCCAGCCGTACACCGCAAAGAGCGCCAGCACGATTGCCGCGCCGATGAATCCGACTTCCTCGCAGATCACCGAAAAGATGAAATCGGTATGCGCCTCGGGCAGGAAGAACAGCTTCTGACGGCTCTCCATCAGGCCCACGCCGGTGAATCCGCCCGAGCCGACCGCGATCAGCGACTGCGCCAATTGAAAGCCGTGCCCCTGCGGGTCGGCTCCCGGCGAGAGATACGCCTCCACGCGTTGCAGGCGATAGGGCGTGCTCGCAATCGCGATGTAGATCAGCGGGATGGCCGCTAGGGCCGCTCCGGCGATGTAACGGTACGAAAGGCCGGCGATGAACAGCATCACGGCCGCGATGAAAAAAATCATGCAAGCCGTTCCAAGATCCGGCTCTTTGTACACCAGCCCGACCATCACCAGCACCGTCCCCACCGCCGGCAGGAGCGTATGCGTCACGTTGTTGACTCCCGGGCCGCGCGGCTCGCGGCGCACATCCAAAAACCACGCGAGATAGAAAATCACCACGAGCTTCGCGAGCTCCGAGGGTTGCAGGCCCAACGGTCCTAAACGGATCCAGCGGTGCGTGGCGTGCGACCGGTCGAGAAAAAACACGGCGATCAGCAGCACCAGCGTCACCGAGAGCGCCGTGAAAATCACGCGCGGCTGGCGCAGCTTGCGGTAGTCCGTGTTCATCAACCCGAACATCCCGGCGATTCCGAGCACGATCCACAGAAGCTGGCGGATCAGGAAGTAGTAGCCGTTGCCGTACCCTTCCCGCGCAGTGATCGCCGACGCGCTGAACACCATCACCGCGCCGATCAGACACAGCGCCAGCGTCACGCCGAACAATTGACGATCGTGTTGCAGGCTCCGGGGCATCCCTTATCCTTTCCGCGCGGAAGCAGGCGCGGCCGATTGATTTTCGAGCTTTCCGACGAGCTCCTTGAACGCGCGTCCGCGTTGTTCGTAATTCTCAAACTGATCGAAGCTCGAGCACGCCGGCGCGAGCAGCACCACGTCGCCGATCTGCGCGCGGTCGCTCGCGATCTGTATGGCGCGGTCGAGCGTGCGGGCGTTTTCGACGGTTACCGCATCGCCCAAATCGGCGGCGATTTTTTCCGCAGCAGCGCCAATCACGATCGCCATCCGCGCCCGCTCGCGCAGCGGCTCCTTCAGAGGCGTGTACGGGCTGCCCTTGTCCTTGCCGCCCAGAATGACGATGAGCGGCCCGGGAAACGCCTCGATGGCCTTGAGCGCCGCATCCACGTTCGTGGCCTTCGAATCGTTGTAGAACTGCACGCCGGCGACGTCGGCGACGAATTCCAGGCGGTGCTCGACGCCGCGAAACGTTTTCACGCCGCTCGCAATGGCCGCGGGTGTCGCGCCCGCGAGGTACGCCGCCGCGCACGCCGCCAGCACGTTCTCGACGTTGTGCTCGCCGCGCAATGGGATTTCGTCGCGCCGCCCGAGCGCCGCTTCCGATCCGTCGCTGCGAAACACGATCTGGCCGTCCCGCAGAAACGCTCCCTGCGCCACCTGCTTCTGCCGGCTGAACCAGAAAACTTGCGGCCGCGCGGGCATGCGGCGCGTCACCTCGGGATCGTCCGCGTTGAGCACGGCGATGTCGCGTTCGACCTGGTTCTCGAACATGCGCACCTTCGTGGCCGCGTACTCCTCAAACGTTGCGTGGCGATCGAGATGATCGGGCGTCAGATTCAGCAGCACGCCGATTTCCGGCCGGAACTTCTCGATCGTTTCGAGCTGAAAACTGCTGATCTCGGCGACCGTGACGCTCGAATCCGTCGAGGATTCGACCAGCGAAAGCAGCGGTACGCCGATATTGCCGCCAACGAGCGTTGGAATTCCCGCGCTCGCCAGAATGTGCGCCACAAGCGACGTCGTGGTCGTCTTGCCGTTCGAGCCCGTGATGGCCACGAGCTTCCCGCGTAGAAACCGCCACGCGAGTTCCACCTCGCCCCACACGGGAATTCCCGCAAGGTGCGCCAGCACGAGCGCCGGCAGGTTGGCCGGCACGCCCGGGCTCACGACGATCAGATCCTGATCGAGAAACGCATCGGCTCTGTGCCCTCCGAGCTCCAGCTTCACGCCCGCCGCCCGCAGCTTCGCCGCTGTCTCGGCGAGTTCGCTCTCGGGCTTTTCGTCCGTGGCCGTCACGGTCGCGCCGTAACCGGCGGCGAAAAGTGACACGGCCACGCCCGTCCGCGCGAGCCCCACCACCAGCACGCGCTTCCCAGCGAAATCGAATCCGGGTCTCACTTTCCTCTACCTCAATTTCAGCGTCGTCAGCGAAAACAGCGCAAACACCAAAGCCATGATCCAGAACCGCACGATGATTTTCGACTCGCTCCAACCCATCAGCTCGAAATGGTGATGCAGCGGCGCCATGCGGAACACGCGCTTCCCCGTCAGCTTGAACGAGCCGACCTGAATGATCACCGAAAGCAGCTCGAGTATGAAAATGCCGCCGATCGAAAGCATCAGGATTTCCTGCTTCAGAATCACGGCCACCGTTCCGATCGCTCCGCCGAGCGCGAGCGACCCGACGTCGCCCATGAACATTTCCGCGGGATGCGCGTTGTACCAGAGAAACCCGAGCGATGCGCCTGCAAGCGATCCGCAGAAAATCGTCAACTCGGAGGCGTCCGGAATCTTCTGAATGTCGAGATACTCCGCGAAGCGCGCGTTGCTCGAAAGATACGTAATCACCGTCAGCGCCACCGAAGAAACCAGCACGCAGCCGATCGCCAGCCCGTCGAGTCCGTCGGTCAGGTTCACGCCGTTCGATAGGCCGGCGATCACCAGCACGAGGAACAGCACAAACGGTATATAGGCTATCGGCCAAACGAACCGGTGGCCGAGCAGTGAATCGATTACGAGATCCGGATGCAGCCGCTTCAGGAATGGCACGCTCAACTGCGTCGAATACGCGCCCCTGGCTTCGAGGCCAATGAGCACCGCACCGACAAACACGCACGTCAGCACTTGCAACGCGAATTTTCCCGCCGCCGTGAGGCCCCGATTGTGCTTTCGCACCACTTTGTTGTAGTCGTCCACGAAACCGATCGTGCCGAACGCCAGCGTGGCGCCGAGCGCGAGCAGCACGTAAGGGTTCCGCAGGTCGGCCCACAGCAAGGTGGGAATCACGATCGCGGCGACGATCAATATGCCGCCCATCGTCGGCGTTCCCGCCTTCGCCTGATGCCGCTTCGGCCCCTCTTCGCGGATGTACTGCTTCACTTGCAGCGCGCGCAGCCGCTCGATCATCCACGGGCCGAACACCAGCGACAGCACGAGCGCCGTCAGGCTCGCCACCGCGGTGCGCACGGTGATGTAGCGGAACACATTCAGCGGGCTGAAATGCGGGCGGAGCGCGAAGAAGAAGAGGTAGTAGAGCATCTCAGTGGGATCCCTTCCGGCCGGCTTCGAGGGCTTCGGGCACATCCTTCGAGCCGGCGCGGCGGTGCCGCGCATCGATCGCTTCCAGAATCTTTTCCATCCTCACGCCACGCGACCCTTTCAAGAGAAGCAAATCGCCGCGCGTGATGAATTGCTCCAGAAATTTCGCCGCGTCCTGAGAACTGGCGAAGAATTGCGTGCGCTCCTGCGGGTGACCCGCCGCCACAGCTGCCGCGATGAAATCCTCCGCGTGTCCCTGCACGCCGAAAATCCAGTCGATCTTCCCCAGACTCGCGGCCAGGCATCCGCATTCGCGGTGCAGTTCCGCCGACGAGTTTCCCAGCTCGAGCATCTCGCCCGCCGCCACGATTCGCCGCCGGTATCCGGGCGTCGCCGCCAGCAGCTGGACCAGCGCGCCCAGAGCCGTCGGGCTCGAATTGTAGGAGTCGTTGATCACCGTAAAGCCTTCTTCGAAGCGGACCACTTCGCCGCGCTTGTCCGCCGGCGTGAGCGCCGGAAACACGCGCCTCGCTTCTTCCGCGCCGATTCCCCAGACGCTTGCCGCCGCGAGCGCCGCGAGCGCGTTCATCACGTTGTGCCGCCCGATCAGCGGCAATTCCAGCCGCGCGCGCCCGGCGGGCGAGACGAAATCGAACGCCGATCCCTCGATGCCGCGCTCCTCAATCGACTCCCCGCGAAACTCCGCTTGCGCGCTCGTCCCAAACCGGATCACGCGCCCGCGCGCCACATCCGCAAAGCGCGCCACACGCTCATCATCCGCGTTTAGCACAGCCGTCGCGTTCGGCCACGCCAGATTCTCGATCAGCTCGCGCTCGGCGAGCGCGATCTCCTCGATCGAGGAGAAAAATTCCAGGTGCTCCACCGCGACGCGCGTAACCACGCCGACTTCGGGCGCGGCAATTTGCGCTAGGCGCGCCAGCTCCCCGCGGTGCGACATCCCCAGTTCCACTACCGCCGCGCCGTGCTCGTCACCCAGCTTCAGCAGCGTGAGCGGCAGGCCGTATTCGTTGTTCAGGTTTCCCAGCGTCTTCAGCACGCGGAACCGCGCGCCCAGGAGCGCCGCCAGAATCTCTTTGGTTGTCGTCTTCCCGACGGACCCGGCCACGGCCCCGATGATCCGCCCCCGCCCGCCCTTCCTCCAGATTTTGCACGCGCGCGAGGCCAGCCGTTGCAGAGCGCCGAGCGTGTCATCCACGGCGAAGAGCTTTCCCTGCACTTCCGCCGGGTAATCTCCGAGGCGCTCCCGCGCCACCACCCCGGCCGCCGCACCCCGCTCCAGGGTCCCGGCCACAAAACCGTGTCCGTCGTGACGCGGTCCGCGTATAGCAATAAACAGCTCCCCGGGCTGGATAGTACGAGAATCAATCGAGACGCCGGCCACCCCGGCCAGGGGGTCGAGCCCCTTGGGAGTCGGGACACCCAATGCTTCAGCCAGTTGAACCACCGTCCACCGCATCGCGTCTCCAATGAGCTGGGTTTCACCGCTCTCGCTATTGTCCCGCCTTCGAAAAACCCTTGCTGCGCAGGATCGCCCGCGCCTTTTCCCGGTCGTCGAACTCGATGGCGCCCGTGGGCAGCACCTGGTACGTCTCATGCCCCTTGCCGGCAAGCAGCACGATGTCTCCCGGCCGCGCCTCTTCGAGTGCGGCCGCCAGCGCCCGCTCCCGGTCCGGCTCGATCCGGTACTTTGCGTTCACTTTCTGCAATCCTACGACCACGTCGTTGATGATCCGTAGCGGGTCCTCGCTCCTCGGGTTATCGCTCGTGAGCACCACCAGATTGCTCAGCGACCCCGCCGCCTCGCCCATCAGCGGACGCTTCGTGCGGTCGCGCTCGCCACCCGCGCCGAACACGGTGATGATCCGCGCCGAGGGGCCAAGCTCTCGCGCCGTCGCGATCAGATTGCGAAGCGCGTCGTCCGTGTGCGCGTAATCCACGACCACGAGAAACGGCTGCCCCTCGTCGATTCGCTGAAAGCGTCCCGGGACCAATTCGAGATTCGCGATCCCCTCTTCGATTTTGGCATTCGGTATATGCAGGCCGATGCCCGCGCCGATCGCCGCCAGGATGTTGTACACGTTGATGCGGCCCACGAACGGCGAGCGCACCTCGATATTCCCCGCCGGCGTTTGCGCCGTGAATTCGAGACCGTGAAAAGTGAGCGCGAACTTCTTCGTCGTGACATCCGGCGCGCCTTTCAAGCCGTAGCTCAGCGTGCGCTGGGCGAGCCCTGCGAGCTGCTTTGCATACGGGTCATCGGCGTTGACGACGGCCACGCCGGGCGCTGCCGCGCCGGTGCCCTCAAAAAGCCGCCGCTTCGCGGCGAAGTATTCTTCGAACGTCTGGTGGTAATCGAGATGGTCGCGCGTCAGGTTCGTGAAGATCGCGGCCGCGAAATGGCAGCCCCACAACCGCTCCATCGCCAGCGCGTGCGAGCTCGCTTCGAGCACCGCGTGCGTGCCTCCGCCATCGCGGATTTCCGCGAACATCTGCTGGAGATCGAGCGATTCAGGCGTCGTATTGATCGCCTCGCGGCTCCCTTTCGGCGTGCGGTATCCCGTCGTCCCGATGAGTCCGGTGGTCAGCCCCGCCGCGCGCAAGATCGAATCCACCAGATACGCGGTCGTGGTCTTGCCGTTCGTTCCCGTCACGCCCACCAATTGCAGACTATCGGCCGGGTGCCCGAAAAAGTTTGCCGCGATCAAAGCTAGTCCGCGCCGCTCGGAACCCGGCAGCAGCTCGACCCACGTAATGTCCGCGGGATGCTCGCTCCGCCGCTGGCTCTCGCTCGCGATCGCAACCGCGCCCCGGCGCAGCGCTTCCCCGACGAATTGCGTACCGTCGAGCTTCTGCCCGCGCAGAGCGAAAAAGATCGCGCCAGGAGTCACCTTGCGGCTGTCGTACGCAATCGACTCAATCTCGACGTCGGCGGGCCCGGTGATCTTCCCGATCTCCGCTCCCGCGAGTAGTCTCTGAAGTCTCATGCCGCGCTTTTCCAGTCTCGCGCCCGGCGGCTCATTTCTCAAGCCGGGCTTCTGTTCGGAGATCAGGCTCAATTCCCGTTCCCTCGCGCCGACACCGGCACCACCTCGCCCGGGCGCCCGAACCGCACCGTCACGCGGCTGCCTCGCAACACCTGCGCTCCGGCCTCGGGATACTGCTCCACTGCAACTCCGCTGCCGATCAGCAGGGGCGCAAGCCCCAGCCGCGAGCACTGCTCGGTAACGCCACGGACGGTTTGCCCCGTGAGGTCCGGCACGGCAATCGCACTCGGGTCGCCAAAGGCCACCGTCGGAGCTGCGGTGACAGGCTGCTTCGTCTTCGCGACAGCCGCCGCGAAACGCTCCTTCGTCGGATCCGGCGCGCCCGTAGACCCTGCGCCTGATGACGGCGGCATGTGCAGATTCTTCGCCGTCTCCACATCGGATGGCGCAGCCATGTCGTGCGGCACGTCGAGATACGCCAGCACTTGCTCTGCGATGCGCTTGAACACAGGCCCGCCCACTTCGCCGCCGTGATGCGGCCCGACCGGCGATTCGAGAACCACGAGAATCGTCACCACCGGCGTGTTCACCGGCGCGAAGCCGACAAACGATGCGTTGTATTGCGTCGCTGAATACCGGCCGGTCGCGGGATCGATCTTCTGTGCCGTGCCCGATTTTCCCGCGGCCGTGTAACCATCGAGCCGCGCGGGCATGCCGGTTCCCTCGAAAACGACGTCTTCCATCATTTCGCGGACGGTTGCCGCTGTCCTGCCATCAGTCGCCTGCTGCGGGGCGGGGCCGGCCGGCAGCGGCGCGGACGTATTGCCGTCGACCTCGCGCACGATGTGCGGCCGGTAGAGCGTCCCGCCGTTCGCCTCCGCGGAGATCGCGGAAACAAGCTGAATGGGCGTCACACTCACTTCCTGCCCCATCGCAAGCGACCCGATCGAGCTCGCCGACCAGTTCCCGAGCGGGCGCAGCAATCCGCGATTCTCGCCCGGCAGCTCGATTCCGGTCGGCTGCCCGATTCCGAAATCCCGGATCGTGTCGTAGAATTTCGGCGCCCCGAGCCGCAGCGCGATCTTGATGGCGCCCACGTCGCTTGAATGCGCCAGTACGCCGCGGACGCTCAGCACACCAAATTTCTTCCAGTCGTGAATCAGCCGCCCTGCCACGAGAATCTGGCCCATCTGGCAGTCGATGAGCTGGTCGGGATTTGCCACGCCGTGTTCGATCGCCCCCGTGAGCGTGATCACCTTGAACGTCGAGCCGGGTTCGTATGCGGCCGCGATGGCCCGATCCGTGCGCGATTCGTCCGAATACGTGCCCGCGTTGTTCGGATCGAACACGGGCCAGTTGGCCACGGCGAGCAATTCGCCCGAGTTGGGGTCCTGCACGACCACCGTCCCGGCCTTCGCATGAGTTTCCGAAATCGCGCGCCCCAGCTCTTTTTCGGCGATGTACTGGATCGTTTCGTCGATCGTCAGCGTCACGCTTGCGCCCGGATCGGGAGCCGATTCGCTCCGGTCGTACCGGCGCCGACGCCCGTCGGCCATCACCATCATCTTGCCGGGCCGCCCGCGGATCTGTTTGTCGAGTGAGTATTCGATTCCGCCGATGCCCTTCTCGTCCACGTCCACGTAGCCGAGGACGGAAGCGGCAAGCTCCCGCTGCGGGTAGACGCGGCGGTTTTCCTTCTGGAAAAACACGCCTTTCAAGTTCATGTCCGTGATTCGCTGGACCGTTTCCGGTGAGAGTTTCCGCGCCAGGCGCACCGGCGTGTGCGCCTCGCGAATTTTCGTTTCGAGATCGTCGGCGGAAACGTTCAGCACGCCCGAAAGCAGCCGCGCCACCATCTCGACATCGGTGATCTCGGCCGGATCGCCGAAGACGGAATCCATCGGCAGGCTGACCGCCAGTTCATGGCCCTTGCGGTCGTAGATCGTCCCGCGCATCGGGCTGATTTCGAAGATGCGCTGCTGCTGGTGCTGCGCGCGGGAGAAGTATTCGCTGTAGCAGAAGAGCTGAAGGTAACCCAGGCGGGCCGCCACGAGCGCCATCCAAACCACCGCCAGCGCCCAGACGACCAGCCAGCGGAGACGCGGATTGCGCTGCTGCATGAACTCCGGCCTACCCTATTGGAAACGTGCGCCGGCTGCGATCGCGGTCGCGCCGCCGGATGAGGCCCGCCGCGGGCCGCCCATTCATGCTGATTTCACAGCAGGCTGACTTCAGGGCCGCGCCGGCTGCGCCACGGGGCGCGCCTCGGCCACGACGCCGTCATTCGAATCCTCGATCGGAGCCACCTGCCCGGGCACGGGAACCGTCAGGCCGAGCTGGTTGCGCGCGATCGCATCTACCCGCATGGGCGAGCGCAGCGTCGCGACTTCCAGGTGCAGCTGCTGGTTGAGCTGCGCTGAATTTGCACGCTCGCTGTCGAGCTGCTCGATCCGGTATCGGACCTGTATGCACTCGAAGTGCTGCCAGGCGTAAAACAGCAGGCACGCCGCCATCACCGATCCCGCGGCCACGCGCCGCCAGAAATCGTGCATCTGCGCCGTCGGCGCGGGACGCGTCAGCCTCGAATTATCGATGCGCTTTACCGTGTGGTATTCCGTCATTGCCAGCTCCCGGCCGGGCGGATCTCCGCCGGCGCGATTTTTTCCAGCACGCGCATTTTTGCGCTGCGCGCGCGTGGATTGTTTCTGATTTCTTCTTCCCGGGGCTGGATGACTCGTTTGGTCAGCACGCGAAAACTTCCCTCTCGCGCCAGGCGCTGAAAGGCGTGCTTCACGGGACGATCTTCGAGCGAGTGATAGCTGATCACCACCCATCGTCCTCCAATAGATAAAGTGGCAGGGGTCCGCGAAAGAAACTGCTCGAGTTCCTCCTCTTCTCGATTCACCGCTATCCGCAGCGCCAGAAACGTTTTTGTCGCGGGCTGCAGTTTCTGCCTTCCCCTTGCTTTTCGAACCCCTGCCACAACCGTTGCCAGGTGTTCGGTGTCGCGAATGGGCCGCGACCGAACAATCGCCCTGGCGATCCTGCGTGAATCCCTCTCCTCCGCTTTCTGATAGAGGAGATCGGCCAGCTCTTTCTCCGACCAGTGATTCACAATCTCGTCCGCCGTGAGCGGCGTCTCGGGACTCATCCGCATGTCGAGCGGCGCCGCCCAGCGGAATGAAAATCCGCGCTCAGGGCTGTCCAGCTCGAGGCTTGAGATCCCCAGATCGGCGAGCACTCCGTCGAGCGGAGGCAGCTGCATGTTCTCCGCCACTTCGCCGATCTTCGAAAATTCCGCTTGCACCAGGACCACCTTTTCTTCGTACGGCTTCAATCTTTCCCGCGCGATTTCAAGCGCCTTCGGATCGCGATCGAGCGCCACGAGCCGCCCCGTCGTCAGCCGCCGGGCGATTTCAATCGAATGCCCGCCCGTGCCGGCCGTCGCATCCAGGTACGTCCCTTCGGGCCGGATACGAAGCCACTCCATCGCTTCCTCGGCCAGAACGGGCGTATGTAAAACGCTCAAAACCTAGATGCCCAGTTCGTCAAAACCCTTTTCGTCTTCCGCCGTGATCGGATTACGGTTCATTTGCTCGAGGAATCGCGCGTGATTCCAGATTTGCAGGTACGTAAGATTTCCCTGCACGTCCACTTCGCCCTTCATCTGCGCGGATTCCCGCAAGACGGGTGGAATTAAAATGCGCCCCTGCCCATCCACCTCGACCACTTGACCGTAATAGTTGGTGCGCGCCAGAAATTTCTGCTTCACCGGGTTGTACGACGAACGCTTCGCGAGCTTCTTTTCGATCTCTTCCCACACCTTCATGGGATAGACCCGCGCGTGATCCCCGCTGGCGCTCGTGACGTAGAACTTCTTGCCCATCTGGCGCAATTCGGCCAGGAAGTCGGCGGGGATTTTCACCCTGCCCTTCTCGTCCACCGTCGCCAGATAGTTGCCCCGCAGCATGTAAGCCCTTGAAACCGTCGCCCGGCGTGTTCGCGCTTCGAATCACTCGCTCGTTCGCCCTGAAAACCGCCTGAAATTCTCTGCCACTGCTAACCACTTTCTCCCACTTTGTGCCCCGATTGTAGTGTCCTTCTTTTTCTTGTCAAGCGGAATGTGTCAAGAATGAGAAAGTTTTTTTGGATCGGCGCAATCAGCGCGCAATTGGAAATCGACCAGCCCAAAATGGGAGAAACCACAACCGCTAGGGGAGCTCGTGCGCGCGCTGCACGACAGCTAGCGGTCGAAGCGCTTGTTTCCGCGGAATTGTTTTGTAAGAGTCAACAATCGCGCGGCCGGATTTCTTCTGTTTGATGGCTCGGAGAGCTGTGGGAAGGTCGCGAAGGCTACTGGGCCGGCGGATTTCTCAGCGAATTCAGCTCGCGAAGCATCGATTGCTCGTCCGGGTTGAGCCCATCGAGGAAGCGCGGATTGTTCAGGGCGCTCTGCTGCTCGGCGGGAGTCATCGCTTGCAAGCGAGCCAGATGGCGCCGGATGACCGTCCTCCGTTCGATCGGCATCGATTGCCAGCGCGGCAGCAGCGTGTTGCGCACGTACTGGCGCTGCTCGGGCGTCATCTGTTCCAGCATCTGTTCGCGCGTGCGCGCCGCTTCTTGCTGTTCGGGAGTCAGGCTGTTCCATCTTTGCAGGTTCTGGCGAATCTGTTCCTGTCGTTCCGGGGGCAGGCTTTTGAAGCGCTCGTTGTTCTGCATGAAGCGCTCCTGGTCCTCCGGCGGCATGTCGCGCATGTTTTCGACCCACTTCGGCGGCAGGCCTTCCATCCCGCGGACGTTCGGCTGGCCCTTCGCAGCGCCGTCGTTCTGCTTCGCCTTCATCGCCGCTTCCCGCCGCTCTCGCCAGGCCCTCAGCCGCTCGCCGTTCTGCGCGCGAACAGGCTGCGCCGCAAGCCCCATCAGGAACCCGAAAGCGAGCGCCAACGCTGGAATCCGATGCCTCACTACTTACCTCCCTTAATCATTGGTTGTCCCGTCGTTCGGCTGCGTCTTGTCCGGCTCTTGCGCCCCGGCGGGAGCGAGGTCGGAAAGCGCATCCATCTTCGTCACGACGTCGAAGTTCTCAAGCACACCCAAATTCTCGATGGCATTGAAATCCTGTTGCTGGGGTGCTGACGTTGTAGCGGTCGTGCCGGTTGTTCCCGGATGGCTCGGCGGCCGCTTCGCGATCCATACCGTCAGGGCAATCAGCAGC
>JGI12269J14319_10001913_pt1 | contig 20417 bp, 15 predicted proteins | sample PeaSoiSIISIP2007_FD_14319 | JGI IMG/M metagenome (IMG submission 14319)
ACCGTCTCGATCAACACCTCCTCGGGCGCGATTTCAAGCCGCGCGGCGGGCATGGACAAAGCGGTCGAGATAGCGGCGGAACCCGTCCTCGGTCGCGGCCAGCGCCAGGTACTCGCGCAGGTGCGCGGTGTCCTCGGGCTGGTCGAGCCGCATCGGCCAGGCACCGCGCTCGGCCACCGCGACCGCACCGAAATAGAAGGCAGGAATGGTTGCCGGCGCAAGCGTCTCGTCGAGCAGCAGATCGTCCGCGACGATGCGCTCGACCGTGGCGACGCTGGTCTTCGCGGCATGCGCCATCGTGAAGAGGTCGCGCCGCCGCCCGACCCAGACATTGCCGCGCCGGTCCGCCATCGGCGCATGGAAGAGCGCGACGTCGGGCTTGAGCGCCGGCAGCGCCACGATCGGATCGCCCGGCTGGAACGGGTTGTCGATCACTTTCCAGTCCGGCCGCTGCGCCAGGATGTCCGAGCCGATGATGCCCCGGAGCGTCGCGAAGGGCGTGCCCATCTCACTGGCCCGCAGGGCCGCATGGATCGCCGGGCAGGTCGCGTCCTTGACCCTGACGCGTCCCTCGCGCACCGCCGCCGAGAAACGCGGCGCCGGCCCCAGCTCGCCGAACCCGATGGCCGAAGTCTCGACCGTCGCGACCGCGCCCGCGCCGATCAGCAGGTCCGCCGCCAGGCTCGAAGCGGGAACGGTCAAAAGGTGCAAATTGCGTACCCCGCGCCGAATGATCGCGCGCACCGCCTCCATCGGAACGCCGGAATAATCCGCCGGGATCGCCAGCATCGCGCCGTCGGCGACGAGCGCAAGCGCTGCGTCGAGCTCGTCGCCGGCGCGCGCGCTGCTCACTGCATGCGCTCGATCACGCAGGCGATGCCCTGGCCGACGCCGATGCACATCGTGACGAGCGCATAACGCCCGCCGGTGCGGTGGAGCTGGCGGATCGCGGTCAGAGCGAGCCGCGCGCCCGACGCGCCCAGCGGGTGGCCAATGGCAATGGCGCCACCGTTGGGATTGACGCGCGGGTCGGCGAAATCGATCTCGAGCAGCTTGAGGCAGCCCAGCACCTGGCTTGCGAACGCCTCGTTCAACTCGATCACGTCCATGTCCTTGAGCCTGAGCCCGGCGCGCTCCAGCGCCTTCTTCGTCGCCGGCACCGGCCCCAGCCCCATGACCCGCGGCGGCACGCCGGCGATGGCGCCGGAAAGGATGCGCGCCAGCGGCTTGGCACCGGTCTTTTCGCCGGCCGCGCGCGTGCCGACGATGAGGGCCGCGGCGCCGTCATTGATGCCCGAGGCATTGCCCGCCGTGACCACGCCGCCATCGTTGAGCGCCTTCAATTCCATGAGCCGCTCGAGCGTGGTGTTGGGACGCGGATGCTCGTCCTGGTCGACGAGCGTACCGGCGCCCTTGCGCGCGCCCGGCACCGTCACCGGCAGCAGCTCCTCGTCGTAGAAGCCCGCCGCTTTGGCGCGCGCGTATTTCTCTTGCGAGGCGAGCGCGAATTGGTCGCTCTCGACGCGGGTAATGGCGTTCTCGCGGGCGACGTTATCGGCGGTCTCGGCCATCGAATCCATGCCGAAGCCCTTGGCGATCTTCGGATTGGGAAAGCGCGGGCCGATCGTGCTGTCGAAGATCTTGGCGTCGCGGCTATAGGCGCTCTCGGCCTTGGCCATGACGAAGGGCGCGCGGCTCATGCTCTCGACGCCGCCGGCGATGAAAAGGCTTCCCTGGCCGCAGCTCGCCGCCCGCGCGGTGTCGAGCATCGCCGCGAGGCCGCTGCCGCACAGGCGGTTGACGGTCTGCCCGCCGGTCTCGATCGCGAGCCCCGCCAGGAGCGAGGCGTGGCGCGCGACGTTGCGCGAGTCCTCGCCCGCCTGGTTGGTGCAGCCCACCACCGCGTCCTCGTAATCGCCGGGCTTGAAAGGATTGCGCGCCACCACCGCCGCGATCACGCCGGCGAGGAGATCGTCCGGCCGGACCGGCGCCAGAGCGCCCGCGTGGCGGCCGATAGGCGTGCGCAATCCGTCATAGACATAAGCGTCGAGCATGGAAGGCGGCCTTGTATTTCATGGGCGCTCGGGCAAATTAGGCAATGGCCGGGCGCGCGACAAGCGGTTTGCCGGGTACGCAAAGGACTCACATGCGCGATTTCCAATTGCCCCGCCGCTCCGCCGCGATCGCCGCCAACGCCATGGCCGCGACCTCGCACCCGCTGGCGACGCTCGCCGCGCTGGATCAGCTTCGCGCCGGCGGCAACGCGGTCGATGCGGCGGTCGCGGCGGCGGCGGTGCTGGCCCTGGCCGAGCCGCACATGACCGGGCTCGGCGGCGACTGCTTCGCGATCTATGCCAAGCAGGGCGCCGCGCCCATCGCGCTCAACGGCTCGGGCCGCGCGCCGATGAAGGCGACGGTCGCGTGGTATCAGGCCAAGCGCATGGGTGCGATCGCTCCGGAATCGCCGCACGCCGTGACCGTGCCGGGCGCGGTCGATGCGTGGTGCAGGCTCGCCGCCGATCACGGCACCAGGGACATGGCGGCGCTGCTTGCGCCCGCGATCGCGCTGGCCGAGGAAGGCTGTGCGCTGACGCCGCGCGTCGCGTCCGATTTCGCCGATAGCAGCATGAAGCCGATGCTCGACCCCGCCGCCGCCAAGGTGTTTGCGCCCCAGGGCCGCGTGCTGGCGCTGGGCGAGCGGCTCAAGAACCCGGCGCTCGCCGCCACCATGCGGCGCATCGCTCGCGAGGGGCGCGAGGGGTTCTATGACGGCGCGGTCGCGACCGACATCGTCGCCAAGCTCAACGCGCTGGGCGGCCTGCACACGCTCGACGATTTCGCGCTGCAGCGCTGCGAGTACGTGACGCCGATCGCCGCGCCCTATCGCGGCTTCGACGTCCACGAATGCCCGCCCAACGGCCAGGGCGTCGCCGCGCTGATGATCCTGCGCGTCCTCGCCGGCTACGATCTTGCCGGAGAAAAATTTTCCGACGCCGACCGCATCCATCTCCTCGCCGAGGCGACCAAGGCGGCCTATTCGGCGCGCGACGCGCTGGTGGGCGATCCGAAATTCGCGCCCGTGCCGGTCGCGCGTCTCCTCTCCGACGAGCGCGCGGCGTCGGTTCGCGCCGCAATCCGGATGGACCGCGCGGGACCCACGCCCAGCTACGACGAGGCCGAGCACAGGGACACGATCTATCTCTGCGTCGTCGACCGCGACGGCAACGCGATCTCGTTCATCAACTCGATCTTCCACGAGTTCGGCAGCGGCATCATGGCGCCGGAGAGCGGCGTCTTGCTGCACAGCCGCGGCTCGATGTTCCGCACCACGCCGGGCCACCCCAATTCGATCGCGCCGGGCAAGCGGCCGCTGCACACCATCATCCCGGCGATGCTGACCAAGGACGGGCAGGCGCAGATGCCGTTCGGCGTGATGGGCGGCAACTACCAGGCGACCGGCCACGCCCATCTTCTGACGCACATGCTCGACCGCGGCCTCGATGCGCAGGCGGCGCTGGAGACGCCGCGCAGCTTCGCCTTCGACGGCGTGCTGGGCCTCGAGCGCACCATGCCGCGCGCCGTCGCCGAAGACCTCGGCCGCCGCGGCCACCGCGTGGGCTTCGCCGAGCGCCCGTTCGGCGGCGGCCAGGCGATCTGGATCGATCGCGCCAAGGGCGTGCTGATCGGCGGCTCCGACCCGCGCAAGGATGGGTGCGCGCTGGGGTATTGACCACGGCCGCGGCCGGCCGGTTGCGCGATGATGCCACAGTTTTCAGCGGCCAGGTGGTTGAAGGTCGGGGGCAGGCTCAACTCCCCCGACGGACTCTACCCAAATCCGGAGGAGTTTCAGCGGATCAGATCAGTGGATAGCCCCTTCATTTCGTGTCATTTTTCGTCTCAAACAGAGGATAGTGAAATGAAATTTTCGAGGACAGCTGCGCTTTGTGCCACCCTGTTGCTTTTGGGCTGTACCATCACTGAGCCGGTCGTTGTGATCGGGCAAAACGGACAAATACTGCGTGGTACCACGACTGCAACCCTTACCAGCGGATCTTTTACCGCAACAGATGGCAAGCTGACGTGCGCTGGCACCTATAACAGTCTCGACATGTCGCCCACGATCTCTATGGCGGTGACTTGTTCGGACGGACGGCGTGGCATCGTAATCGCGACACGAGACAACAGCGGCACATCCGGGTCGGGAACGGTGCGCCTTACCGACGGATCAACGGCAACATTCCTTTTTGGGGCTGCGGCAGCGAGCTTCTAAACTACACGCCGCCAAGGCCAGTTGTTGATTCATGGCTCTCGCGCTTTCCGCACGTCGACTTTCCCACGCTGCGATCTCGCTTGGAGCGGCGCTGGGACAACGTTTTCAGTTACCGCAGTAACGCGGCGTCCGACCGTCTCTGTTCGGGGTCTGCGCGGTCGCTCACAGAGGGAGAATGACATGGCACGGGCGCCTATACCGCCGGGCCGCGCCGCCAATCCACGTCACCGTAACCGCAAGGAAAAAGCGATGGTCGACAAGAAAGGTGTCCTAGACAGGCTGTCTCACATCTCAACCGTCGAGCTGTCAATAAAACAGATAGACGCGTACCAGAGGGAGATTATCGAAGTTGCCAACCCACGGGGCGCCGCGATCCTTCTAGCGGTGCACGTTGAGAATGCATTAGAAGTAACACTTGAGCGTCGCCTAAAAATTGGGAATTATCACCTTAACTCAGCACGAATCGGCGGTATGCCATGCCCCGCGAACGTCGCGACCCTTCCATTGCCGAGGTTACGCCTAGGATGATCGAGGCCGGGCGCGACGCGCTACGCGAGTTTTCGCTCGTTGATCTCGCCGAAGGATGGCAGCCGAGCGATGAGGTTGTGGGGGCGATTTTCCGCGCGATGCAGCGAGCGCAGCAGGAAGATCGTTGAGCGCCCTGGCGGCGGTCAGTATTTCGCGGATGGTCCACCTCATCCGCTCGTCGGTGAACGCCTCGGCTCTTGCCATCCAAGGGTCGGCCTTCGGCCGCAGCGATGATGCAATCGGCACGTTGTCCGGCGTCAGCGTCCCCCATATACCGTGCACGATGAAATTTCGGTCGGCCGCAAGGTCGCTGATGTGCGCGAGGAGTTTCTTGAATTTCTCCAGGATGTGCCCGGCCGGGATGTAACGCTTTCCCAGCGCGCCCAGTATTTCGACCTTCGGTCGCGCATCTAAGCGCGCCGTCACGAGCCGCCCATCTTCGCCGTCGAGCTTCAGGAAATGCCAGATCGTATCTTCGAGCGCCCCTTCTAGCCTCGCCCAGTGCGCCGTAACCGCCCCAATCATCTCTAGTTGAAAATCAGAGATTCTTGGCTCAACGTCCTCGCCGGGCTTGAGTTCGCGTTTGGGCGGAATTTTCAGCGGCATGGGGATCCTCATGGTTGCGAAGGCAACGAAACCGAGCGAGGACATCGAACTTCACGAAGACGCGTGGCCGCGCTTCGAGCGGTTCATTACGCAAGTCGCGAAGGGGGGACCGCAGCATCGCACCGCGCCGAAGAAGGCGCGGCCCGCGAGCAAGGAGCGCGTCCGCAAAGGAAAGTCTCGCCCATGATGGATGCGGATTGCCGAGATTGCGTCGCCCTGTTTACGGCCTGCTCCATTTCGCCGTTTCGCTTCTGTAGTGCGTCCGCATCTTGTCTGAAACGAAAAGGCCCTGGCGAAGTATCGCGATCAGGTCATCGTAAGCGCGTGCAACCATCCCGTAAAACCCGTCCGTTGACGCCATTATCGGCAAAGCAAGCACAGCCAGCGTAGCCTCGTTGCCGCCGTGCTTGTGGACAAAGCGGAACCGTATATCGGCGTCGCCGCTGTTGAGGTGCTTGTCGAAGCCGTCTAACTCGATCCAGATGTTGGAGAGGCCATCGGTCGGGGTAAGATCATCGGCCATAGCGTTCATCCTTCCTTCTCAAGGGTGAAATGCTGAGAGGACCGAGGCGGCAACCTCGGTCCTCTCCACGTTAGGGGCCGCGCGCGAGTCGCGCCAAGAGCAATCGAAATTGGTTGCGCGTGAGCCTAGGCTTGCTCGTGCGCCCGCTCACCAGTCCGCCGATAGGTGAGGCGCTTCCCGACGATGCCAGCCAACAGCTTTTCGGCGCGCTCGCTATCGCTGACGCCAAGGGCCGTGCGCTCGTTGTAACGGAAATCGAATTCGGCGAGGTAGCGGTGCAGGTGCGCCTCGGAAACGTGGTGGTACGTCCCCATGACGCCGCGCTTGAGGATGCTGAAATAGCCCTCGACCGTGTTGGTGTGCCAGAAGAACGCGCGCACGTATTCTTCGGCCGAGTGGTTGACCCTCCCGTGCCCGGCGAATTCCTCGCCCGCCTTCGTGTAGGCGGCGGCTTCGTCCGTCATGATGTAGGAGGCGCGGTCGATCTGAGTGACCATCGCGTCGCGCAGCGTCTTGGCGGAAACGTCGCCAACGTGGCGCGAGCGGACTTTGCCGCCGCGCTCCACCAGCGACAGGACCGGCGCTTTGCCCTTGCCGCCCTGACGGCCCGGCTGACGCTTAGCCTTGTGCTTGTTCGTCTCTTTGCCGCCGATGTAGGTCTCGTCCGCTTCCACCACCTTGTTCTGGCCGCCGAGCGCGGGAGGCAGCGTGCCGTCGCGGGCCGCTTCGCGGAGGCGGTGCAACATGAACCAGGTGGACTTGTACGAGACGCCGATCATGCGGTGCATTTGATGGGTGCTGATGCCCTTCTTGGAAGAGGCGATCAGGAAGGCCGCCAGCAACCACTTATTGAGGGCGATATGGCTGCGCTCGAACAGCGTGCCGACCGTCACGGTGAATTGCTTGCGGCAGTCCTTCGCGTTGCACTGGTAGAGGCCAGCGCGCCCGGTGATGGCGGTGGAGTTCTCGACGGTGCCGCAGAACGGACAGGTGCGGCCCTGCGCCCAAAGGTGCGCCTCAAGCCATTCGCGGGCCTTGTCGGCATCCTGGAACGTGGGGTTCGAGAGTTGGTTCGTAGCCATGACCGGCATCCTCAAAACGTAGGCAAATACTATGCTTTGGCGCTTGCTGAGTCAAGGTGATAATTCCCTAAAAATTGCCCGCTCTAATCGTGCTGACCTGTTCGGCTTCGACAGCCCAATGGGGACGTTCGACCGGAAGATTCGCATGGCTAAGGCTATAGGCATTATCACAGAGGCCACGCGGTCGAATTTGGACATAGTTCGCCGAATCAGAAACGCTTTTGCACATGCAATAGTGCCTTTGTCATTTGAGACAACGGAAATCGTAGACGCTTGTGACCTGCTTCACCCTCCAGCGCTGATCCCGCCTCTGGCCGTAGGGGCGCTGGCTTCGCTCAATGAACCTCCTGCTCGGGAGCGCTATCGGCAGACTTGTGAAGTCACTTCTCACAACCTTTTTGTGGTCGCCGGGTTTTATCAAGCGATTACGCGAAGGCCACCACCTCAATGTGCCTGAGTTGTGGGGGCGCACGCACCATGTCGCAGAAATTCGCCCACACCATGACGTCGAACCCGGCATCACCGTCTTGGCGCACATTCCGGTGATATACGGCTTCACCAGCCGCGACCACCTCGGGTGTGGCCTCGATTTCCGGCGAGACGTTCACAATGCCGCTTTCTAAATCATGCGTCATGATACGTTAACCTAGTTGTTTCCCAAAGACGCCAAATAACCCATTGAATAATATGGATTTCAAAAGAATGGGCGCACGCCCTATCATGGCGCCATGACCGAGCTTGCCTTGCAACACGGCCTGACCTTCGCGGAGCTTTGGACCCGCGACGGGCTGGTCCGGCTCGATGCCGCGTTCGTCGCGCATCTCGCCGCCGCCGATGTCGCGCTACACGGCCGGCTGGTGACGGCGCGGCGCGAGCCGGGCGCACTCGAGGCCAAGGACGAGTCCGATCTGCTCGTCGAGCTGGCGCCCCATGTCGAGGATTTCGTCGGCGACCTTTTCGGCATCGCGTCCGAGGTCCGCGCGCTCCAGGCGCGGCACGACGCGCTCGCGCCGCTCTATTCGGTGAAGCGCCTGTTCGTGCAGCGCCGCGCGGTCAAGGGCGTGACGCCGGAGCAGGCCGCCGCGATCGACGGCGACGCGGCGGCGCGCGCGCTCGAACCCTTGATTGGCGGCAAGCTGACCGAGGCGAGCTTCGCCGCCGCGGTCGATCGCTGGCTCGCGGACGAAGCGGCGAACGAAGCGTCGCTCGATCTCGCGTCGCGCTATGCCGCCTGGGCAACGCTCTCGCCCGAGGGCCGCGCGCGGCACAAGAAGGGCGTGCTTTTCAAGGTTCCGCACCGGCTCGACATGCACCATCTCGTCGCGACCGAGACGGTGGTCGAGCATGGCGTCACCATGCTGCGCCTGCCGCCCGAGGATCGCCGCCTGCGCGAGGGCTTCGCGCTGACCGATGCCGGCACCGACCTCACCGGTGCGCTCGACCAGGCGAATTACTGCATCTGGTGCCACAACCAGGGCAAGGACAGCTGTTCCCGCGGCCTCAAGGACCGCAAGACCGGCGCGTTCCAGAAGAGCGCGTTCGGCGTGACCTTGGCCGGCTGCCCGCTCGAAGAGAAAATCTCCGAGATGAACCTGGTGAAGGCGCGCGGCAACAGCATCGGCGCCCTGGCCATCGTCGCCATCGACAATCCGATGGTCGCCGCCACCGGCCACCGCATCTGCAACGATTGCATGAAGGCCTGCATCTACCAGAAGCAGGAGCCGGTCGACATCCCGCAGGTCGAGACCCGCACGCTCAAGGACGTACTGTCGCTGCCGTGGGGCTTCGAGATCTACGCCCTGCTGACGCGCTGGAACCCGCTCGACCTGCGCCGGCCGCTGCCGCGCGAAGCGAGCGGCTACAAGGTTCTGGTGGTCGGGCTCGGCCCCGCCGGCTTCACCCTCGCGCATCACTTGATGAATGACGGCCACGCGGTCGCCGCGGTCGACGGACTCAAGATCGAGCCGCTGCCGCCCGAGATTTCCGGCGTCGATCCGCGGGGGACGCGCGTCCCGTTCACGCCGATCCGCGACGCGCAGGCGCTCTACGAGCGGCTCGACGACCGCGCCATGGCCGGCTTCGGCGGCGTCGCCGAGTACGGCATCACGGTGCGCTGGGACAAGAACTTCCTCAAGCTGGTGCGGCTCATCATCGAGCGGCGCCACGAGTTCGCCATGTTCGGCGGCGTGCGCTTCGGCGGCACGCTCGATGTCGAGAGCGCGTTCGGGCTGGGCTTCGACCACATCGCGCTGTGCGCCGGCGCCGGGCGGCCGACCATCGTCGCCATGAAGAACGGCCTCGCGCGCGGCGTGCGCCAGGCCTCGGACTTCCTGATGGCGCTGCAGCTCACAGGCGCGGCCAAGACCGAGAGCATCGCCAATCTGACAGTGCGGCTTCCCGTCGTGGTCATCGGCGGCGGCCTCACCGCGATCGACACGGCAACGGAATCGCTCGCCTATTATCCGGTGCAGGTGGAGAAGTTCCTGGCCCGCTACGAAACGCTGGTCGAGGAACGCGGCGAGGCTTCCGTGCGCGCCGACTGGAGCGAGGAGGAGCGGGAATCCGCCGAGGAATTCATCGACCACGCGCGCGCGCTGCGCCAGGAACGCCACGCCGCCGCGCGCGACGGCCGCGCGCCGCGCATCGTCGATCTGCTCGACCGCTGGGGCGGCGTCACCATCGCCTATCGCCGCCGCATGATCGACGCGCCGAGCTACACCTTGAACCACGAGGAAGTGGCCAAGGCGATGGAGGAGGGCATTCGCTTCGCCGAGGGCCTGTCGCCCGAAGCGGTCGAGGTCAATCGCTGGGGCCACGCCAACGCCCTGACGCTAGAGCGCCATCCCATCGAGGCGGCGACGGGCAAGCGGCTCGAGCCCAGCGAGCGCGTGACCTTGCCGGCGCACACCATCCTGGTCGCGGCCGGGACCCAGCCCAACACTGTGCTGGCGCGCGAGGACCCCGTGCATGTCGCGCTCGATGGCCGCTATTTCCAGGCCTATGACGAAGCGGGCCAGCCGGTCCGGCCCGAGCGCGTCGCCAAGCCCGAGGCGGTGCGCGTGCTGATGAGCCTCTTGCCCGACCGGCGCGCGATCAGCTTCTTCGGCGATCTCCATCCCTCCTTCACCGGCAACGTGGTGAAGGCGATGGGCGGCGCCAAGCAAGGCTATCCGGTGGTCAGCCGCATGTTGGCGAAGCTCAAGCCGCGCGCGCCGGCGCCCGTCGATCTCATCGCGCAACTCAACGACGAGCTGCGCCCGCGAGTCCACCAGGTGCTGCGCCTGACGCCGACCATCGTCGAGGTGGTGGTGCGCGCGCCCCAGGCCGCGCGCGCGTTCCATCCCGGACAGTTCTATCGCCTGCAGAATTACGAAGTGAACGCCGCGCGCATCGACGGCACGACCTTGGCAATGGAGGGCTTGGCGCTCACCGGCGCGTCGGTGGACCGCGAGGCGGGGTTGCTCTCGACCATCGTGCTCGAGATGGGCGGCTCGTCGGATCTCTGCACGCTGTTGCAGCCGGGCGAGCCGGTGATCCTGATGGGGCCGACCGGCACGCCGACCGAGACGCCGGGCGGCGAGACCGTGCTGCTGGCCGGCGGCGGGCTCGGCAACGCGGTCTTGTTCTCGATCGGCCAGGCGTTGCGCGCCAACGGCTCGCGCGTACTCTATTTCGCCGGCTACAAGCGCATCGCCGATCGCTACAAGGCCGAGGAGATCGAGCGCGCCGCCGACCTCGTGGTGTGGTGCTGCGACGAGGCGCCGGGCTTCGCGCCGGGGCGCGCACAGGACCGCAGCTTCGTCGGCAACATCGTCCAGGCGATGGTGCAGTATGGCACGGGCGCGCTGGGGCCGCAGAGCATCCCGCTTGCCGAGGTGGACCGGCTCGTCGTCATCGGCTCGGACGTGATGATGGCGGCGGTGGGACGAGCGCGGCACGACGTGCTCAAGCCGTTCCTGAAGCCCGATCACCGCGCGATCGCGTCCATCAATTCGCCGATGCAATGCATGATGAAGGAAATCTGCGCCCAGTGCCTTCAGGTGCAGAAGGACCCGGTGACCGGCGCCGAGACGGTGGTGTTCTCCTGCTTCAACCAGGACCAGCCGCTGGACCAAGTCGATTTTCGGGTCCTGCACGAGCGCCTGGGCCAGAACGCGGTGCAGGAGAAGCTCAACAAGCAGTGGGTCGACCGCTGCCTGCGCCGGCTCGGCCGGCGCGAGGCGCAAGCCGCGGAATAGGGCCGCTCTACCGCCGGCGCGCCGGACGGACCGGGCTCAGTCCCGGCGGCAGCAGCGCGCAGCACGCGACCAGGGCCATCGCCAGGACGAGATCGATCAGGAACACGTTGTGCAGCGCCGCCGCGAACTCGTGCAGCAGCGGCATCAGCCGGTCGAGCGGCAGGGTCTGGCGAAATCCGGGCGCCAGCATGCGGTCGACGATGTCGCCGCCGCCGGGGATGCGGCTCGCCACCTGCTGGTTGACGATGCCGCCGAACACCGCCGTGCCGATCGACTGCCCGACCATGCGCATGAACACGACCGACGAGGTGGCGACGCCGCGATCCTCGGCCGCGACGGTCGATTGCACCGCCACCAGGAAGCTGTTGTTGGCGAGCCCCATGCCGAGACCGCCGATGAGCGCCGCCGTCGCCACGAACATGACGCTGCTCTCGGGCGCGATCGCCACCATCAGCGCGTTGCCGAGCACCAACAGCAGGCCGCCGCCGATCGCCGTGCTGCGATAGGAGGTGCGCTGCATGATCTGCCCGGCGATGGCGCTGCCGGTGGGCCAGCTTGCCGACATCGCCGTCAGCATGAAGCCGGCGGTGAGCGCGGTGCGTCCCATCACGGTCTGGACATAGGGCGGCAGGAACGCGGTCACGCCCATCAGCATCGCGCCGAGCAGCAGATTGACCAGGTTGCCGCCGACCACCACCGGGTCGCGCCACAGGCCCAGCGGCAGCATCGGCTCGCGGGTCTGGAATTCGTAGAGCAGCATCACCAGGATGATCGAGACGGCGCAGCCTCCGGTCACGATGACGGTGGCGAGCGACAGCTTGCTCGCCTCGACCAGAACGAACATGAGCGCGCCCGAGCCGATCACCATCAGGATCGAGCCGAGATAATCGATGCGGCGCGCGTGGCGCACCACGCGCTCGTGCAGCGACACGGCGAGCATCACCCAGGCGATCAGTCCGAGCGGCAGATTGACCCAGAACACCATCGCCCATCCGGTGTGCGCGATGAGGAAGGCGCCGATCACCGGCGCGATGATGGCGGCGATGATCCACACGCTCGAGACATAGGCCTGGATGCGGGCGCGCTCGGCCGGCGGATAGAGATCGGCGACCAAGGTCATGCCCACCGGCATGATCGCGCCGGCGCCGACGCCCTGGATCATGCGGAACACGATGAGCGGCACCATCCCCCAGGCCAAGCCGCACAGCAGCGAAGCCGCGAGGAACACGCCCATGCCGAAAAACAGCACGCGCTTCCTGCCGAAGAGATCGGCGAGCCGGCCATAGATCGGGATCGTCACCGCCTGCGTCAGGAGATATCCCGTAAAGACCCAGCTGAAGAGGTCGAACCCGCCGAGATCGCCGACGATCGTCGGCATCGCCGTGGCGACGATGGTGCCCTCGATCGCGATCATGAACATGGTCGCCATCACCGACGCGATGGCCCAGCGCCGGCTGCCCGTCACGGCGGGAATGGGGGGCGCGGGATGCTCCGAATCCATGGTCCTAGACCTCAGGCGCGCGCCGCGCCGTAATAGAGGGTGACGGTGTGCTTGGCCTCGGCGAAGAACAGCCAGCGCTCGACGAGGACGCCCGCGGTCGCGACCGGCGCCGCCAGCAGGAGCGCCGCGAGCTGCGCCCAGCCGCCCGAGAAATGCGCGATCAGCAGGAGCAGCAGCGGAATCGCGAACCCGAGCTGAAGCGTGATGCGGCGCAATGTCGCGCGATGCTTGCGCGCGATGGCGAAGCCCATCTCCTTCAGCAGGTAATTCTCCTCCGTGTGCGGCGCCGCGAGGCTGCGCACCCGGCCGATCGCGCCGAGCCCGGTCGCGCTCTCCGCGGTAACCGCGCCGGGGCTGCGATCGATGTGGCGCCAATAGAGCAGCTTCAACGGGCACGCGACGACGATCGCAAGGGCCGCGAGCCACGCCGTCTCGCGCGTCGCCGCGCCAAATGCGGCGCAGATCGCGGCGAGCCACAACGCGCCCGTCATCGCCCCCAGCGCGAGGAAATTCGCTGGGACCCAGACGTTGCTCCAATGCGCCACCGGCTTGAGCGTGTGGTAGATCGCGGCGGTGCAGGTCACGGTCGCCACGGCGCATAGGGCAGTTCCGAGGCCGCATGCCGCCCAGACCGGCGACAGGCTCCCTTGCACCGCCCAGCCCCAGGCGAACGGCAGCGCCGGCAGGTAAGTCGCGAGCGAAGCGACGCCTTCGCGCGACAGCCACGAGCTGCGCCATTGCGACAGCGCGCGCCAGGCGCGCTCGGGCCGGCCGAGATGGAACACCGAGCTGACCAGGCCGCCGCTTACCGCGGCGAACGCAAGCGCGAGCGACACCGCGCCGAACGCGCGTTCCGCCGGCAGCAGCCCCGCCGCCGCGCCGAGCCCGAGCCAGAACAGGAGTCCATAGCCCGCGCCCGTGAGCGTGGTGAAGACGACGATCGACAGCGCTGGACGCACGGTTCAGCCGGCGAGCAACCGGTCGATCCAGGCGAGGAACCCGCCCGCCGGAGCGGCATCCGGCAGGGGCGCCACAACACGCTCATCCTGCCGACGCGGCGGCAGGTACTTGTTGGTGGGGGCGCAGCCGAGCTCGGGCATGAGGTCGTAGCCGCCGCGCGCGGCGACGAGAAGCGACACCTCGGACCCGGGATCGCCGAGATCGCCGAAATGGCGCGCCGAGGCGGGACAGGTCTTGACGCAGGCCGGCACGCGATCGGCCTCATCGAGCGCGTCGTTGTAGATGCGGTCGATGCAGAGCGTGCATTTCTTCATCACCCCGGCATCGCGGTCGAACTCGCGCGCGCCATAGGGGCAGGCCCAGGCGCACAGCTCGCAGCCGATGCATAACGATTCCTGGATCAACACGATGCCGTCCTCGGCACGTTTGTAGCTGGCGCCGGTGGGGCACACGGTGACGCAGGGCGCGTTGGCGCAATGAAGGCACGAGCGCGGGAAATGGACGGTGCGCGCGCTTGCGCCCTCGCCGACCTCGTAGCTGTGGACGCGGTTGAGCCAGACGCCGTCGGGCTTGGCGCCATAGGGATCGAGATCGCTCAACGGCGCGTTCCATTCCTTGCAGATGACGGCGCAGGCGTGGCAGCCGACGCAGATGTCGAGATCGATGACAAGCCCGAGGCGCTTGTCGCCTGGTGGCGGCAGCGCGGTCATCGCCGCGTCCTCGCGAGGCCGAAGCGCAGCACCGCCGGGCGTTCCGGCAGGCTCGCCGGCACGGCTTGCGGCGGGAAGCGCGGCTCGGTCACAGCGGAGGGCGCGACCTTGGCGATGCGGACGCGCAGGTCGTACCACGCCGCCTGTCCGGTGACGGGATCGGTGTTGGCGTAGCGAAGTCCATCCTCTCGCGCCGGCAGCAGCGTGGAAATGAGATGGTTGAGCAAAACGCCGCGCTCGCTTTCCGGCGCGCCGGGCGCGAGGTTCCACGCGCCGGGCCGCTTGGCGATCGCGTTCCAGGTCCACACCGTGTCGCGGTTGACCCCATCCATGAGCTTCGCCTGCGCGGTGATACGGCCGTGATGGCTCACGAGCTCGATCCAATCGTCGTCCTCGATGCCGAGCGAGACTGCGAGGTCGCGGTGCAGATGGATGCGGTTTTCGCCGTGGATCTGCCGCAGCCAAGCGTTTTGCGAGCCCCAGCTGTGATACATCGCCATCGGCCGCTGCGTGATGGCGTGAAGCGGATATTCGGCCTCCGCGATCTGATCCTCCTCGAACGGCCGATACCAGATCGGCAGCGGATCGAAATAGCGGGCGATGCGGGCGCGCTGCGACGGCGGCGGTACGGTCTCGCCCTTGCCCTCGGCGGCGAGGCGGAAGCGCTGCATTGTCTCGCTGTAAAGCTGCGGCACGATTGGGTCAGGCGCGTCGATGAAGCCCATGCCCGTCGCCCATTCGAGATAGTCGCGATTGACGTGCTTCATGTAGCGCGCCTGCGGCGGCACCTCGTGGCGCCACACGCAGCCATGCGCGATGTAGGCATCGAGCTGGCGCGCATTGGGCGCGCCCGTGCCGTGCCGGTCGCCACCGCTGCCGCGCCAACCTGCGAGCGAGCCGATGCCGGCCTTGCGCTCGTGGTTGACGATGTAGTCGCGATAGAGCCCGGGATAGCGCGGCGCGCCCCCGGCATGGACGAGGCCCGGCAGTTCGAGCCGCGCGCCCAGCTCGATCAGCACGTCCTGGAACGGCCGCACGTCGCGATGGGGTTCGACCACCGGCTGGCGGATCGAGTCCGCGGCGGCATCGGGATCGCTTATCGGCCGGTCGAGCAGCGAGATGCAGTCCCAGCGCTCGAGATAGGTCGTGTCCGGCAGCACCAGGTCGGCATACGCCACCATTTCCGAGTAGTAGGCGTCGGAATAGATGACGTGCGGGATGCGCAGCCGGCCCGTCTCGGGATCGCGCGCGGCGAGCTTTGCCATGGTGCCGGCGCTGTCCATCGCCGAGTTCCAGCTCGCATTCGCCATGTAGAGGAAGAGCGTGTCGATCGGGTAGGGATCGCCGGCGAACGCGTTGTGGATCACCATGTGGAAGAGCCCGTGCGCGGCGAGCGGCGCTTCCCACGAGAATGCCTTGTCGATGCGCACCGGCGTGCCGTCTTCCTCGACCAGCAGATCCTCGGGGCCCGTCGGGAAGCCGAGCGGCGCGCCGTCGAGCGGCGAACGCGGCAAAGGCAGCCCCCGCGCCAGCTCGCCCATCTGTCCCGCCGGCCTGGGCGGCGGCGGGATCGGCTTGGGGTAGGGCGGGCGAAAGCGGAACCCGCCCGGCGCGTCGATGCTGCCCAATAACAGTTGCAGCAGGTGGATGGCGCGGCAGGTGTGGAACCCGTTGGAATGCGCCGAGATGCCGCGCATCGCGTGCATGCTCACCGGACGCCCGACCATGCGCTCGTGGCGGCGTCCATAGGCGTCGGTCCAGGGCTGCTCGACCGCGATGTCGTGCTCGAACGCGGCGTGCGCCAGCTCGGCGGCGATGCGCTTGATGGTGGCGGCGTCGAGGCCGGTCTCGGCCGCGACCGACGCGGGGGCGTATTTCGGATCGAGATAGCGTTCGGCGACGAGGCGGAAGGAAGGTATTGCGCGGCGGCCATCGGCAAGCGTCGCATGCTCCCTGAGGTCAGGCTGCGCTTCGGGATCGGCTGCGGGGACCACGCGCCCGGTGACGCGGTCGCGCACCAGCGGCCTGCCGCGCGCGTCGCGGGCGAAGAGACCGTGATCGGCCGCGCCGGGATCGTCGATGACGAGCCACGGCGCGTTGGTGAAATGCGCCAGCGAGGCGGCATCGACGCGGCCCGCGCGCAGCAGCTCGTGGACGAGCGCCAGCACGAAGAGGCCATCGGTGCCGGGGCGGATCGCGAGCCATTCGTCGGCGATCGCGGAATAGCCGGTGCGCACCGGGTTGACCGAGACGATCTTGGCGCCGCGCGCGCGCAGCTTGCCGAGCCCGATCTTGATGGGATTGGAATCGTGATCCTCGGCGACGCCGAACAGCAGGAAATAGCGCGTCATCTCCCAATCCGGCGCGCCGAATTCCCAGAACGAGCCGCCGATCGTGTAGAACCCGGCCGCCGCCATGTTGACCGAGCAGAAGCCGCCATGGGCGGCATAATTCGGCGTGCCGAACTGGCTCGCCCACCACGACGTCAGCGACTGCGACTGATCGCGGCCGGTGAAGAAGGCGAGCTTGCGCGGGTCGTCGCGCCGGATCGCGCCCAGCCATTCGGTCGCTGTTTCGAGCGCCTCGTCCCAGTCGATCTCGCGGAACTCGCCGCTGCCGCGCGGGCCCACCCGGCGCAGCGGCCGCGTCAGGCGCGCGGGCGAGTAGTGCTGCATGATGCCGGCCGCGCCCTTGGCGCACAGCACGCCGCGATTGACCGGATGGTCGCGGTTGCCCTCGATGTAGCGGATGCCGCCGTCCTTCAGGTGCACCTTGATGCCGCAGCGGCAGGCGCACATGTAGCAGGTCGTTTCTTTGACTTCGTCGCCGATCGGTCGGCTTGCGGGAAGGGGCGGATCGGGAGTGCGGCGCGGCCTCATCCGATCATCCGGCGCCAGCCCTCCGGCCCAAGCGACTCGAGCGGGCGGAATCGCGCCTTGTATGCCATCTTCGGGCTCTCGCGGATGAGATAGCCGAGATAGACGTAAGGCAGGCGCCTCAGCTTCGCCTCGTCGATCAGCGCCAGCACCAGAAGATTGCCGAGGCTGCGATTGCCGTCGTCGGGATCGTAAAAGCTATAGACCGCCGAGAGCCCGTCATCGAGCATGTCGGTGAGGCATGCGCCCGCGAGCGTGCCGTCAGCGCCGCGCAACTCCACCAGCCGCGTCGTTACCGGGCTGTCCTCGATCATGGCGCGATAATCGCCATAGGTCATCGCCGCCATGTCGCTGTCGGTGTGGCGCGAGCGCTGGTAGCGCAGGAAGAGGCGGAACTGCTCCACCGTCACGACCGGCTGCACCACGCGCACCCTCAGGTCGCGATTGAGGTTGCGGATGCGCTTCAGCGAGCGGGTGAAGGCGAACTCGGCCACCGGGATGCGCACCGGCAGGCAGGCCGAGCATCCGGCGCAGGCCGGGCGATAGGCGAGATTATGGCTGCGGCGGAAGCCGGCCCGCGACAGCGCGTTGTAGAATTCCGGGGCGGCGCGTCCGGACAGCTCGGTGACGAGCTTGCGCTCGATCCGCCCGCTTATGTAGGGGCAGGGGAGGGCGGCGGTGCGATAGAATTGCTGCGGCGGCAGTACGAGCGTCCGCTCCCGCACCGCGTCGCGGGCGGCGGGTGCGATCGTCGGATTCGCCGTGCCATTGCCCTCCGGCATGTCCCTCCTCGCTAGACTTCGTCGCTGGGTCGATTATGGACGAGGCGGACGGGAAAGCGCCAGAGGGGAGAAGGCCCGTTGCCTCACTTGCCGGCGAGATCGGACGGCAGTTCCTTGGCCTCGCGCAGCAGGACGATGCTGATGCGGCGATTCTCGGCCGAGGCGGGGTTGTCCGGGACGAACGGCTCGCGGTCGGCGAGCCCGGCGATGCGCGAGACCCGGCCGGCCGGCACGCCGTCGGCGATGAACTCGCGCCGGCTGGCATTGGCGCGGTCCGTGGACAGCTCCCAATTGCTGTACTTGCCGCCCATCGGATAGCTCGCCGAATCGGTGTGACCGGTGATCGCGATCTTGTTGGGCAGGCGCTGCACCGCCTGGGCCACCAGCGCCATGAGCTTCTTCGCCGGCTCGAGCATCTCGGCCGAGCCCAAGGGAAACATCGGCTGGCGGTCCTGGTCGACGAGCTGGATGCGCAGCCCTTCGGGCGTGTTCTGGATGATCAGGTTGTCGGCCAGCTTGGCGAGCTCGGGCGTGTCCTTGATCGCCTCGCGCAGCGCGTTCTCGGCCGCCTGGAAGCGGCGCTGCTCGCGCTCGGCGAAGCGCTTCTCGAGGTCGGTGTCGTCGATCGGCTTGACGTCGGACTGGGAGCCGGCGTTCTGCTCCTGCTGCTTGGGGTCGGTGCCGGCAGTGCCGCCGTCATTGCCGTCGTCGCCCTCTTCGGGCTGGCGCAGCGCCATCCGCGCCATCTGCAGCGCCGGCTGCGACAGGGGGATCGACTGGCTGCCTGGGCTGCCGATGGTGAGGCCGCCGAGCACGCCGCCGGCGCCGCTCTGCGACTTGGAGCTGATGGTGGGCTCGAAATAATCGGCGATGCCGCGCTTCTGCACGTCGGTGGTGACGTTGAGCAGCCACAGCAGCAGGAAGAACGACATCATGGCAGTGACGAAGTCGGCATAGGCGACTTTCCATGCGCCGCCGTGATGGCCCGCGTGCGCGGTCGCCTTGACCTTCTTGATGATGACCGGGGCGGCGTTGTGCTTGGCCATGGCTTACGCGGCCGCGGGCAGGTTCTCGACCGCTTCCTCGACCTCGTAGAAGGTCGGCCGCATGTCGGTATTGAGCGCCTTGCGCGCGAACTCCACCGCGACCGACGGCGCGTAGCCCTGCATGAAGGCGAGGATGCCCGATTTCATGCACAGGAAGTAGCGCTCCTCGGCCTCGCCGCGCGCCTTGATGGCGCAGGCGATGGGCGCGACGAAGCCGTAGGAGAGCAGCACGCCCAGGAACGTGCCGACCAGCGCGCCGCCGATCAAATGGCCCAGCACGGCGGGCGGCTCGGTGATCGAGCCCATGGTGTGAATGACGCCCAGCACGGCGGCGACGATGCCGAGCGCGGGCAGCGCGTCGGCGGTCGACTGCACCGCCGAGACCACCGCGTGATGCTCGGCCGCGGCGATCTCGATGTCCTCGTCCATCAGCGTCTCCATCTCGTGATGGTTGTCGGTGCCGAGGGTGAGGAGGCGGAGATAGTCGCACAGGAAGACCATCGCGTGATGGTCGGCGTTGAAGCGGGGGAAGCGCTGGAACAGCGAGCTTTCGTCCGGCTTCTCGACATGCTGCTCGAGGGCGAGGGCCCCCTTGGTCTTGGCCAGCTTGAACACGGAATAAAGCAGGCTCAGCAGCTCGAGAAAGGCTTCCTTGTCGTATTTTTCGGCCTTGATCAGGCCGGGAACCGCCTTGGCGGTGGCGCTCAGGACCGGCTTGCGGTTCGAAATGATGAATCCGCCGATCGCGGCCCCGACGATGATGATCACCTCGAAGGGCTGGATCAGGACCTCGAAATGGCCGCCATTCGCGAGATATCCGCCGAAGACGCTCGCGAGGACGATCACCGATCCAATGATGACGAACATGACACCGCGCGTTCTGCTTGTGCGGCGCAAGAGTGCTGGATTCGGGTTAATGTTCCCTTTCGCGGCGTGGTTAACGCCGCCTCAATCAAGTGCCTGATCGAGGTCCGCGATGAGATCGGCCGCATCCTCGATGCCGACCGACAGCCGCACCAGGCTGTCGCCGATCCCGAGCGCCGCGCGGCGCTCCGGCGGGAGCGAGGCGTGGGTCATGATTGCCGGATGCTCGACCAGGCTCTCGACTCCGCCCAGGCTCTCGGCCAAGGCGAAAAGCTCGACCCGTTCGAGGAAGCGCTTGGCCTCCAGGAGCCCGCCTTCGAGCTCGACCGTGACCATGCCGCCGAAGCCGTTCATCTGGCGCTGCGCCAATTCGTGCTGCGGATGGCTCGGCAGGCCCGGGTAATGCACCCGCCGCACGCGCTTGTGGCGGG
>JGI12269J14319_10001917_pt1 | contig 20387 bp, 23 predicted proteins | sample PeaSoiSIISIP2007_FD_14319 | JGI IMG/M metagenome (IMG submission 14319)
CCACACTCCGCCCGCCGGCACGCCGCGATAGAGGCAGGTGACGATGCCGACCGCGCGGTCGGCGAGCGGCGCGGTCACGGCGTCGAGATAGCCAGGGCCGACGCTCATGTCGCTGTCGGCCAGCACCAGTATCCCGTGCCGTGCCGCCGGCAGCATGTTGTGGAGATTGGCGACCTTGAGGTTGCGGCCGCGCCGTTTCGGGTCGATCACCAGCGTGAGATCGGCAGCGGGGAACGCGGCCATGAGGCGGCGGACCACTGGAATGGCGGGATCGTTTCCGTCGCTGACGCCGAAGACGATCTGGAACTCGGGATAGTCCTGGCGGCAGAACGAAGCGAGATTGGCGGCAAGATCGGCATCTTCGCCGCACAGCGGTTTCAGCACGCTGACCGCGGGGCGCTCGACCGCCGCGCGCGCGCGGGCCCGGACCAGGCGGCGAACCGCCCACAGGCTGAGCCCGAGATAGACACAGCCCCCGGCGCTCGCCAAAACCAACGCCAAGGCCAGAATATCCATGCCGTTCAGCGCCATATCATGGTCCGAGCGATGCTCCTTTCGGCGCCTTTAAGGCCCCATTAAGGAAAAATGCTGTTGCATTGACGCGCGTCATTGTAAACCATGCGGCGCCCTCAGGGACTCCGGCGGCCGACAATGACCTCGAAAAAGGGGGTTCAGTGACCTTGTATCTCTCCGCACTGGCACGGCGCCTCCCGATGGTCCTGGTCATCGGTGCGGTGGCTGCGCTGTCCGCGTGCGCGACGCCGCCGAGCGATCCCGCCGCCCGCGCCGAGTTCGAGGCGACCAACGATCCGCTCGAGCCGATGAACCGCAAGATCTTCGACGTGAACCTGTTCCTCGACCGCTACTTGATCAAGCCGGTGGCGCAGGGCTACCGAAACGTCTTTCCCCAGTTCAGCCGCGACGCCATGCGCAACTTCCTCAACAATCTCGGCGAGCCGGTGATCTTCGCCAACGACATGATGCAGGGCGAATGGGCGATCGCCAATCTCAGCGCGGCGCGCTTCTTCATCAACAGCACGTTCGGCGTGGGCGGTCTCATCGATTTCGCGGGCAAGACAGGGGTGCCGCGCCAGACCGGCGATTTCGGCCAGACGCTCTATGCCTGGGGCGCGCCCGAAGGGTTCTATCTGGTGCTGCCGATCTTCGGCCCGTCCAATCCGCGCGACGCGATCGGGATGGGGGTCGACGGCGTCATGGACCCGTTCGGCTATCTCGCCGGCGCCTACGGTGTGGCCAACACCGTGACGATTTCGCGCATGGCCGCCAGCGGCGTCGATCTGCGCTCGCGCAACATCGAGACGCTCGACGATCTGCAGCGCAATGCGATCGACTTCTATGCCGAGCTGCGCAGCCTGTTCCGCCAGCATCGCGCCAGCGACCTGCGCCATGGCCGCTCGGCGCCGCTGCCCAACCTCGACAGCGGCGACAGCAAGTCCTGATCGTGGGCGCGCCTAGCTGCTGAGCTCGGCGACCTTGCGCTGCAGCATCTCGACCAGCGCGTCGGGGCCGCTGCGGCGCATGATCGAGGAGAATTCCGAGCGCCGAGTCGCCAGTTCGCTCACCGTGCCGCTGAGATAGACGTCGATCGCCTGCCAGCGGCCACCATCGACGCGCATGAGATAATCGAGCTCGACCGTCTCGCCGGTGTTGAGGACGAGTTGGGTCTTGACGATAGTGTCGCCGGTGGCGACCGGCGTCGGCTCGTCGGCCGTCTTGAACTCCTCGCCGGAATAATCGTCGAAGCGGTTGGCATAAGTCGCGATGCTGAACGCGCTGAAGCTCGCGACCAGCTGCTGCTGCTGCTCGGGCGAGAGTCCGGCCCATTGCTGTCCGACCATGAGCCGCGTCATCAGCGGAAAGTCGAAGGTCCGGCGAATCGTCGGCGCGAGCCGGTCGCGCCGTCCCGCGAAGCCAAGCTGCTGGCCCTCTTTCATGACGCCGAGCAGCACGTCATAGAAGGCGTGAATGGGCTCGAGCGCAGACGCCGCGGTCTCGCCCGCGCGCGGCGCGCGCGCCACGGCCAGCACGCCCAAAAGCGCGATGAGGCTACGCCGAGCGATCATGCTCCGACCCGGCGCGCTGCCGTCCCCTCGCTGAATTCCACGCGGACTCCTCATGTTCGGCGGTTTATGACGAAACGCGCCGCTTGACGTAGAAGGTCAGCCTTCTCGCCGAACAATTCAAGATGTCGGATGGCCTGACCGACCAGAAGTTCGGCCTGGGCGCGCGCGCGCTCCACGCCGAGGATCGAGACAAAGGTGGCCTTGCCCGCAGCCGCGTCCTGGCCCACCGGCTTGCCGGTCTCGCCGGCCGAGCCCACGACATCGAGGAGATCGTCGGCAATCTGGAACGCGAGCCCGAGATCGTGGGCATAGCCCCTGAGCGCCGAGCGCGGCTCGCCCGGCGACTTGCCGAGAATGGCGCCGGCCTCGCACGAGAAGGCGATGAGCGCGCCGGTCTTGAGGCGCTGGAGGCGCGTGATCGCGCCCATGTCGAGATCGGGCCGGTGCTCGGCGATGAGATCGATCATCTGGCCGCCGACCATGCCGGCGGCGCCTGCCGCCTGCGCCAGCGCCGAAACCAGCTCGCACCGCACGCCTGGATCGCCGTGTGTGTCGGGGTCGGCCAGAACCTCGAAGGCGAGGGTGAGGAGCGCGTCGCCGGCCAGCACCGCGGTCGCCTCGTCGAACGCCTTGTGGCAGGTCGGCCGGCCGCGGCGCAGGTCGCTGTTGTCCATCGCCGGCAGGTCGTCATGGACCAGCGAATAGGAATGCACCAGCTCGACCGCCGCGGCGGCCTGCAAGGCGCTGCGGCGCACCACGGAGAAGAGCTGCGCGCTGGCGAGCACGAGAAACGGACGCAGGCGCTTGCCGGGCGCGAGCGAGGCATAGCGCATCGCCTCAAAGACGCGCGCCTCGAGTCCCGTCGGCACCGCGATCAGCTTGTCGAGCAGCGCGTCGGTGAGCTGCGCGGTCTCGGTCAGCGCCGCCTCGAACGAAGTGCCGGCCGTCCAGGCCGTCGCCTCAGTCAACGGACTGGGGCTCCGCCGCGATCGAGCCGTCGGCGCTCACCACGATCTTGTCGACGCGCGACTGCGCCTCGCGCAGCTTGGCCTCGCAATGGCGCTTCAAGAGCGCGCCGCGCTCGTAGGCCGCGATCGCCTCGTCGAGCTTCGCGTTGCCCGTCTCCAGACGCCGTACGATCTGCTCGAGCTCGCCGAGCGCGTCCTCGAAGCTCATGGCCGCGATCTCCGGGGACGGCGAGGGTTCCGCCATCATCTTCTCCATCCGCCAATCTATTAACCCGTCCGCGACGGGGCAAGGGCCGGATTTGTTCCTGATCAATTAGCCATCAACGCCGCCACGTGGGCCGCCGCCGAGGCCGCCAGCGCCGCGAGGTCGTAGCCCCCTTCGAGCGAGGAAACGACGCGCCCGCGGCAATGGCGCCGGGCCAGCGCGACGAGTCGCTCCGTCGCCCAGGCGAAGTCGGCCTCGACCAGGCGAAGCTGCGCCAGGGGATCGCTGCGATGGGCGTCGAACCCGGCCGAGACCAGCACCAGCTCGGGCTGGAACGCGTCGAGCGCCGGCAGGATCAGTTCGCTCATCGCGGCGCGGAACTCGCTCGAGCCGGCGTTGGGGCGGAGCGGCGCGTTGACGATGTTGCCGAGGCCGCGCTCCTCGCGCGCGCCGGTGCCGGGATAGAGCGGGTACTGGTGGGTCGAGCCGTAGAAGAGATCGGCATCGTCCTCGAAGATCGCCTGCGTGCCGTTGCCGTGATGGACGTCGAAGTCGATGGCGGCGATGCGCTGGAGCCCATGCGAAGCGCGCGCGTGGAGGGCGCCGACCGCGACATTGTTGAAGAGGCAGAAGCCCATCGCGCGCTCGCGCTCGGCATGGTGGCCGGGCGGGCGCACGGCGCAGAAGCCGTTCTCCGCCTCGCCCGCGATCACCGCATCGACCGCGGCGCACACGGCGCCCGCCGCGCGCAGCGCCGCATTGCCCGAGCCGGGCGACACGATGGTGTCGGCGTCGAGCGCGGCATGGCCCCGGGCCGGGATCGCGGCGAGAATGCCATCGACGAAGTCCGGCGAATGCGCCCGCGCCAAATCCGCGCGCGCGGCCTTGGGCGCGAGGCGGCGCTCGAGCGCGGCGAATTCCGGACCGGCGAGCCCGTCGAGCACGGCCTGGAGCCGCGCCGGCGATTCGGGATGATGGCGGCCGGGATCGTGCGCGAGGCAGTCCTCGTGCGTCAAAAGCAGAGTCGTCATGTCCCCTCCGCAGGCCGCGGCGGGCTTGCCGCGCGCCGCCGCCGGCACTATAGGGCGGCGCGCGGAGCGGCGACAGAACGGGCGGCGGCGTGACAAGGCGGGCTTGGGCAATCTGCTGCTGCGTCGTCATGCTGGTCCTCGGGGCCGCGGCCGAGGCGAAGGACCAGACCGCCTCCATCATCATCCGCGCCGGCAAGTCCGACAGCCCCAATCACGCGCTCGCGGTGCAGTTCGCCGAGGCGCTGGCGGTCGCGCTCAACGGCGCTTACACGCTCGACGTGCAGGAGAGCCAGGGTTCGATCCGCAACGTCATGGATGCGGGCAAGGCGCAGGCGAACTATCTCTTCACCGCCGGCCCCAACGTCATCGACGCGGCGCGGCGCGGCCAGAAGCCGTTCGCGCCCGACCGCTCCTATCGCGCCATCCGCGCCCTCTTCCCGATCCCGTCGCAGACGGTGCATTGGGTGGTGCGCAAGGACAGCGCCATCAAGTCGCTCTATGACCTCGCCGGCAAGAGCTTCATCTCCGGCGGCAAAGGCAGCGTCAGCGAGCGCGTGACGGCCGAGGCGCTGGGCGCGCTCGGCGTCGACCGCGAGGTGCAGATCATGGACATCGACGCCGCCGCCGCGCCCGCGGCCTTGAAGGCGCAGCAGGTGGCCGGGTTTGCGATCGCCGGCGCGTGGCCCTTGCCGGCGCTGCTCGATCTCGCGACCGCGACACCGATCCGGCTTTTGAGCCTGCCGCAGCCGCAATTGGGCCGCGCGCTCGCCGCCGACGACAGCATCGCCGCCGAGATCGTGCCCAAGGGGGCCTATCCCGGGCTCGACGACGACGCGGTCACGCTGGCGCTCCCGGTCGGCGTCTACACCACGACGCGCATGAAGGACGCCACCGCCTATGCCCTGGTCAAGGCGTTCTGGTCGCGGCACGACGCGCTCATCAAGCGCAACCCGCCTTGGCGGGCGGTGAACATCGCCGAGCTGGCGACGCTCGGCGTCCAGCTCCACAAGGGGGCGCTGCGCTACTATCGCGACGCCGGCATCCCGGTGCCGAAGGCGTTGCGCTAGCCCGGCGGGCGCGGCCACAACGCGGCGACCAGGAGCGCCGCCCAGCCGGCGATGAAAAGCGTGCCGCCCGCCGGAACGAGCGGCGTGACGGCCGGCCCGGCGCCTGCGGCGCGGAGGTAAAGCCCGCCGCAGAACAGCAGGAGCGCCGCCGCGAAGCACCATCCCGATGCGGCGAGCCACGCGCGCGGCGGTCCCGGAGGCGCGTCGCGCAGCAGCGCCGCCAGCGCCAGCAGCGCGGCGGCGTGAACGAGGCCATAGCGCGCCGCCGTCGCGGCCAGCTCGACGCGGGCTTCGTCGCCGGCGAGGAGATGGCGCGCGGCGGCGTCGGCGATGACGGCGGCGGCGCCGGAGAGCGCGGCGACACCTGCGAAGAGTCGCTCCATGGGACCTCGCGCTGTGGCGGCCCAGGCGGATGCGCGCTATAAGCCGCAGCGCCATCGTCGGGGTCAAGAGGAGCGCCATGCCGAGCTTCGACATCGTCTCGCGGCTCGAACTCGCCGAGGTCGACAACGCGCTCGCCGGCCTCGCGCGCGAGATCGCCACGCGGTTCGACTTCAAGGGAGCCAAGTCCTCGATCCGGCGCGAGGAGGGCGCGCTCGTCATCCTCGCCGACGACGAGCTCAAATTGAAGCAGCTGCACGAGCTGCTCAAGGTTCACATGACCAGGCGCAAGGTCGATGCCGGCGCGCTCGAGTTCAAGCCGCCCGAGAAGGCGGCGGGCCAGAGCCTGCGCCAGAGCGTCGAGCTGCGCCAGGGCGTCGGCACCGATCTCGCCAAGCGCCTGGCGCGCGAAGTGAAGGACAGCAAGCTCAAGGTGCAGGCCTCGATCCAGGGCGAGGAGGTGCGCGTCTCCGGCAAGAAGCGCGACGATCTCCAGGCGGCGATGGCGATGATCCGCGCCTTGAAGATCGAGCAGCCGCTGCAATTCGTGAACTTCCGCGAGTGAGGCGGGCGCTTGATCGCGGCCGCGCGAACGGCTAGACAAGGGCCGAGGTCCCCTTCGTCTAGAGGCCCAGGACACCGCCCTCTCACGGCGGCAACACCGGTTCGAATCCGGTAGGGGACGCCAATTCCATCGACCCATCCGGTCCGCGTTGAGCCTGTGGCCGTTCTGGCCGGCGTGGCGCTCTTCGTGGCCGCGGTCGAGGTCGCCGCGGATTTGACCGGCGGCCCGCCGCCGCACGCGATCCTGCTGCTGATTCAGCCGGCGCTGTTCTTCTCGTTCGCGATGATGGGCGTGTTCATCGTCCATCTCATGAACGAGCCGGGCGACCGCGACATCGTCTGCCGCCTGGGCGTGGCGCTCGAGCTGGCGCGGTTGGCGCTCCTCTATGCGATCGGCGTCGCGCACCGGTGGGCCGACTTCACGCCCGGGATCATGCTGCTCTCGCTCGGTCCCGGCTTCGGCCTCGCGGCGCTGGCGGTGACGCTGACGCGGGCGCTGCGCGCCGACCGCTTCAGCGCCGAGCGCATCCGGCGCCGCGACGACATGATGGCCGTGCTGCCGTTCCTGCTGGCGATCGTCGCGATTCCCTTCTTCCTGTGGACGACGCAGCGCATCCTTCCCTTGACGCTCGACGGGCGGCTTTATGAGTTCGACGAAGCCTTGGGCGTGGGGCGCTTCGCCCGTCTCGCGGCCGCCCTGTGCAATCGCGATCCGTGGCTCCTGAACGGATGCCGGATCGTCTATCTCGCCCTGCCACTCGCCGTCGTGGTGATGAACCGCAAGCCGGCGCTCGAGCACCGCGCGCGGCTCGCGACCTTGTGCATGATCGCGGCCGTGTTCGGCTTCATGCTCTATTTCGTCGTGCCGGCGACCGGGCCGCTCGGCGCCTTCGGCGACGCGCTCGTCCCGCCGGCGCCGCTTTCGGGCGCGCCGGCGCCAACCGTGCTGCCCTATGACCGCAATGCGATGCCGTCATTGCACGCGGCGTGGGCCTATCTCGTGCTGATCTATGCGCGCGGCGCTGCGCTCGCCGTGCGCGCCGCGGTGTCGATTTTCCTGGCCTTGACACTGGTCGCGACCCTGGGCCTCGGCCAGCATTACGTCATCGATCTGGTGGTGGCGGTGCCGTTCGCGCTGGTCTTCCGCGCGGTCTGCGCGGGAAGCCTGAGGCTGCGCAGCCCCGCGCGCCGTCGCAGCCTGCTTCGGCGTGCTCGCCACCGCGGCGTGGATCGCATATTTCCGCATGAGCGCGGCTGGTCCGGACGGATCGGCTGCCGCGTGGACGATGGTGGCGGGCACTGTCGTCCTCGGCATCGCGCTCGAACAGGGTCTGGCGCGCGCCGAAGCGCGCCCGCGCGGCGTCTCCTAAGCGGCGGCGCTGCGATCCGAGCGGATCGAATGCCGTCCTTCGCGATAGCCGACGCGATAGGCGGCGCTGGCGCCGTCCGATACGCGCATGACCACCCGTTCGATCAGCGCGTCCATGCGTCCGTCGAGATAGCCGCGGCGGTAATCGAGGTCTTCGCGCGGATCGCGAGGCGTCGCCATGGGAGCCTCCATATGCCATTGCACGAACAGCCAGAATTGCCGATTCGTCGGGCGGCGGGTGTGAGTTAATGATGGCATCGCCCCAGGCGTAGCGCAGCATTCGCGTCTGCCCTACCATCGGTGGGAAGTGACCTCGGTTCCTCATTCCGCCCTGCCGGGCATCGCCTGGCCCGCCATCGTCCCGGACCGGAACGCGGGTCTGCTCGCCCTTGTGCAGCAGCTCGAGGAGACGCAATGGTGGCCGCAAGCCGCGCTCGAGGAGCAGCAGTTCCGCCAGCTCGGCCTCATCGCTGCGCACGCCTGGCGCAGCGTCCCGTTCTACCGCGCGCGGCTCGCTGCGGCGGGCTATCGGGAAGGCCAGGCGCTGACGCGCGAAATCTGGCGCCGGGTGCCGATCCTGACCCGGCGCGAGGTCGGCGCGAATTTCGACGCGCTGTCGAGCGGCGAAGCCATCGATGCGCACGGCCCGCGCGCGCTCGAGGTGTCGTCGGGCTCGACCGGAACGCCGGTCAAGGTGGCGATGACCGCGCTCGACCGGCTGTTCTGGCAGGCCTTCACCGTGCGCGAGGAGCTGTGGCAGCGCCGCGATCTCAGCCTCAAGCTCGCGGTGCTGCGCGCCGGCCTGCGCGAGATCGCGCCAACATCGGCCGGCGCGCTGTTGGACAACTGGGGCGCGCCGATGGCGACGCTCTATCCGACCGGGAAGATGGCGGTGCTCGATCTTGCCATCACCACCACCGCGGAGCAGGCGGCGTGGCTGGCGCGCGAGAACCCGGCCTATCTCCTGACCGTGCCGTCGGCCCTGCGCGCGCTGGCGCGGCACTTCGGCGCGCACGGGCCGGCGCTCCCGGCGCTCAGGGGCTTGCGCACCGTGGGCGAGGCGGTCGATGCCGAATTGCGGCGGGAGTGCCGCGACACCTGGGGCGTCGCCATCGCCGATCTCTACAGCGCGTCCGAGGTCGGCTACATCGCGCTGCAATGTCCGCTCTACGAGCACTACCACGTGCAGTCCGAATCCGCGCTGGTCGAGATCGTCGACGACGCCGGCGATCCCTGTCCGACCGGCGTGCCGGGGCGGGTGGTGGTGACGCCGCTCCATAATTTCGCCATGCCGCTGTTGCGCTATGCCATCGGCGACATCGCCGAGCCGGGCGCGCCGTGCGCGTGCGGCCGCTCCCTGCCGGTGCTGACGCGCATCCTGGGGCGGGCGCGGGCGATGCTGGTGCTGGCATCGGGGGCGCGGCGCTATCCGACCGGATGGTTCCGCAACTTTTCCCGCGTCGACGGGCTGGTCCAGTTCCAGCTCGTGCAGCGGAGTCTCGATGCCTTGGAGCTGCGCCTGGTGACGCGGCCGCCCTTCGGCGCGGGCGACGAGGACCGGCTGCGGCACATGCTGCATCAGGCGCTGGGCGCGTCCTACGCCGTCACGTTCACCCATCTCGACGACATCCCGCGCGCGCCGAGCGGCAAGTTCTTCGAGTTCCTGTGCGAGATCGGCGACTGAGGCGCAAGGCTCACGCGCGCACCGCGACGAGCGACGCGAACCAGGCGCTGCCCGCCATGTTGGCGAGCTTGAGCCCGCTGGTGCCGCGGCCTTCGACCGACGCGAGGTCGAGCGCCTCGACGCGGAAGCCGCCGCGCTCGAACAGATCCCGCAGCTCCTCGGCCGAGCGCACCGGATAGGAGGACCGCGTGGCGATGAACCCGTCGGCCAAGGCCTCGAGCTCCGCCCGCTCGAGGCCGAGCCCGCCGCCGTCGCGCAGCAGGCGCTCCTTGAAGAGGCGTGCATGCTCGGCGCCGAGCGCGACCGTCGCCGGCGCGTCGGGTCGGATGCGGTTGACGGTGACGACGCGGCCGCCCGGCGCGAGCAGACTGTGCCAATGGGCGATGAGGCCGGCGCGCGTCTCCGGCGCGAAATGGCCGAGGATGGAATGGGTGCAGACGATGTCGAACGGCTTGGACGGCCGGTAGGACACCATGTCCGCGACCTCGGTCGCGATTGCCGCGCCGACGCGCGCGCCATACCACGAAGCGAGACGCAGCGGCGTTTCGCACAGATCGATGACGACGAGATCGGCGCTCTCGCCGGCGCGCGCGAAGGCGTGGAGCGCGTGCGCCGGCATCGCATAATCCGCGCAGCCCGCCACCAGCACGCGGCGCGCGCCCGCGCGGATCAGCGTGCGGAACGCATCCCCGTAGAACGGCGCGTGATCGCCCGGCGTGGTGACGAGATCGAGCTGGCGCAGATATTGCCAGCCGCCGTGGAACCACGCGCAGCTCCGGCCGCGGCGGTCAAGTTGGCGGCACAGGCGCTGCGACCACGCCCAAGCCAAGGGCGCGGAGAGCGCCAGGTCCTCGTCCGGTAGGGCCATGGCAGCGATGGTATCGAAGCGCACGCGACTCGAATACGCGTAAAATTGTAGCGAGCGGTAAAGCTCCGTAAATGCGATGGGCGTAAGGTTCCGCATCGTCAGCTCGAGCAAGGTCGTATCCCGTGTCGATCGAGGACGCCGTCCCCCAAACGCGCCGCGAAGCAACGCCCGCGGCGAGCGCGCACGAGCGCCGCGCGCATCGCCGCAAGCCGACGCTGTGGGAGGGACGCCTCGACACCGATGTCGGCGCCTTCGCCTGCGTCGTCCTCAACATCTCGCAGGGTGGCGCCATGGTGCAGCTCTCGGCGCCGCTCGCGTCGACGCGTCGCGCGACCTTGATGATCGAGCGCTTCGGCACGCTCAACGCCAACATCGTCTGGCACCTTCCGCACGAGGGCAAGATCGGCCTGCGCTTCGTCGATCCGCCGCAGAAGGTCGCGCGCGTCCTGTGCGGTGCGCTGCCGCTCTAGTCGCGCCTCCCATCCGTGCTACTCTCCACCGGATGATCACGAACGGGTTCTACAAGGTCACTTACGGCGGCGCGACCGGGTCGGGCTTCGGCATGCTCGCCTTCTTCAATGGCGCGATCGTGGGCTTGGACGAGGCCGGCGTGCGCTATGACGGCGAGTACGGCGAGGACGATATGACGGGCGCCGTGCAGATGCACATGACCGTGACGGTGCCGGAGAACGTGGCGCTCGTGGTCGGCACGCCGGCGCGCGGCGAGGCCTGGTCGTTCGCGGTCGACGCCGTGCTGCCGCCGGGATTCGCGGGGGGCGCGCCCACCAAGCTCAGGACCCGCTTCGGCGTCGTCACCGTCGCCTTCACCCTGCTGCGCGGGATCGATCCGCCCAAGCCCGACATCGTGACATAAGGAGAGCCCCTGATGGCGCAGCCCGAGCATTGGGCCAATCCCGTCACCACGCGCTCGCTCGTCATGCTCGAGATCGCCGCCGCGCTGGTCGCCGGCGACGACGTCACCCTGCAACAGGCGCAGGTGCAATTGAAGCAGCAGGGCAGCGGCGGCTGGAATCTGCGCCTGTTCGGCTCGGGCGCGTTCGACGGGATCGACGCGGTGCTGCGGCGCGAGGCCGATCTCGCCACCATCAATCCCGCCCAGGGGCTGATGATGGCCCATCGCGGCCTCGGCCCCTATGCCAGCCCGCAGCCGGTGCGGCAGATCGCGGTGATCCCGTCCTACGACACCTATGCCTTCGCGGTCAGGCCCGAGCTCGGCCTGGCCTGCTTCGAGGACATCGCCGTGAAGAAGCCGCGCCTCGTCTTCGCGCTGCGCGGGCAGCGCGAGCATTGCATGAATGTGATCCTGCGCGATTTGTGCAAGGCCGCGGGCTTCGCGCTCGAGGACATCAATTCGTGGGGCGGGGAGGTGCGCTACGACGGCACCCTGCCGTTCCCCGACGGGCCCAAATTCGCCGCCGCGGTCAAGGGCGAGACCAACGCGCTCATCGACGAGGCGGCGGACGTGTGGACCAACGAGGCGATCGATGCCGGCCTCGTCATGCTGCCGATGGCGGCGGAAACGGTCGCCAAGCTCGAGGCGCGGGGCTATCGCGGCGGCGTGATGAAGAAGAGCATGTACCCCAAGCTGCCGCGCGATTATCCGACCATCGACTTCAGCGGCTGGCCGATCTTCTGCCACGCCGAGCTGCATGAGGAGCGCGTGCGCGCCATTTGCGAGGCGCTCGACCGGCGCAAGCATCTCATCCTGTGGCAGGGCGCGGGACCGCTCCCGGTCGAGCGCATGTGCCGCGAGGCCGAGGACACGCCGCAGCTCGTCCCCTACCACCCGGCCGCGGAACGCTACTGGCGCGAGCGCGGCTATTTGTAAGGACCGAGGGCCGCGTCGCGGTTTGGACTTCCGCGTCTGACTCGTTTTTGGACATTTCGCCTGCCCCGCGCAGGCCTGCCGCGCGGGACGGCCTACTGCACGGTGGCCTTGTTCGTGACCGGCCCGATGAGGGCCTCGAAGCGCTTCCGGAGCGAAGCGGGCCGTGTTCCATCGCCGAGAAAATCGCGATATCCGTTCGCGAACCGGGGGCTGGTCAGCGGCGGCAGGCCCGCGGGCGGCGGCACGTCCTTGCGCGATGAATAGAGAATCGGCACGCGGCTCTGCTGCTCCTTGCTCAAGCTCCAGCTCAGAAAGAGCTTTGCGGCATTGGGATGGGGCGCGTTCTTGAGGATGCCGCCGGCGGTGAAGAAGACCGGCGTCTTGTCCTTCGCCGGCATCGCGATCTTCAGGTTGCCGCCGGGGCCGGGACCGCTGGTCTGCGAGCCGTTGGTGATGTCGAAGCTGACGAAGTCCGTGCCGGATTTGACGCGGGCCGCGACGTCGCGATGCCCTTGGATGAAATAGGGCTCGTTCGCCATGTACTTCTTCATGTAGTCCCAGCCGTATTTCCGCACGATCAGGTCGAAATTATAGAGCGTCGCATCGTCGTCGGTCGGATAGACGGTGACGATCTTGCCGCGGAACTGCGGCTTGAGGAAATCGAGCGCCGACTTGGGCACGTCGGCCTCCTGCACCTTGTCGGGATTATAGCCGTACAACATCGGGATCGCATTCACGGCCACCCAGGCGCCGTTCTTGTCCTTCATGGCGTCGAGAACCTGGTCGAAGCCCTCCGGTTTGAAGTGCATGAGTGCGCCCGCTTTGTCCCAGCGGTGATAATCCTGGATCGTTTGGAACTGCACGAAATCCGCGGTGACTTTGTTGTCCTTGAGCTGCTGGTCGATCTCATTGTCGAGGACGTTGCTGAACCCGCCATGGGGCGTGACGGCGATGCCGGGGAAGCGCTTCTCGAACGCGTCCGCCGCCGCCTTCGCCCCCGCCGGCCCGGCGCCGGTGTAGATCACCAGCGCCTTTTCGAGCTTCGCTTTCTCGTATAGCTGATCGATGGTTTCGGCCCGCGCCGCCGAAAGTGGCACCAATATGAGAAGAACCAGCAGCGACAAGGCCGATTCGCGTAGTCCCGTCGTCCGGCACGGCATGCGTTCCCCCTCGGAGCCCTCGGCTCACCGCTTTATTCGGAATGCGATCATAGCATGGTTCACCGCCGCGGCGCATTCCCCTGGCTCAAGATTTAGGCCGGCTTCCGCACATGCTCATTTGAGAAAATTTGCGCTCTCCGAGTTTCATTCTCGTAGGCGTGGTTCGAGACGGCGAGCGAGTTGGCCGCGCAAACCCCGTTAAGCGAAAAGCTATTTCCGGTGATGGCACAAATGCGAAGCGCTGGCATGTCCACTTCGCAGCCGCTTTCGGTGCTTGAGCGGACGTGATGAGCACGCCGCAGGACTGGCGCTGTTGACCCGATGCGGACGTGCGTATTGAGGTTCACTTTCCATCACCACGACATGGTAGATTTCGGACTCGGATACGCCTTGGGGGACACATGTGGCGGCGCGTCCCATAACGCCCGTGGCCTTCGTCACCGGTGCCGACCCGGTGAAACTGGGGCTCGTTGAGAGTCTTGCGCGACCGGGTGCCAACGCGACGGGCGTCACCGTGTTCCTCCAGTCGCTGATAGCAAAGCGCTTGGAGCTGTTGCACCAGCTGGTGCCAAATGCGAAGCAGATCGCGGATCTCACCGATCTGAATTATCCTGGACACGCGCCGCCTCCGATTGAGGCTGCGCGGCTCCTCGGCCTCGAGCTGAGAACCCAGAGCGCAAGCACGCTGGCAGAGTTGGACCAGGCATTTGCGGCTTTTGCCAATGACCGGCTCGGCGGGGTCCTCATCGCCGTGCTTCCATTCTTCATTTCGATTCCCACGCGCAGTCGAATCCTGTCGCTGGCAATGAAATACGGCATTCCGACCCAATTCGGCTCTCGCGACCAGACCGAGGCTGGAAATGTTATGAGCTATGGTGCAAGCCTGACTATTCCGCCTATGCTCCTCGCCCGCGCGGACGAAGTGATCGAATAGGCAGGCAGATGTCGGCACATAACGGACCGTCAAGCTGAGACGCTCCCGGTCCGAGCGCAGCCATTGCGCCCGGGCGCGGGACGCGGGAAAATGCCGCTCAGCGGGGCCAAGCATCAACACGAAGGACCGGGCGATGGACGAATTCCATACCAAGATGGCGGCGGTGAGCGTGGCGGCCCTGTGGGAGCAGGAGAACCGGCATAATCGCCCGCCCGAGACGGCGCAGATCTGGCACTGGGACGCGATGAACCCGCTGATCGACGAAGCCGTCAAGCAGACCGACATGACCAATGCCGAGCGCCGGGTGCTGATCCTGCAGAACCCCAACCTCGCCAGCGTCGGCCGCACCGGCGCCGCGATCAACCTCACGGTCAATCTCCAGGTGCTGATGCCGGGCGAGAAGGCGCGCCCGCACCGCCACACCATGCACGCGCTGCGCTTCGCGCTCGAGGGCGACGGCGCCGAGACCATCGTCGACGGCAAGGTATGCAAGATGCTGCCGGGCGACATGATCCTGACCCCCGGCTGGACCTGGCACGAGCACCGGCACGAGGGCAAGACCCGCTCGGTCTGGGTCGATGCGCTCGACGTGCCGATGCACACCTACATGGAGACCGGCGTGTTCGAGCCCGGCCCGGCGCGGGACTCAGTCGTGCTGCCGCCCGATGCCGCCTTCGCGCCCGGCTTCACGCCCGACACGCCGGCGGCGGCGCAGCGCTATTCGCCGCTGTTCCGCTATCCCTGGGACGCCGCGGTCAAGGCGCTCGAGGCGCTGCCGCCCGCGTCGGACGGCTCGCGCCGGCTGCGCTACACCAACCCGGTGACGGGGGGCGCGGTGCTGTCGACCATCGACTGCTATCTCCTCGGCCTCGGCAAGGACCAGGAGACGCGCGCCTACCGCACCAACAGCAACTGCGTCTGCGTGGTGATGGAAGGCGAGGGCAGCACCCGCATCGGCGACGAGACCGTGACCTGGGGGCCCAAGGACATCTTCTCGCTGCCGCACGACCAGTGGATCAGCCACAAGGCCAGGACCGCGCCGGCGCGCATCTTCCAGATCACCGACCGTGAGACCTTGCGCCGCCTCGACTATCTGCGCGACGAGCTGCGCCAATAGCGCCCGACGCATGGCCGCGCCGGGCACCGCCATCGAGGCCTACGAGTCCTGGCTGCGCGAGTATGTCCGGCTCGCCGAGGCCGGACGCAAGCTCGCGACCCAGCTCGGCGATGCCAGCCGGCGGCGCGGCGAGCGCTTGAACGAACAGCGCTTCTCGGGCCACGCCCACCGGCTCTACAACGAGGAAGTCTATTGGACCTTGCAGATCGCCGGCGTGACCAGCCTCGCCGCCGCCGAGCGCGAGGCGGCGCCCGCCGCCCCCCGCGCCAAGAAAGCCGCCAAAAAGGCGAAGGCACGATGACGCCGTGCGTCCTTCGACTGCGCCCTTCGGGCTCCGCTCAGGATGAGGGGCGTTATACAACCTTCCTCACCCTGAGCGGAGCGCAGCGTAGTCGAAGGGTGCAGGTTGCTTTTGCAGCGCGAATCTTTCTCGCGCTCTTCGCGCTGGTGCTCGCTGCCGGCGCCAGGGCCGAGACGCTCAACGTCGCCAAGGGCGGGCCGCAATCCTTCTCGTTCTCGCCCGCCGATATCGGCCTCGCCGAGGGCTTCTTCCAGAAGCGCGGGCTCGACCTCAAGCTGTCCAATTTCGACGGCGCGACCAAGGTGCACCAGGCAATGGCCTCGGGCGACATCGACATCGCGCTCGCCTCCGGGCCGGACATGGCGTTCATCGCCAAGGGCTCGCCGGTGACCACGGTGGCGGCGATGGCGGGGCGGCCCGACATGATGGCGCTCGTGGTGCTGGCCGGCTCGCCGATCGCCAGCGCCGCCGACCTCAAGGGCAAGAAGATCAGCGTCACCAGCGCGGGCTCGCTCACCAACTGGCTCGCGCACGAGGTGTCGCGCCAGCAGGGCTGGGGCGAGAACGGCGTCGATGTCGAGGCGATCGGCGGCCAGACGACGCAAATCGCGGCGCTCCGCACCCATCAAATGGACGCGATGGTGATGGACGTCACCGCCGCCTACCGGCTCGAGGGCGAGGGCGCGGTCCACGTGCTGCTCAAGTTCGGCCAGATCGTGCCGTCCTTCCACATGCACGTGATCCACGCCAGCAACGCCATGATCGCGCGCGATCCCGAGGGCGTGCGCCGCTTTCTCGCCGCGTGGTTCGAGACGATCGCCTTCATGCGCGCCCACAAGGACGAGACGGTGAAGCTCTCGGGCCAGGTGATGGGCGTGTCGGATGCGCTCGCCGCGCGCACCTATGACGAGGTGATGCCGGACCTTTCGACCGACGGCTGCTTCGATCCCAAGGCGGTCGCGGTGCTGCGCCGCTCCTATGTCGACATGGGCCTGCTCGAGGCCGAGCCCGACATGAGCAAGATCTACACCGAGCAATACCTGCCCGCGCCGTGCAAGCGCTGAGGCGTCAGCGCGTCGCGTCGGAATGCTGCACGCCGCTTTCCGGCGGGCCGGTGGCGTTGCCGTCGGGGCCGAGCGTGTAGAGATCGTAGGCGGTGCGGTTGCGCCCGGGCACGCGATAGACGTAAGGCCGGCCCCACGGATCGTTGAGGATGCTCGCCTGGCTCACATAGGGGCCGAGCCAGCGGTCGATGGCCGGCGGTTTCTCCACCAGCGCGTGTAAGCCCTCCTGGTCGCTCGGATAGCGCCCGACATCGAGCAGGAAGAGATCGAGGCCCGTGGCGATCGTCTGCATCTGGATCTTGGCCGCGTCTTCCTTGGCGCGCGAGAAATACTTGAAGAGCTGCGGCACCGCGATCCCGACCAGCATGCCGAGGATCGCCAGCACCACCAGGAGCTCGACCAGCGTGAAGCCCCCTTCGCGCTGCCGCCGCGCGCGCTCCGGCGCCCAAATCCGACGATCGATCATGCGAAGAAGGCGATGGTGCGGATTTCGATGCTCTCGCGCGGCGGGGCGTCGGCTTGCATCGTCGGGTCGTCGAAAGCCGAGTGCGCGACGAAGCGCGCGACCGTGCGGTCGCTGTCGTAGCATTTGATCAGCATGGCCTCGTCCTTGCGCATCGCCGGCGCGTAGAACCAGCGGTGCGCGGGATTGTAGCGCACGATGTAGATCTCGCCGTTGCGGTCCTCGTAGCGCTGCTCCGAGCCGACGAAATCCTCCGGATTCGTGCTGCGCGCGTCGCACACCGCGAGCGGATGGTCCAAGAGCGGCCCGCGGATAGGCCGCCACACATTGATGAAGGCGACGCGGCGGCGCAGCAGCGAATCGGCCTCGCCGCCCATCAGGTCGCGCACGCGCTGCGGCCCGGACCATTCGGTGAAGTCGTTATGGACGCGCATCACCGGCCCGCGCGCCACGCCGGGAACGCGGTCCTGCGTGTCCCATTCCCGCCGCCGCACCGTGTGGTCGAACACCTTGACCCGCCGCGCGCCGGTCTGGGACATGACCAGCGCCTCGATCTCGGGGTAATAGACGCGGGTCAGTTCGTCCTCGTCGTAGAAATCGGCGACCGCGCTTTTGTGGTGCGCGATGGCGAAGCCTTCGCCGTCGAGCGACAGCTCGCGCTCGACGGGGCGCAGCGAATGGATCGCCACGGTGCGCGGGTCCTGGACCGCGTTGGTGCGCGGCATGCCCGGCGGCGGCCCGTAGGTGTAGTTGAACGGCTTCTCCGTCATCGGAGCGACATAATTCAACGCGGCCTGGACCGACGGCAGCGACGCGGGATCGACGGAAATGGCGCTCATTTGTGCCTCCTCGCGACGCTTAAGATACTCATGCGCGGGGTCGATTCCCAGGCCCGGCCGCGCCCTTTGCGCGAGGCAGCTATGCCCGCGCGGCGGCGGCGAGATCGACGATCCGCCCCCACCGCGCCGCGGCGTGGAAATGCGCATAGACCGCGGCGAGCCAGCCGCGCTTGCGCCAGTCCAGCACGCTCGCGTCGTCGAGCGCGGCGAACTTCCCCGAATCGATTACGCGGAAGCCGCGCAGCACCGCCTGGCCGCCCTGCTTGAAGTCGATGACGGCGTTGTTCTCGACCAGCAGCCCCTTGGCCTCGAGCGCGGCGCAGAACGACGCGGTCTCCTGCAGCGCCTGGTGCAGCGATTTGCACAATTCCGCCGCCTCGCTCAAGGCCGCGGTGGGCTGCGCCTCGGCGAAGAGCGCGGGGCCGGTCATGCCCACGGACGCGGCCCTCGGGTCGAATCCCAGCAGCAGCGCCTTCTTGTCCGGCGCCTCGATGAGGGCGAAGGGATAGTTGCGGACATAGGCCGGCACATAGGCGCCGCGGCGCCAGGCGCCGGCCGCGTCGATATAGAGGTTCTCGCGGTCGCGATATCCCACGATCGCCAGCATCGTCGGTTGCGCCAGGCCCCCGAACACAATCGGGTAGTCGCCCACCACCGCGGCCAACTCCTGGAGCGTGATCGGGATCGCGTTGGTCTCGCGCGCGAAGCGATAATTCCGGCCGCGGTCGAGATGGAGCGCGCCGTGACGCGCGCCGTCGACCGGAACGATCTCGCGGAAGAAGAGCGGCAGGTTCGCAGCGGGGTCGGCCATGGCGCGGGAGCCTAGCGCCAAAGCCGGTTGAGCAATAGAGCGGCAAGGAACGCAGTCGCGTTGGGCTCGTTTCTGACGAGTTTCCAGGCCGCGAATGCCTCGTTCGCTTGCTCGACCTTTTCTAGGGTATCGGCTCGAGCGAAAACCTGCGTCGTGTCGTAGTCGGCATCGTGGCGCGCTTCCTGAAGTTCGACGAAAGCGTCCGCGATCAAAGAAAGTTCGCTCTGAATGGGCTCGCTTACTAATGCCTTCAGCGCTTCTGTGAGGTTCTCCACTTTTCCGGGGCGGAACTGAATGCAGGCCTTCTTCATGTCCTCATGAGTGAACGCGCGCCGGACGCGCGCGCGTAAAGCCGGAGGTTGCGCAGGCGACATGACCCGCGCGGCGTCAGCTACCAATAGATGGAACAGTGCGTAATACGCTGCTGAAATGGCGCGGCGAAGACTGGCTTGCTTTGGCTTTTTGGGCTCCTTTGACGCAAGGTGCTTCGCCTGAGCAAGTAGGTCTTCTGGTAGCGCCAAGATCTAGCTCGCCGCCTCTTGTCGCTCGCGAAATCGGACATAGGGTATTCGACTTATGTTGGTTTCGAAGAGGGCGGCTTTGACCGTACGTCCAAGCTTGGACAAGCGGCGCACACTTTCCTTATCTGTCGGAAAGCGCCGATCAAGAATGAATGAAATCCATACAGCCGGTTCACCGGTTGAATCTTTCCCGAAGTGAACCTCGAATGTTTCGAAGCCTAGACCAATAGCGCGGCTTCTCACGATTTCATGGATGCGCTTGGCCTCTTCGGCCGAGGCTGCGTACTTATCAGGCGAGTCGTCTACCATGCCATTAATTCTACGTCAGCGACCGCGAGTCTGTACATACCCACGCGCGAAATATTGGCACGAACCTGGATTGATTGCAGAACTAGGTCTCTACTTCGCCTTCAGCAACCCTTCCCGGCCCCGTCCTGGATGTAGAAGATGTACTCGAAGCCGCCGACGCCTTCCTCATCGCCGACGACCTGCCGATCGAGTTTCCGACCAAGTCCGCCTGGCGATCAATCTCAAGACCGCGAAGGCTCGAGACCGCGAAGGCGCTGGGCCTCGCCGGTCCGCCGCCGCTGCTCGGCCGCGCCGCGCGGGCATCGCAGAACCGCTTTCCGCTTGATGATCTAAGGATGCGGGACCTATATGTCGCCGCCGGCGAGCGCCGGCTGTTGCGGGGTCGACGCGTGCTGCAGGTCCATCGCCTTTACGTCGCGTACGGCTCCAACATGTGCCGAATTCAGATGGCCAAGCGCTGCCCCGCTGCCCGGCCGCTCGGTGTGGCGTCTTTGCCGGGGCGGCGCTTTCTGATCAACCGCCCGGGCTTCGCCACCCTGGTCGCGGCGCCCGCCGCGCGGGCTTATGGCCTGATCTGGAGGCTCGGCGTCGAGGACGAGCGCAGCCTTGACGGCTACGAGGGCGTCGCCGACGGAGACTATCGCAAGGAGGCGGTGATCCTCCCGGAGCATGGCGCGGCATTGATCTATATCGCGGCCGATGCGACGCCGGGAACGCCGCGTCCCGCCTATCTCGAAGCGGTTCTCGCCGCCGCCGCCGCCGCAGGCTTGCCGCCGGTCTATCAGGCCGAGCTGGCTC